>JACCEA012110722.1_pt1 | contig 11081 bp, 9 predicted proteins | sample 7449851 | NCBI WGS metagenome assembly JACCEA01 (sample SAMN15323453, study PRJNA562643) | freshwater metagenome | isolation source: river surface water | place: USA:Blue River Watershed | collected 2017-08-18 | reverse complement strand
TTAGACAATGAAGGTATCTAGATATGTTATTTATACTATTTGGATCATCTAATTTTTTATTTTTTAATTTTTTTTCACGTAACTTTATTAAAAACCCGTGTGAAAAATATTTATTACATTTAGCGCAATAATGCAGCATACTTTTATTATATACAAATTCATTTTTTTCCATATTACTTATTATAAAAAATGATTTTTTTTTATAATAATTATATCTATAAATAAAGTATGCAATGTATGGATATCATTATCTCAAATCATCATGATATCCATAACAACGATTATAAAAAAAATACAGAATTAGAAAGCGCCAAAAATAAAAAATCAAATGAAGAAACAAATGAAGAAACAAATGAAGAAACAAACGAAGAATCAAACGAAGAAACAAATGAAGAATCAAACGAAGAATCAAATGAAGAACTAGAACATTATTTAGTTAATACTATAAATTATATTCAAGCACCAGATGAATATAATACCATAAACATTGATAAAATTTACTACGACATGAATTCATATCGTAAAGTAAATAATTTTAATACACTTAATAATGGAAATATCATTGATAATGATATGAATGAATTTACTAGTGAAAATAATATCTATAATAGCAATAATGCTGAAGATATTGAAAGATATAAAGAAGAATATTATACCTATTTTGAAAGTAAATACGTCAAAAGTTATAACATTGATGATTATGATATTAGTAGTTGTGATATTGATACTATCAGTATCGAGTTTATGAAAAAAAATACTATTACTGATATAGTTGATGAAGAATACATTCCATGTATTACAAATAGTTCATTTGAGATCTCTGATAACGAAAATTATGATAAAGTTATTAACGAATATTATCATGATAATCAAAAGTATATTAACGAGTATGAATATTCTAGTAAATCACATTATTATCCTACTGATGATGATTTATATTAGTTTATTTTTTTGTAAATAACATATTTATATAGACTTATAAATTGTTTATCATAGTTATCGAGCTTACTTCCATTATTAAATTTATCAAAATCTGATGTAGAGTTTTTTGATAAAATATCAGCAAAAGATCTTTCTTCTATACGCATAATATTATGAGCTTTAAATAATTTATCGATAGCAAGTAAATCTATTAGCGATTCCTCATAAGGAATATCAGATAATGGCAATAACACTTTTATTTTATACCCAAACCCACTAAAATTTGAAGATGGGAATTTTAATTTTGAAATATTGTATTTCGAGTTAGGTTTCCATATACCTTTATTCTTTTTTAGTAAATCAAATACAAGCTGCCCATCAAATATTGTCATTATAAATACTCCACCTGGTTTTAAATAATGATCTATAAAGGAAATAATATTTTTTGCATCGGTTATATTTTCTAACATATAATGCATAGCAAAATGACAATGGATAACTGGTACTGAATGCTTTTTATATATATTATTCGGTAAGTCAATAAACTTATCTACGTCTTCAAAGACGTCATCTATCGATTTAATATTTTTTTTAAAGTTTTTGTTAAGATCTAAATTTAATATTGTTATATCACAGGACATATTCACAACATTCTTTTTCGAAAATATATTATACTTTCTTTCTAACGCTTCGTCTATAGCATTAATATCGACTTCAAGCATTAATAAATGCTTAGTAGCAGCATTTATATATTTAAACAGATCGCCACCACGTCCGCTTGCTAAATCTATAATCGCTTCATTCTCATTTACTTTATACCGATTTATTATAAGATCTTTTACATAATTATTAAATTTTTTAACGTATTCATAAGTATTATCCTGTTTTTTAAAATATAAGTCTTTTACTAATATATTTCTTGACGATAGTAGTTCTGCAAAGGTTAATGGATTAAGTATTGATTGTAAAGTAAGTTCGGCCACTTTATAATTATTGCCATAATAAGTACCGCCTGTTAATTCAACATTTCTATCATGTCTGATTTTATTAAATACCCACTTACCATTATTTATTGATAACTCTATTATATTACCATGTAAATCTAAATTTTCCGAATTATAAACGAATATATTTGGAATTAGACTATTATAAAATGGTATTGGTTTATAATTTTCACCAACAGTAATATTAAGATCTTTTAAATTTTCTATGATAGTATTTACTTGTTTTTTTAGTTTGATATTGAATTGAGCTAACGATTTTGCAGAAATTCCAGTAAATAATATATATTCTTGCCGATTATGCGAAGATTTTGACGCTCTTATAGCTAAAAAGTCAATAGTTAATTGCCGCGGAGGCTTCCATTTTAAGTTTATTGTATTGTTATAATTCTTTGTTATTTCTACAAATATAAGCCCATCTATAGGATATAAGCTTTTAGAATATTTATATACGTCTGCTATATATTGCTGATAATTATTTATACTAAGTTTTTTGAATTTTTTTACAATCACACGATTTATATTAAATATTTTATCAAACTCTTCTAGATAACTATGACGTAATTTAAATGGTTCGTTTGCTACATTTTTTCCTTTGTAAATAATAACATCAAAAATATATACTTTACTATGTAAAAATTCACAGTCGAATATATATTCGTCTTCAAATGGTTCATTTACGTTAATGTATTGCACTTCAGTACTTGTTAAAATTTTAATTAAATATGGATTAGTTTTAATTAAAATAAAGCTTCTTATACCATCTAATTTTTCTGTAACATAATAGTTATCAATATTTGGTAATACATCGTTTATATATATTCTTTTCGTCAGCGCTGTAGGATTGTTTACCAATTGTTTAAAACTTGTTACCCATTTTTTATTCAAAATATGGGCTATATATTTAACTGTATTACTAATATGTTTTTCTAACATATTTTATTAGATTATATTTTATTAGATTATATTTTATACATTTATATTATTTTTTTGATTTGTATTTTTAGTTTTGTATTTCGGTTTTGTATTTTTGGTTTTGTATTTTTTGATTTGTATTTTTAATCTCGATTATTTAAAACTTGTATTCTTTTATTGAAATCCTGTTCAGTTAATTCGTAGCCCCAGTGTAATAAAACTTGCCGGATAACTGGTGATATAGATATGTCATCATAAGTAGTATTTGCTTTTATGCAGCGACCTATTAGTTGATTGCGGAACCTGCCATTTTCTCCAGCTACACCTAACCATCTTTTTATTTGCCGTTCGTCGTCTGGAGATCGCCTACCAAGATAGAATCTGCAATACCATTGAACCCATCCATATGGATCTTGAGCTTCTATCCAGCCTTTATGTTCCCAAAATCGAAGACCAAATTTATCATCTTTATCAAGTTTGGCGCCGCAATTTACTCCATATTTATTTAGATTTTTATTATAAATTGAAGATTCTAAATAAGTAGGGATATCTAAGCCTTTCCACCATTTTTTTGGAAACTCTTCCCATTGTTTTGAGTATTTTTTATTTGTAACTGCGCTATAGATTTCCCTATAATATCCCCCTCCGAACGCACCCTCTTGAAATATTTCATACGGTGTAAGATTCGGTCTGAATTCCGGAGTATCAGAAAACACAATTACGTTATTTTTCTCACGCGTCACTGTAATTTTAGGTGGCATTATAATAGAGTAATAATATTTAATATAAACATTATTTATAATATTTATAAATGGCCAATAATGTGTATGGCATATCAAATAATATGTTAAATAAAGACATGCACGATTTTTTAGATGACGATTTTAATAAAATCAATATAGAAATTTCAAATTTAATGATAAAAGATAAACGAGGAAAATCATTTAAAAAAAAGCAATCTAATAAAGAATATAGAGAAAACTATAAAATAAAAGAATCGGAAAGAAAAATAAAGAAAAACGAAATTGATCAGGACGTACCGATACAAATACTTAAGCCTGCGCAGCTAAATTTATTAAATAATATAAATTTAGCTTTTTTACTAAAGGATTTACGAAAGCGTGACGTAATTGATGCGACTTGGTTGGAATTAAAAATGATAGACGAATGGGTTAGTAATACTACATTAGATGTTAATTTATATAATTTCGAAATTAATAAATCAGAGGATAATAAATGCATATTTGGTGATAGTTGTATAGAATGGCAACGTAAGTATTCACATAGTGATAAAAGACGAAAAGAATGTGATTGTAGCGAAGTTACTTGTCGCAATTTACATAAATATCAAGCTCTACGTAAAGAAATGATTCATAAAACCTATGTTAATTCTAATGGTAAAACTATACAGAAGATAATATTGAAAAAATAATATCATTAAATAATTCTAGTAGAATATCACTAAAAAAATAATAAAATTAATTGTGTTCTTAATACAAAATTATTATAAAAATGAATTTTTTTGTAATTATTATACTATGGGTGTCAAGGACTTTACAAAGGTCTTTGAACCTGAATGTGAAATTAAATATTCTGGATTCAAAGGTAAAAATATAGTAATTGATGCTAGTGTAGAAATTTATAGAGCCGCGCTCGGTATGCAAAAAATAAATACTTTGACTGATGATTTAGGTAATCCGACAGGGCATATAAATGTTATACTACTAAATATTTTAAGTATGAAAGCACACGGTGCTAATCAATACTGGATATTCGATTATAATGATGCAAAGAAATCCGATGATGATATTTATCACAATCCTTTAAAACAATTAGAACTACAAAAACGTAAACAGAAAAAGACTGCTGCTAATAAAAAAATAGAAGAACTAAAAGAAAAAATGTCGAAATTAAAAACGGATAAAGATGAGTTGTTTTCGGAATCAGAGGAAGAAACTGATGATGAAGAGTTGTCGCAAGAAACAATTAAGAAAGAAAATAAAAAAGAAAAACAGAGTAATTCTGATAAAATAGATTCGTGTCAAAAAGAAATTCATAAACAAGAAAAGGCTGCATTTAGACCTGGATCTTTTTACTTCGATGATATTAAGTTTGTACTCGATATGTTGGAAATTCCATGGGTCGAATGCCCGTGCGGATTTGATGCAGAACAAATAGCAGCGTTTGCCACAAATATTAATATATTTGATAAATTAATGGACTATGTGTTTACTTCGGATGCGGACTGTTTGTTATTTGGCGCAAAACAACTTATAAAACGTGATATTAAAAAGAAGAAATTTTTCTTATACAATTTACAAAATATATTAAAAGAACATAATCTTGATCAAAAAGATTTAATAAAAATCGGGCTAATACTTGGTACTGATTTTGCACCAAAATCAGCTGGTATAGGACCTAAAACAGTTTTAAAAAAATATAAAAAGATAGAACTAACAGAGCAGCAGTTGAATGCTTATAACCAAAATTTTATGCGAACTCTAACTGAAGAAGAATTGAAAACATTAAAAAATTCTATACATAATGTGGATTCTACACCATTTTCAAATAAAGAAAAGTTTACTCAATTGTTAGACTGGCTAGAACTAGTAAAAAAATTCAATAGATCTCGGATCGAAAATCACTTTACGAAAAAGAATTTATTTGTTTAAATTCAAAATAACTAAATAAAAATGACTAAATTAAAAATAAATCAAAAAATAAATTAAAATCTGAAAAAAATAACTGAGGTTATTTGGATATATTTTTTTTATAGTAACCACGAGGAATTTATTATATCTTCTGGTATTGAGCGTTTGATTGGATCAATTTCTAATATAGGATTTAAAAAATTAATAATGTCATTTATTTCATTCTTATTTGCTATATTTTTTTTTAATTGATATCTTCGTAAATAGTTAGGAAGAGATAAAAATCTTCCTATTAAATATTTGAATTTGTATATACCATTAATAAAATAACGATGACTTTTAATACCATTTTTAATTAAATGTTGAGGAAATTCTCCGATAATTTTAATAATCATCCCAATATGCGCGCAATTAATTCCCATATTATTATTTCTGATAGGAGAATATAGTATATCATTTGTTAAAAGCTCAAATACTATGCATCCAAATGCCCACATATCAGCTTCTAACCATACAGGAGCTTTTACTAATCTTTCTGGAGATATATAATATCGCGTAGGTCTACTAGCAAGATATTCGCTTTCATATTGAAATGTCATCTCTTTAGAAAAAGCACCACCAAAATCTACTATTTTAATATGCGTAAATCGCAATAATAGTTCCATCATTACATTATAATAAATATCCACATGATTTTTAATATAATTATCTGGATATGTTATAAATTCATTATTATAAGAAGATACTTTATCAAATACATCAGCTATATATTTTCTTTTTTTAGTAGTGAATATATGATTTAATGGTTTAGTAAATAATATATTTTCTAGTTTTAGATCATTATGAAATATATTACACTTTTTTAATTCTATAAGCCCATTTAATATTTCTTTACAAAACTTTTTTACAACTGGTAATGGTATTTTTTGATCAATTTTTCTATAATGTCTGAATATAGTATATAGATCGTCACCTAATAGTTCGGTAATAATGTAATTGTTATCAACATCTATTTTATAATTGATTATATTTATAATATACTGAGAATTTTTAAAATTTTCTAGAATAGCTACTTCTCTAGTAGAGTAAGAAATCGCTTCACTTTTTGACACAGAATCATTTGGTATTTTTACAGCAACCTGCTTATTATTGTATACGGCCAAATATACATCAGCAAATGCCCCACTGCCTAACTGTTTTATAATTTTGTACATAATATTTAAAAAAAGTTATTCTTAAATAACTTTACATATTTAATATTAAAATAATATTTTAATATTACGCAAAATATATCTAACAAAAATTATGTCTAAAATAAAAATAATAATACTAGGCAGTAGTATTGGAGGATTATATGCAGCTTATATATTATCTAAATACTCAAATAAATTTGATATAACGATTATTGAAAAATGTAGCAAATTAAGCGACTCAATAACATATAATGAAATATATGATATCTCGAAGAGATCTGTTTCATTTTGGCATAATATATCAAATATCGATACAAATATATTGAGTTTTATTAATGAAATAAATGAATTATATCAGTCCGATTCAGTTCCATACTTGAGTGACACTGCGTATACAAGTCCTATGTATAGATTATTATATATAAATAATAATAAACATATAAGTTTTTTAAATCCATTTTATATTATATTTAAAAATATCAATATATTCATTAAAAAATATAGAATACTTAACGATGAAGACCCACCTGCAAAAGATATATTGAGATTACGGTATATCAAAAAATATGCATTATGCATATGTGAAGAAAGATTGTTAAATTATAATAGCATATCTTGGAAAGATTACGTATCAGATTTATCAGAAGGTGTAAAAAAATGGGTAGTTTATATAATAGCAGTGTATTTAAAAATGGATTATAGAAAAATAAGTACGTATACGATTTTTAATTTAATTAGGAAATCTTTTCATACATCTTATAATAGTATTTATGATGAATCATTAGATAAGATGTTTGTAACTCCATTACTTGACGTATTTAATAAAAGAGGTGTTAAACTTCTTTTTAATAATGAAGTAAAAAAAATATATCATACAGATAATTTGAGTACAATTTCTACAATAGATGTATTAGATTTAGAAAAAAATATAACAAATATTTATACTTCTAATATATTTATTAATGCTATGGATTTAAAAAGTATTTGTGAATTATATCCAGTAAATAACGAATTTAGCTTGTTATTAAAAAATTCATTATTTTATCGTACACAAATAATATATCATATGAAATTTAAATATGCTACTAATATTGTAAAAAATAATGTTCTATATTTGTATAATACTAAATGGTTACTAACTATTAAAATAGAAACAAATCATACTGACAAAATTCATAACGATATAATAATTTGTGATATTGGTATATATGATAAACCAGGTTTAAATGGGAAAACTGCATACGACTGTAATAAAAAAGAACTATCGGAAGAATGCTGGCGACAGATAAGCGAATCGGATAATAATATTATATTAACTAATTCCAATATATATAATAATATTGCATATATAGATATACAACGGCATTCTATAAAATTAAGTAATAATATTAATACTTTAGAATATAGATTAGATAATAGAGATAAAAATCTTAAAAATTTATATCACGCAAATGCGTATGTAAAATCTAATACAAGTTTGTATAATATAGAAAGCTGCTGCGAATCTGGATCAGAAACTGCTAAATATATAGTAGACAAATATGCTAACAACAGTATTAATAGTACAAATATACGTGAAATTAGTAATAAAAATAAATTCAAACGTAAATTTAAACATATTAGGCAAAATTATAATTCGATTTTTAAATGTGTTAGAAAATTAGACCAAATACTTTATGTATTTACTAAACCATATTTTAGTAAGTCATGTATAGATAGTATGGTATGAATTATAATATTCGTAGAATTGTACTTTTTTTATTTTTATTAACATCATATTAAACAAAAAAAATGAATAATATTATTGGTAATTATTATTGGTAATTATAGTTGATAAAATGACATCAAAAAAAAGTGATGATTCTATCAATACTATATTGCAAGAATTAAAATCTCTAAATATGAAATATTCTAAAAGTTTAAATGAAAATGAACATAACAAAGAATTACTAAATTTATGTTTTGCAAAACTATCTGATATTTCTGTCAAACTAGATTTTGCATTAAATATTTCTTCAGCAAAGTCCAAAAGTATTACTAAATCAGAATTAGATGACGGTAATAAAATTAAGAAAACTAATATTCTAGGATACTTTAAACTAAAATATAGAAACGATCCCGCATCTATAAAACATATAGTAAGTGATAAAGAAGCCGCAAAAATATTTGAAAATAGCGAAGAGATTAAAAAGAAAACAAAAAAAGATGATATTAGTAAAGCTAAAGAAATGCTAATATATAAATATATTAAAGAAAACGATAGTAAAATGGTAGAACTACGTTCTATGAAAGAACGTGAAGAATCTGCTAATATAAAAGTTAAACCAGAAATTATAGAAAATAATATTGATGACGATAACATCGATGCAAATACTGTTGATGGCACTGTTGATGACAACTCTGATGATGACAGTGATGCTAATTAATAAAATTTTTGAAAAAATTCTTAAATCTTAGTTTAAAAAAAATAAATTTAACAAATTTATTATCTGATTTAAAAATATTAAACATCATTACAGTAAAGTACTGCTGTTTTTAGATTAGGATATAACAATCTTACTTTTTTAATAGTAGTAAATGGATTTATATAGATACCTATATAATTTTCTTTTTTTTCTGAAATATTTATATGAGTCTTTAAACGATTAAGTTCATTCATTTTTTCTTTCATATAATTTAGTATTATATCTTTTGTTATATTATCATAATTTTTCAAAAACTTACTAAATACGATTATATCCCAAATATCCATATATATAAATTTAATAGATGTTATTGGATCTGCTATCTTTAAATTATTTTCACCAACCACTGAAATATAGTAATTTACTAATTCATAAGATAAATTATTGTAAATAGTAAGTATATGATGTTTGGTATTATTAATAATCGCGTATATATGATATTTTTTTGTAGAATAGTCTTTCAGAATATTCAATTCTATTTCATCAAACACTAATTTATACTTTACATATCTATTAATAAAATTAGATATCAGATTTACGTCAACCGTTATTTCGTTTTTTGAAAGAACATCTAAATTTACTTCATATAAATTATCATGTTCTATTTTTTGGGATTGTGAATGTATTTGATTTAAAATAATGTAATCAGAATCATTATTAGAAAGATAATCAAGTAAAAGGCCTGATAAATATTTCTTTTTATTTTTTAAACTTTTATTATCTAATTTATTAATGTTAATAAATTCTTCCAATGTATTATGTATATTGTGATTAATTGGCATTTTTATATTTTGAAAATTTTGTTTTATATTTTCGTACGAAGATTTTATAAATGGAGTTACTAGCGTTTCTAAATATAGTATCTGATCTAATATTTCCTGCCACTCACTATATAAATTAGGGCAATATAATTGTGTGTATAATCCAATAATCTCTAATATGGGCGGAAATAATGAAACTGTAAATGATTTATATGTATATTTTATAGGATCTCTAAATTCATTAACAGATAAATTATTGTATACACTAAATTTAGTGAATGTACATAAGCGCCATTCAACATATTCGATATAATAACTTTTTTCGTAATCACTTCCATTAATACGGAAATATGGTCCAAATTTATCACATAAGATATTTAAAAGATCTTTTATTAATGTTTCTTTTACCGTATATATTTGTATATTTTCGAAATATTTATGTTTACCAATTAATAGATTAACATCACTTATATACAATTCCTTATTTAAACTTATAAATTCGATTATACAATCGTATATTTCAGTAAACTGCTCTCTATCTTTAATAATAATTTGTTCAGCCTTATCTAAATACTTTTTAAAATTATCAGGTTTTAGAACAATTTCAAACATTTATATATATGTTCAAAAACAAAAAAATTTATATAGATATTCTATTTTAATATCTATATAAATTTTTTTGTTTTTATAATTTTTGTTTATAGTCTTACTTTAAATCTTATTTTAAAATTCTAATAATTTTATATTCTTATTTTATATTCTTATATTTTTATGTTTTTATATTTGTAGACATGAATAAAATTTATTCATCATCTTCCTCTTCCTCCTCCTCTTCAGCATCACTTGCTTCAACTTCGACATCTTCGTCAGAAACTTCTGCGCTTGAAGATTTTTTAGATTTACCTGGAGCTGCTTTTTTACCAACTGGTTTAGGCGCGGCAGCTTTGTTATTTGCAACAATATGTTTCTTAATTTTTTTAATTAGCAAATTAGCTGCTTCTTGCATATTGTTAGTATAATGGTAAATTGCTAATCTTTTATAAATATCTTCTACAGAATCTCCCGATTCTGCTGCCATGATTTTTACTGCGTTATGTTTGGTTACATAACGTGCGTAATCATCGTCACCTAGTTCGTTAGAATGAATGAATGTGTTGATGTCTTCTTCAACAAT
>JACCEA011462117.1_pt1 | contig 11082 bp, 11 predicted proteins | sample 7449851 | NCBI WGS metagenome assembly JACCEA01 (sample SAMN15323453, study PRJNA562643) | freshwater metagenome | isolation source: river surface water | place: USA:Blue River Watershed | collected 2017-08-18 | reverse complement strand
TTTATCACCGATATGGTGCCAGTGAGTATTGATTTTATTCCTTCTACCGCACCTTTTATAAACTCAGCACCTTCGGCAGAATCTAAGAAGTGGTGTATCTGTTCTAAGAGCGGTGCAAGTGTTGCAGATAACGTTTCTTTTATCTTTGTCATTGCATCACTAATACGTTCATTTATAGTTGCTACTTCTTTTTCTTTTGCAAGTTGAGTTACATAATCTTTCAGTTTACCTTTACCAAGTTTTTCAGATTCTTTTCTAAGTTCTTCTGCATTTTTCTGTTGAAGTTCATCCAATGTATTTTGATCTACACCGAGTGATACCAGTTTCTCTTGATTTATTAAGAGTTTTGCCACTTGATCAACTGTCATTCCAAACGCCTCTGCTATAGATTTTCGTTGTAAGAAGTTCATCTTTTCAAAATCAGCAGAAGAACCAAGTTGATGTAACATTTCTTCTTGAAGATCAGCAATATTATTATTAAGAGCGTATTGACGTGCTAAGTCAAAATTTAAATCCTTACCTGTAAGAACTCTTGCTTCCATTTCTTTTTCAAGTGATGATTCAAAATCAAGAATAGTTTCACCAAAGTCTTGTACATCACTTAATTCCATACCTAAAAGTTTTGCCTTTTGAGCAGCCTTTAAAAGTTCTTGTCCACCTTTCTTAAAGTTCATTACCATAGATGGAGATAATTTTGCTATCAATTGAATTGAGGCTTTTGTTCCTAAAAACCCTTTACCCATTTTAACAGTGTCTTTTACTAACTCACCGATTGGTTTTTTAGTGATAGCAGCTAATCCATGAAGATTACCAACCTCATCGGCAGATAAACCAAACTTTTCAGTAAGAATTGTTGTATCTTCTACAAGCTTTTTAGCTTCTTCATTTCCAGCTTTTAATAATGGTACAAGTGATAATCCATTTAAAGAGTTTTGAGCTTCCTTTATACCTTTTGCAACTTCCATTGAGTTGATACCAACAACACCCATTTCTTTAGCCATATCAACAGATATGTGATGTATCTTATCAGCCTCAGATCTACTAACCCCGAATAGGTGACCTATTTCTTTTAGCTCCTCATCTAAGTGTCCAATTGCATGAGATATTGCATAAAATATACCAAGTACACCCGCTATACCAAGTGCAGGGAGTGCATACTTAACAAAAGAACCGGCCGCCATCTTGGTAACACTAAATGCATTAACACCAGCTTTTCCTGATTGTTGGAATGCCTTTACTATTTTCGATTGTATATCGTGTCTTGTTTTTTCAATTAACTTAGAGGCTTTCTTTCCAAGAATACTTCCTATTAAACCATGACCACCAAAATGTTCAGCCATATGTTCTATCCCACTAAGTGTTTTTCCTAGTGCACCACCAACAAGTGTATTTTCTTCTAAGAACTTTTTAGCTAAATCATTTGATTTTAATTGTTCAGAATTTATTTCTTTAACAGTATCTAGACGAGATTCGATAAGATTTAAAACTTCTTTTTGTTTATCATACTCTGATTTTCCAAGAACACTTCTTAAATTATCAAGTTTTATTCTTTCATCTAATAGTTTATTTTGTAGTTTAGATAAGTCTACAATTTCAAACTCCGAATCAGCTATTTTTTCAGAATTTTTTAGAGATTCTGCAAACTGTTCTTGAACTTCTGAAAGCAAGTCTCTATGAGTGGCATATTGATCTGAAAGAAATGATGCTCTTTCACTTGAAGACTCGTTGAATTGATCTATCTTTTTGTTTAGATTTATTAAGATGAGTGCATTTTCATTCAATTGTTTTGATAAATCCACTCGATCGGTATAAGAATCCAATCCCTCGCTCTCCAAATCTTTTATACTTTGAAGTATTTGTCTTTGGTTAGCCAGTTCTTTATTTAACCGCAGTTGATCTTTCAACTGTTTATCGGAATTTGATTCTTTTTGTTTTGCCATATACCCTTATGTTATTTTCTCTTCTTTGAAGGCTTCATGTCTTTTAATTTTTCGAGCTTAATTGTGTGTTTAGTTGGTTCAACACATCCGTGTTTCTTACAATAGTCTTCAATCATTTTTGATGACTTTTCTATTGATGCAAACAATCTTTTAGAAATTTCTTGAAGCTCTGGGTCTTCTTCGAACATTTTCTTGGCTTTCCAGTATTGCTTATCGGTGTACCATCCGATCAATTTATCAATGATACCTTCTTTTATTAACTTAATTTGTTCATTGTTTGGTTTCATATATCACCTCAAAATAAAAAGTCTTCATACCAATAAATATGAAGACTTTTAATAATACCATCTTATTTAGATGGTCTAGAAAATTTAGGAACAGATGATGATTGTTTTTTGGAAGCTTCTTCTTCGGCCTTATTCTTGGTTTCTATAGCTTTTGATATTTGTTGAATGTAAAATCTACGAATATGAATAGGTAAATTGTAAACTTCTTCCCACGTGAAACCACCTTTTCCGTAATAACACAACGAGAATATCTCTTCGTGTAATCCTAGTTTATAATCAGGACCCAGGCCAAAAAAAGGAAACATCCATCGGAATTGCTAATTCCGAAGCCTCACCCGTTTCTTCTGAAATGAACGTAAACGTCATGTCTAAATCAGGTGCAATATCCTTCATATAAGACCTAAGTGCCCGTGAATCCTGTGCAAACAACTCGTTATCTACAAAGTTATTAACTGCAGCACGACCAGTTTCCCCGTCAACTGCAATGATAATATGTTTCAAACGTGTTGTTAAAGCCCTATCAACACCACTTCGGACAATTTGTTTATTCATACTCTTCATCTCTGTATCAATATCTTTTTCAATACCGTGAGTAAGAAGTCTAAATGTAACAACTCGTTTTGATTGTGGTAATTCGAAGTCAAATTCATTCTTTCTGTTCTCGAATAGAGAATAATCCACCTCCTTGTGCTCTATTTGAGTCAAATCTATAGTGACTTTTTGTTTTGTTCCTGGTGAACTTGGATCTTCGATTTGTACTGTGTAATCTTTACCATAACCTAAAATACGAGCAGCTACCATGATAGCATTCTTATCACCGAGATAAAGGTGATCGTAATTAACCGGAGTGACAATAAGAGACTCAAATAACTTATCAAGGACAACGCCTTGTTTGATAAGATTCTGAGATGTGAGAATATCTTCTTCCTTTGCAGTCATATACTTCATTTCCACAACACCATCTGCAAGAGGATGTCCTTCTGGATAGAGTAAACCCTTTGATGGAAGAGGTATAATTTCTGTTGGGAAGTTTGACTTTTTGGCGGCAAGTGGTTTGTGTTCTGCTATCAATTGAGCTTTTAACTCTGCATCTGATAGTGCCTCACCGCTATTCTGGAGATTATATCCAGTTGGTAATTGAGCCATAACTAAATCCTAAAACTAAATGAAACAATATTGTTCGTATTAATAAATATGGGTGTACCGAAAAAATCGATACACCCATAAAAATTTTAAGTTCAAAAATTAGAACTGAAGGATCGCATAATCGTATTCAAGTGTAAGTGAAATTTCAACAGGGTCATCTGTACCCCAGTCCATTTCACCCATAGAAGTTGCCTGAATGAAGGCACCCTTTAAAGTCCATTCTTCAACCTTGTCACCAACAGGTCCAAGTGTATTGAATGTAATGTCCTTCTTGTAGAAGTCAGAATATCCGTCACGACCTGTTACAGACTCGTGTGATAAACGAACCCACTCCATAACTGCTTGTGCAGCTGATGGTACGATTGGGTCATACAGCTTAATTGTTACTGGTTCCCACTTTGCTTTACCCTTAATCATTCTCTTTACGTTGATGTGTTCAAGAGTTATTGCGTTAAAGGTAACGTTCGGACGTGATGCACCTTTGATAAGGTAAGCAGGAACACCTTCGATGTACATAATAAACCGGTTAGCAAGTTTCGGCTCATATGGGGTAAAGAAAATTTCGGTAGGATCGAGTAGTTCAGCCATTTATTTCTCCAAGTTTAAAAATCATTCTTTCATATAAATATAATCAGTTTGAAAAATTGGGGGAGTGTATTTCAACTCCCCCGATTATTTCATTAAGCACCTGGGAATGCCGCACCTGTTGATTGAATGTTGAAGTCAAGAATGATGAATTCAGCAGTCTTAGCAGGTTGTAGGAACAACTGACCATAAAGAATGTTACGGTCGATGATGTCAGGTGTGTTGTTCGACTCATCCATGATAACACGGAAGGCATAAAGACCTTGACGTTGTTGGATTGACTCAAGATAAGGAGTAACGATGTTCAGGAATCGTGTACGTGTTTGTGTTGTGTTTTGTTCGAACACAAGGTAACGTGTAGCAGATGCGATGAACTTCTTAGCTGCAATCAAGAGACGACGAACGTTGATACGGTCAAGAGCAGATGGACGACCTTGAAGTGTCTTCTGACCCCATACACATACTCCTGTTGATGGGAATACTGCGATTGGGTTGATACGTGCTTCATATAGATCATCACGTTCTGAGTGTGTAAGACGTGTCTTCACTTCAATAACTTCTGTGAGACCACCACGGTTCAGACCAGCAGGAGCGAACCATTCAGCAGCAACACGGTCGTTGAATGCAAGAACACCAGGAAGAACAACAGAAGGTGGAACCCAAACTGGCTTGTTTCTATCCATATCAAGGATCTTAACCCAAGGATAGTATGTAGCTGTGTAGTTTGAATCGAATCCTTCAACAGTAGAAATTGCTGTTGCAATGTTGTCATCTATACCAACGGAATCCATCACATAGAAAGCATCACCACGATCTTCAACCATTGTCTTGGCATATGATGTGATTGGTGAGTGTAATGAGTGGATAACACCTGGAAGAGCCACCATGTTAATATCAAACTCGTCTGAGTTAGAGATTGTATCAAGTGCCTTCTTATAAGATGTATAACCATCAGCCGATGTTGACGAAATGTCAAATCCTTGTGTGTTACCAGCTTCGATATATGTTCCTGTCTTCTTCTGAAGGTGTGGCTTATGGCCATCAAATCCACCTTGGAATGGTACAACGAACTTACGTGTATCAATCGAAGTGTTTGTTGTCAAGTTAACAGAACCCGAATAAGCAGTTGTTGCAGATGGGAAGTTAGCACTTGCATTCTGATTGTAATCACCTAAGTAGAAATCAACGTTAGAACCTGTTGTTTGGTTAGCACTAATCGGAAGTGGCTTCAAATAATTCAAGTTATCAGTTGTTGTAAATCCGTAACTAAATCCGTAATATACACGTCTGTTATAAGCACCACCTGATGTTTGATCTGTTACGAATGAAGCAGCAACTGGTTGTGTAAATCCATTTGGAATTGGTGACTTAAGGGCACGGAATCCAAACGGTACAAGTGTTGGTGAAACACTACCGTTCTTGACGGCATCTGTTACTTCAACACGTACATAGTTTGACTTGTTAGAGTAATCACCATTAACAACAACCTTACCTTCTGATGTGATTGTTACATATCTATCACCAATAACACGAGCGATATAACGTGGTGAGTTAGGGTCAAGATTACACTTGAATGATTCAACAACGTTTGGACGAAGATCATCATCTTCATATGTAAATGGTGAACCATAAACACCTGATTGATCAACATATCTGATTACAACATCGAAATCGCCATAATCAGAACCAGCAATTGTTCCAGCAGGACGAATATTTGCAATACCGACCTTAACTTCGTAGTTCGAGTGAACACCGTGAGAAATTGTGTGGAACTTGAAGAGATCATTTGAAACTGCACCAATTTTCTGAGATGTGATCCATGGAGTTGAGGCTTCGAGATAATCATCTGTAAACTGCCATTCTGCCAATGTTGAAGCAGATCCTGTCTGAATTTCAACAATTGATGTTGGGTCAGCTGCAAGAGAAGCTGAAGCAGCTTTTGCAAAAGAGACGTAGTTGTAAACGGCGTGTGTTCCGTATGCTGTATATCCGTAGAGATCTCCAATAAATGAAGTTTCATTAGGATTAATAGAAGCACTGAAAGGTGTACCGTTCTCACTAATAGCATTTCCTGTAAATGCCGAGTTATCAGTTGCGAATGCACCTGAGACTGTTAACACGAAGCTACCACTTGCGTTTGAAGCAAGAGATGACGACTTGAACAGTGAAACAGAGTCAGCACTCGATACTACAAATGTTGGGTGAAGTACCGAAATAAGTCTTCTACCATAAGAACCAGATGCAACAAGTGCAATCGGGTGAATAAGCGAATAACCACCAGAACCAAGAACACGAACGATAGTTGCACTACCGGCGTTAGTTAGATAGCTCTTAGCAGTATATGGAAGATATGATTGCTCATACCCAGTACCAAATTTTGTGATAAAGTCGTTATATCCTTCAACTACCGTGGGAACAAAGGCTGGGCCTTTGAGTGTTGGGCCTATGAGTGCAGCACCAATTTGACCAACCCCTTGTGGTAGGAATGAAAGATCCTTTTCGACCGTAAACACGCCAGGACTTACAATTCTTTCATTAGCCACTATTTATCTCCAAAAAATTAAATATACAGTTGTCTCTGCTATAAATATGAATCAAAAAATCCAAATTATGAGCCAGACGGAATAAATCTTCCTGAATCTAGATCAAGAACTCCATCACCGTATTTTTCGTTTAGTCCAGTAACAAGTTCTTTTTCTTGTGACTGTAATGATTCATACGATTCAAACAGTTCTTTACGCAAATCTTCTATTTCGCCCAATCTTTTTTTAAGTAGATGTAGTTCTACTTCCACTTGACCGATTTGAGCAGTTGTTGTTGCATATTTAGATTGCAACTCTTTGACAGCATCTATATCTGTCTGTTCAAATTCTTTTCCAATTTGTTCTGACATAAAAACCTCATTATAAAATAAAACAGTATATCTATAAATATACTCAATTAATTGTAGAATACATTACGGATTATCACGTAATCTTCTTATTAAATCTTCTCGTTCGTCTCGTTCATTTCTGTTTATTGATTTGAATGGATCTCCACCGTACAACTCTTCGTTTTGTTTAATAGCACCAGCTATATCTCGTGATACTTCCGTATCGAATGAAACTTTATTTGGTGTTAACACACGTTTTGTTGTTGTTTCATTCGCAATATTTTTTGGAAGTAAATAACCGTGGATTGTTAATTGAAAGTTTGCTCTTACCATTCTATCCTGACCCGTTGTGTTTGAGTCTTCCATTGTTAATGAATCTATCATGGATGCAAACTTAAAGAAGTTTTTATCACCAAACGATTTACCACCGTAGTATATGAAATTTTCAATTATGTAATTCAGTTGGTTCTGATATTCAGTCCATAGTATAAAGTCATATGTGACATCTACATAATCTGGTATAGGTGTTACAAAATACTCTTGTGGAAGTTTTGTTCCGTATAAACTTGAAAACTTATCATATGGGGCAAGTTTTGAATATTTTTGCTTCATCACGTAAGCCAATTGGTTTGTTGTAGCAACCTTATTACGTCTTAGTTCATTTTTCATATTCACACCCGAACGTCTGAATGTAATCAGTGGAACGAGTGTTTTACCCTTCTTGTCTTTTAGATACCCGTTTCTTTGTATGGATGTCCACTTTTCAGAGTTTGCATATATTGTAGGAACTTCTATGAGTTCTCCATTGTCTTCCACCTTTAATTGCATTGTTTGATCTATAAATGATTTTACAGCAAAATCAATGTCATAAAGTGTTACACCAAGACTTCTTACCTTGTCTTTATCTCGACGTATTTGAGTTTCACGTCCTTTGCCCAAATCTATTCTTGGATTCTGAACTGAGTTTCTATCATCAATAAATGAATCACGAGTTCTTTGTATTGGGGATTTACGATATGGTGAAGAGTTATTTGGCATTATATGTTATCCGGTAAATTGTTACTTTCCAAAATTCTTGGAGCAGAACGAACTTCTTCGACGTGAATACGAGAACGTCTTGTCAAGTGTGTATTTGCGATGATAGAAACATTGTGACCCCAACGTTCTGTTGCAAAAGAGTAATCAGGATTCTTACCACCGAAGTATTGATTTTCCTGAATAGCATCGACTTCCCAATATTCTCCATTATACTCGATAACATCACCAACTTCAACATACGTTTCGACTTCTTTTAAAAGTTCACGGATAAAACCAAAATCACAAACCTGATTGTAATCTTGACCAAATTCTGTTCCTTCGTATGTTTGTTCTTGACGATTGATAAGAGACGGTATCTTTATAGGAAGATGATATACCTTTTTATCGGACTCATCATAGATGTTTGTCTTTGTATTATCCAATGAAAGTTTATACAATCCAACTTCGGTATCTATAATGTCCTGAATAAGTTCTACATTGAACTTGTGTACCAACGCAGCATCTCTTTGTCCGTGAAATAATGGCATCGGTTTATCCTATGTAAATCTTTAAAGGAGTTCCATTAAGAGCAACATTTAAGTGTTCTGTTTCAGCACGTTTTGCTTCAAGAAGTTTTGAACGTGTCATTGTATCTAACATTGTTCTCAGTTCTTCTACTAATGCTTGTTTTTCAGTACCAGCAGCAGATAATAAATCTGCAGCATTTAGGGTCGTTTCTCCATTTGGAATTGGAATAGTTCCATACTTACCACGGATATACCCCAACATTTCTTTTACAAGTGCAAGGGTGTATCTATAAACCCATTGACGACCAACGGAGTTTATCTTTCCATACTCCATTCTGTTATATGGCGCATTAGACATATCAGATACAAGACCTGTTACACCCGAACCAGAAGCTGGTTGGTATTTAAGTGGATTTGATCTTTCTTCCTTTACAACATATTCAATCCAAAGTTTAAAGTCTCTTACAGGTATAGGGAATATACGAAGTTCATTATCAATTAACTCAAATGAATATGATGATTTTCTCATAAGATCATTGAACTCAATTGCCTGAATACGGAGTAGGTCCGCATACATAGGCATCAACATGAACGATACACCTGTTGAGTATGCACCGAATCCGAATGTATCTAACATCGCCTGATTACCCAAGTATGGGTCATAGAAACGAATGGATGCCGGTGGTGAATAGTGGTGAACCTTTTTGATTTCAATAGAAGATGTTGGTGTATAAACGTCACGTATCAAAGAATCAAGATTATAACGTTGTTTATTTTCTCGTATATCAATAGAAGCCGATCTAAACTTAACATTACCGTTAGTAAATGTTTCAGAACCATATTCTGTTGCTAATTGAATAAGTCCACCAAGATTGGTTGATATGTTTTGATGAGTTAAGTTATTATCAACAGGAGTTCCCATGATACTCAACATATTCTGTTGAATATTGAATTGGTTTACATGATTAGAATATTCCGATATTGCTTCTTCAAAGCAAGCATAAAAATTACCAGCCTGTAATTCTATATCTACGAGTGGATAACCGAGACGTTTTGCACACCAATCTGCCACATTATCGGCATCAACTTGAAATTGTGCATCAGTATCAAAGAACCCGAAAGGTGTACTTCCTGTTGTAAAACTTGAACTACCCGGCCATATTGGAATTTCTACCATGTATCTCTCTTATTTCTGTTCTTCAAAATAATTCAATATGTTGTCAACTATTGGATGGCGGTGATTTGTTTGTAGTTCATATACACCAAGACCAGGAACAGAGCTGACCATATTAAATAAATATGGGAAACCACTGTCTTTCTTATTCTTTAAATCGGTTTGAGTTATATCACCACAAATTAACATTTTCGAATTTACACCAAGACGAGAAAGAATCATTTCCATTTGTGACTTTGTTACGTTTTGCGCTTCGTCAACGATAACACAAGCATCCACAAATGTTCTACCACGTAGGAATGATATTGGAGCGATTTCAATGATATTGTCACTAATGTACTTATCAATCTTCTGCTTTCCATATAACATGTACATATTTGCATGAATTGGAGCAACCCACGGGTTCATTTTTTCCTTTATATCGCCTGGAAGAAATCCAATGTCTTCGTTAGATACCGTCGGTCTCGTTATAATAATTCGATCAACTTCACGATAAAACAGATATTCAAGAGCAATTTGAGTAGCAAGAAGTGTTTTACCAGAACCAGCCTTACCAGTCAAAACAGAAATTGTATCCTTTAAGATATTTGCCTTTACTTGTTTTTGTTCTTCATTAAGAGACAAATTAAATTGAATCTTGTTTTTTATTTGCTTCCTTCCTTTTTTTATACCGTTTACTTCTATACCGACCACTTCTACTTCATCAAAATCTGCTTCAAGAATTCCGTTTGTATTCATAAAAACTCCTACAATAATTTGGAAAGGGTTTCTCCTATAACTCGACCGTCTTCTTTAAATTGAACATAATCCTGTTCTATCATTTTTTCAATCTTATGTGTCCACTCAAATCCAACCATTCCCATTAACTCGGTGCCACGGGAAACTGGATATACGATTGCAGACTTTGTTCCTCGTTGGACAAAGAATGCCTTCGTTAAAATATCATCTATATCATCTACTATTGGGAATATACCACGTTCCATTCGAACGGTATCAACTAAACCTGAATAGAGTGTCATTGGTAAGTTTTGATATTCTTTGAATTCTGTACTTACCCCGTCTTCGAGTGCCTCATAGGTAGTTGAAAGTTTGTTCATAGAACGACCCGTTTTGTATTTACCACCGTTGTGACGTTGAAGAATAAAAGCACGTTGGGCTTTGTATTCTGTTAGTTGTTGTTCGAGTATTGTTTGAACCAACTTCGATTGAGAAATTTCACGGGTAATTTTACGATTTCTATATTCACCGTACTTGTATTTAAGGAACCACGAGAGAAATACCCCCGTTAGTGTTACGGCGCTAGAAACAATTAACTGTATGTAATTTGGTGGTAGTTCCATATCCTATAAATAGGATGATGAACTTAAATTCGGTAGAACTATTTTAGAATCTACGGTTCTTATATTCACTCAGTGCTCTATCTCGCTCGGCTTGACTCGGATAACTTCGTGTTATAATACTACGTTCTCCAAAAGCATTTTCCCAAATTTCATTTATAACATAACTCGTTGCACCCGGCGATAGAGGATTGGTT
>JACCEA012521321.1_pt1 | contig 11083 bp, 10 predicted proteins | sample 7449851 | NCBI WGS metagenome assembly JACCEA01 (sample SAMN15323453, study PRJNA562643) | freshwater metagenome | isolation source: river surface water | place: USA:Blue River Watershed | collected 2017-08-18 | reverse complement strand
GCTTGTGTTGTACACAACAATTTTAAAAATACAATTATAATTTTCATCAGCAAATCGCACACTTGCGCCACATAGTGAGAAGGTCCTTTATTTTATTTGAAATTGCTGATATTTCTTGCAAACCATGGCCATTGAAGTTCACGCGGAACCTCTACAAAAGCGGTACTATGCTACCTTCTGCTCTTCCACATGCTGTTATATGATAATCTATGGATTTGTTATCATATTGCTACCCCTAATAATCGCATACAATTCTTACGGTAAGATAAAAATAGAAAGCGATATTAATTTCGATATTGTAAACGCTTTTAATATTTATTCACCAACGTTCGCAGACTTTTGGTTAAAAGAAGCTTATATTTTAGAGCAGCCGGACGTTTCATACAAATATCAGACTATAGTGCAATGGCACGGGATCAATAAACAGACTGATGAGATTCTTAATTTTTTCTATAGTACGAATCCTTCCATCAATAGATTATATTCATCAACATTGCGTCTACCATATCTTCGAAGTGCAGAGTTTGATGACAACAGAGATGGAAAGACAGAGAGATTAGAGATCTCTTTGGAATTGCCTCTACAAGATGCAGAGTACATCCATGGAGTCACAGTGGCAGTATATTTTGATACCAAACTCCATGCCCGTGCTAAATATACATTTGATGCAGTAGGCTACGTGAATTATGAAAGTGGGTCACCTATGTCAAAGTTATCAATCGACGGAGATCTGATGTTAAGACAATCACAACCATTTGCGGTTTACGGGGGGTAAGTCGCCATATTGTGTAGCTGTGGTTAATTTGATCTCCTTCAAATAGATATCGCAACCTTTATCCCGATGATTTTGTTCTGTATGATATTCAATCATCTACATCTGCAACAGATGTTGCAATAGAAAATGTGATGAAAAAATACAATGCAAGAAATGGTGAGCGAGAACCTATTGCTATTAATTGCGTCTCTAATGACTGCGAAAATTAGTTACATTGAGATTTCATCCAAACTATGAATTTGTTGAAAGACGGGCTTCTTACACCACATTGGTTGATGGTGGTGATAGATCCTTCAATACGTCGATCGTAATGAGAATACCAGAACAAATTATATGGTAAGTCCCAAATTATTTGACGATCGATGCTTTCATCACTACACTCATTATCATTAGGTACTCCCCCACCACTTCTGCTGTCTTAAAGTTTGCTTGGATTCAGTACATGTCGTTCTTTATCGTTATCGCGTTCCTCTTAGGTGTGCTCAATTCATTCATTTTCAAACACAATGTAAGAGAATTTTACGTATCGCTACTTGTTCTCACACCATTTCCGCAGCTACTTCCAACATTTTCGAAGGCCGACATTATCTACGAGAAATCCCATTGACAGCGTCAAATATTCCTATTCCATATAAATGTAGTTGAGTTGAAAAATAGGACTCTTGAAGTTTCATACAACAAGTAGTACATTTGGTATAAATACAATAAAATTAATGTACCGAAAATAACAGTACAATTACAACATTGACATGCATCTCTATGTCATTCAATCATTAAGCCATACAACAGCAAGCAGGTCCCAAAGCTTACTGGGAATAAGTTGGCTGAATCTCCGCAGACGTGCAATTTTACGTTGTCGCTCATCTTCTTCTGCATTTTCAGTAGAGGGGGTCACAAAAAAGTGCTCAATAACGATGCCACCAAGTTCCAAACTATCTCTTTCTTTGATGTAATAATCCAAATACTTCTTAATATAACGATCCTTTCCGTATTGCCTTACCAACAATCGACTGGAATCAATCTCAAATGTTGCAGTCATTAGACAAGGTATCAAACTATTCTTTAGTCTATAATATACAAACAACAAAGACATTAACTTACTGACATAGAAAGAAGCATAACAGATGGTACCTTTTATCTTTATAGAGCCGAATTGGTAGTGCACAGAGAGTTTGTAGAAAGCTTCGAGAATTTGCAAGGACATGGTGATAGTGGTTCGCTTGGTCTAATGTTGTGGAGTGAAGATTCTTCATCTGGTCAACAAGATTTGAAAACAAAATTTGATTTGAATTTGTCAATGATGGCCCGTTCCCTCCTGAAGAAGTAATCTCTGAGACAAGTTTACGCATGTCAATATCGGCCTGACAGAGCGTGCAAAGAACAGAAAAGAGTCTATGCAAGCATTCTTGCATAGACACGTTTTCGCCTGATCAAGAATATTATTGAGTCCATTGAAATATTATCAAAAAGGTTTGGTCTCACCATGAAATCCATTTTCCAACAGATGGGCATTCGATAGTAATAGGAAATAGTGCATCGCTTCAATGAAGCTTCTCTAAAAATATACATACATGGTCAACGTGAACAAGATGGAGACTATTCAAAAATACCTTGCTTTCAGCAGAAATGTGCTTGAATATTTCTGGATCAATGGTGACCATAATAAATATACTATCCAGCGACTCCGTGACAAGCTGCAACAACAAGTGCGATTCTTTTAATGACAAATCCATTAAATTGCGTAGCATATATTTCACCGCCAATCGAAAACTGTCAACAACAACTTGAAGGACATTATTCCTTCTCATTAAACTCCACCAATGCTTTGCACTGGTCCCAGTATTATTTACACCTTTCGAACTTTCTATCTTTGAATGTTTGCTAAAAAAAATCAAAGTGAATAATTCCTCCCAACATCCATTGTTAAAGGTTACCTGACATAAAGTGTAATTGATCTCGCATATAACGCAACTTGAGTGAACAAATCTAAAGCTTGAGTACAACAATGACTTCGAATGGATTGATCTTGCTCTGATTGCAGTGGTAGATTCTCAGATCTATTGCGGTCATGATCAAATCGCCGTTGCCAATCCAGTATTTCCAACTCAATGTTTCCAAAGAGCAGGGGCAAATGATTACATAGAAAAGCGTATTGTTGAAAAACATGAATATTTTGAAGAAGCTTAGTATGAAAAATCTCGTTGAATTGAATTTGGTGTGCAATATTTCCAGTAATCAATGGATCTGACATAGTGTTGATAGAACTATTGTCATCTAGCTTGTTAAAAATCTTCATAATAACCTGCGATGACATCGATAAGGTTGCGGTGAGCTCACTAATCATAGTCGTTAACACACCAATGACCCGTATATCTTCGTTAATCGAATTTGAAGAAATCGCAGCAAACTTGCGATAGGATTGTTGCAACAGCAAGAGAAAGAGATTCAATTCGCTAAGAACGATATGAATTCCACAGCCTGCTAAAACGTGGATACAATTGTTAGTTGCAATTATAGTCATTTTCTCGTCCTCTCCATCATTACCAGCGACCGAATCTTCCCCAACACCCGTCCCTCCTTCAACCAATGGATCATCTTCACCAGGACCATTGGTTACATGAATGATGATCAACTTAATCAATTCAAGAACTAGATGAAAGTCTACAAACGAAGAAGATGCTGTGGTTGTCGTACCATTGTCTAATGAGAGGTAAGACTTCGCCATGGATGACGATGAGAGCAGACCGTACTCTGCACTGAGCAACACAGACAACAACAACACACCGCCAGATTGAATAAAATCTTGCAGGCGTGCAATTCCATTCATGGAAGTAGTATTAATTGATGATATTGACAATGCATCATTATTGCTGTTACTCATTCCAATATGCTCGCCATTACTAGTATAGCTATTTGCACAATCAACCGTTGTTTGCACTAAAAAATTGATTTTTTCGATCAAATCATGTCGCGATTCATTTTCTTCACAACTTCGAGAAGATGATGATGGGACGGAAATAATATCTTCACTTAAACCTTTAGAATCGATTTCTTTAATCAAAGAAGCATAGAGATTGTAACTCGATGCCCCGCGCTCTTCATTATTTTTCTTCCGGTAATCCTCCGATGTCATTTGTTTAACAATATACTTCAACGGAGAAAGAGTTTTCTCATCTGATGATTTAGATAGTTTTGAAGACGAAGGCGATGATGATGCTGATGGAGATTGATTTCCATTGCAGTATAAGGAATAAAAACTATTACTATTTTCCAGACAAGATAATGCAGCATTCCACGCATTGTTGCGAACAGAAACAATCTTCGGTCGACCAAGCAATTCTGTCAGTTTAGTGTGCGCTTCCTGTACCGATTCTACAGGAACCGGGTAAGACGTTACCAATTCATTTACCAAAGAGTCTTCATTCTTTTTGTCCTTACGAATATCTTGATTGTCATTACTTTCTTCAAGGCTTGCCGTTTCAACAATAGTTACCTTTCCAGTGGGTGTTGAAGCAGACATTCCTGAAGAATGAAACTTTTGGCTTCCAGTACCAGATCCATTACTTTCTTCCATTAACTTGTCCTTACTTGGGCTATGAATCTCAATTTTCACCGGGGTGTTATCACCCGTTGCGATAATAGAGATAGAAATATCATCGATTGTGGCGCAGTCATTTATGAATAATTGTTCTGAACGGCGTTTGATCACTGAGTCTGCACCTCCAAGAGCCAAAAGATCCGGTGCACAAGAAGGTCCTCCAGAATCTGATTCTAATGACTTTAATTGGGCCAATCTTGCTCTCCGTCGTTCTTGAACTGCTTCAAGGCGTCGTTGGAGCTTTTCCCATCTTTCCATTTTCTGCCGCTCTAACTGTAATCGATATTCAGACATTTGCTCAGTTTTCTTTGGATTTTTCTTTCGTTGTGAACCTGAAATATCAGCGAGTCGTTGTTCGCGGCGAATGTTTGCTGCAAGAATTCTTGCTTCCACTTCTTCTAGCTTGGCTTGAAGGTCGTTTGCAACAGCGTCGCTATTTAACGAATTTGATGTTAATACTTCAGTCACTTTTGCATTTTCACTTCCTGCCTTGCCGCGAATAGTATTCAAATATTCTGTATGACGCTCTGCTGCATTGGCAAGTTTTTCTTTCAAAGCTTGCTTTGCTTGGGCTTGCTTCTCAGCTTCTTTCATCATTCGATTTTTTACTCGGTTCGAAGCAATCATTGCTTTTTGAACCTTCTCTGCAACAGTTTTGTCTCGATTCAATTCTGCAGCAATCTGTCTCGCTTCATACCTTTTCAGCGCCTCGGATGGTGACATGGACCGTTTGCGATCAGGGGACGATAGCTTTTCGTGCAAAGATCGACCAGATATAGTTGATGGAGGAGTATTGAACCTGGTACCACCATTACTAGATGCAACAACCATTGTTGGTTCCGTTCTCTTCACTGATATATCAATAAGTTTGATTGGAGTAGTTGATCGCAAAGCTGCAATAGCTTGCTTGGACTTCGCATCTGGTGTCGGCCCAGCAGCATCCTCTAAAACACTTAGAGATGTATCGATAGATAAATGATGCGGAGAATTAAACGAAGAAGCAGAAAAATCCACCGCATCGTCCTCCAAATCAAATACGTCATCGATGTCATCCAATGGGGTATCGGTAAGCCCCACATATCGATTTATTCCCAATTCTAAGATCCTCCATTCTTCTTCCTCTGCTTCAGCCTCTGCTTCAATCCAAGCTTCTGCAACAGCCCAAACCCGCTCCGTCGCTTTAACCATCTCCTGGTGAATTGTTTCTTCCCATTCATCTTTCTTGAGTGGTTCCGGACCATTGGCAATATTTAGTATGCGACTGGCATCCTTCTTAACTGACTTTCCGGTTCGATTTTCAGTGGGAATAGTAAATGGTGCAATTAATGACGTATTGGGAAAGTTCTTGACATTTACTTTCTTTTCCTGACCACCATCAAGAGTTGGCTTCGATGTTTCTGAACAACGTAGATACAAGTAAAATATAAAATTCTGAGCAGTAAAGCATTTCTAACCGGAAAGAAATTTAAGCATCTTGGTTTGACTTTCAAGGACCTGTGTGGCTGATTTTTGTTGACCGAAACTTTGAGGTGTGGAAGATTTATTGTCTTGATTTACACCATGCGATGAAGATCGATTAGCAGGCTTCGCAATAGGAGGGGTTGCAGCTGGAACACTTTCATGAGTTGAAATATACGAAGTAAAAGAAGGAGGTGGAGGGAGAGTATTGCTGGTCACTGGAAAATACATCAATCCTGAGACAGGTTGAAATATTGGAGCTTCCGCCCGAAGCTTTGATTTGCCCATAATCTGGAAAGTAGCCATCACACAATGCTTTAGCAGAATATCATCGAATATCCACTTACGGTTGGATCTAATACTGCTGATGAACGAGGTGAAATGGGGAAGCCAGCAGAAAAGAGGATGTGGCTTCCATTATCCAACGGCATGGGAATCGTAAGTCCACTTTGTTGAGCATGTTGTTTCCGTTCTTTAATTTGCATCAACAACTTGGAGAATTCTTTATATTTGCGATCCAGCAAAACTTGAATTTGTTCGCATCGCTTCTGATCATTTTGATTCTCACAAATCATATACAGACGATCTAGATTGGTGGATATCGAATCTATAGACGACTCCATGTTCAAGAATGGTTTTGTTATGTAGAATATGCGTATTGATATGCTATATCTGGTTTCATATACTCCTATTCCATACTCATAGTTTGGAGAACTTTGTCTCACTTCCAAATTCTATGGTGTACCACCAAATAATTTTACAATAATATAATGCGCCTGGAGCATACAAATTAACCAAAAAGTCTTTCTCTGCTGCAGCATACAAACGCGTTTTCTATAAGTTTTGCGCTTTTTCAGAAATGGCAGAATTTAGAAAAGGGATTTTTTGCCGGTCCAATCTGGAATCAGCAACTTCAGTCCATTTTTTAATCATAAAAATAGTTCCCACGAAGATGGCTTCTGGTTATGGTCTGAAGGGAAACGTATCCAAGTGTTTCACACACTTCCAGGATTTTGTGTCGTGTATGGTAAGATGATTATCCAAATAATTCCCTATAGTTGTGACGATTTTGGATTGTGTTGTTTTTTCAATACCAATTATTAGAAATCAAGTGATGATCCTATCAACAAGTGCGGTCTGTTGAGAGATGATTACTTTGAATGTGTCCATAATAGAAGATTGGTAATGTTCTGATTGATTTTGTCCCTGTGTAAACATGGTTAATTCTCGCTGATTTAGGTTATTAGAACTGAGGCTATCCAGAAGCAGGAACAACTCAACATCCAAGGTGGTGGCCACAATAATACAGGTGGTCACCATGGCGGCGGCGGAGGGCACTAATATCTTACTATATCATTCCCTTGCTGTTATTCGACAAGCAAAGAATGCATCGCCTCTACCCTCTACCTCTTGTACAGCATCCAGCTTGGATGAACCATTCTAATGTCATGCTCCCATATGGTCGTGACAAAAATTGTTTGTTTGAGACAGGCATAGTTTCTATTCACTTAAAACTTAATTAGTTGGATCTTGTGTCATCAGTGTTACCTACATTCATATTCATATCCTCAGAACCAACTATATATATGGTTTATCTACTTCCTCATTAGAAAATATACGTTTTTACTCATCAGGGTCCTCAATGCATTCCATGTCATCATCTTCGTGGAAGTGGAAATAATACCTCAATCGCATTGTATCGTTTCTGTAAATCGTCAAAATAATAAATCTTGTGCAGTTCTGGGTTCGGCTAAAAACCCATGCTGCACATATGTACCACATAGTGCAATTATTATCCCCAAGAATGATTACCACACAAGCGTTTCTAGTGAACGTATATTGTTGAACGTATATCACTTATCCAATCTGAAATATGGTAGCACATCATTACGGTGAAAACTCTTTCTTGTGGTATACTAGGACAAGACGGCAACGATTGGGATTAGGTCAGCATTGAAGCAAAGTGCCAAATTAATAGCAGTTGTTATCTGCTTGTGGCTCAATGCTAGCTTTTTTACCTGACCCTACATCGTTGTTATGTATGACGGCAAAGATAATTAGTGTTCATTTCAACTTTATCCGACCTTCTGGTGTAGCACCCTCCCTACGCTGCAAGCAAGTGTTGTCATTACATCTGACTTCCAGCATCTTGAAATTAGTTACTAATCATTCAAGCAACAAGTCATTTTTTATTCATTGTGACACCCATCAATTTGTTGTTGCATTTTCTAACATGAGCGGTGATACAACGATTAGTCATGAAAATACCAATACGACATATGTTGCTGTGGCAGTAGCAATATTTTCTGTTGTATCATTTACTTTCTTGTTTCCCTGTAACTACTTTTTCCCCCTTGGTAAAACTTCTCTGCTTGATAATGATTGGTCTTTCTGATGAGCATGTCTTAATAGATCGTAGAACAATCGCAGTAGTTGGAGCTTTAGCATGTTATTTATCAAGACAGTTCATGTTTCCATCACATGCGATGGATGTTATCGCAGCCATTGACTTTGAAGTGTTGATATTACTGTCCTCTATCATGATCATCAATCATATCATCATTCATTTACGGGAGACAAAGAACTTGATCGAGTACTTCCAGTCAATTATTCACCATAATCCAAAATATGGTTTCTGGCTATTGTCATTTGTTGCATTCACAATAAGTCCATTTTTGACAAATGACGGTGTATGTTTACTTTTTGTTGAACCGGTCCTGCATGTTTTTGAGGAAGTAAAGAGAAAAGGACACGCATCTGAGTGTGGTGATGCATTATCAAGCAAACACGATGAGACCGTTAGTAGATCCGTCAAGAAATTGTGTAATTCCGATGCTCTTTACTTCTTGCTCGCTTTGGCTTGCTCTACCAATATCGGATCAGCTTTGACTTACACTGGCAATCCACAGAATATGATTGTTGCTTCTGATGCACTTGGTGTAATGCCCTCATATAAGTTTCTCGCTTACATGCTGGTTCCTTCGTTAGTAACTTGGTTCATAAGTAAGGATTTGATTGATATTTGTATCCTAATGGATTAATTCATGATTTATAGCTATTAAGTGGATTGAAGGATGTTGGCTGCGTTCAAGACAGCTTTACGATAATCCTGAAATGTTAAATAATGGTGAGTTTGATTTGGAAGAGTCCAACCCAATAAATGGGGAAGAAAACGCTGATGAGGTTCTTGAGAGACTTGCTTCAAAGGACGCTGGTGATTGCGATACCAATCATGACGCCTTTACTGATCCATCAGTGGATAATGTGGTGCCTGTTCGATCATCAAAAGCACCCTCTTCTCTGAGTCCTGCTTTAACATCCTCATCTAAGAAAGGGATTGCAGAAGGAAGTCAGATTCAGAGTGATTCCGCAGCAGGTGAAGCTCTTAGTCCTCGTCGAAAACTCGCCCGTGAAAGGGAGAAAACAGAAAAAAAAGTTGTTCGATATGTGACATCTCCTGTTCCTTACATAGTGGTCGTGATGTTATTTCTAATGATTGTTATGGTCTTCATTGACGTGATGCCAATTGCCTCTTTAATTTGCCTCGCTTCCATTTTAATGGTTTTGGTGGTGGTGCTTGGAAACCATTGGAGGAATAAAGTCATTTGGGAAATGGAAAATGAATATGATTACTATTACCAACCTCTTTTAGCAGCATTATCTTTCCAACAAGTTAGCCCAGTGATCACTGACAAGCCAGCGGATTCTTCGTTAACAAATTTTATTTCTCCTGCTCCATCAGTAGTGGGTTATAAACGAGACCATAGTAAGAGTTATCGTCATCTTCGTGCACCCAGCAATGCTAGTCTGATCACTAAAGATGGAGCCCATGGGGAGGAGGAAAAACAATTAGAGCTGTCCAGTGATAGTGGTCTCGACAGAGGACATCACCGTCAGCAATCACAGGATTCCTCTCACCATAGTCACAACTCTTCTCTCCACCTTAGAATTCCAACCCAGACACCTCCAGATGCAAATACAATTGTTGGCAAATCAAAAAATCATGAACTCGAACCCCTTGGTCCTATGACACGAGAAGATCGCTTGGATAATTTGAACGAATTCTTTGATGCAATGTTTGGGTCCATTGATTATTCACTCTTGCTCATATTTCTTGGTACATTTATTGTTGTCGAGAATATGTCGTCCACAGGAATTCCAAGACAAATATGGTAAGCAAATAAATAGATGGTGATTTTTAATTAATTCATCACGTTGATTGAATAGGAAATCTATTGTTGGGGATGTACCTTTCAAAACATTTTCATCCGTGATTGGAATTTCAGCTTTTATCCTTATTGCATCCCAGCTGTTGGGAAATGTTGCTGTGATCCAATTGGCAAAGCCTAATATTGAGTATCTTGATGATGATTCAAAACGATTTGCATGGGCTTTGATTTCCTTTATCGCAACAATCGGCGGTAATCTGACAATCACTGGGAGTGCAGGTATGAAAATAATCTATTTCATCTTTATGGATGTTAACACCGAGTTGTTATTGTCAGCAAACATTATTGTTGCAGAGAAAGCTAATAGATTGGATCCAACTATTTGCATGGACTTTTTTAGACACTATCGTGTTTGTTTCTGGGTAACATTGTTTAGCTGTTTTATTGGAGGGAGCTTGGTGTCTATCGTAGTATCCGTAGATAATGCAAGTGGTAGCAATTGGTAATATCAAGTTGATGTTGTACACCATACAGAGTGTTATTTCCAAATGCCATTGATATTGCAACAGTTTTTGTTAACAATTCAAATGATACTAAAAGTTTAAGTTATCTCATGTTTACAAAGCATCTTGCGTTCGAAAATTTGTATATGTTCCATACATAGAAATAACACTCTTCTGAGCAGACTTCTCAATGCTGTACGATTCCTCTTCACCCAATTTCTCTGCTACTGCTTGTCTAAATATAGATAACTCAACCTCTTGCTGTGCAAGAAGACTTAAAAGATCAGTATGCTGCTCGTGCAATTCGTAGTATCTCTTCCTCTGATAATACGAAAAGTATAAGGATGTATAAAAACGATATTCCACAAATAAAAATACCCACCTCTTTAATAATTTCCGCATTTAACCTAGCTGCATCTTTAACAGCAGGACTGGCAGTTTTCATTACAGACATTGGTGGTTCTACACGCTTTCTATCGGAACCGCCATTCGGTGAAGGTGTGGCCAACAATGATGGATTAATAATTGCCATAGCGGCATTTCCAGGGGGGCTTCTAACTGTTTCTGTCACCACAGGACT
>JACCEA010522567.1_pt1 | contig 11084 bp, 10 predicted proteins | sample 7449851 | NCBI WGS metagenome assembly JACCEA01 (sample SAMN15323453, study PRJNA562643) | freshwater metagenome | isolation source: river surface water | place: USA:Blue River Watershed | collected 2017-08-18 | reverse complement strand
GTTTAAAAACTTTTTTTTGCTCAGACATATAGTTGGTATTTAAAAAAATTTAAAAAGGATCATGATAGACTAGTCCATCATAGTTTTTAATTTACGTGCAATTAAAAATAAAACAAATGCAGCGGTGCCTGCCATTGCAACAAATAAAATAAAAAAGTCAAATAAATTAGTGATGGCATAGCCTGCAAAATACGTTGTTTTACCATCTGGATATAACCCACTTAACACGCCTGCAAATTTATTGGCAAATGCATTGGCTGTAAACCATACGGCCATTAGCAAAGAAGCAAATTTAACAGGGGCTAATTTATTTACAAGTGATAGTCCAATAGGCGATAAACAAAGCTCTCCACAAGTATGAAGCGCATACATACCCGTAAGCCAAATCATACTTACTTTAACACCAGGTGCAACATTGTGTACCCCAAATGCAATCCATAAATAACCAAGTGCTAATAAAAATAAGCCGAGCGCCATTTTTGCAGGAGAACCTGGTTCATATTTTCCAAGCTTTAACCAAAGCCATGCAAATAGAGGTGCAAAAGCAACCACAAAAGTGGAATTTAATGATTGGAAAAAACTAGAAGGTATGGTATAAGAACCGAGTGTACGATTGGTTTGCTCTTCTGCAAAAAAAGTAAGGGAAGCGCCCGCTTGTTCAAAAGCACTCCAAAAAAATATCACAAAAAATGATACTACAAAAATTACAGAAACTTTTTTCTTTTCTAAAGCACTTAATGTTTTATCAGAAAAAATTAAAAGCGCAATAAGTGAAATGGAGCCAAGTAATAAATAAAATAAATAACTAAATACATTGGCTTCTACATATATCAGTGCAACTGAGATCAACGAAAAAATAAATAAGCCGCCAAACACATACAATGGTTTATTGGAAGCAGCTGGCGCATCTTTTGGTGTTAAACCTAGCACCTGATTATTTTGGTCTACTACATATTTATTATGGAAAAAGTGCATTACCACTACACTCAATAACATCCCAATTCCAGCAGCTAAAAATGCCCATTTATAATCGTCAGGATTGCCCGTATCACCAAAAAATCCGCATACGAAGGGGCCAATGGCACCACCCGTATTGATACCCATATAAAAGATAGTGTACGCCGAATCTTTTCGTTTGTCATTTTCGGAATACAACTGCCCCACCATGGCAGAAATATTGGGTTTAAAAAAACCATTACCCGCAATCATAAATCCAAGACCCGAAAAAAACAGCAGTGCCGCAATTTCAGGATTGGACTTGTACATTGAGCCGCAAAAAAATAATATAAACTCGCCAATAGCCATCACCAATCCACCTAAAATAATAGAACGCTTATTACCCCAATACCTATCAGCCACATAACCACCCACTAGCGGTGTCAAATACACTAAGCCAGTGTAGCTACCATATATATTAGAAGCAAAAACCTTGTCAAACATGAGTGCCTTGGTCATAAACAAGACCAATATGGCACGCATGCCATAATAGTTGAAGCGCTCCCACATTTCTGTGGCAAATAGTACATACAATCCTTTGGGATGACCTTTTTGAGGAATAGTTTGATTCATAAATGGCTCGTTATCGTTGTAAACTATTGATTTTCTGGTGCTGTAAAATAGCAATAAAATCTTTACTGCGAAACACCCGCATAAATGAGCGCCGAAAATGATACTTTTGCCTACCCATTTATACCTATTACTATGAATATTTTACTACTTGGTTCTGGCGGAAGAGAACATGCGCTTGCTTGGAAAATGTCACAAAGTCATCATTGCAACGAGCTATATATTGCACCCGGAAACCCAGGTACAGCGGGCATTGGAACCAATTTAGACATTTCAGTAACAGATTTTGATGGTATTAAAGCAGCATGCATCACGCATCAAATTGGACTTGTGGTAGTTGGACCCGAGGAGCCACTTGTAAAAGGTATTTATGATTTTTTTGAAGCAGATCCAGCACTCAGAGAGATTATTGTGGTTGGACCATCTGCTAAAGCAGCCCAATTAGAGGGAAGCAAGGCATTTAGCAAGAAATTTATGCAGCGCCACCAAATTCCTACCGCTGCCTACGCCGAATTTACCTTAGAAAATATAGAAGAAGGCAAAACATACATTGCTGCGCATACCCTTCCCATCGTTCTAAAAGCCGATGGTTTAGCGGCTGGAAAGGGCGTTGTTATTGCAACCACGCACCAAGAGGCGCTTGAGACCTTTGATGAAATGCTTGTAAATAAGCAGTTTGGCGAAGCCAGCAGCCGTGTGGTAATTGAACAATTTTTGTCAGGAATAGAAGTGAGTGTTTTTGCGCTTACCAACGGTATGGACTACCAAATTATTGGTCACGCCAAAGACTACAAACGAATAGGAGAAGGCGATACAGGCCTTAACACCGGTGGTATGGGCTGTGTGAGCCCTGTTCCATTTATGGACGATACTTTTATGCAAAAAGTAGAAGAGCGCATTGTAAAACCTACCATTAACGGTCTTGCCCAGGAAGAACTTTGCTACCATGGATTTGTGTTTTTTGGCCTCATGAACGTAGAGGGAGAACCATTTGTAATTGAATACAACTGCCGTATGGGCGATCCAGAAACAGAAGTGGTGATGCCGCGCTTACAAACAGACTTAGTGGCTCTTTTTGCAGCCATGGATAATGGCACTTTAATTGATGCCAATATTAGTTACGACACTAGAAGCTGCGCCACCATTATGGCTGTTAGTGGCGGCTACCCAGGTAGCTACCAAAAAAATAAGGTCATTACAGGACTTGATACTGTTAACGATACGCCAAACACCCTTGTATTTCAAGCCGGAACCGCCCTGGGGCAAAACGACGTTGTTACAAGCGGGGGAAGGGTTTTAGCCGTTACTGCCTATGGCGAAAATATTTGCGAAGCAGTAGTTACTGCCACCCAGCGTCTTCAAAAAATTGAATTTGAAGGCATGAATTTTAGACGCGATATTGGTTACGAATTTGAAAATAAATAAGCAGATAAAATTCGTAAGAATAGACTTTGTTATTTCCATTTATTTCAAGCACCTTTGTAGTAATACATTTACTCAAGCTTTACGCACTATACCATGGGATTATTTAACTTTTTTACGCAAGAAATTGCAATGGATTTGGGGACTGCAAATACCCTTATTATCCATAATGATGAAGTAGTGGTTAACGAGCCTTCAATCGTTGCCCTTAATCGTAATAATTTAAAAGAAGTTTTGGCAGTTGGTAAAAAGGCACTCATGATGCACGAAAAAACGCATGAGAGCATTCGAACCATTCGTCCATTAAAAGATGGTGTAATTGCAGATTTTAACGCAGCGGAATTAATGATTCGGGAGATGATGAAAATGATCTATCCTAAAAAACCATTGTTCCCTCCAAGCTGGCGTATGGTAATTTGTATTCCTTCATCTATTACCGAAGTTGAAAAACGTGCCGTAAGAGATTCTGCAGAACAAGCAGGTGCTAAAGAAGTATATATGATTCACGAACCTATGGCAGCTGCTTTAGGTATTGGTATAGATGTTGAGGAACCGGTAGGAAATATGATCATTGATATTGGGGGTGGTACAACAGGTATTACTGTTATTGCACTTGCAGGTATTGTATGTGATCAAAGTATTCGTGTAGCAGGTGATGAATTTACTGCAGACATTATGGAGGCACTTCGCCGTTATCATAGTTTATTAATTGGTGAGCGTACTGCAGAGCAAATTAAAATTAATGTGGGTGCTGCCATGAAAGATTTAGACAACCCACCAGATGATTTACCAGTAAATGGTAGAGACCTTGTGACAGGTATACCTAAACAAATTATGGTGAGTTACCAAGAGATTGCAGAAGCACTTGATAAGAGTATTTTTAAAATTGAAGAAGCGATCTTAAAAGCCCTAGAAACCACGCCACCAGAGCTTGCTGCGGATATTTACCGTCGCGGATTATACCTCACAGGTGGAGGTGCTTTACTACGTGGACTCGATAAAAGATTAAGTGCAAAAATTAAATTACCTGTTCACGTTGCAGAAGATCCTCTTAAGAGCGTTGTGCGTGGTACTGGTTTAGCACTTAAAAATTATCAGCGTTTTCCGTTCATCATGCGCTAATAATTTACCTTGAAAAATATTTTTGATTTCATTCGTAGGCATTTTACATTACTTAGCTTTTTGCTATTGCAAATAGCTTCCATTTATATGCTTACTAAAGTGAGCACTTCGCATCAAACTTTTTTTTCTGCGAAGATGAATGGTGCAACTTCAAAAATTAATGAGCGCTATTACAATATGCGTGGCTACTTTTTTTTGAGAGAAACCAATCAACAATTAGCACTTGAAAATGCGCGTCTTCTAAATTTACTTCGATCAAATATTTCGGTGCCAGATTCTAGCATACAAATTGTAACCGATTCGGTATACAAAGACTCACTCAATAAATTTAGAAAATACAATTGGCTTCCAGCCAAAGTGATTGGCAATACCGTTTCTTTACAAACTAATTTTTTAACACTTGAGCGCGGCCGTTTACAAGGTGTAAAAAAAGGCATGGCAGCAGTTAGTCCAGAAGGCATTGTTGGTGTTGTAGTTGAAGTATCTGACAATACAAGTAAGGTTATGAGTCTACTTCACCGCAACAGTAGGGTTAGTGCCATGCTTAAAAAAGACAATAACGCGGGTAGCATCGAATGGGATGGAGCTAGTCCGTATTACCTGCTTTTGCGCAACGTTTCTAAGGGCGCAAAAGTAGTAAAAGGCGACACGGTTGTAACGAGCACTTACTCGGCAAACTTCCCGCCATACCAAATTGTGGGGCGGGTGGCTGAAATAGAAGCCGACCCTTCTAGTAATTTTTATACCCTTAAAATCAAAACAGCCGTTAACTTTTTTACGATTCAGTTTGTATACCTTGTAGAGAACCTTCGCTACCAAGAGCAATTTGATATAGAAAACAACAATTCAAAGACACGTGAATAGCATACTTAAAAATATCATTCGGTTTGCGCTGTTTCTACTACTTCAAATTGTGGTACTCAACGAAGTGCCACCCGTGCACCGCTTTATCATACCCTACCTATATTTCTTGTATATACTTTGGTTGCCGTTTTCTATGAACCGTTTTTCGCTCCTCATTGTTGCTTTTTTGTTTGGTCTTTCATTAGACTATTTTACGGGTACTACGGGGCTGCATGCCGCTCCCTGCGTGCTTATTGCTTATATTAGACCCTACCTTTTAAACCTACTATTACCACAAGAAACCATCGAACAAAGCTATGCCGAACCAGGCGTAAATAGTATGGGATGGGCACCTTACGCGGTTTATGTAGGACTGCTAACTTTTATCCATCATTTTTACTTAGTGCTTATCGAATGGCTTCAATTTGGAGACTTTGTATACTTTCTAGGCAAGGTGATTGGCACTACCCTTGTAAGCTTTATGATGATTGTACTTTCCGAACTTCTTTTTTTAAGAAAAGGCAAGTACAGAACCAACGCAGCCTAGCTTCTTCTGTCCACAAGTATGCATAAGTTTTTTTTGACAAAATGATGTATTGTTGACTTTGTTACATCAAATTTGCAGTAGATTTTCGTTGAATTCGTTGAATTATTTTTCCAAGCTCCTATGTCTGCCTTTAACCAAAACCGAAGTAGAATTGTACAACTTATTTTTATAGGTGCTTTTGTTTTAATTACCCTTCAGCTCATTAACCTTCAGGTATTTTCAACAAAATACAAAATGGCTGCAGATAACAATGCCTTTTACCGAAAAGTGATTTATCCAGACAGGGGTATCATTTTTGACAGAAAAAAAAGAGCTATTCTTGAAAATACCATCAGTTACGATTTAGTGGTGATCCCCGCAGAATCTAAAGGAACAGATACCCTTGCACTTTGTGCCTTATTAAATATAGATACCGCCACTTATAAAAAAAGAATGCGCGATTTAATATTTAAAAACGGCGCTGTTAAACCAAGTGTATTTGAACCCCTACTCACCACCGAAAATTTTGCACGCCTCAACGAAAATATGTACCGCTTTCCTGGCTTTACGCTCAGTGAAAGATCGGTGCGTTCGTATCCATACGATTGCGGCGCTGCTGTGCTGGGTTACACCGCAGAAGTAGACACCGGTTTTTTGCGCAGACATAAAGATGAAGGTTACGAAATGGGTGATTACTTTGGCACCACAGGACTTGAAAGTAGTTACGAAAAAGTGCTGATGGGTCAGCGCGGTATCAAGCGTTTTATTAGAGACAATAAAGGAAGAATTCAGGGCCCTTGGGAAAAAGGAGAATTTGATACAGCCGCTATTGCCGGTAGAAATTTATACTCGAGCATCGATGTAGAACTCCAAAAGCTTGGCGAAAAGCTGATGGAAAATAAAGTGGGTAGTATTGTTGCGATTGATCCAAAAACAGGTGGCATTTTATGTATGGTAAGCGCCCCTACTTATAACCCCAATTACCTAACGGGCAACCAAAGAAAAAAGCATTTGGTTGACATGATGTACTTTGATCCAAGAAAACCATTACTCAACAGAACCGTTAGTACCACTTACTCTCCGGGGTCTACCTTTAAAACACTGGTAGGAATTATTGGCATGGCCGAAGGTGTGATTGATGATCAAATGACGGTAAGTTGTGGTGGTAGTTATTTAGGTTGCGGCAGAAGAATGGGATGTCACGCTGCTGGTACATTTACATTAAAGCCTGCTATTTCAAAATCATGCAATAGTTATTTTGCAGTAGCATACCGTAGAATATTAGACAATGCAAAGGTTAATAATAGAGATATAACCCTTGGCCTCTTTAACGAATACGCATATTCATTTGGACTTGGAAAAAAATTGGGCGTAGATCTTCCTTCAGAAAGAATGGGCAACATTCCTACCGCCAAATATTACCAAAAAATATTTGGTAAAAATTGGCAGGCTTGTAATATTATTTCTAACTCTATTGGACAAGGAGAAATTACAACAACCCTCACTCAACTAGCCAATGTAATGGCCATCATTGCCAACAAAGGCTGGTACTATTTACCACACTTAATTGATTCCATTGAAGGTGGTGATGACTATGAAATGTTAGCCCGCTTTAAAGTAAAGCAGAGAACAAAAAATATTGCTGAAAGTATTTTTGAAGAAGTACATGAAGGCATGCAAGGCACCATGGAATTTGGTACGGGTGCTTATGCAAAAGTTCCGGGCATCAATGTTTGTGGTAAAACCGGAACCGTAGAAAATGCTTACAGAGGTGAATCTTTAAAAGACCACGCTTTTTTTGGCGCTTTTGCACCACGTGAAAATCCGCGCATTGCCATTGCTGTGATGTGCGAAAATGCAGGATATGGTGCCACATCTGCGGCGCCAATTGCTAGTTTACTCATCGAAAAATATTTGAGGGATTCGATTGCAGGGCCCGAGCGTAAAGCTAAAATTGAGCAGCTATCCAATATGAATTTAATCCCTCCTCAAATGAAGCGATTAATGAAGCCAGAACCAAACACGATCAAAAAAGAGAACATCAAAAAAGCAATTGCCAAAAACTAGCCAAATACAAAATGAATAGAAGAAACAACAATTTAGCTGCAGAAGGCATTGATTATACCGTCATTTGGCTTTATGGCATTTTAGTATCCATTGGTGTATTGTGTATTTTCATGGTTGAATATAAAGCGGGTTCTAATTGGCTTTCCACTTTTTTAGGTGGTAAAGCCAACTATAGCAAGCAACTTATATTTGGTGGCGTTTGTGCACTGGTTGCGACCTTTATTTTACTTACAGATAGTAAAATATTTACTGCTTTTGCAAATCTTTCCTATTTACTTGGCATCTTACTCATGCTTGCCACATTTGTGCTCGGAAAAAATATCAATGGGTCTAGATCTTGGATTCCACTTGTTGGTGGTTTTAATTTGCAACCTGCCGAACTTTGTAAAATATTTACATCCCTTGCCATCGCAAAATTTATATCCCGTCAGGAAGTTGATTTTTCGAATTTGAAATCACAATTAATTGCAGGTGTGATTACACTTACGCCAGCTGCGCTCTCCATTTTACAACACGAGCTGGGGCTCGCACTTGTATACCTTAGTTTATTAATTGCAATGTTCCGTGAAGGGCTGCCTGCACAGTTTTTAATTATTGGATCTTGCTTTGGTATACTGGCACTCGCAACACTCATTGTAGAAAGAGACGCTCTCTCTATTACCCTTACCATTTTAGCAGGCCTTATTATATTTTTAGCCTACAGACAAGTTAGAAAAAAACAAAGACTCATTACCATTACTGCTATTTTATCCATTTGGATTTTATGTGTGGGCGTGCAGCGTTTTGTGGTACCCTATATTTTCAACAACGTATTAGAGTGTTACCAAAGCACCAGAATTTATAGCATGGTGGGCAAGGATTATGATTGTAGTTTAAATAAAAAATCCAACGAGAAAGTTACAGGAAAGGCAGCTAGAAAACCTGATGATTACAATGTAAGACAAAGTAAAATTGCGATTGGGTCAGGTGGCTTTTTTGGAAGAGGCTTTTTAAAAGGTACACAAACCAGAGGTAAGTATGTGCCGGAACAAGACACGGATTTTATATTCACCTCGCTTGGAGAAGCCTTTGGTTTTGTAGGTTGTGCCGTATTTTTGGGACTCTACTTATATTTCTTATTTCGAATTGTCAGAATCGCAGAAAGACAACGCAGTACATTTAGTAGGGTATACGCTTACTGTGTTGCCAGTATTTTGTTTTTTCATATCGCCGTAAACGTAAGTATGACAATTGGTCTTTTCCCAATCGTTGGAATCACACTCCCACTCATTAGTTACGGAGGATCTTCATTACTTACATTTACCGTTTTAATTTTTATCATGCTCAGACTTGACGCCGATAGACAAATGGTGCTGCGTTAGTTCAACTTTATATTTCATGCAAATCATACCATTATCCGAAGGAAGTTTTACCATTGATCAATCCAAAGTATTTGTACCCTTTGATACAAACACCGAAGCCCTTCAAAGTAGACCAATCGGAAGTATTTTAGTAGAAATTCAACCCTTTGTTGTAATTACGAGTAAGGATGTTATTTTAATTGACACAGGGCTTGGATATACGGGTACTGATGGATCCTTACAAATTCATGAAAACCTAGAAAAAGCAGGTATCAAGCCCGCTTCTATTACTAAAGTACTCATGAGTCATTTACACAAAGACCACGCAGGTGGTACCACATTTAGTAATATTGACCATTCGGCTAGGTATATTAGTTTCCCCTACGCTACCTACTATATTCAAAAAAGAGAATTTGACTATGCAACTGGCGTAGGCTCTGCCTCTTATATTCCAGAAGATATTTTACCGCTTCAAGAATTTAGTAAAGTCGTATGGCTTGATAGTGACGAAGGCGAAATTGAGGGAGGTATCAAATATCAAGTAACGGGCGCACACTCTAAATTTCATCAGGTATTTTGGATTACCGAAAATAACGAAACCGTATTTTTTGGTGGAGACGATGCGCCGCAACTGCAACAAATGAAAAGCAAGTTTGTGGCGAAATACGATTTTGATGGTAAAAAATGTATGGAGCTAAGACAAGCATGGCTAGAAAAAGCAAAACAAGAAGGTTGGACCTTCTTGTTTTATCATGATATTACTGCGCCCATTTGGGCTGCTCGTTAAATGCTTGGTTCTTGACCTGGAGGCGGTGGAGGCGGAGGGGTTACTCCTCTTCTATTTTTACTACCCTTTTTCATGCCTTCTTTACCATCCCTTGGGCCTTGACCCTCTCTTCTGTTTTGTAGCTCCTCTCTTATCATACCCATAAATGCACGATCTGCAGTTAAGGCTTTATTGACACGCTCATCAGAACCCAATGCTTTTTTGAAATCGTTTTTGTATTTCTTTTTTATGTTTAATGCTGCTTCTTCAAAAGCCAATACATCTTCTTTATTGTCTTTGCGTACTTTTTTTAAATCTTCAAAGTAAGCGTTATACGCAGGCCAAAATTTTTGCGCTTCTTCGCTTGTCAAATTTAAATGTCTGGTAATAAAAGCTACTTTTAAAGCCTCTACATTTTCTTTGCTCGGCTTTGGTCCTTTACCGCGGGGTCCCGCCGGTCTTTCTGGTTGCTGTGCCATAGTGATACCCACAACAAGAAAAGAAAGTAGGAATGATAAAATGATCTTTTTCATAATTGTTATTTTAATTTTATAATTAATTGCTTGACTCGATATATTCTAAGAGTTCCTCATCAGAACTTTGTTCAATTAATGAGGCACTAGAAGCTACATTATATTCCGGAACAGAAATGTCTGGTGTCGAAATTAAATTTTCATGCACGTCCATATAAGATAAAAGTGTAGAGTCACTAATTGTTTGTAATAATTTTGTTTGATCTACATTCATATATGCAGTGTAATCGAAGTTTTGGGGCTTGTTATTAAACATAAATGCGCCAACCGCTACAACACCAATAAACACAGCTGCTACAGCCCATTTTGCAAAATGATATATAGGTGTTTTTTGTTTTGCCGCAGGCTTTTGATACACATTTGTTTTAGGAATGGAATTTAATAGAGGCGCAACGCTTTCTAACTCCGTGTATACCGCTTCTTTTTCTATAGCTGCTCTAACAATACCATGCAGCTCCTCAAAATATTGAGCAGGAACTTGATAAGGCATGTTAGCATCTAATGTTTGCCAAAATGGACTTATGGTTTCTAATTCGTTTTGTATGTCAGTGTTTTTGTGCATCGGTAAATAATAGACCCTTTCTTTGCAAAAGGGTTTAATTGTTTTTAATAAATTCTTCAATTTTTTGGGCCGCAATATGATAACTCGCTTTTAAAGCGCCTTCAGATGTTTCTAATAATTCACTCATTTGATGATATGGCATTTCATCATAGTATCTTAAATTAAATACCAGTTGTTGTTTTTCTGGAAGGCTTTTAATCGCTAACTGCAATTTCCAAATCAGTTGATTTTCATTAAAGTTTGTATCTGCTTTTATTTTATCCTGAAATCCGTCCGTACCCTGATCTAATGAAACCGTAGCTCTCTTTTTTTGCTTTTCAATAAAAGTGAGGGTTTC
>JACCEA010266222.1_pt1 | contig 11085 bp, 11 predicted proteins | sample 7449851 | NCBI WGS metagenome assembly JACCEA01 (sample SAMN15323453, study PRJNA562643) | freshwater metagenome | isolation source: river surface water | place: USA:Blue River Watershed | collected 2017-08-18 | reverse complement strand
TAAATATGAGAAGGACAAAAATTAGAATTTTAAATTCTAACGAAGATAAAGATTCTAATTGGAATAAATAAAATTTATTTTCCAACAAATTACGTAATTTTGAGGTTCTAAAAATAAAAAATAATTGTAAATGAACGAAAATATAACTAAAATTCAATCTCAAATTGAGCCGTTAAGACAAGAAATCATCAACCATAAAGTGTATGGAATAATCCAAAACCTTGATGATTTAAAAGTATTTATGCAATTTCATATTTATGCAGTATGGGATTTTATGTCTTTGTTAAAATCACTTCAGAATCAACTGACGTGTGTTCGAGTGCCGTGGTTTCCGACCCAAGATGCGGATTCAAGGTATTTGATTAATGAAATTGTAGTAGGGGAAGAGTCGGATATTGACGAAAATGGCATCAGAAAGAGTCATTTTGAACTATATTTAGATGCAATGAACCAAGCGGGGGCAAATACGGCAGAAATTCATAAATTCTTGGAAACACTGCAAAAAGAAGGAGATTTAAGTCAGGCATTTGCAAGTGCTGGAACCCCTTCTGCCGCTCAAAGTTTTGTGAACTTTACTTTTGAAACAATCAAAAGTAATAAAGCTCATTTACAAGCAGCTATTTTTACTTTTGGAAGAGAAGATTTGATTCCAAGTATGTTTTATTCAATCATCAACGACATTCATTTGTCTGTGCCTGATAAAATATCTATCTTTAAATATTATCTGGAAAGGCACATCGAAGTAGATGGCGACCATCACAGTCATTTGGCATTGGAAATGACAAACAACCTTTGTGGAGAAAACGCACAATATTGGCAAGAAGCACAAGAGGCGACGGTAGAGTCGCTAAAGAAAAGAATAGAGTTATGGGATGGCATTTATGAAACCATCAAGCAAAAGAAAGTATAAAATATTGAAAAAGCTCTGAACAACAGAGCTTTTTTATTGAATTAACCATAAAATGTCTTGAATTATGAAAGGGTGGCTTTTCATTATCTATTTTTTTTTCGTTGGTATCTTGGCTGAGGCACAGATGCCAGAGGCTACATCCGAAGGACCAGTTTATTCGCTTAAAATTATCGATAAGAAAAATGGAGCGTATTATTATGGAAATACCAAAATTACGAATTGGGCGGCTTTGTCCATTCCTTTTGCAGAGTTAAACGAAGGGGAAGTAAATCTGCGGTATCGTCAATACAAAACCCTCAATTCTGTTGGACAAGCAATTTCGTGGATACCTACGGTTTATTTCTTAGCAAATTTGAACCAAGAAAAAAACACCCGTTCGGGGGCATATTGGGCGGTATTGCTGACAAGTTTAGCTGGTAGCATGACATGTAATTGGGTAGCACAAAAGCGAATAAAACAAGCAATCGTACATTATAACCATGGCATTTCTCGCAAAACAGGATTTAGAATGAATATCGAACCTGATAAAAACACTTGGGGGTTGGCGATTCATGCAAATTTTTAAAAAAAGTCTGCCATATTTTGTTCTTTTTGTCAGTCTAAGCTGAAATTTTGTCAGAAAAGTGTATCTTTGCCGACCTTTGGCAAAACTTTTGATGAATCAAAGGAGAAACTAATTCGGACATATTCCGAATAAAAGGTGTAAAACTAAATTAAAGTAAATATTTTTTAAACTCTAAAAAATCATAATAAAATGTCAGTAAACATTAAGCCTTTAGCAGACCGAGTATTGGTTGAAGCTGCTCCAGCGGAGGAGAAAACTGCATTTGGTATCATTATTCCTGATACGGCAAAAGAAAAACCACAAAGAGGAATTGTAGTAGCGGTAGGTCCGGGAAAAAAAGATGAGCCAACGTTAGTAAAAGTAGGAGACAGCGTACTTTATGGTAAATATGCTGGCACAGAGATTACTGTTGACGGCAAAGAATATTTAATTATGCGTGAGTCTGATATCTATGCTATCATCTGATGTCAGTTTTGTGATTAGTATCGTTGACAATTTTTAACCAAATTATTCAAACATTTATTTATTAAAAAAATGGCAAAGCAAATTATATTTGATACAGATGCAAGAGAAAAATTGAAACGTGGTGTGGACACCCTTGCAAATGCAGTAAAAGTAACTTTAGGACCTAAAGGTCGTAATGTAATTATCGACAAAAAATTCGGTTCTCCATCTATTACGAAAGATGGTGTGAGTGTGGCAAAAGAAATTGAATTGAAAGATTCAATCGAAAATATGGGTGCTCAGTTAGTAAAAGAAGTAGCATCTAAAACAGCTGACCAAGCGGGTGATGGTACTACTACTGCGACTGTATTGGCACAAGCAATCTACACAATTGGTGCAAAAAATGTAGCGGCAGGTGCAAATCCGATGGATTTGAAGCGTGGTATTGACAAAGCGGTGACAGCTGTGGTGTCTGCCTTGAAAACTCAATCGAAAGCTATTTCTACTTCAAAAGAAATTGAGCAAGTGGCTACAATCTCTGCGAATAATGACCATGAAATTGGACAAATGATTGCCCATGCAATGGAAAAAGTAGGAAAAGAAGGTGTCATTACGGTAGAAGAAGCTAGAGGTACAGAAACTGAAGTAAAAACGGTAGAAGGTATGCAGTTTGACAGAGGATATTTGTCTCCATACTTTGTAACAAATGCAGAGAAAATGGAAGTAGAGATGGAAAAACCATTCATCTTGATTTCAGAAAAGAAAGTATCTTCTATGAAAGAGCTTTTACCTGTTTTGGAAGGTGTTGCTCAAACGGGTCGTCCTTTGTTAATTATTGCAGAAGATGTTGACGGAGAAGCGTTGGCTACTTTAGTAGTAAACAAAATTCGTGGAGCATTGAAAGTATGTGCTGTAAAAGCTCCTGGCTTTGGCGATCGTCGTAAGGCAATGTTGGAAGATATTGCTATTCTGACGGGTGGTACTGTTATTGCAGAAGAGAGAGGTTTCAAATTAGAAAATGCGGATATTTCGTATTTGGGTCATTGTGATAAAATTATTATCGACAAAGACAATACAACTATCGTCAACGGTGTAGGCGACCAAGAGCAAATCACTGCGAGAGTAAATCAAATCAAAGCTCAAATCGAGACAACTACCTCTGATTATGATCGTGAGAAATTACAAGAGCGTTTGGCGAAATTGTCTGGTGGGGTAGCAATTATTTACATTGGTGCAGCAACAGAAGTTGAAATGAAAGAGAAAAAAGACCGTGTGGATGATGCTTTACATGCTACACGTGCTGCGGTAGAGGAAGGGATTGTTGCTGGTGGTGGTGTTGCATTGATTCGTGCTCAATCGGCACTTGTTGGTTTGGAAGGTGCTAATAGCGACGAAACTACTGGTATTGCGATTATCCGTAGTGCTATCGAATCTCCTTTGCGTACGATTGTGGCTAATGCTGGTGGCGAAGGTTCGGTTGTCGTACAAGAAATCAAAGCAGGTAAAGACGATTATGGTTACAATGCCCGTGAAGATAAATTTGAGAATATGTTGTCGGCAGGTATCATTGACCCAACCAAAGTAACTCGTTTGGCTTTAGAGAATGCTGCTTCAATTGCTGGATTACTATTGACTACTGAGGCTGTAGTATCTGATATTCCTGAAGATAAAGCACCTGATATGGGTCACGCTCATGGTGGTGGAATGGGTGGAATGATGTAATTTCGTTCGAATCTATATCAAATATGAGTCATCCGGAATTTTCAGGATGATTGTAAAAAAGAACCTTCTGTTTGAATTTGAGAATTATTACTCTCTCAAATAAAAAACAGGAGGTCTTTTTATATTTATAATAGTAGCCAGTCCCAGTAAAAAAGCTATAAAATAGGCGATTTTATAACTTAGAAAGCCAAGTCGATATTTGGCAGGCGTGCAATTTCCATTGGAATCCCGGATAGACAAACCACTTAATTAGGGGAATTTTTGTGTTGTTTATGCTTGTTTGTAATAGTAAACATGTTCTTATTTCATCAAAATCTATTTCTTTTTCATTAAAGGATGAAGAAATACAGATAGAAAAATCAAAACACCTCCGATATAAAATCCAGAAGTCATTTTTTCTTGCTCCCCAAATATAAAATATGCCATGACAATGCCATAAATAGGCTCTAAATTGATGGATAAATTGAGAGTAAAAGCTGATATTTTTTTTAGTAAATTCATCATTTCAGTGTATGGATACACCGTACAAACCAACCCCAATATTCCCAACCAAAGCCAGTCGTTTCCTTTTAGGGTAATTTGTTCCAAAATACTTGCCCCATCATTATCGACCGTCAAGATAAAAGGAATATACACAATGCTTGAAAGGAAAGCTCCCAAAAGTTCGTAAAAAGTAAGAGTAGAAGAATCGTATTGTTTTGCCAATTTACTATTAATGATGGAGAAGAATGAAGATAAAATAGCCCCAAACAGACCAATAAGAATGGCAACAATGTACTGTGATTCAAATTTGAATACAAAGTACATGCCCAAAACTACCAAAACCCCCAAAAAAATCTCTAATTTGCTGTGTTTACTCCGATTAGCAAAAGGTTCTAAAATACTTGTGAAAAACGAGGTAGTGGAAAAAGTGACCAAACTAATCGCAACAGTCGATAAGCGGGCAGAGCCAAAAAAACAAATCCAATGCAAAGACATAATCGCACCGACACCCAACAATGGCAGAGATTCTTGCAGGCTGATGCGTAGATTCTTTTTTTGAATCAATGCCAAAAAAAATAGAGCGATGCTGGCAATCAAAGTACGGTATAGCACAATTCCTAAAGCAGAAACTTCTGTCAATCTGCCTAAAATGGCTGTGAAACCAAAAATAATAACAATAAAATGGAGTTTTATGTAATCTTGGCTTTGTGGTTTGGTCATTGCTTTGTTGTTTACAAAAAATCCACTTAATTTTTTAATAAAAAGTGGATTATTTGGTGTTTGGCAAAAATATTTTATTGTTGCATTTTATTTTTTCTACGTTCTTCTCGTCTGAGTAATATTCTTTGTTTGAATTTCATCCAACGCTCGTATAAAGGTAATTCTTCCAAAAAGCCACCTTTTTCTTCCTTTTTTTCGTTGATTTCTTTCTTTTTAGCTTCGGCAGGGTCAAATAACATACCTGTACACAAGCAGTGTTTACGGTTTGTTCTTGCCAATACATCATAATTGACACAACTCGAGCAGCCTTTCCAAAAAGCATCATCAGCCGGCAGCTCACTGAAAGTCGTCGGTACATATCCAAGATCCGAATTAATTTTCATCACTGCCAAGCTGGTAGTGAGTCCGATGATTTTTGCATCAGGATATTTCGACCGAGAAAGTTCAAAGGCTTTTTGTTTGATACGAGTAGCTATTCCACTTTTACGGTGTTCGGGATGAACGATGAGTCCAGAATTTGCCACAAACTTGCCATGCTCCCACGTTTCAATGTAGCAAAATCCAACCCAATCCCCCTTGTCTGTCAGAGCGATGATTGCTTTCCCCTCCTGCATTTTTTCTTGCAGATAATCAGGGGAGCGTTTGGCAATGCCTGTTCCACGAGCTTTGGCACTTTCTGCCATTTCGTTACAGATGGTGTCTGCCAAATAAAAATCATTTTCATTGGCGACTTTTACGATATATGAATCTTCGGATGTAATTTCTTGATTATTCATCGTCATTTATTGGGCTTTTCCTCAAACGGAGACGCTGTATCCTAAATATTTAAAATTAAAAAAAAAGAAAAAGAGATGTTTGCACTAAAGCATTTTTGCTGAAGGCTACTGTCTAATGTAGATATGTCGAAAAAGTCGAACTGGCATTGTCAGGCATTTACCCTTTCGGGGATGAGCTATTTTAAAAAATTAGGATGCAAAGATGTTTGCTTTCTCTGTAATATCCAAGATTTATGGTCAATATTTTTGTAATTTTAGAAAAATAGCTCGGAACATACTTTTCAAACAAAATATTTATAGATTTGCTGAAGAGTTTATAGGATTATTCATTTTTAATGATTTACCCATTGAATACAAGATTAGCAGAGATACTTTCGATTATTGGGCATCCTTTATTGATGCCAACCTATATGTTTGGAATAATTCTTGGAATTTCGCCTGGTTTATTAGGCTTAGCGTCCATGCCGTTGATAACTTTACTATCGTTGATAGTAGTTCTATTTGTTTATACATTCGCTATTCCAGCATATTCGATTTATTTGATGAAAAATTGGGGAGTCATTGAAAGCATGAAACTCGAAAAACGTAAAGATAGACGATACCCTTATTTATTTACGGCTCTTCTCTATGGTACATTTGGAGCTTTTTTATATTTCAAAATTCCTCATTTGTATGTGATTGGCTTTCTGATTGCGGTCATAGCTTTTATTATTTTATTGGTTGCTGTCATAAATTTTTGGTGGCAAATTTCAGCTCATGCGGCAGGGGTGGGAGGAATGCTCGCCACGCTGAGTCTTTTGATAATTAAATATGCAGCTTTCGACCTATTTTTTACTTTTTTGGCTATGTTGATTTTATCGGGATACATACTTTCTGCCCGATTAGCACTTCAAGCCCATACGGTGTTGCAATTGGTGGCAGGTTTTTTACTCGCTTTTTGGACAAGCTTCATAGCCCAATGGTATTTCTGGGACTAAGATGTAAAGCTTGATAGAAACATTCCTTTTAATTTATTTATTTCATCATCAAAACTATTATTCAATGAAATCATTTTTAACATTCTTGATTTTACTTCCCCTTTCTCTTCTGGGTCAAAGAAAATTAATGCCCAACGAGTTGAGCCGTTTGAAACAACATGCCGCTAACGTAACGATTGTTAGGGATAATTGGGGAATCCCGCATATCTATGGAAAATCGGATGCAGATGCTGTTTTTGGCTTACTCTATGCCCAATGTGAAGATGATTTTAAGCGAGTAGAAATGAATTATATTGAGAAATTGGGGCGAATGGCAGAGGTAAAAGGAGAAAGTAGTTTATACGATGATTTGCAAATACGTTTGTTAATAGATTCATCGGAAGCAATTGCTGACTATAAACGAGCGGCACCTTGGATGAAAAAACTATTAAATGCCTATGCAGATGGCATTAATTATTATTTATACAAACATCCTGAAGTCAAACCATTGCTGCTGAAAAAATTCGAACCTTGGTACCCTTTATTATGGACAGATGGAAGCATTGGAGCGATAAATACTGCAGATTTGACAACGGCTGACTTGAAAAACTTCTATTCAGGAGATAAAGTGACTACCATTGCAGAGCCGAAAGACCCTGAGAATCAGACGGGTTCGAATGGATTTGCATTTTCTCCGAAAATTACGGCATCGGGCAAAGCTATTTTATATATTAATCCGCACGTAACGTTTTATTTTCGACCAGAGGTACAAGTAAGGAGTGAAGAAGGCTTGAATGTGTATGGAGCTGTGACTTGGGGGCAATTGTTTGTTTATCAGGGATTTAATGAAAATTGTGGGTGGATGCATACTTCATGTAATGTAGATGTGGCGGATATTTATGCTGAAAAAATAGAAAATAGGGGAGGGAAATTGTGGTATAATTATGAAAATCAATGGAAGCCAGTGGGCGTAAAGCCTATTTCTATTCTTGTTAAAGAAGGGAATTTATACAAAAGAAGAACCTTTACTACTTATTTTACCCATCATGGGCCGATTATGGCAAAGAGAGAGGGGAAGTGGATTAGTTTACGCTCATTTAATCGTTCGATGGACAGCTTTGAGCAAAGTTGGTTGAGAACAAAAGCAAAAAACTTCAACGACTTTAAGAAAACGATGGATTTGAGAGGAAATACTTCGAATAATACTGTCTATGCAGACAAAGAAGGAAATATTGCTTATTGGCATGGTAATTTTGTGCCTATTCGTGATAAAAAGTACAATTGGGCTCAAGTGATGGATGGCTCAGTAGCCGCTACCGAGTGGAAAGGATTACATAAAGTAGAAGAAACCGTCCATTTGTATAATCCTGAAAATGGTTGGTTACAGAATTGCAATTCTACGCCATTTACAGTTGCGGGTAAATTTAGCCCTAAAAAAGAAAATTATCCAGCATATATGGCTCCTGATGGAGAAAATTTTCGAGGAGTAAATGCCGTAAAAGTATTGGACCGAGAAAAATCATATACCTTGGACAAAGTGATTGCCGCAGGATATGATAGAAATTTGGCTGCATTTGAAGTATTAATCCCTGCTTTAGTAACAATTTTTGACAAACAAATAAAAGCTGACAATACTTCGTATGAATATTTGAGAGAACCTATGGAAGTATTAAAAAAATGGGATTATCATAGTTCAGAAACATCTGTTGCGACCACTTTAGCAATCGAGTGGGCAGCTAAATTAAGTCCAGCAATACAAAAATTATATATCGATGAGGGGGAAACCGACCAAGTAGAAAATACTAAGTATTTTGCATCGACAGCAACAGCCGAACAAGTTTTGCCACCTCTAGCAGGAGTAATAGACGAATTGACTAAGAAGTTTGGTACTTGGAAAGTTGCATGGGGAGAAATCAATCGTTATCAACGCATTTCGAGCGATATTCAGCAGCAGTATGATGATGAAAAAGAAAGTACCCCTGTTGGCTTTGCTTCCGCTCTTTGGGGAATGTTGCCGTCTTATAACAGTAAATATTACCCAAATACGAAAAAAAGATACGGAGTGAGTGGCAATAGCTTTATATGTGCCGTCGAATTTGGAGATAAAATAAAAGCCAAGTCGCTGTTGGCGGGAGGGCAGAGTGGTAATATAAACTCCAAACATTTCAAAGACCAATTGGAAATGTACACCAAGGGTCAATTTAAAGAGGTATTGTTTTACAAAGACGATGTGATGAAAAATGCCGAGAAGGTCTATCATCCTGGGGAGTAAAATGAACAGAGGCTGTCTTATTCAGACAGCCTCTGTTTTTTGATTACTTTTCAAATAAAAACAAATACTCCTTTGGTGCAGGAGCAATCTTTACGAATGGCTTATTAATAAAATTATCAATCGATGCGTTTATTCTCGGAGCATCTTCCCAAGGAATGAAGTGATTCGCATTTGAAAATACTTGGAAATGAGCGTTCGGTAAACTTTTGTAGATTTGTACGCTATGTTCTAATTTAATCATATCTTGGTCGGCAGTGGCTACCATAATAGGTACTTGAACCTTTTTTAGCTCTTCTAAATTGACATTTGGATAGCTTAGTATCATTGCAGCAATAGCTTTCTGAATTTTTTCTGCATCGGTGTTACTAGGCATACTTTCATAGAATTTTGTCCAATTTCTGTCTAAATATTCTTCAAAAGCTTCTTTCCCATGTTTGAGATTTGTGCCAAAACTATATACTTTATCAAGTCTTTTTGGATAATCTTTTGCCAAAAGAATGCCAATTATTCCTCCGTCGCTCCATCCGAATATGTCCACTTTATTTAGTTTTAGGGTATCCATGAGAGCTGCCCAATCACCCGCTAATAAGTCATAACTAAATACCGTGTTGGGGTCTGCAGTGGACTGCCCGTGTCCTCTGGAGTCTGCCACAATGACTCTTCTGCTTTTTTTAAAGTATTCTATTTGGTTGTGCATGGCACTAATATCGGAGCCGTTTCCATGTATGAGCAGCAGAGGTTTTCCTTGTCCATAAGTTTCTACATACATCGTAAAATCCCTTATTTTAAGAAATTTACCAGCAGCTTTGTTGTGTCCATAGGTCGGTTTTTGGGCAAAAACGGCTGAAATACCCAATACCAATAGAGGGATTAGCAATGATTTTTTCATGGTTATACAGATTGAAATTGACTCGTAATGGGGCAATGATTGCCCCATTCGTAATAAAAAATTAATAAGGAATTCTTTCCAAATGGTCGAAATCTAAGATAGTGCGGAAGCTTTCCACTAATTGGTATAATTCTGGTTGTTTTTGTCTGAGTGCTTTTCTTGCTGCTGTTCTGCTTTCCATTACTTTATATGCTTCGGCACGGCTTTTTTCTGGCAAGAATAGGGCATAAGTATTGCCTGGATATCCTTCTACACATTTGAAATAGACTTTGTTATAAACAATGCCGTTGTCGGTTTCAAGTTTGGTTAGTTTTTCGATAGCGGCTTCAAAATCGTTTATTTTATTAACAGGAACGGAATAGTAGTTGACACGTCTGAATGAATAATCGGAAGTTTTAAAACCCGGTTCGGTATGGCTCATGTTTCTTTTGATAAGCCATGTACTTCTTTTATTAGGAACTAAGGTTGCGTCCTCTAACTCGCTTATAGCTTGAGGGATAGCTTTGCGAATCTTAGCAATGCTTTCTTGTCGAAGTGCCACGTATCTGCCGAGTTCGTTATCGCCATCTATCCAAGTAAGTGAGATTACTTTGCCTGATTCGGCAACAAATGCTTCTCTGTTTTTGGCAGGAAATACTTCATTATTTACTTTTCTGATTGCTGGATAATGTTTCTTGTATAATTCGCTATCTTTGTATTTGATTTCAGACATAGCGACATACGTCGGAATATCTTGTGCAAATGATGCTACGAAAAATAGACAAAAACACGTGGTTTTGATGAGATTGGAGAGGAGAGTTTTCATGTGTAATTTTAGGTTTAATTTGAAAATTTACTGTTCCAAAAGTAAAAGCTTTCTATATTCGATGTATGTAAAAATGGTGAGTTGTTGTCCAGAATTGTGTATATGCTTGTCCAAAATTGTGTATATTGATGTATTTTTATTGTTTTTTTAATGATTAGCCGAAAAATAAAATAATTATCAAATCAAAATGGAAAAAGAGGAGAAAATCGAGCAGCTAGAAGTATTTAAACAAAAAGATAAATTTAAGTTGGAAGATTGGGAAGACCGAGAGCTTGAGATGCCACCTTTGGATATTTTGTTGGAGATGCGTCAGGAAGTAAATCGTTTTGCTGATTATTTAATAGAACAGCTCAATAATGATGTTTCGAATATGCAAACAAAAGTTCAGCTTTATTTCAATGCTTGGAACAATGAACTTTTCAATCAAGACCAGACGGAGTTTATAGTAGAAGTAGAATTTGAGCCAATGCGGATTGTAGGTGTAAATATCGAAAAACTGATGATTTAATAAAAAGTTTTAAAAATACCCCCAAATGAAACATC
>JACCEA010072318.1_pt1 | contig 11086 bp, 9 predicted proteins | sample 7449851 | NCBI WGS metagenome assembly JACCEA01 (sample SAMN15323453, study PRJNA562643) | freshwater metagenome | isolation source: river surface water | place: USA:Blue River Watershed | collected 2017-08-18 | reverse complement strand
ATAATAATATAATTAATAATAATATAACTAATAATATATACATAAATAAATTAGGTGATGAAAATATATATGAATTAAATAATAATGAAATTGATGAAATATTTAATACAGGAATATCATGTGTTGTTAAATTAATTGAACACCTTAATTTTAATGAGAGATTACCTAATAATCATTCTTTTTGTGTAACATCATTAGAGGGAAAATATATGTTAAAATATGATATAGATAAAAATAAAATTAATAGTAGAAGAAAGAAATATTTTTATCAAGAATTATTAATTATTGCTATTCATAAATTAGAAAAATTATATAAAATTCATAAGAAAAGTTTCCCAAAAGATAAATGTAGTAATATTGAAGATAATATTATTAGATTAAAAGAATTAAGTAATAGTGATTTTTCTAATAAAATCCTAAAAGAAATCTTAAATAATTTTATTGAGATTTCTTATAATTATAAAGATATTGTTTTAGATACATGGAAGAAATGCGATATTAATGATAAATATATAGAAGATGATTTAAGTTTATTTTTGAAAAGTGATTAACTATATAAAAACATCACTACTACTATATTAATGATTACTTTAGAAGATTATTTAGATAAATATAACAATCAAAAAATCAGTAAAGATATTTATAATAAATATGAATTATTTGATTATTACAGTAAAGATATATTTGTTGAAGATTTAGATTTTTTGTTAAAACATGTTTATGATATTGAATTGGTTGATAATAAGAAAGCAAGATTAAATCAAAAAGAATTTAGAAATGAATTAATAAAAAAATATGATAATAAATGTATTATATCAAATAGTGATTGTTTAACTGAATTAGATGCATGTCATATTATTGAACATGCAGAAGAAACTAATTATTCTGTATCAAATGGATTATTATTAAAGAAGAATTTACATGCATCATTTGATAATAATTTATGGTGTATTAATCCAAATACATTAACTATAGAAATTAAAAAAGATATTAATGTTGGTGAAATTAAATTATATGAAAATAATAAAATAAATATTGATATTGATAATGATTTATATTTGAATTTGTTAAGTAAATATAAATTATTTATTAATAAATAATATATAATAAAAAATTAAAAAAAATATATAATAATGTAATTACTAAATACATTGATTATAATTATGTATTATCTAAAACAAAAACACAATAAGTTATTATATTAGCATTTAAAATTTAAAGAAAATTAAATCTGAAGAATGTATAGATTTATATTGTGATTATTTTAACACATGGGAATGAAAATATACATCAGAATCTAATATATTTAATACTATAAAACAATATTTACAGGATAAAAATAATAAATTGTTTTTATAATTAAAATAAAATAATTATTTTTTATTAGATTTCTTTTTAGGTTTCTCAATAATATCTTCATCATTAGAATCTTCTTTAATCTTACTAGATTTCTTTTTAGGTTTCTCAATAATATCTTCATCATTAGAATCATCTTTAACTTTACTAGATTTCTTTTTAGATTTCTCAATAGGTTCTTCCCCATCAGAATCTTTAACTTTACTAGATTTATTTTTTGGTTTCTTAATAATTTCTTCCTCATCAGAATCTTCAATAATATTTTCATCTGGTTCTTCTTTAACTTTACTAGATTTCTTTTTCGGTTTTTCAATAAGTTCTTCCCCATCAGAATCTTCAATAATATTTTCATCTGGTTCTTCTTTAATCTTACTAGATTTCTTTTTAGGTTTATCAATATTTAGTTTATCAGATAAAGTTTTACAAAGTTTTTCATCTGAATCTTCAATAATATTTTCATCATTTTGATTAATACTGAAAAAACTTGTAATAAATTGTTTTGCTATATTTTTATTACTTTCAATTTCTTTTTCTAATTCTTTAATTAGATTATCATTATGTTCACAATATTGAACAATTTCTTTTTGTCTTTCTAATGAAGGAATAGGAATTTTAATAGATTTGAATTCATTAATTTCTAAATTCTTTTGCGCAGTTCCTCTGGCACAATTATATATAATATTTTGATTATGAAATAAATAATAACTAATATATTTATGTAATAAATTATCAAGTTTAGGTTTTATTGTTAAACCACTATCATTTAAAAATATATTTTCATTAATAAGTCTTACACATTCTTGAGACAAAGCAAATCTACCAATTAATATATTAAATCCTTTACGATTATATGTTTCTGTTGTAAACATTGCACGTCCACTTCCATAAACAGGATAATCACCTTCAATATTATTTCCTTTAACAATTCTCGTTCCATAATCAATATCACAAATTTCGCCTAATTCTTTCTCAATATTTTTACCATATAATTTTTGATTATTTAAACATAATTCATTTAATTGTTTTAATTCTTGAATCTTCTTTTCACTTGTTTTAATTGTCTTTTCATATATAAAATCTAAATATTTAACAATTCCTTCCTGTCGTTCTAGTGAAGGAATAGGAATTTTCATTTTCATTAATTCTTTCATATCAATATTACCATTATTTGTACAATATTTGGCTAATTCTTGTATTTTATTTTGAATAAATTTTAAATAATAAGCTAAATATTTTAAATTATTATTTGTCTTTGGTAATAATTGAAATACAGCAATATTCGCGGCACATTTACCATTAACCATAAATATTTTTCCAATGCCATAATTATCACTAATTGGTTTTGAAGAACTCCCACCTGATTTAACTATTAATAAATATTCTTCACCATCAAAATCAAAATCATTATGTGTTCCACTCGGATTCTCACATGAGGCCTTATAAAATGGATATTCACCAGTATTTGTAATATCTTTACTATTTGTTTTACCATTTCCATTAAGATCAAATAAATCACCTAATATTTTAATCGTAATATCATTATTATATTCTTCTTTCTTATCATCTTTAATATATTCAGCATAATTAAGTGAATATAAATTTGATGCAATCTTTTCAATTGGAACTTCAACTAATAAATTTTTAATTTCTTCATTAGGATTGTAATTATAAAATTTAATAGTCGATGTTTGATGATAATCTACAAAAATATAATTACGTTTTGTTTCTTGTTTATTTTTATTAATAGTTTTTATTTCTAATACATCTTTATTTTCTTTCTTTTTAATAAAGAAGAATACACAAGTTTTAATAGATGTATATTCAAATAAACCTGATGGTAAATATATAATTTCTTTTAAATCACATGTTTTCATTAAATACTCTCTAATTGCAATTAATGTTTTATTAGTTTTACTGAATAAATCTTGACCATCTGGTAATACAATAGCACATTTACCATTAATTTTTAACATATAAATAATAGCTTGTAAAAATAATGATACTGCATTATCAGTTTTAATAGGTATATATTCATTTTTAAGACTAAAAGTGAAATCATCATATTTTAATCCTTTAATTCCAAATGGTGGATTTGATAAAATATTATCAAATTTTCTAGTTATTGGTTCGCGAATAGTATCCCCCCTTTCTATTTTATTAAATAGATGACCTGATGAGATTAACATATTTGATATGGCTAATTGATAAGTGTCAGGTTCCAATTCTTTTCCATATAATCCTTCATTAATAATAAAATTCCAATCTAATTTAATATTTCGTTCTTCAGATTGTTTAATAATATTATGTAAATAAGTAGTTAAAAATCCTCCTGTTCCCATTGTTGGATCACAACATGATTCAATTGTTCCATTATTATATAATTTTGGTTTAATTAAATTAACCATTAATTTTTTAATTATTGGTTGTGTGAAAAACTGACCAAATACTTTACCTGTCATAACATATTGTATAACTTCTTCATAAGCACTACCTAGAATATCAAATTCTGTATTTGTTATTTTTAATGATTTCAAATTATTAATCATTTTTTTATATGTTGATTGATGATTAATATCAAATCTTTTACCTTTTAAAAATATATTTTTTGTAATGGGATGGACTGATAAAATTTCATCCCATAAACAATTCATAATTTTTGGAAGATTTCCTTCTTTTTCTTCTTCTAAATTACTAAATCTAACTAATTTTAATAATTTAGTTTTATGTTTTTCTATAATTTCATCTTCATATTCGCTAAAATCATAATTATATTTATCAATGTTAATTTCATTATCTAATTGAGGTTCTATTAATTTTAATGTTAATAAATGAGATAAAATACGTAGAGCTTTTTCTCCTGTTAATCCTTCATTATCTCTTAATATATCTAAACAATTTTTAAATATACATGTTACTCTCTTTTTCTTTTCATCTTTATTATGTGACATTTTATTTATTAATTATTATAATCCATATTTCTTTATAATTAAAATAATCAATTTTTTTATAATAAATTAAAATAATTCACTATCTTTCTTCTTATTCTTCTTATTACTAACAATAATAATATCTTCTAATTTTTTAATATCATAATATTCTACCCATAATTCATTAGGTGGAAACATATTATCTATTTTACATAATTTATTACAAATCTTCACTAAATTTAAATATTCATCTTTCAATTCAGGATTTATTGATAAATATTCATTTATTTTTTGTTTACATGTTTCAAAATCATAATATATTCTTTCAATACCTAAATAATCTATCCAATTTGTGAATTGTCCTTTATAAATTATTTCAGGTTCTTTACTTAATCTATTATCTATATCACACAATTCATAATATTTATCTTTACTTTTAATATTATAATTAACAATAATTTTTCTTGCCTTTTCATAACTCATTCCTAACGCTGTTCTATTAATAGTTTTTAATTCAGATTTTATTCTAATAATTAAATCATCATTATATTCATAAAAATCTTTTGGTCCCTTCTTTTTCTTTTGGTTGCCATTTATTTTATATACTTTAATTTTTTCAATAACTGTTTCATCTTCTAATCCCATTTGATAAATAACTTCTTTTATTTTCTTATAATCTGGATTTTCATTATCTAACCAATCATTATTATTATTTAATAATGGTAATATTATTTTAGTTTTTTTATTTGGTTCTAATTTATTTTTCCTACTTGCTCTTAATGCTGATTGAACAATTCTAATATTTGATGACATATTTTCACTAAATACAACACCATCAATTTTATGATTATCATAACCTTCACCAAGACAATATACACAACTAATAATACCAAATTTAGATTCATTAAAATTATTTAATATTATTTTTTGTTCTTCTGAATCAATATCACTATTATATTCTGAATAATATAAGTTATCAATATCAAAATATTTATTTTTTAATATTTTTTTAATATAATCAATTATTAATATTGAATTCTCTTTATTATTTGAATATATTAATAAATGATGTGAATGATTTTCTATTATACTTTTTAAACATATAAATGCACTCAAAAATAATCTTTTAATATTATCTTCATTTATATTAAATTCTTCTAATTGAAATTTAAAGTCATCTTCATCCATAATAATAGTTTGTATATCATAATCACATACAATTTCTTTCTTAATAGCCCATAATAAACATCTCCTCTCTATTATCTCACCAAAATATTCAATATTATCATTTGAAATAATATTACTATCAATATTATCTATTTGTTTTAATGTTGCGGTTAATGATAACTGTTTTTTTGAATTAATATATAACATTTTAATAAATGATCTCTTATTATTAGAATCTTCAATATTAATACTTGTTAAATGATGCATTTCGTCATTAATTTTAATATCAAATATAAAATCAATTTCAGATAATTTATAAGAAGAATGATAAGTAGTAATAACAATACATTTTTTACTGTTCTTTTCTAAAAAATTAATAATATCTTTCTTATGAATACCATGTTTGATAATTAAACATGGATAATCATTATATAATATATCAATCTTTTCTTTCCATTGTGTTAATAATAATGTATTAGGAACACCAATAAGAATAGTATTGTTATTTATTTTTTGTGTAATCCATAATGAAATTAATGTTTTACCTACTCCACATGGAATAACTAAAATACCTTTTTCATTTGTCTGAAAATAATTATATGAATTATTAATAATAGTATTTTGATAATCTCTTGGAATATATTCAATAATTTTATTACTACTATCACTATCTTCAATGATATTATTTGACAGTCTTTCTTTTCTAATTAGATTATTAATTTCATCTTGTGATAATATTTTATATTTAATTTTATGTTTATCTAAATAGGGAATAATATAATCATTAATATCTTTTTTATAGAATTCAGTTCCCGCATTAAACTTAATATGTAATTTTAATTTATTAAAAAATTTTTGTAAATCTTTCTCAATTTTATCCAATATTTTTAATTCAATTTCAATGACTTTAATATAATTACCCTTTTTAATCTCGCTAGTAATATAAGTTTGCTCTCTATCAGGAATATTTTCTGTTTTGCCTAATTTATAAGCATTATATGAATCCCAATATTCATTAGTTCTAATATAAATATAACCAACACTCATTTATTTATTAATAAATATATTATTATAATCATTTTAAATATCAATTTTTTATAAAATGTTTCAAATACAAATAATATGCTACCTATTTTTGTTCTATCGCTAGTAATTTTAACATTATTATTTTCTTTATGATTTGGATTAAACTTTATATTCATTAGAATCTTTAATTTGTATTAAATTTAACCAATAATTATTATTTATATATAAACTAATTAATATATGATATATTAATTTCATCATAAACTTCTTTTAATTTATTTTCATAATATGATACAATATAATTATCACCACCATTTTGATTTTTAATACATTTTATACTATCAATACATTCTGTAAATGCTTTTTTAACTTTGTTTAGAGAACATTTAAAAAAATCTTTCCTATTTTTATATCTATAATCATATAATAAACTTAGTACACATGATTCTAATTGTTTTGGACATTGAATTTCAACATAATGAACAACTTTTTTATTATGAATAGAATGTGTATTATATATTTTAATTCTTTTATTCATATCATTTGTTTTTCCTAATCTATAATATATTTCATTATCTGTATCATATTCTTCAACAACATAAACCATAGCACTTTGTGGAAATTTTTCTACTTTCAAATCATTTAATAATACTTTATTTTTCTTTTCTAATTCATTTATTTTCTTTTGTAATTTAGTTATTTCACTATCAGTAGAAAATATATTATTTTGACGAATTAATGGTAAAACATCATTTTTAATCCATTTAATAAATTTTTTTGCTTTTTGTGTTCGTGATGAAAATAATAAAGAATATAAACCACTTTCATTTATATAGATAGAGTCTGGTTGTTGTTGAACTTCAAAATTTAATTCCATATTTTTTAATTGTATTTTATCTTCTTTATCAACATTATTAATTATTGCTTTCTTTGGATCTTTATATTTCAAAGATACACATACTTGTTTAGCATTAAACCATATGATATTGTTAGAATCACTTATTATGAAAATTTTATTATTTTCAAATGTTATAGTATTGTATAGAGGCATTATCTTAATTATAATACAAAGGTCTTCTTTAAATATTTTCTATTCAAAAAGGGGTGTATCTGGATTCCACCCGTTTTTGAATTATTATACATATCAAATGTAATAATACATGAAATTATTTATCTAATTATTATTTTGTAAATACATGAAATTATTTATCTAATTATTATTTTGTAAATAGTTAAATAAAAAATAGTATTATAAATTATACCTTTTTTTAATCATACAAATTATCAAAAATAATAATAACTATAAATTAATTTTTAAGAATATCTTCAAAACATTTATTAAAATCTGGTGTTATATTTTTTTGTCTTGCAAATTCTTGTTTATCTAATTCAAACTCTCTTTTTTGTTTTGCTAGTTCATCTTTATCTAACTCTAATTTATTCTTCATTTCTAATAATTTTTCTTTAATAAATACCATATCTTTTTTTTCCTTTTCAATTTTAACTTTCTCATCATCCAAATATTGCTTTTCTAATTTAATATTTGTAATTTTCATTTCTAATGATTCATAGTATTCTTTCTTATCAATACTTTCTTGTAATAATTCTTCTAATTCACTTTTCATACTTGCTATTTCAACATGTTCTCTTTCACATATTTCTTCAAATTTAGAATGAGTCTTTCTTAAATATTCTGGTTTTTCTAATGATAAATTACTGATATTTTTATAATGTCCTTTACAATAACTCAATTCTTTATTTCCATGATTATTAAATGCAAATTGATTATATTTAATAGCAAATAGTTGGTCAGTTGTATAATTATGTTTATGTAATTGCATAGAATTTGTTTCAGGTCTCCATTGGTCAGAAGGATATTTTATCCGATATATATAAAATGTTTTGAAATAATAATTATAATGTGTTGGTGAACTACCATTTGGATTAAAATCACAACCCTGAATTATAAAACATTTATTTTCATTAGTTGGTAATAATTGATGTTTATATGTATTATATTGATTTGCATTTTCTTTAATACTATGTGCATTATATAATTTAATAGCATCGCTACCATCTGAATCAAATAAAATATCATCATATTCAGTTTCAGTATATACATTACCATAAAAAGTTTCTAATTTATTAGTAATTATTTCATCAATATTAGATTTCATAGTTAATTGAAATTCTTTTAATTTACTATCAAAATAATCATTAATACCTTTTTTCAGTTCAGAACTTTCTTCATTTAATATATTTGTCAAGATGATACTTTTTGATGTCATTTTTTATAATATAATATATTAAATACAAAGGACTAATTTAAATAAATTTCAATTTTTATAAAAAATATATATTCTCAATTATTTTTCCATAAAAAATAAAAAAAAAAAAATTTAAAATCCTGAAATTCATTATTCAGGAGATAATATTTTATTCTCATTCAATTATATCTACTTTTCATCTGAAAATCAACTTTTTAAATCATTAGAACATATAATATTTGAAAAGTTGATTTTCAGAATACTTATAATTCTACTTCCAAAATTATATAAGTATCCAAAATTTTTAAAAGTAGAATTTAAGTAATAATAAAAAATCTATTTAAAAATATATAAAAATAGATAATAAATGGAATATTTTTGCAATATATGTAATAAAAAATATGCAAGTTATAAAAGTTTATGGAAACATAATAAAAGTTTTCATAGTGAAATGCATATAAATATAACTGAAAAAGATAGAAATTTTCAATGTGAAAAATGTAATAAAAAATTTACAAGAAAAGATAATTTAAAAAATCATATTGAAAATACATGTAAAAATAATAAACAAAATGATAATAAAGATGATAAAATTATATTATTAGAAAATGAAATTAAAACTTTAAAAGAATCTATGGAAGAACTTAAAAAATCTAAATCTAATAATATAATTAATAATAATACAACTAATAATAACAATAGTAATAATACTACTAATATTATTAATAATAATATATACATAAATAAAATAGGTGAAGAAAATATACATGAATTAAATAATTATGAAATAGATGAAATATTTAATACAGGGATATCATGTGTTGCTAAATTAATAAAACATTTAAATTTCAATGAAAGATTACCTAATAATCATTCTTTCTGTGCTACATCTTTAGAAGGTAAATATATGTTAGAATATAATGTAGAAGAAAATAAAATTAATAGAACTAGAAAGAAATATTTTTATCAAGAATTATTAATTATTGCTATTCATAAATTAGAAAAATTATATAAAATTCATAAGAAAAGTTTTCCAAAAGATAAATGTAGTAATATTGAAGATAATATTATTAGATTAAAAGAATTGAGTAATAGTAATTTTTCTAATAAAATTCTTAAAGAAATTAAAAATAAATTTATTGAAGTTTCATATAACTATAAAGATGTTGTATTAGATACATGGAAGAAGTCTAATATTAATGATAAGCTTATTGAAGATGATATTAGTTATTTTATAAAGAATGAAAAAGATTAATATTCAATTGTTATTTATCTAATTATTATTTTGTAAATACATAAATATCTTAGATATACAGCCACATAATTGTAATAATGTATCAATCCCAGCATTTACACGAATATAACTAAGACTAATTATTTCATATATTTTTAGTTTATTATCTTCAGATAAATTAATACCTTCTTTATTTTCAAAAAGAAATTTCATAAAAGTTAATAGAATATCATTAGGTGTATAACCTTTATAATAAAGACTTTTAACAATATTAATAGTTTTGATATAATTATTATTATAACATTCTTTAATAATTTCAGAGATATAATAAGGTTTTGGTTTATCAATTAATTTATAAACTGATTCTTCATTAAGTATATTAAAAGAATAATAAATACATTCAAGATTATTAATAGCATGTCTAATATCATTATCAGAAACAAATAATAATGTATTTATACCATTATCATCAAATGGTATATTTTCATTTTCACAAATATTTTTAATTTTGTTAAAAAGATTTTCATTATTAATTCTAGGATATTTAATAATCATACATCTAGACTGAATTGATTCTATAATTTTAGTACAATCATTACAAATAAATACAATTCTAGTATTTTTCCTAAATTCAGATATAATATTTGATAATAAATTTTGTGCTTTAGGTGTAATACTATCTGCTTCATCTAAAATAACTAATTTATGATTAGGATAATCATTACTATTAGAACAAGTTGTTTTCTTTTTACAAAATGGATAAATAATGTTATTAATAATAGATAAACCTCTATCATTAGAAGCATTTAATTCAATAACATTTTCATAATATTTATCTAAATACAATTGTTTGGCTAAAAATAGAATAGTTGATGTTTTTCCTGTTCCAGGTTCCCCTGTAATAATTAAATTAGGGATTGATTTATTTTCCAATATTTTTTCTATTTTATTTTTAATAAATGGTTCTAATAATATTTCTTCAGAATTTTTAGGTCTATATTTTTCAACCCAAGGTAATTTAATATTAATATTATCTGGATTATCATTATTTTTACTAAAAAAATCCATATTATTTAGATATTTAAAAATATTATTCTAAGTAAATTTTT
>JACCEA010182002.1_pt1 | contig 11087 bp, 9 predicted proteins | sample 7449851 | NCBI WGS metagenome assembly JACCEA01 (sample SAMN15323453, study PRJNA562643) | freshwater metagenome | isolation source: river surface water | place: USA:Blue River Watershed | collected 2017-08-18 | reverse complement strand
GTCCTTTTAAATAGAGCTGGTAGCTTGGTACAAATCCAAATTAAGTTACGTATTACATGTTATAGCATATTTTGTGTGTGCATACGCCATGCGAACATGATCTAATTTAATTCTTTCCCTCAATGTCAAAAAAAAAATGTAACCACAAATTTATTGTCTGGTACTTGTACCTTGGCTTCTTTGGCATCAGCTATCACTCGTTTCTTTGTCAAGCGATCTATATCCCCGGCGGATGACGCACCAGGCACAACTTTATTCAAATAACTAACTACTTTTAGTGATTTAGAATACTCTCGAACAATTTTGGCATATAAGAATGCCATATTCCACTTCCTCTGTGGTGCTACAAGCTCCTATATACTGCCTTCCAAATATGTTCCACTTGTATATTAGTTCCATTATGAGTAAATAAACCAATAGTCTTCTTTCTATCGTATTCTTTACAATAGGTTTCTCTAAAATCCTTGATTTCTTGAAAAAATGACGACGTAATAGGTATAACGTTTTTAATCTGAGAACTACGCACTGAATGAATGTAGACGCAGCAATATTTCTAGCGTCGGATAAATTACTTCGCAATTTTCAAGATATTTTCGTGCAGCAAATATCTCTTCGATTCGCTTTCTGGCCACAGATTTGCTTGCTTCAACATAATTGACAATATTGTTTGTCTTCTGCAAGAATCAGTCAGAAACTCTTCTGCTGTAGAGCCTTTTGGTTATATGGTTTTGCCAAACCTTCAATCCGACTTTTGAGAGAATTCAACTCCTCTTCCTTCCTCTGAGGTTCAATTCGGCTACTTCAGCAGTTTCTTCTGTGCAATAGCTAGCGATTGCTTTAATGTATCTAATGTAATACGCGCATCCCTTTTCCGCTTACGATCATTATGAGATCCGTAGGCAGTCTTTTGTGACTGGAAAGTCGACTACACTATATGAGCAGTGGACATTTTGATGATAAATAGATAAAACAATTCTGAAGATGAGCACGGAATTGGTTGTAAGGAAGCACAAATTTATGGACGCAAGTAGTATAAAAACGTGTTTTTTGGTATTTCTATGAACGCGCTTAAAATTAATTCCCGACTTCTCGGCCAGCTGTAGACTAGTAATATTTTGTGGTTGCGATCGCTGTTTAAACGAAGTAGTCGTAATTGGGATGAACGTTCACTGCATCTTATAAATTAAGCTGATAACTATATTGAATTTTTTTTTTTTTTTTTTTTGACAGTGAAGGTATACTTTAAAGTAGATCAGAGTGAAAATATGTAGTTGGTATGTTTCTACAGGTAGACTAGATGGTACGATAGTCATAATATTGTCAAGATGCTCATGAGGAGTTTACAATCATTACAAAAAAGATCGATCTAACGACCTTATTTGTAATGCCCTGAGCTCTGCATCCCATTCCTTGAATAAATATATCATCAATTGATATAAACAAAAACAAAACATCAATTGTAAATCGGTTTGCTTCATAAAATACTTAATAATACTTCTATAACATTTTGGATTTTTGAACGCCATGCACAAAAAATACTATTTAATTCTAAATAGAATTTGGAAATCCTTTAGTAACTTCTATCAAGCAAAAGAGGTAAATTGGTAAATTACTTTATTGACTTTGAAGTGACTTCGTCAAGCAGAAAGCTAGCACCGAAAGGACGCAGCAATCTTCTGATATCTTCGAATGGGACTATTATTGTGCCCGGTTCGAAATTGGTATTCACAAATTCGGAAACTGGTGTGCAACAATACAAAATTACATAATACGTACCTTTGGCCAACCCCGCTGTGAGTGCCAACTTGTGGATTTTTGCTGCAAGGGCTGTCGCTTTTTGAGCTGTTATTGAATTTGCTTCCCGTAACTTCATTGAACACAACACATACACATCTTTCTCTGTCCCATTTGCATCAACATGCATCATATGACGCCCTACATACTCAATCAATTCAGTAGTTGCATTTGGTCCTTGACTAAATATGGCAATGTTACTGGAAGAAGAATATGCATCCTTGATCATTTGAATTGAATTATCCCAGCTCGACCCACAGTTGGAACTTAAAGACTTTACAAGCTGAAAGTCATCACTCTGCAAAAGCTTCTTATTGACCACAAGGTCAGGGTTATCTTCCCAAACACAAACTCTCGCGCTCTGCATGATATCTTGGATGCGAACATATTTATCTTTTGCAACACTTAAACCATGTGCATGGAAATATAAGAGTTCAACATTAAACATTGCCTCTTCAAACGCTAAAGATAACTTATCATCCAAGCCATTTAAAGAACTAGCGATGTTGGTGAGAATTAGAGGGATATTGTCGACAAAACATGTCATCTCGCGTTCGATCATCGAATCGGCATATGCATATATAAATGGCAGACTCACTCTAGGAATAATCCGTGACAAACATTCGGGATCTCTCCATTTTACAAAGAGTCCGCCAACATTCTCGAGTTCGAAGTAGTAGTTTTCATCCACTATTGTCTCAGAATCGACCAACAACTTCAAAAAGCAGTTAATAGCAGCTTTATATAGAACATCCGCATTTTCCGAATCCATCGCCTCCTTGGCACAAACCTTAAAAAGCTGCATCGAAATATCTCGTCTTGAACCTTTTTGTTGAAGACGTCTACACAAATCACTTATCTCTTCATTTGAAACAACAAATGCTGAAGTGGACCTATGAAAGCATGAAGAAATTTTGGAATTTCCTGAATTATTTTCAACTGATTGTTCATGGACTTCGCTGGGTACCAGAGAGTGATACAAAAAGTCCAACATGAATTCTAGGGATCTAAAATGCTTACCTGAAGTCCACACCACCAAATTCACATAGTGGCGGATTATTCCTGATCCTTGCAATCTCTTTAGATCATTCGGATTCCCTTTTGAAATGAGATTATGAAACTGCGAAGAAATAACTTCAACTTGCTGCTCTAGAGCCAAGTCAGACATAACAGTCAATGGTATCAACTTAACTGGTCGTCCTGACTTTGTTCGCAACTCATGGACTGGTGTATATTTTAGACTTGTGATCACAAAGAAGGTTGCGATACTATTGGATAAGTCCTTTTGTTGAATGCAGGCACATTGATTGAGCAATAACTCGATCTTATCTTTATCATTAACTTTCATCAGCTCGTCAATCATAAAAATAATCCCTACTTCTGACGTTTGAATCTTCTTTTCTTTGGCCACAACTGCCCGAATGTCATCGATAATGTCTTCAAGTCCAAAGCAGCGATAATCCTCCCACCTAGAATACGAGAAGTTACTATCTAATGTCAATAGTATTCTCCAAGCAATTGATTCCATTATCGAAGAGCACAAGGTATCTTCACCTCCACATGGATACGTCGACGTTTGATTAAACGTGACATGCAGTCGCACCAAATACTTCACTTCTGGTAGAACACCAATCAAACCGTCATCCAGAACTACTTGTCGACAGAGTTCGGTTTTCCCCTGACCTTTTATTCCGAATGTGGACAGGACTGGACAAAGCTCCTTTTCCAGCCCATTCCTCAGTATAGGGTTACCCCTCACTTTCCAGAGAACTTCGAGTTCCTTTCGAACGGCATTGACACCTTCATCTCCACCTTGTTGATATTGCAACAAACTGCACAAACCAGTTATACTCGAACGAGCATTGTTTGTTGTTTGGAATATGAATTGCTTGATAAAATCACGTCGATTTTGACATTTTTGTTCATGTGTGAGAATCTTCTTCAAAGAGTTGAACAAATCATTGGAGTCCTTCTTGTTTTCAAGCATAAACTTTAAAATTAGTCCAGCAAGTTCTGGCGATATCGTAAGATCGCCCTCTGTCCCCTCACTACCAATCGTAAGATCGCCCTCGGTCCTCGCACCCTCGCTGCTCATAGTTGATAAAATAAAAATCGTAATAACAAAAATCACAAAAATTATTGCAACTGTGCATGACAATGTCAGGTAAGTTTTTGAATTTTCGGGTTTTCGGCCCTCTTCAATATAAATCCATGCGTTTGTGCGGCTATTCTCACACCCAGCGCGGCGCAGCGCGGCAGGGTCTACTGAACATACGCCATATAAGCAATATCACCTTCCCATGCTTTCAGCTGATTTGGGATTGGTATTTGGTATTGTAAGCCTTTCTGGTGGCTTAGCGATGCATATTATAGCTACTTTATAATTTATTGGAGGTTTCATTGTATCGTAGGAAATCGTGAGAGTGCCGAAGTGCCCATTGTTACTATCCCTTTCCAGAATGACAAATGTTGGCACATTGGAAGGATTGACCGCAATGGTCCTTGTCTTTATTTGTTCGTGTGCGCTAATCAAACGCGTTCGTCCAATCCGAGGAATCTTGACCTGGCGACAGTTTGGTCCATTGTCCATCTTTCATAAAGCCTCTGTCATAGGAATACGCCTTAAAAAGCAAATAGCAGCAGCTTGTATTGTTCTTGCCATATATATCATTATTAAGTGACATGTCACCACATTGCATGCATCATCATCAGAATTCTATTCATTCGAGGGTATCTCCAGCAAGAACGCCTTTTTGCCTCGCTGAAAAAGTCCACCAGTCAAGAAAAAGATTCTTCTTTCTGATTGAAGAATATAATGGCAAGTTGTATGTTCAATTGTTACTCAAAGTTTGGCTCCAAACACGGTCAATCTGAAAATGGTTTTAATTAACAAATTTATGAATGAAAACGTAAAATGGTATATGAGTAATGTCCCGCGGATGAAACAATAAATTAATACATTATATCTTTTGATTCGATGAAGGGAATAAGAAATGAATTCACCATCCTCGATGTTTGGCACATTCACAGTAAGGATCTAAACTGCAGTTGCAGCACTTGTATTCATAGGACGAATGAGATTTTCGAGAATCTTTACAATTGAAGCACTGACAGGTTGGGGAGCAGCATAAAACTTCCCAACCACCTAAATCACTACGATTAGCATAATGGTAGGTATAGCAATGAGCATGTCCACAACTGCTGCAAGGTGAAGGACATCCTTGTGATTTCAGGGATAAATGTTCTGCCTTTTCTTGTTCATATTGTTGTATTGCTCGTGTAATTTCAACATTAGCGGTGTCGCGCACCGCACGAACACTGATCTTCCTTTTCGCTCTCTCGGAAATACTAGCATCACGATTGTATTTTGCAGGAGATATTGTCAATCTACCTTTTTCCTTATGAACTTCTTCAATACGAACAATCTCTCCAGTAGTCAACATCACCATTTGGCCAGCGGTAAAACGTACCGTCATAGTGCTTGTCCACTGCTCCTGATTTGTCAACTTTGCCTCCGTTAAGACTTGCGTAGCTCTTTTTCTTGCTTCCTCCAAATCTTTCTTGGCTTTATCCAGTGCCTCCTCAGCTTTCTTCAAAGCAGCAAATGAAGATTTTAAATTTTCTTGATTATGTCCGCGAGCATCTTCGCTTAAACCTGGTGCAATAGGGACATCCAAATCACTGGATGTGAGGATCTTCTTGGGGGGAGGCAGTTCTGATGTACTTGAATTGCCACAAAACTTGCATCGATTGGTAAATTTGCGGGTAGGGTCGTTCAGCTTCAATTCTTCCAACTTTGCCGCGACTTGATTCATCGCAGAAAACAAAGGATCCTGTCTCTCTGCCGTAGAAATTTCTTGCTCTTGATCCATCTGGACATTAACTGAACTTGACATTTTCTTCAAATCTACAAATCTACAAATAGATGCTGACAATAGACAATATTGTACAAGCATGCTATTGTAAGCGCCCCCAATTGAGCCCGAGTGCTTTTTCATGTTACCGTTTACACGGGCAACAAACCATCGGGGTGATTCTTACTTACAATACATTAGAATGACCACACCACGTTTAAAGATTACTTAGGCCCAATACAATACGAAGACAGATGGATCTATCGAATGCATTAGAGAGAAGTGGAAGCTCTGTTAGCAATTGAGGGAAAGATAGTTTTCTTATGTGAACCGATCGATGTTTGGCTTTCTTACGAGGTTCTTTTTCACTATGGTTTCAACAATAGTTTTGGTGGTGTATTGATGCCCAGCTAGCTCCCAAAAAGTATTTGTCAGAGTGTGAAATACCTCATGAAGAATTTTCACGATGCTTTAACTCTATTCTTTTCAACAACGGTAGCACCCGATGTGACTACTGCGGAAATATCACATCTCTTGTCCACCTCAATTCAGTACCGCAAATTTGTTAACGGCTTCGACCAACTGTGCTTCAGAGAATGTCGTAGAGGATCCAATTGGTGGTGGGTACATTCTTGCGCTATCAACTGAAGAGATTGATGAATGTCTGGAAGGATTGTTATAGTTTTGCTATGTGTGCCCTGGTATGTTTGTGTACAGCGTTGAGATCGGGATAACGCCGAGATTGTTGGGCACTGTCTTTTGAATTTATCTTCCTGTCAGCGACCTTTTGCTTTATTCTGGCTATACTATATTTTGCCTCACTGTAGATCTTTTGAATATCTAGGAAGGTTGCATTATTTTCATGTGGAGAGGGTGAAAGGACCTTGGCTGAGGTTGAGGTCTGGCAGCTGCTAGCTACAGTTGACTTTTGGTACCACTTTTTGATGCCATCAGGAAAACGTTCTAGATAGACGTCTTTCGTGTTGTCTTTTGGTTCTATTGTCCCGTTATCCTCTTGTAATAGGAGAGAAATATGTTTTTGCGCACCATCTATATGTAAGTATTGTACATTATTGAGTTTTGTCATGTTATAAGTTTAGATCGTTCTTTTGGTGATATATGTCCGTCCATCATCTCTAGGTGTACCTCACACGGGTTACAATACCTAAAGAAGTTTCGATGGAGACAGCAGCTCCTTCCTTCTGCTCTTACTCTTGATATGTGATTGGCAATCCAATAAACTGTTTTAAGAAGAAAATTGGTGGTTTATGAGAATGGAGCAAAGAATGCTAAGAACAGAATAGAATAAAGCGAAATCTTCCAAAATGATTATGAATATAACAGATTAAGTTATACAATACATGTTTAATTAATTGCACATACTACTATCAATAGCCGTTCCAATCATCAAATTAATTCCAATCAAGCAAGGCTTCTCACTATTGGCAGCAGCACTGTAGTCGACTGAGGCCTTCATCTCCAATAGATCGCCCCCGTTCGACTTGTTTGAGCAAATGTTGATAGTTTGGTTGAGATGTAGATCGTAGAGATAAACGGAATTTAGACTCCTTCCAGAAATCTTCATAACGAGTCCGTCACAATTTCCGGACTCATAATAAGCCAGATATTGTTGAACGTAAGAGTAATCATTGGCTGTACTTGTAATGCAGGTGTAGCAGGAAGAGTGTTGGGGAGAGATATCACAATGGGTAGGTTCATTTGGATTCTTACAGTCTGTTGAGCCAGAACTGTAACCGTAGTCAAGGAGTAAAAGCGTAAAAATCGCGAAGATGATACCAAAGAGTTGCATCGTTGAAAGTGGCCTCCCACGTTGTTTTAGATTTTTCTCCGACGAAGCAATATACACCGGCGAATACCAATTATATCAGGGATAAGATACAATACCGAACGCAAATTGAGATAATGGATAAAGTAGCGCGCAGCTGCTGCCCCAAAAGCACAAGCCACAGCAGAGCAGCGCCAGCACAGCAGCGCGCCGCCACAAGCAGCAGAGGCCGTATACGAGAGCGCAGAGCAGCGAGCTATAGCAGCAGCAGCAGGTCCCCGGCCCCAGCTACTACTTTATAGAAGTACTTATAGACCTTATATACTATTTTAGGAGTCTAGGTGCCTTTACTCTGCTGAGACTCTCCGCTTGTCCGTGCATATCGCGGCGCGATGCACTTCTCTTGCACTACTTTTTTCCAGTGGAGTTCATAGAACAAGCATGAACCTTATCTGCAAGTTCAACGATGGGTTGGTTGGAGTTGATTGGAAGATAAAACAGCATTTCGTAATGCTATGGTAGAATAAAGTTGATTAGCAGAATCTCACTGCAAAAATCGTAATGAGTGCTTCGATTTCCTCTTCCGCTCAATCTCCCGGAGTCAATTCTCATGACTATTTGCACAAATACATTCATTCATTTCTAGATGGTGGTGTAGATCAACGTTTTATGGGCTATCCTGAATCCCCCTTTGCAGATACTGATCGAGTGGATATTGCTCGAGATTTTTCAAAGATCCTGTTGAACAATGCTGGTGATCCATTTGATGAGAATGGATATTGGAAGACTCATACCAAGACGTTTGAACGCGAAGTTGTTAATTTCTTTGGGAAGTTATTTCAATTTGATGATTGCTGGGGTTACGTCACATCAGGAGGAACTGAAGGCAATTTGCAGGGAATGTTGGTGGGACGAAACTACTTGCGCTTAAAGTATGCAAACCAGTTAGCTAATATTGGAAAAGAGTTACCTGTATTCATAGCCTCAAAAGCTTCTCATTACTCTTTGAAGAAAAATGCAGATATATTGTTCTTGGAGTTCCTTGAAGTGAGAGTGAATGAGAAAGATGAGATCGATCTCCACCATTTGGAAGAGATTGTGCGAACCAAAGTTTCAAAAGAACGCCCAATCTTGATGAATGTAAATATTGGCACCACAATGCGAGGTGCAATCGATGATTTTCCTCAAATTGTGAGTCTATTGGATAGCATGGGTCGTGAAAATGTGTACTATCACGCAGACATGGCACTGTATGGACTCATCTATCGCTTGTTCTATCCATACCCTGAAGTATTTGTAAAGAGAATGGGAAGTTTTGCAATATCTGGTCATAAGCTTTTGACAGTTCAAATGCCATCAGGCATTTTTGTTGGTAAGAATGAATTTGTTGATGTTGCACTCTGTGGGAATCGTATTAGCTACATTGGCTGTATGGACCGCACAATCAGCGGAAGTCGGAATGGTTTGCTTCCACTTTTAATTCATGCCAAGATTTCTCATGGTATTGATCATATCAAGAGAGACATCGAAGCTTGTTTGAACAATTGTTCTTATCTATATGATGAACTGCAACGTATTGGAATCGATTGCAAACGTTCATCTAACCCTGGTGTTATCGTTTACTTTCCTGAGCTTGACAATAGCATCAGTGAGAAATATCAACTTGCTTGTCATGATAATATGTCGCATGTAGTTTGTATGCCTCATGTTAATAAAGTATTGATTGATCAATTTGTACAAGATATTATAACAGTGAGAGGGCAACATGGTGCAATAACCACAACAGAATCAGGGAATTCAGATGAGCTGTATCCTATGAGTGAATGTGTTACTATTGATGATATGAATGAATCCCAAGAAAAGTAATAATGTTGATATCAAATACCAGTTTATAAGAGTATTAATTCATTGTATAAAAGTGAGATTTGTGGGGACATAAACTACTTTTTGATGAATCTTTTGGCATGGTAGACAGACAGTCGAATATTAAGTAACGTTAGTAACATCATCATCGAAATCAATCACCTTGTTGTAGATGAAAATAGCATATTTATATACAGATAATAAATTGCTGTAATCATTATTTCTGAATGATGGATGGTCACATTATAGAATTATACTAAACCAAAAAGTCTTAATTTGAAAACACATCACTTTCCTTCCTAGGTGTACCACATGGGTTACAGTGTCTTAGAACTTTCCACACGCCTTCCGCACCTTTGCTTCATTGCTTCATTATTTTTAGTTTTAAAATCGAGCCTCGTCTTCTCTCGAAAAGTTGAAACCTTTCGAAAATGGCAGGTTCACTTTCATTAAAAGATTTTACTTTTCAAAAGTTCTCACCGCCACCATTGGTACAAGTCGTAGGACGTACTACTATAAGTGAAGAACATCAACGATTACATCCCAATGACTATAAAAACCATTATATTCTATTACATATTTATTCATCAGGATGAGGTGGATGCCGTCCATGTGCTATACAAATGCAATCATGGGCGGCAAGTAAACGTTATCCTAATGTAACTTTTTATTGTATTAATATATGTGAAATGGAATCGAAAGGACGTGGTCCAGTAATTGGGAAAGAATTTGCAATTAGTTATCAAATGAAAGATATAATCAATGGTTATTTTGAATTATCTAAAACGCCAACATTTGGACAATTAGGATGTAGTGGATTTATATTTGCTAATGGTGATGGGAATGTGATAGAAAAAGCAACACCAGCGTTTATGCAATATGGACCAAATGCCTTTCAATGGGTTGAACGTATGTTATTGAAATATCAATCAGGTGGTAGTAATAACAATAGCAATAATAGTGAATTACCATTAGATGCTATACGTGTGATAGTGAAAGGATTGAAAGCACAACCTCAATTAAATGGTTTAAAAGGATTTGTTGTAAGACGGGATACCAATAATAATGATCGATTTATTATCTTATTAGATAATGGTAATCAAATTAGTATTAAATCATCTAATTTTGATGAAGTGGAAGAAGATGAAGATGATAGTGGTGGTGGTTCTTGTGGAGGTGGAGGAGGATGTGGTACGAATGGTATACGTGGATGTAGTGGTGGTCCCACCTCTGGTGGATGTTGCAATGGCAATAGTGGCGACAGTTGCAGTATGGAAGCCAAGTGCAATACTAACACAGCACCATCTACCAATGATACAAGTACTCCATCCTGTTCTTCATCAGCATGTTCAGATGATCGTTTACAAAGTCTTGTCAATCAACCAATGGCTTTATTGAATATTCCCAGTATAGACCATGAACACACTGAATGTGAAGAAGCACTCCATACATTCATACAAAAACGTACTACGACCGCTTTGAAAGCATTCCTTGATATTCTTATTAAACATTTTATTCATGAAGAAGAGTTAATGAGAGATGTTGGATTTGGTGGTGCGAAGGTTGTCAGTAGTGATGAAGGAGGGATCAATAGCAGTATGTCGGCTATGACAGCATATAGGTCATGTAGCGGATCATCATGGTATACGTGATCTCATTGAACAAATTATAGAAACCAGTGAAGGAGGTACAGTATGTCAAGGTAAAGTGATTAAAATTGTTGATCGATTTAAAGCTCATATTGATCGTTATGATGTTTTGTATCAAGAAGATTTCCTCAAGGCTGGTGT
>JACCEA010057741.1_pt1 | contig 11088 bp, 10 predicted proteins | sample 7449851 | NCBI WGS metagenome assembly JACCEA01 (sample SAMN15323453, study PRJNA562643) | freshwater metagenome | isolation source: river surface water | place: USA:Blue River Watershed | collected 2017-08-18 | reverse complement strand
CTGTATTCGGTCTTCAGCACGACCATCGGGTCCTTGCCTTGCATGATGACGTTGCCGGCGCGGATTTCCTGGGCGATTTTCATGGGGGTTGCCTTCGGTTGGAGGGCGCTGGCGGCGGTCGGTTCCCGAAAGTGTTTCGGGCGTCGCAGGCGCAAAGCCTTCAATTATAGCCAATGCTCGCGGGTCTCTAGGGGTTCTCCCGCGCCCACGTCATCAGCGTGGCGGCCAGGTCGGGCCATCCGGCCAGTCGTTGTCGCCATTTCAGGGCGTGCGAGGCTCCGTCCTGCTCTAGGCCGTCGTCGCGATTGAGGGCCAACTGCTCTGGTGCTGACAGCCCATTCCAGGCGCGCCAGGTGGTTCTCCATCGCGCGCTCTCTGTGGACGGTACGCCCTCCAGCCACCGGTCCAGGAACGCCTCCAGCTTGGGGCCGTGGCTGCCGTCGTCCTGCCGGTAGATGTGCCACAACCAAGGCTTGCCGGCCCACTGTGCGCGAACGAAGGAGTCCTCGCCGCGCACAACGTTCAGGTCGCACCGTTGCAGCAATGCGTCGTAGCCGTGCTGGTCCAGCCATGGCAAGGGGGTCAAGCGGATGCGACGGCGTTGCGCTTCGTCCAGGGTTTCCCACGCTGCAAGCGCCGCCCTTTGTGAGGCGTCGCCGCCGGCCACCCAAACCTGGGTCGGACGATCGGCGAGCCGGTGAAACAGCGCCCCGATGGGGGCGTGCGGGTAGCAAAACAAGCTGACTTGTCGGCTCCCCGGTGCATCCGTGTCGCCGGACGGGATGGGGGTGGAGCGCGGTGAATCGAGCTCCGCCCCACCGACCATGGATGTCAACAGGCCTCCCGTCTTCGGACCAAACCCTGGGTAGCAGAAGCGTTTGCGAAGCCCCTTGGCGGGCCCGCTCATGACCGGCGAAGGCAGTCCATGGGTGCGTTCGACCCAGGGTTCTGCACTCAGGTACTCCAGGTTGATCCATGCCTTTGGCGGGGCTACCGCTAGCGAAGCTTCAACGGACTCAGGCAAGTGGCATCCAAACGCCTCCACCACGACTTGATGAGGCGTTGGCGGGTGCCATTCGATGCCGGGCCAGGCGTGTGCCCAAGACCGTTCGCGGTCGTTTGCAGCCATCCATTTCAAGGCCGCGGGGTCATCGATCCACAAGCGCACGCGCTCTCCACGGGCATCCAGGTGTCGAGCCAACCTCAGGCAAACGCCCAAATCCCCGTGGTTGTCGATCACTCGACAGAACACATCCCATTGCAAGCTGTACGTGCAGTTCATCGCGGCATTATTCAGACGCCCCCGCACAATGAACGACATGCCCACTGCCCAATCAAATAGCACGTCGCCATCTGACCCCGAAGCCCAGCGCGACCCGTCGTGCCGATCGGAGCAGGCTGACCAAGTGGGGGAGCAGGCTCTCAAGGCCTGGGCCGACCTGCGGCAAGCCGCGGCCGAGCAAGAGGCGGCCGCCGTGGCAGGCTTGGAGGCGCAAGCCAGTACCGTCCGGGAACGACTGCTGGTTGAGGTGGCTGCCTTGCCTCAATTGCCAGGGGTGTACCGATATTTCGACGCCAAGGATCAGATCCTGTACGTCGGCAAGGCCAAGATGCTCAAGCGGCGGGTGTCGAGCTATTTCCAACGGGACCACGGAGGCACGCGCATCGGCATGATGGTTGCCCGCATCGCGCGCTTGGAAACCACCGTCGTTCGGACCGAAGCCGAAGCCCTGCTCCTTGAGAACACGCTCATCAAGCAGCTCAATCCGCGCTTCAATATCCTGTTCCGGGACGACAAGAGCTACCCCTATTTGCGCCTCTCCCCACATCGGTTCCCAAGAGTGAGCTACTACCGGGGTGGGGTTGACAAGAAGGGGCGGTACTTTGGCCCCTACCCCAATGGTGGGGCGGTCCGACAGACCATCGAGTTGGTCCAGCGGGTGTTCAAGCTGCGAACTTGCGAAGACGCGGTCTTCAATCACCGTTCCCGTCCGTGCCTGTTGCACCAGATCCGACGCTGCACAGCGCCTTGCGTGGGTTTGATCCAGCCGGAGGCCTACTCGGCCGATGTTGCGCAGGCCGAGTCGTTCCTCCGGGGTCAAACGGACGAGGTGCTGCAGGGGCTGCAGGGTCGGATGCTGGCCCATGCCGAGGCCTTGGAGTTCGAGAAGGCTGCCGATTTGCGAGACCAGATTGCTGCGTTATCGCAGGTGCTTCAGCAGCAGGTGGTGGAGGCCAGCAGCGCCACCGGTGGCGAACGCGACGTCGATGTGTTGGCGGTTCGGGTCAAAGGCGGTCGCGCTTGCGTCAACTTGGCGATGGTGCGGGGAGGCCGGCACTTGGGCGACCGGGCCTTCTTCCCGAGCCATGTCGAGGACGCCACTGGCGACCCCGAGCGACCGGCGCAAGAGGTGGCTCAGCAGGTGCTCGAGGCCTTCATGGCGCAGCACTACGGCGGGGAGGTGAGTCCGCCACCGCTGGTGTTGGTGAGTCACGCCGTTGACGATGACCTCGTCGCACTCTTGGCCGCCCCCACAGGCCGCCGGGTGACGGTGCAAGACCAGCCTCGAGGACAGCGGCGCATCTGGTTGGACTTGTGCATCCAAGGGGCGGAGTTGGCCCTTGGGCGCTTGTTGGCCGAGGAGGGCTCGCAACAAGCAAGAACCCGGGCTCTGGCCGATGCGCTGGGGTGGGATGCGGAGCAGGACTTGGGGCGATTGCGGATCGAGTGCTTTGACATCAGTCACACGGCCGGCGAGGCCACCGTGGCATCGTGCGTGGTCTTCGAGCAGCACGCCATGCAAAGCAGCCAGTACCGCCGCTACAACATCGAGGGCATCACGGGAGGCGATGACTATGCCGCGATGCGTCAAGTCTTGTTGCGCCGCTACGGTCGCTTGGCAGAGCAGGGAGACGGCGCGCGGTGGCCTGACGTCGTGCTGATCGACGGCGGCAAGGGCCAAGTGGGGGTCGCTGCCGAGGTTTTTGAGAGTTTTGGGGCTGATACCTCGCGCTTGGTGGGCGTCGAGAAGGGAGAGGGGCGCAAAGTGGGCTTGGAAGAGTTGGTCTTCGCCGACGGGCGTCCCAAGCTCAGCCTCGGGGCCACCTCTGCGGCCCTGATGCTGGTGGCGGAGATCCGCGATGAGGCCCACCGCTTTGCGATCACAGGGATGAGGGCAAGGCGGGCCAGTGCGCGCCTGCAAAGCTCCCGTTTGGAGGATCTGCCTGGGATCGGCCCGCGCAAGCGTGCTGCCTTGATGCAGCGCTTTGGCGGCTTGAAAGGGGTGGCGGCGGCCAGCGTGGAGGAACTGAGCAGCGTGAAGGGCATCTCCAAAGACTTGGCGCAGGAGATTTACCGTGCCTTTCGTTGAATTCAAACCGGGACCGGTCGTGAAGTGCGCATTGGCGTGCCTAACGGTCGCACTCGCATTGGTCGGGTGCAGCGGTCCTGCGCCAGTCAGTGCGCCGCCTGCACCCGCGGCCCCTCGGCCAGGGACGTCATCCGCGCCCCCCCCGTCTCTGGGAGTGGCGCCCGCGCCGGCATTGCGCAGTCAGCAGGCGTTGGAGCGCTACGCGGCACAGCGCCTGGCCGAGCGAAATGCCGATCGGGTGTACTTGGGCAAGCCGCCCGACATCCTCCTCGCCGTCCCTGTGCTGCGCGTGGACTTGCATGCCGACGGCACGGTGCGTCGCATTACCGTGCTCCGCGAACCGCGACAAGCCAAAGACACCGTGCAGTTGGCCATTGCAGCGGTCCACCGCGGCGCCCCATACGGGGACCTGTCCCGAATGCCGGAACCCAGAATGTTTGTTGAAACGTTCTTGTTCGACGAGGCCCGTCGCTTCAAGCCGCGAGGTCTGCAGTAAGGCGCGCGCACAATCTCGAACATGTTCTTCACCATCCCCACGCTGTTGACCTGGGCCAGGATCGTGGCCATTCCGCTGATCGCGGGGGTCTTCCACCTGCCCTTGGGGCCCGACGTCAAAAACCTGATGGCAACGGTCCTGTTCGTTGCCGTGGCACTGACGGATTGGCTGGACGGCTATTTGGCGCGCCGGCTGAACCAGTCTTCCGCGTTCGGTGCTTTCTTGGATCCTGTGGCCGACAAGTTCCTGGTGTGTGCCTCCCTGCTGGTGCTGTTGGAGCAGGGGCGATTGGGCAGTCTTGGCGCCTTGTTCGCGCTCGTGATCATCGGGCGCGAAATCGCCATCAGTGCTCTTCGCGAATGGATGGCCCAGTTGGGCGCATCGGCCAGCGTGGCGGTTCACATGGTTGGCAAACTGAAGACAACGGCGCAGATGGTTGCCATCCCCTTTTTGCTGTACGACGGGCTGTTGTTCGGCGTCATCCCCACCCGAGCCTGGGGCCTTTGGCTGTTGGCCGGTGCCGTCGTGTTGACGGTGTGGTCGATGGTGTACTACTTGCGCAGGGCCCTGCCAGAGATTCGAGCCCGGGCGCGCTGATGTGGCGATCAGGTCAGCGTTTGTGCCTGCCCTGATCGCTCAAGACGGCGCCTAGAATTCGCGCCCTTCCGCCTGCCGCGATCGGCCAGGCCGGGTGCCCAACAAGAGAGGAATCGCCGTGAACAAGACCGAAATGATTGAACACATTGCCAAGCAAGCTGACATTTCCAAGGCGGCCGCCCAGCGCGCCCTGGAAGCTTTTGTCGGTGGCGTGCGCACGACGCTGAAGAAGAACGGCACCGTGTCGCTGCTGGGCTTCGGCAGCTTCAGTGTGGTCAAGCGCAAGGCCCGCACCGGCCTGAACCCCAAGACCAAAGAACCGATGAAGATCAAGGCCAGCAAGTCGCCGAAGTTCAAGCCGGGCAAAGGTTTGAAGGACGCGCTCAACTGAAGCCCTGGGTGCTTAGCTCAGTTGGTAGAGCGGCGCCCTTACAAGGCGTAGGTCAGCGGTTCGAGCCCGTTAGCACCCACCATTCGGCCGGTTGACCAAGGCCACCTAAAATTCCCAATCGGTCCAAAGGCGAACGTCAGTTCGCCTTTTTGTTGTCGCCACCGGCATGTGCTGGTGGATCTGAGGAACTTGCATGTTTGAGTTTGTGCGTGCCAACACCCGTTGGCTGATGGGGGGGCTGCTTTCCTTGCTGGTGGTGGCATTCGTGGCTCCCACCGGGTACAGCAGCTTCATGGAGGCATCCGGAGCGTCGGTGGCGTCGGTGGACGGTCACGGCATCACGCAAGCCGAGTGGGACGCCGAGCATCGCAAGTTCACCGAACGGCAACGCGAACGTGATCCGCGAGTTGACCCCAAGGTTTTGGATTCGGACGAGGCCAAGATGCGCTCGCTGCAATCGCTGGTGGACCAACGTGCACTGGCCGCCGCGGCGACGGGGCAATTGCTGGTGGTGGACGATGCGCGGGTCAAGGCCATGTTCGATCGCGATCCGCAGTTGTCTTCGTCGTACCGGACGCCCGATGGCAAGCTCAACACTGCCATCCTGGCGGCGCAGGGATTGACCGAGCAAGGGTTCGTGCAATTGCTGCGCAAGGACATCCAAATGCGGCAGATCCTCGCGCCTGTCTCGGTGCCGGCGGCCCCCGAGCAAGGTGGCACCAAGCTGGGCGACTTGGCCCATGTGGCGTTGCTACAGCAGCGTGAGGTGCGTTGGCAAAAGTTCGTGGCGGACGGCTTCGCCGCCCAAGTGCAAGTCAGCGACGAAGATGTCGCCGCGTACTACAAACAGGCCGACACGCAAAAGCGTTGGCTTCGGCCTGAGTCGGCGGACGTGGAGTACCTGGTGTTGGACGCCAACGCCCTGAAAGCAAAGGTCTCGGTGAGTGATGCCGAACTCCGCCAAGCTTACGAGGCAAACAAGAGCAAATACGCGGCGCCCGAAGAGCGGCGTTTTGCGCACATCCTGCTGCGTGTTGACGCCAAGGCAGGGGCGGCCGGCGAAAAGGCCGCGCGCGACAAGCTTGAAGGATGGCGGGCTGAGATCGTGAAGTCGCCTCAGCGCTTTGCCGACCTGGCGCGTCAGTACTCCGACGACGAGGCGTCCAAGGCCCAGGGCGGCGACCTGGGCTTCAATGCCAAAGGTGCCTTTCCCAAGGCGTTCGACGAAGCGGCCTTTGCACTCAAGGACGGTGAAGTCAGTCCGATAGTGCAGACCGACGATGGGTTCCACCTGATCTTGGCGCGAGAAACGCGAGGCGGCGCAGTACGTGCCTTCGATGATGTCAAGGTGGAACTGGAGGAAGAGTTGCGATCGGCATCGGCACGCAAACAAATGCAAGCCTTGAGCGAGCAGTTCACCAACTTGGTTTTTGAACAGGCGACCTCTCTGAAGCCTGCCGCGGAGAAACTCGGTCTCAGCATCCAGACTGCAACGGTTGCCCGCCAACCTGCCATGGGCACGACCGGCGTGTGGGCTTCTCCCAAGCTGTTGGAGGCGGTGTTCGCTCCCGATGCCGTGCGGGCGAAGCACAACACGGAGGCCATTGAGACGGCGCCCAACCAGTTGGTTTCGGCGCGCGTGGTGACGCACCGTCCTGCCGCGGCGCCGCCGCTTGAAACGGTGAGCCCGATGGTGCGCGCGGAGTTGGTGCAGCAGCGTGCAGCTGCCTTGGCCAAGGCGGAGGGGGAGAAGCGCTTGAAGGATGCAAGCGACGCGGGACTTGGCGAACCCAAGTGGGTGTCTCGTGCGCAGCCCGAAGGTCTTCCTCGCGAGGTGTTGGAGGCGGTTTTGCGCGCCGATGCAAGTAAGTTGCCCAACACTTTTGGACAAGATGCGGGCCGCGCGGGGTACTGGGTCGTTCGCCTGTCGGCGGTAGACAAGCCAAAGGAAGGCGTGATGAGCAGCCAAGACATGGCCCGCTTGGTCGCCCAGAACTGGTTGCAGGCCGAGGGCGAAGCGTACGTGGAGGCCTTGAAGCGCAGCGTGAAGACTTCGGTCAAGGTCAAGGCCCCTGCAAAGGCGGCTTCGACGCCTTGAGATCCTGAAATGCTTGCTATACTGGCAGGCTTCGGTGGTGGCTGTAGCTCAGTTGGTAGAGTCCAGGATTGTGATTCCTGTTGTCGCGGGTTCGAGTCCCGTCAGCCACCCCAACGAGATCCACAAAAAAGGCGCCTTTGGCGCCTTTTTTGTTGTTCGGCATTACCGGTTTACACCAAGCCTTGTTTGCTGGCGAGCACCGCCGCTTCTGCCCGGCTCGACACGTTCAACTTCTTGTAGATCGACTTGATGTGGTCGTTGACCGTGTACCACTTGATGCCCATCAAATTGGCGATTTCCTTGATCGTGAAGCCCTTGCTCAGGTAAGTGAGCACCTCGTTCTCGCGAGGCGACAAGCGCGCCGTTTCTCCGCTTGTCGGGTCCAAGGGCACCGGACGGGAGTTGGGGCCGTTTCCGCCGAGCGCACCGAAATTCGAATGCAAGCCTGACGGCGCAGTATCGGCGTGGGCCGGTCGGAAGTGCCCCAGCAGTCGACGGGCGATGGCGGGCGATAGGGGCGGCTGTCCGCGGACGATGCGCTGCAACTCTTCGACCAACACTTCGAAGCGATCCTCTTTGAGCAAGTACCCATCGGCCCCGCACTGCAGCGCTGGAAAAAGGTGCTCGTCGTCAGAGTAGAGCGTCGTGACGACTTTGAGGGGTGGTGTGCCCATCAAATCGCTCAGCAGGTCCATGCCATTGCCGTCGGGCAGTTCTAGGTCCACCAACATCAACTTGATGCCATTGAGCGGGTCCATCCCATGGACTTGAACCTCCCGGCGAGCACTCTCGAGATCGGCTGCTTCAACGATCTGCAACGCGTCGCTGAAGCTTTCGCGAACGACCTTGCACAGAAAGCTTCGTGCAACAGGGTTGTCTTCCAGGATGAGAACTTTGACCGACATGAGGACCTTGCTTTGATCGGTTGATGCTAACCAAGCGAATCGCCTGGATCGCCCCCCGACCCCGGGGGCAACCTGTGGTCGAGAGTGTCGCTGCGAACGAGGTCAAGGCGGGCTGCGCGGGTTCCTACAATCTGCCGATGCGAATCCTGATTGCAAACGACGACGGCTATTTGGCGCCTGGCTTGGCAGCCTTGGTGGAGGCTTGCCAGGGTCTAGGAGAGATCGAGGTGGTCGCGCCTGAGCAGAACGCCAGTGGCACGTCCAATTCGCTCTCGCTTCATCGCCCATTGAACGTGCATCGTGCGGCCAATGGGTTTCGGTTTGTCAACGGGACGCCTTCAGACAGCGTGCACTTGGCCCTGACGGCCCTGCTGAAGGACTGGCGACCCGATTTGGTGTTGAGCGGGATCAACAACGGCGCCAACATGGGCGACGACACGATCTACTCCGGCACCGTGGCGGCTGCGACGGAGGGCTACCTGTTCGGTATCCCTGCCATCGCGTTTTCGCAAGCGGAACGGGATTGGCGAGAACTGGATGCGGCCGCTCGCACGGCGAGGAGCATCGTGGAGCAGGTGCTCGCAGGTCCGTTGGACGAGGCCTTCTTGTTGAACGTCAATATTCCCAACCATCCTCACGCGGAGCGCCTGCCTCGGGTGGTCACTCGACTGGGGCGGCGACATGCCAACTCGGCGTCTTACTCACAGGTCAATCCCCGCGGCGAAACCATTTACTGGATCGGTCCCCCGGGCGATGTGCGGGAAGCGGGCGAGGGCACCGACTTCTATGCAACCTCGCAGAACCAGGTGTCCATCACCCCCCTGCAGATCGACCTGACGCACCACGCGCAGTTGGATCACTGGCGACGGCGCCTGGCATGAGCCGGGTCTTGCGTCCCCAGCGCTTGCTGGACCAGGCCGTGGCCGATGCGGCACGCTTGGTGGCTCCGAGTGGCATAGGGTTGGACTCACCGGGAGTGCGTGCGCGCATGGTGTCTCGGCTTCGGCGTGGCGGCGGTTTCGACGAGGTGGTGTTGAGTGCGATGGATCGCGTGCCTCGCCATCGGTTTGTCGACAGTGCCTTGGCGCCCCAGGCTTACGAGGACACGGCGTTGCCGATTGGTCACGGACAAACGATTTCCAAACCGTCGGTGGTGGCTCGGATGTTGAGCCTGCTGCGCCAGGGACAACAGGCCCGCCATTTGGGCCATCTCGGCAGGGTGCTTGAGATTGGCACAGGGTGTGGCTACCAGGCGGCATTGTTGGCCTGTTTGGCAACAGACGTGACCAGCGTGGAGCGGATTCAGGCGCTCCACGAAGGCGCCAAGCTGAAGCTGCAGTCTTTGCGATCCGAGCTGAGCTGGCGTCGTTCACCGGTGCTCTGGCACGCTGACGGCCAAGGGGTTCCGGTATGGGGAGGCCCCTTCGACAGCATCGTGTCTGCAGCTGGAGGTGAAGAGATTCCGCAGGCTTGGCTGCAGCTGTTGGCCCCGGGGGGGCGTTTGGTCGCGCCCACTCAGCATGGCGGGTCAGGCCAGTTGCTGACGATCGTCGACCATGAGGTCATCGCGGGTCGCAGCGAGTGGCGTCGTACCACGCAAGAGGGTGTCTTGTTCGTCCCTCTAAAATCTGGCGTCATTTGACCCTCGAGTGGCACCGCGTTGCGACCTGCCAATGATTGCTGTGTGATGCTCTCCAAAGCCTTTGAACGTTCTGTTGATCTGGGTCGACGCATCGGTGCCGTCGGCTTGGTTTTGGGGGTCGCGGCGTGCGCCCCCATGAAGCCCCACCGCGCACCCGTGGAGGACCGAAGCAGCGCACCCGCGAGCCCGGTAACGTTGCCCTCGACTCAGCCGGAAGGCAAGCCGGTTGTGGCCGAAGTCGCCCGGCCAGGGTTCTACACCGTGAAGCCTGGTGACACCCTGATCCGCATCGCGTTGGACCAAGGCCAGAGTTGGCGAGACTTGGCGCGGTGGAACGGGCTGGACAATCCCAATCTGATCGAAGTTGGGCAGGTGTTGCGTGTCACCGCACCGTCCTCCTCAGAGTTGGCGACCACGCGACCGGTCGCACCACCCACCCCGTCGACGCCGCGGCCTTTGGAGCCGCGGGGAGACGTCAAGGCCCCAGTGGTGACCGCTTCAGTCCCTGCGACATCGGCCCCCGCTACGGCAGGCCCGTCGTCGACCTCCGCGAGCGTTGTTGTGGGTGAGGGTGATCTGAATTGGGCTTGGCCTGCCAATGGCTCAGTGAGTGCGCCTTTTGATGAAGCGCGCAATGTCAAGGGCTTGGCCATTGCCGGAAAGGCAGGTGATCCGGTCTATGCGGCCGCAGATGGCCGGGTGATGTACGCCGGGGCGGGCTTGCGCGGCTACGGCAACATGGTGATCCTGAAACACAACGACGTTTACCTGAGCGCTTACGCGCACAACCAAACCTTGCTGGTCAAGGAAGACCAGGTCGTCAAGAAGGGGCAGCACATCGCCGACATGGGCAGCAGCGACACCGACGCCGTGAAGTTGCACTTCGAAATCCGGCGCAAAGGCAAGCCGGTGGATCCCGCTCGCCTTTTGCCGCCGCGCTAGGGCTTGTGGGGAGGCTCGTGCTGCGATGAAGCGCTCACCGTCCTCCCTGGATCGCGAAGTTTTGGACGAGGATCCTCGGTCTCCTGCCGCCAAGGTGGGCGGGTCGGGTGGCGGCGCGAACGTTTTGCAGCAGTACTTGCGAGACATCCGGGGAACTCGCTTGTTCTCGCCCGAAGAGGAGTTCGCGACCGCCTCCCTGGCGCGCGCTGGCGACTTCCCTGCGCGACAGCGCATGATCGAGCACAACCTGCGCTTGGTCGTTTCCGTGGCCAAGACCTACATGGGGCGGGGCTTGCCGCTGTCCGACCTCATCGAGGAGGGCAACCTGGGCTTGATGCACGCGATCGACAAGTTTGAGCCCGAGCGAGGTTTTCGCTTCTCGACTTACGCCAGTTGGTGGATCCGCCAGGCGATGGAGCGTGCACTGATGCACCAGGCGCGTTTGGTGCGGCTTCCTGTTCACGTTGTCCAAGAGTTGAACCAGGTGTTGCGCGCCAGACGTGCGCTGGAGGCCTTGCCACATGCTCCGGAGGGATCCATTCGGACCGCAGACATTGCCGCCGTCCTGAAGCGTCCCCTGGGGGAGGTTGAGGAGTTGTTGACCTACATGGAGGCGCCCACCTCCTTGGATGCGCCGGCGGACTCT
>JACCEA010882527.1_pt1 | contig 11089 bp, 10 predicted proteins | sample 7449851 | NCBI WGS metagenome assembly JACCEA01 (sample SAMN15323453, study PRJNA562643) | freshwater metagenome | isolation source: river surface water | place: USA:Blue River Watershed | collected 2017-08-18 | reverse complement strand
GCGACGGCCGCCACGCGCACCCGACGCAGGGCCTGCTGGACATGTACACCATCCGGCACTACAAGTAGGATTTCTCCAACCTCACGGTGGCCATCGTGGGCGACGTGCTGCACTCGCGCGGCGGGCTCTCGGGCATGCATGCTCTGACGGCGCTGGGCTGCGGCGATGTCCGGGTGGTGGGGCTGTGGACCCTGGTGCCTGGCGATATGAGCCACATGGGCGTGCGGGTGTTCCACACCCTGGAAGAGGGCATCCGTGACTGCGACGTGGTGATCATGCTGCGCCTGCAGAACGAGCGCATGTCCGGAGCGCTGCTTCCGAGCTCGCAGGAATTCTTCAAGAGCTTCGGCCTGACGCCCGAGAAGCTGCAACTGGCCAAGCCCGATGCCATCGTGATGCACCCCGGGCCGATCAACCGGGGCGTCGAGATCGATTCGGCGGTGGTGGACGGCAAGCAAAGCGTGATCCTGCCGCAGGTGACCTTCGGTATCGCGGTGCGGATGGCGGTCATGAGCATCGTGGCGGGGAACGAATCATGAACAAGGCACACCCCCGAAGCGGCTTCGCCGCTCCCCCCTCAAGGGGGCGCCAGCAGCGGCGCTGCAGAGCCGGATCCGCGCTGGCCCTCGACATTGGGAGTTCACTCGCATGAAGATCTTGATCCAGGGCGGGCGTGTCATCGACCCCGCGCGCGATTTCGACGAGGTGACCGACCTCGCGCTGGCTGCCGGACGCATCGTGGGCATCGGCCGTATCCCCGAAGGCTTCGTCCCGAACAAGCTGATCGAGGCGCGCGGCTGCGTGGTGTCGCCGGGCTTTGTCGACCTGGCCGTCCGGCTGCGTGAGCCCGGTCACGAGCATGAAGGCATGCTCGAAAGCGAAATGGCTGCCGCCGTGGCCGGCGGGGTGACCAGCCTCGTGTGCCCGCCGGACACCGACCCGGTGCTGGACGAACCGGGCCTGGTTGAAATGCTCAAGATGCGCGCCGAGAAGCTGCACCAGGCGCGGGTGTTTCCCCTGGGCGCACTCACGCGCGGGCTGGCCGGCGAGGTGCTGACCGAGATGGCCGAACTCACCGAGGCGGGCTGCGTCGGCTTCAGCCAGGCTGAGACCGGCCTGGCCAACACGCAGGTGATGCAGCGCGCCTTCCAGTACGCGGCCACCTTCGGCTACACGGTGTGGCTGCGGCCACAAGAGGTTCATCTGGGCAAGGGCGTCGCCGCCAGCGGCCCCCTGGCCACGCGCCTGGGCCTCTCGGGCGTGCCGGTGGCCGCCGAGACCATCGCCCTGCATACCATCTTCGAGTTGATGAAGACAACCGGCGCACGGGTGCACCTGTGCCGTCTGAGCAGTGCAGCCGGTGTGGAGCTGGTGCGCGACGCGAAAGCGCAGGGCCTGCCCCTGACCTGCGACGTGAGCATCAACTCCCTGCATCTGACCGACACCGACATCGGCTACTTCGACAGCCGCCTGCGCCTGTCGCCACCCCTGCGCCAGCAGCGAGATCGCGAGGCGCTGGCCCGCGCGCTGGCTGACGGCACGATCGACGCCCTGGTCTCCGACCACATGCCGCTGGACGAAGACGCCAAGGCCCTGCCTTTTGCAGAAGCCGAGCCCGGGGCCACCGGCCTGGAGCTGCTCCTGGGTCTGGCCCTCAAGTGGGGCCAGCAAAGCGGCGCGGGCCTGGTGCGGGCGCTGGGGGTCATCACCAGCGCACCGGCACGCGTGCTGGGGGCTTCGCTGGGCACGCTGCAGGCCAGTTGCGGGCAGCTGGTCGAGGGCGGCGTGGCGGACCTGTGCCTGTTCGACCCCCTGGCCCACTGGCAGGTGCAGGCATCCAGTCTGCGCAGTCAGGGCAAGCACACGCCGTTCTCCGGCTACGAGCTGCCGGGGCGGGTGCGCTACACCTTCGTGGGCGGCCAGGTCGCCTACGACGCTTCGCAGGCGTGAAGCCGCTGCGGGCCGCCTGGATCCTCGTGCGTGTCGTGGGACATGCGCTGGCGGGCCTGTTCACCATCCTCGTGCTGTTTCCGCGTCTGGACCTGCAGGCGCGCCACGCGCGCGTGCAGGTCTGGGCGCAGGGCCTGTTGCGCGTGCTGGGCCTGCAGCTGCGGGTGATCGGCGAGCCGGTGGCCCAGGGCCCGGCCCTGATCGTGTCCAACCACATCTCCTGGCTGGACATCCTGGCCCTGCATGCGTCGCGCTACTGCCGCTTCGTGTCCAAGGCCGATGTGCGGCACTGGCCCCTGGTCGGCGCGCTGGCCACCGGGGCAGGGACCCTGTACATCGAGCGGGATTCGCGCCGCGATGCCCTGCGCGTGGTGCACCACATGGCCGACAGCCTGCGGGCAGGGGACGTGCTCGCCGTCTTTCCGGAAGGCACCACGAGTGACGGCGTCTCCCTGCTGCCTTTCCACGCCAACCTGCTCCAGGCCGCCATCGCCGCGGACGCACCTGTGCAGCCGGTGGCCCTGGGTTTTCTCGACGCCGTGACCGGCGAGCGGTCGCTTGCGCCGTGCTACATCGGTGACGACACGCTGGTCGGCTCGATGTGGCGCACGCTGACCGGCGGGCCGATCGTGGTGGTGGTGAATTTCGGCAGTCCGCAGGCCTGTGCGGGACGTGACCGCCGCACCTGGGCGGCCGACCTGCGCGAGGCGGTCGGCCGGCTGCGGGACACCACCGGCGCCTGATCACGGACCGCTCGGGGGGCCGCCGAGCCATCTTGTTGCAGGGCTTACCCGGGCACACCTTTGCGCTCGCTTCGGACTCTGCAATCTCGCCACAATTTCCACATCACGGATGAACCCACTCCGGCCTCCCCGATCCTGGAGCGACTGACCCGTCATGACCCCGCCCCGTCCCAGCGCGCACCGCGCGCCGATCTCGATCCTTTCCTATCACCAGACCACGGCCGTGCCTGCGCGTGGCATGCCGTACCGGGGACTGGTGCTCCCGCCGGCCCGCTTTGCCAGGCAGATGCGCGCGCTGCGGGCCCTGGGCTTTCGCGGCCTGTCCCTGAGGGACCTGGCGCCCTACCTGCGCGGGGAACGCAGGGGCAAGGTGGTGGGAATCACCCTGGACGATGGTTACGTGAACAACTTCGACCATGCCTTGCCTGTGCTGCTGGAACTGGGCTTCACTGCCACGTCCTTCGTCGTGAGCGGCCAGTTGGGCGGCACGAATGCGTGGGACACGCCGCTGGGTGTGCCGCGTGCACGCCTGATGAACGTGCACCACCTGCGCGAATGGCTGGCGGCTGGCATGGAGGTGGGGGCGCATACCCGCCACCATGTGGACCTGCCCGCCTGCGATCCGCAGGTCGCCCGCGTGGAAATCGCCCACTCCCGCAGCGACCTCGAGCAGGCCTTGGGTGGGCCAGTACGAAGCTTCTGCTATCCCTATGGCCGCTACCGCGACGCGCATGTGGAGATGGCGCGCGCCGCAGGCTACGAGATGGCCACGACCTCGGACAGCGGCCGCGCGCGCTGGGACGCGGACCTGCTGCGCCTGCCCCGCCTGACCGTGTGGCTATCGACGCCGCTGATGGTCCTGCTGGCGCGCAGCTGCCTGGGGCTGGGCGGATGGCGGCGTCCGGTCTGGCTGCGTCCGCCGATGCAGCCCGCATCGGCGCCGGCGGGCGAGCCCCAGGCTTGACTTGCGAAACGCTTCCTCAGACATCGGCCGCCTTCATGCCAGGACGGCGCCAGCGTCTGACCAGCGGCCGCAGCGGCTGTACCCAGGGCGAGGACTGCAGCCACTGGCGTAGCGTCCCCTGCGCGGCCAGCCAGGCCGTGGTGAGCGCCGGCCGGGCCACCCATCCCTGGGCCAGGGGCCAGCCGCCGTCGGCGAAGCTGGGCTTGTAGGCGTCATCGCCCTTGCCCAGGTCCAGCAGCGCATGGCCCTGGGTGGCCGCAGCCTCGGCCACCTTCAGCAGCAGCAGGCCGCCGGGTGAATAGGAGGCCAGGGCGTGTTCATACACCGGAAACCACCAATGCCAGACGGCCGGCGAGTGCATGCCCAGGTGCGCCGCGACGAGGGTGTCGCCCGCGTACAGCGCAGACAGCCGGCCGCCGAAGTCGGGCTGCTGCGTCGCGGTGACGCGCTCCACCAAGGCGCGCGCCCAGGCTTGCGCGAAGAAGTCCGGCACGCCGGTGCGGCGGCATTGATGTGACTTCAGGCGCAGCACCTTTTCAAATACGTGCGGGTCAGTGGTGTGGGCCTCAAAGCGCAAGGGCCCGACTTCACGCGCGAGCTTGCGGCCCTTGCGTTCGATCTCGGCCAGGCGCCGGATGCCGCAGCGCCGGCGCGACGCGAGATAGGCCTCGTAGCCCCGCGACAGGTCCAGCGTCGGGGACAGCGCGGGGGTCGCTGCTTTCACCCCGGCCGCCTGCTCGCGGGGCAGGTGGTCAAAGCGCCAGGAGGACAGGCCCGTGGCCCGGAGCAAGTCCGGCCAGTGCCAGCGTGTGCCTCGGGCGCAGACCACGCCGTGGTGGTCCGACAGCCCTGCGCCAACCGGCACGCCCACGCGCCAGCGTGACTGGAAGGGAAAGAAGCCGGCCACGGCGCGGTCCTCCTCGAGGACCGCGATGCGCACGTCATCACGCACTGCGGCGACGGCCAGCGTGAATTCCGGCGCGTAGTACGGGCTCTGGAGGACCGGGTTGCGAGCCTGCAGCGCACGCCAGCGGGCCAGGAGCGGCGCGTCGAGCTGCGATGCCGGGATCACCGAGATTTTCATGACGCCCCCTGGGTTGGCGAGCGATCATGCGACGGCCCCGGGTCGGCGCGGGAGCACCGTGAGAAAGCGTAAGGGTCAGGTGTCGTGCGCGGGCAGCGGCATGGGCGCCGGTGCCATGGGCGGCGCGGAGGCGGCGCTGCCGCGCTCGAAGGTCACCACATGGTCGACCTGGGCGCGGATACCGATCCACTCGCCGATCTTGTGGTCATGGTGGCTGGGAACATGGGCCATCACGGTCTCGCCCGTGCCCAGTCTCAGCGTGTAGAGGAAGTCGGCGCCGCGAAAGGCCTTGCGCACGATCTGCGCCTTCACGGGCGCGTCGTCGTCGTGCACGATATCGTCCGCCCGCAGCAGCACCTCACACTGGCCAGCCTCGAAGGCCGTGGGCAGGGGGCACTCGGCGACGTCGGTCAGTGCCCCCAGCGGCGTGTCCACCACCACCTGGTCGCCAGCGGCACGCAGCGTGGCCGGCGCGAACACGCCGTGGCCGATGAAGTCGGCGACGAAGCGGGTGGCCGGGCGGTGGTACAGGGTGTAGGCCTCGTCCCACTGGTGCAGGTGGCCCTGGTGCATGACGCCGATCACGTCGCCGATGGCAAAGGCCTCGAGCTGGTCGTGGGTCACGAACAGGGCCGTCGCCCCCGCGGCCTTGAGGATGCCGCGGATCTCGTGGGCCAGGCGCTCGCGCAGGTCGATGTCGAGGTTGGAGAAGGGCTCGTCCAGCAGCAGGAGTTCGGGCTTGGGCGCGAGCGCGCGGGCCAGGGCGACGCGCTGCTGCTGCCCGCCCGAAAGTTCATGCGGCATACGCCGCTCGGTGCCGGCCAGTCCCACCAGGGTCAGGACCTGCGCCACGCGCTCGGCCCGCTGCGCACGGGGCAGGTGATCGATGCCGAAGGCCACGTTGCGGCCCACGTCCAGGTGCGGGAAGAGGGCGTAGTCCTGGAACACCATCCCGATACGCCGCGCCTCCGCAGGCACGTGCACGCCGGCTGCGCCCACGACCTGGCGAGAGATGCGGATCTGGCCCGCGCTCGCGGGCTCCAGGCCGGCAATGGCACGCAGCAGCGTGGTCTTGCCGCAGCCCGAAGGCCCGATCAGGACGCCGATGGCCCCCCGCGGCAGGCCGAAGGACACGGCATCGACCGCGGGACGGCTGGCGCCCGCGTATTGCACGCTCACTTCGGACAGTTCCAGATGCATGAGGGTCATTCTAGATGCTTACAATTCTCATTTGTATCTTCGGGGCTTCCAGGCCCCGTGTCCTTGACCTACCTCATGCGCCGGCTTCACGACCTGCTGCTCCTGACGCTCGGCCTGCTGCTGCTGGTGCCGGTGGGCGGGGTGCTGGTCTCCTGGGGGCAGTGGGACGACCAGAGCGCCGGCATCCTGCGGGAGATGGCCGTCACGGTGCTGCCTGGGTACCTGGGGACCAGCCTGGCCCTGTGCCTGGCCGTGGCGGCGGGGGTGGCGCTGGTGGGCATGTCGACCGCGGCCGCGGTGACCTTGTTCGATTTCCCCGGGCGGCGCACCTTCGAGTGGGCCCTGCTGCTGCCGCTGGCGATGCCGGCCTACGTGGTGGCCTATGCCTACACCGATTTCCTGCAATTCAGCGGCCCCCTGCAAACCGGGGTGCGCGCCGCCTTCGGGCTGGAGGGACGCGTGTTCCCGGAGGTGCGCAGCCTGCCCGGCGCGGCCTGGGTGTTCATCTTCTCGCTCTACCCCTATGTGTACCTGCTGGCACGCACCGCATTGGGTGAGCGTGCGCCGCAGCTGATGGAGGCGGCGCGGCTCCTGGGTGCGCCCCTGCGCCGGCGCATCGTGCAGGTGGCCCTGCCCCTGGCGCGGCCTGCGGTGGCCGCCGGCGTGGCCCTGGCCCTGATGGAGACGCTGGCGGACTTCGGCGTCTCGAGCTATTTCGGCATCCAGACTTTCTCCACCGGCATCTACAAGGCCTGGCTGGCCATGGACAACCGCGTGGCCGCCGCGCAGCTGGCGACCACGCTGCTGGTGCTGGTGGCGGTGCTGCTCTGGATGGAGCACCGCGCCCAAAAGCGCATGCGCTTTGCGGTGTCACGCGGCGCGCGCGCGGGGTCGGGCGAGGCGCAGCCCATAGCGCTGGTCGGCATGCGGCGCGTGATCGCCTGGGCGGTCTGCGCCGTGCCGGTGCTCATGGGGTTCGTGCTGCCCCTGGCCTTCATGCTGCGGCCTCTGGCCGCCGACTGGTCGGTCTTGCCCTGGGACCGCTTCCTGCAGTGGGCGATGAACAGCGTGCGCCTGGGCGCGATCAGCGCGGTGCTGGCGGTGGGGACGGCAGTGCTGCTCGTGTTTGCGCTGCGCCAGCGCGGCAACCTCCTGACGCGCGGCGTGGTGCAGGTGGCCGGCATGGCGTATGCGGTACCGGGCGCGGTGATCGTGGTGGGCCTGCTGCTGCCTGTGGGCTGGCTGCAGCGCGCCGCGCCGGACACGTCTGTCGTGTACTGGGTGACGGGCACGGTGCTGGGTGTGGTGTGGGCCTACCTGGTGCGTTTCATGTCGGTGGCCCTGCAGTCCGTGCAAAGCGGCTATGCACGCATTCCTGCGAGCCTGGACGACTCGGCCCGCATGCTGGGGACCTCGGGCTGGCGCCTGCTGGCGCGCGTGCACTGGCCGCTGCTGCGACGGTCGGCCCTGGCGGCCAGCCTGCTGGTGTTCGTGGACGTGATGAAGGAGCTGCCCGCCACCATGGTGCTGCGCCCCTTCAACACCGACACCCTGGCGGTGGTGGCCTACCAGCTGGCGCGTGACGAGCGCCTGGGCGAGGCGGCCTTGCCGTCCCTGGCGCTGGTGCTGGTGGGGCTGATCCCGGTCATGCTTTTGAGCCGCACCCTGCGGCGCTAATTGCTGCCGGGGCCCGCGCTGGTGTCGGCGGCGTGCCCGCCGGTGTCCTTGCGGTAGACGATCTCTCCGGTCGGCACGTGGACCACCCGGACCTCCTGGCCCGCGTCGCCCTGGAAGTTCTTGGCGGCCAGGGACACCGCCAGTCCGCGGTTGCCCACGACCCAGGGGGGATTGCCCGCCAGGGGCAGCCATCGGCCCGACAAGGGGCGGTCGCTTTCGATGCGGTATTCGGCCGGGGCCATGCGAAACCTCTTGGATCTGTCTCTGTCGTTGTGAGGATTGCGGGGCCCTGCGGTCCGTGTTGCGCGGGGAAGGGCCTGCGTGTGAGAGACAGGTTAATCCGTGCCTTCGCGATGTCTGTAGGACGGCGGCGAAAGGGCGGCACGCCGATGCGGCAGTGCGCGGCCGATGGTGCGGGCCAGGGCGCTGCGGCCTCAGCGCTCGACGGGCTGGCCCGAGAAGCGCATCGAGAAATCGACCGCCTGGATGTCCTTGATCAGGGCACCGACCGAAATGCGGTCCACGCCGGTCTCGGCGAGTTCACGCAGCCCGTTGAGGGTGACGCCGCCCGAGATTTCCAGGCTGCAGCGGCCGCTCGCCAGGCGCACCGCTTCGCGCAGGGTCGCCAGGTCCATGTTGTCCAGGAGCACCATGCGCACGCCGGCGTCGAGGGCTTCCTGCAATTGGGACAGCGTTTCCACTTCCACCTGGATGAATGCCACCGGCGCCTTCAGTGCCTGCGCTGCGCGGAAGGCGGCGGTCAGGCCACCCGCTGCGGCGATGTGGTTTTCCTTGATCAGGACGGCGTCGTACAGACCCATGCGGTGGTTCTGGCCGCCGCCACAGCGCACGGCGTATTTCTGCGCCAGCCGCAGGCCGGGAATCGTCTTGCGCGTGTCCAGGATGGCGGCGCGCGTGCCGCGTACCACCTCCACGTATTGCGCGGTGCGGGTGGCGACCGCACTGAGGGTCTGCAGGAAGTTCAGGCAGGTGCGTTCGGCGGTCAGCAGGTCGCGGGCGGCACCCTCGAGGATCACCACGGCATCGCCGGGGGCGCAGCGCTGGCCGTCCTGGATCCGCCAGCGTGCCTGTGCGTCGGGGGCGATCTGCTTGAGGACTTCGTTGACCCAGGGCTGGCCGCAAATGACGGCCGCCTCGCGGCAGATCACGGTGGCAGTGGCGCGCCGGGTCGCGGGGATGAGGGACGCGGTCAGGTCGCCGGCCCCGACGTCCTCCTCGAGGGCGCGGCGCACGTCGGCTTCGATCTGGGCAAGGGCGGGGGTGGGGATGTCGGGCATGTCGTTTGAGCAGCAGTGGACGCGATCGGCAGCCCGTATTGGAGCAGGGTTTACGATCCTGCCTGACCTCGGACCGATTGTTCCTGAAGCAGTTCCCATGAAAAAAACGCTTTCCCTCCTCCTTCCCCTGGTGCTGGCCGCTCCGGTGGCCCATGCCCAGACCGTGCTGGCCTGCCAGTTTTCGGAGTCTGGCGGCTTCATCTACAAGGGCAACCGGTGGCAGTCGACGACGTTCAACCTGGAGCGGCCCTTCTTCATCAAGCTCAAGTCGGACGGCATGATCGATGAGTCCTCGCTGGCGGGCGTGGGGATGACCTACGCCGTCGAGTGCAGGAAGCCGTACGCCCACCGGCCCGAGTTCGTGCGGTGTTCGGGCAGTTCGGACCTGGTCGTGTTCAGCACCAAGACCCTGTCGGGGGCGGTTTCGGTGCTGCACGGGGCGGCCAGCGACAGCAGCAGCCGGGACACCCTGTCCATCAGCACCTTCAACTGCCAGAAGATGTGAGCGCCAGGGGGTCGCAGGTGGCGCCCCCGACAGGAATCGAACCTGTATCTAGCGCTTAGGAGGCGCTCGTTCTATCCATTGAACTACGGCGGCGTGGGCGCGATTCTACGGTTCGACCCGCGTCCCGGCCAACGCCAGCGGAACCCCTCACCTGGGCGCGCCGCACGAAGGGGGTGGCAGGCGACGACAGGGTGACGGGCCCGCGCGCCGGTCGGATTCACGTTGCGCCTTAAGATGGCGACTGGTCATTTTGATGAGGGACTCCGAGTTGTACTTTCGCTGGCTTAAATTTGCGGCCTTGGCGCTGGCCCTGGCCCTCGGCACCACGGGACTGGCCAGCGGGCAGGACCTCGAGTTCGATGTCTCGGACCCGCGGCGCATCAAGCGCTACGACCGCACCTGGAGGGAAGTGGTGCTGGCCATTGTCCGCCTGCACTACTCGGACCCCGACAAGCTTTACGCCACTTACGCCTCAAATGCCGAGTTCTGGGCCTCGCGGGAGATCGAAGTCGAGACCCGCGACGGTACGACTTACCGCTACCGGTTTGCCACCCCCAACGGAGTGAACAGCGCCCCGACCGAGGTCAAGCTGATGATCCGATCTGGCGGCAAGGACGCGTCGTTTGTTCGATTCCTTTTTGGGGCGACGTGGAATGAACGGCATTTTTCCCGCCTTGACGAGATCGTGAACGCCCTGCCGCGGCTGGCGGTGGCCCGCCCGCCCGCATCGGCCCCGGAGGCGGGCGCAACCCGGCCCAGGCTGGGCGTGGCCATGGAAGCTGTGTCGGCAGCGACGTACGCCTCCCTGGGGCTGCCCTCGCTGGAGGGCGCGCTGGTTCGGTCGGTGGAGCCCGGCAGCATCGCCGCGCGGGCGGGCGTCAAGCCCGAGGACGTCATCGTCTACCTGAAGTCCCATCCGATCTCCACGCCCGCTGACCTGGTCGATGCCGTGGCCAAGATCGAACCGGGGGACAAGGGCAACCTCTTCGTGATTCGCAAGCGCGAGGTCGTGGCCCTGGCGATCAACCCGCCGGCGGACGCCCCGGAGATCGTGGGTAAACCGATGAGGGCCTCCTCCAGCTGCCTTTCGGGTAATTCGATGGTTGCCAACGCCAAGCAGGCGGTGAGCAGAATCTCTCGCACCAATACGCCTGTCCCTTCGTCGGAGGGGATCCAGTTTGGCTTGGTGGGTCAGTTGTACCTGATGGGATGTGCGCATCCGCAGCCGAGCGTGGTCAAAACCATGAACGCCTTACCCATCGAGCTCGATTACGACGAGGCCCTGTACTGGTTCGAGCTGGGTGTGAAGGGGGGTGACCCGGCCTCCATGCACAACCTCGCTTGGATGTACCAAAACGGCCTGGGGGTTGCCCGTGATCCCGCCAAGGCGGCGGGCCTCTACCTGCGGGTGACTGAGAATGCGGCGCTGTCTCCCTCGGTGCGCCGCCAGAGCCGCGAGAACCTGGCGCTGATTCCGCAGGACATCGTGGCGGCAGCCACGGCGCAGGCTGTGCCCGCCGATCCGCCGGCGGCCCAACCCGCGCCGCCGGTGCCCCCCGTTCCGGCGCAGGCGGTGGCCGCCGTGCCCGCCGCACCGCCGACCGCAGCCGCCGAGCCCTCGGCCAGCGTGCCCGTGGCGGCTTCGACCACCAAGGCGCCGCCCCCGTC
>JACCEA010136888.1_pt1 | contig 11089 bp, 16 predicted proteins | sample 7449851 | NCBI WGS metagenome assembly JACCEA01 (sample SAMN15323453, study PRJNA562643) | freshwater metagenome | isolation source: river surface water | place: USA:Blue River Watershed | collected 2017-08-18 | reverse complement strand
AACTGCTGGCCGAAGTGCAGCAGGTACTAAACCTTTAGCTAATCCAGCAAAAAACCCTGCTTCGTTGATAATATCTTTAATTTTCACTCTTAAATCTCCTAACACCACGAGTGAATTTTGCAGGGTCTTGAGCCCTGATGCTATTAAGCAATCTACGCTCTAACTCTGCTGCTTGTTCAGCATCGTAATTTTCTTTGATATAATTAATCAAATTAATAGCACCTTGAATAACATGGCTAGCACGACTTTCCACTAAATTTTCCCTGTCTTTACTAACAGGTAAGTGGGCAAGTTCATCAAGAATACTACGAGTGCGCTTTTGCAAAATCTACTCCGTTATTAGGTATTTATTCGGTTTTTGTTTTAAGACTTGCTAACATACTTTTGAGCTTTGAGCTATCAACGTTTGCTTGAACCTTGGGGGAATCCGAAAGAGTTTCTTTTGGCTTCGCTTTAATAAACGGAGCAGCATTGCTACCTTCGGGCATCGTTGTGCTTTTAGCTTTAATTTGATCCATAATATGGCTTCCGGTGCTTTTAAATCCGTTGCTGTTATCATCGCCGCCTGCGTCGGTAATACGCATGGTTTCGATATCATATTCTAAGTCAACTTTTTGCCCGACGCCAGTGCTACTGCGAGACTTCATACACTGAATCTGATACTTGCCGCGCTCACGCATGGCACGGCTAGTAAAGATGCCAAATACGTTATCTGCTGTATTGATCTTACTAATACCACCAGAAATGTGACTATGATCAAATTCAATTTCTTCAACCGCACTGCGATTCAACTGTGATGCAGTGACCATTAACACATTTAATTCTTTAGCTAGGTTTCGTAGTTCTTCTGACACATACTTGTCCTTAACAAACAAGTCATTGGGACTAACTTTGGCACTAACTGGCATTAACAAGTCCAAATAGTCAATCATCATGAAATCAACTCGGTGCCCAGTTTGAATTTGATATTCTTTTAAGTAAGCGCGGATGTCGTTGATATTGCTTTGTGCCGGAAGTCCTTTAATTTGATAGTGTCCGGACTTTTTACTAACCATCCGAACTTTCATTGTAGTAGTATCAACATCCTTGCGAATATCTTTTGTACTTGTGCTAGTTAACATTGCATCGGTACGCAACCCAACAAGTTCCTCACTAAGTTCTAGTGTAATGTAAACGCCACTTAGTCCTTGTTGCAGCCAGCTAAGTGCAATGTTCATCATGACTAAGGACTTACCTGACCCCGATCCTCCGGCAAAAATGTTTAGTTCGCCGCGACTAAATCCACCATAAAGTAGTTTATCAAGTTGCGGCCACCCAGTGCTTACTTGACCGCCAGAATTAAAGTATCTATCAATACGAGCTTTGGGATCCAAAAAGTAATCTGTGCCCATGTCCTTGGTAAGGCTAATGTGTACGGCATCTTTAATTAATTTTTCTACAGGATCGTACTCGCCTTTTTCAATCATGTCTGCTGCTTTTAGAATAGCTCGTTCAAGTTCTTGTCTGCGGCTAAAACTTTCAAACTCGCTCATGAACCATTCTTGATGTCCATCCTGCATGTCAGGAACTTCACGTAGTTCAACGCCAGTGGTTGCTCGGACTTGCTCTCTAGTTGGCAGAGTTTTAAATTTATCGCTGTGTTCTTTAATAAACTCTGCTACTGCTCTTAGACTACGATCAAAGTTTTCTGAATTATAGATATTCTGTACACGCACATATGTCGTAGCATCTTGTAACATCATTTCTAAAAACAACCGCTGGATGTCTGGATTATAGTCTTTTGTCATAAGGTCGGGCAATTAAATGTACAAAACTTTGGTTTTTTTGTTTCTATTGTATTAAAAAAAATTTCCAAATCTTCGAGTACTTGTGATAATGTTGTGTTACTTATTTTAAGTTTTGATTTTTGTTTATAAAAATCACTAGCATAATAAAATCGATGGTCACCTACAAAACAACACGGCATATAGTAACCATCCGCTGATATAAAATGCATAGAATCCGTGATTTTACATTTTGGATCTATTATTGTTTCTTTGTCCGGTGTCCAGTGTACGACATGGTCTGTGCGATTCCCTAATAGATTTTTTGGTTTAAAATGATTGGTGTGCTCATCCCATCGGTCCGACGGATCAATTATGAATGAATGCATTCCTAAATTCTTTGACATTTTTTCTGCTATTTCAATTTCTTCTTCGTTGAACGAAAAAGGAATATATTTCCAACTAACATGTGTAAATTCAATTAATGTAGTGATTCCAATCTCTATGGATTTCCAATCGGCATTAATTCTATAATTCTTAAAACTAGTTGGTGTTCCGTCGATTGCAAATATAACACGGTCATCAAAATTCAATAACGAACCCAATTCTTTCCACCAATCTTTTGTTTTATAACTCCCGTTGGTGCCAATTATGACCGTCCCTCCGTTCTGTTTAATCCATTTAACTAGATTGAATAAATCATCATAATAAATTGTGTCTCCGTAATTTCCACATAAATTAAATATTTTTTTATCAATGTTTATGTCAATAAATTTTTTTAAATTTGTTAAATTTAAATTTTTATTTTCCCAACGGTTAGGAAAAGTTTCTATAAATCTAGTCCTAGCACAACCAGGGCATTTTAAAGTACAAATATTGGTGGGTTCTATATGAAACCCTTTTATAGAATCAAGCATACAACTTTTTCTTTTTTAGTTCAATTTTTAATCGGCTAGTTTCTCTGGCTTCTAATATTGCTTTAAGTACAAACAGCTTACCATATTTAACTACAGCTTCGTTTATATCCTTGCAAGTTTCCAGCCACACAGGAAAACTCACTGTCCACCCGGCTTCAACGGCACGATCTACAAGTTTACGACCAGCTCGATCGGAATCTGGTACCACAATAACTTCTCGCTGCAATCTATCAATTTGTTCAACTTGAATGTCCGATATTTCTGCTCCATTGATAGCAACACCGTCGACACTCATTGCATCAAACGGGCCTTCACACACAACAACAAATTTGCTGCTAGGCTGTTGATTGTCTAAGTTAAAAACAAAGTCTGCTGGATGGTTGGACCAGTACTTGGGTTTGATCCCATCCGCAATAGCTCGACTAGTATATCCTACTATCTTCCCACGATAATAGAAAGGAATAATTACTCTGCGATGTAAGTTGTACGCTTCTTCTGGCGTCCAATAAAATTCGTACTTGCCAAGATCAATATCTCTTCGATGCACATACTCAATTGCTGCTAACAACTCTGCAGGAACATTATTATAATCGCCAATGATGTAAAAGTTAGCTAGCTCAACTACATTCCGAGCTTGTTCAGGCAATTGCCTTTCTTCGTAAACAATTTCTTGTTCGGGCTCTTTAGCTAATTCTTCAGGTGCAACCAATTCTTTCAGTCGGACCGCGTCAATAACGAGTCGGCGAATAGTTAAATCGTCGGCACCCAACCAAGACAGTAGTTTTCTAAACTTAAATGTTAAATGTCTGCCCGGAACAAAACTGGCCTTGAATCCGCAGTTAAAGCAATGATAGCTTACTGCGCCAGCATTAGTTTTAATTCCGCCGCGACCCCTGGTGTCGGCAGATTCACCGTTGTGCGTACAGCAAGGTGCGTTAAAGCTTGTCCAGCCATTTTGACCCGTTTTTTTCCGAGCAGGAAGTAACTGCAAAACAGAGTCTTGGATAGTGGTCAGCATCACAGTATTATATACTAGAATGCACAACAACTCAAATAATTTGTAAGTTTACTATCCAAATTTAGAAATTGTTGAAGGGTTTTGTCAAGGAGCAGGACTAAAATATGCAGGCAGCACTTCTAAATCAAGTGGTGCAGTCCAATTGTCATCTATATACACTGGTCGAGCAATGTTGCCTACATTTGATACTGTTTTTAATGTTAACCAATAAAATCTTTGGTCTAGGCTAGTTACTGCTGCGTTAGGTATAGTAAATGTTCCGCGGCCATTGGCTTGGTCTGTAAATGTAACGGTATAACTGTACGATGTTACCGAAGTAAGCGGGTCTTGAATTTGGGCTTGCAGGGTGTAACCTGTTAAATCAACCGGTTTTTGATCTTGATTTAATACTACAATTTGCACAGGGTTATCTATGCCTTGATATATTTTAATAGGGCGACTGTACACGACTCTGTTCCTTGGTGTAAAAATACTGAGATCCCATAATTGGACCGTGACTGTATTCGGATATAAATAAGCTAGAATTTGCATTATCTTGTATTTATTGAAAAATGGACGAACCTAACTACGCAGAATTATTAAAAAAATACCCGTTCTTAACGTATCTAGTATATGGCGGCAATGAGTACATAGGTGTAATACAAAACCTCGACGAAGTAATCACCACAATTTACGATTATGGTGCATTAAGAACTTTAGAGCAAAAACAGCAGTTTTTAGAGCTTGCAGAAACTTGGTGGTGGGAAAGCAATCGTTTAATACCAATTAATGTTTTTTTAAAAACAGAGTGGACACCGTTTAGAGCTGTTATTAAAACAATGAACAGCAAAGATGTAGAAATCAAATTTGGCCCGCAAGTGAGCCTTAAAGAAATTGCTGCCAAACGCAGCAAAAGAAGATCAATTACTCTTGTTAGAAAGCTTGGATAATTACTGCTTGTTGTACAAACTATGCACGAACTGCGACATTCGTGCGCTCAATCTACGCAGTACGGGATTGTTGTTATCCCACCCGCCAAAAACAACTTCAGCTAGCTGACTATCTTTTAAACTTTCCTGCCCAAACTTTAATGCACGATTTAGATCTGAAATCTTATTGTGCTTTAAATCCGTTTCAACCTGATGTAATATTTGCGTAAAATACGCATTAATTTCGCTTTGAGTCGAGTCGGGTTCTCCTTCAATGTGCTGCCGTTGATAGTAGCGTTCTTTATTAAAATCGTGCGGCTTTTTACTAGTACTAGCATCACGCTGAATACGATCTAGGGCATGGCGTATTTCATGTGCTAGAGTCTCTGTCATCCAACTTCGTAGTTGATCTGGATTGTTGCGATACTTTGTAACAAAGTCAACATTTAAAAATATAACAAGCGAACCGTCTTTGCGACGTCCTGCTACTGCTTGCTGTCCGCCTTTTATGGGTTGAATCCAAACCTGTGTTTCACCGAGTTTTTTGTACAAGGGATTGTCTGTGTTTGCCAGGGCGGGGTTGCCAAATGCTAATGTTTGTAAGTATGCACTTGGCCATTCTTTGTCACTCATAGGCCCATACAAACTAGGAGCAATCATAACCTCCCACATATCCCCTGTGGTTCTGTTGGCTATGGTTCTAGCAGCTTGATTAATAACGTGATCGTCTTGTACTGTTTCTAGTAAAATTTCATTAATACGCATCACGTATTTAGCAGATTCATGTTTACTGCCACTAAGTGGGCGTAAGCAACTCCGTGACTTTTCTTAAATGCATAACTTCCATCAGTAGGCTTTTCCCATACCGTTTCTGCCACTTCCCGCCAGGGCTTCCCGATTAAATGTCGCTTTGCTGGACGTATTACGGCAAGAAACATTGCTAGCCTGGGAATAGAATTAACCGCCTCAGGCATCTTAATTAGCGTGTCATAATGTGCGCCTATATGTATAAGCTTTGAGCAAAACTCTGGATCATATAACCGATCCCAGGGCGGCTCTTTCTGCATCAGCTCCATTAAATGCTGCTCAGATTTAATTTGTTGGTATAAACTAACATTAAGAATATCAAGTTTAACATACCCACGCTCTTCAGCAGCTTCATAGTCTAAACTAGATTGTCCAGTGAATGGATCTACAGGGACGTTGGTAAAATATACACCTGTATTGTGCTTGGTTAATTTACTGTCGCGAATAATTGAAGCATTAGTGTGCTTTAAAAAAGACAATGCTTGGTCTCTATTTGCTACATCAATATCAATGTCTGATTTAAACTTCATTTGAAATAATTGGTAATTAAAAAATTAGCAAATGCTTTGTGTGCTGCTTCGCCATGATGCCCAACATTGTATGTTTCTCCGTGTATTTCCTGTGTGTAATTATCTATCGGAGTATGTCCATTGCTTACACACCATTCGGTGAAACTGTCTTTGAATATATCAATCACATTTGTGTCGCAGCAAACTTCATTGTAAAAGCTTTTGACAAAGGGCGCAGAAAAATCAATTGATTCCTGCAACGGTCCCGATATCACAACATATTCAACATTATTTTGTTTGCACCAAGAGGTGAACAAAATGATATTTTGTAAAAGTTTAACCGTTTCAGCTTCTACATTGTAAAAATCAATAAACTGTTTATAGAACTCTTTATACCTAGATTCGTCAACATCTATTTTATCATGGAACCATTTTTTAGAGTTGAGAAGCTGAAAACTTGTAAATTCGCCGTCATTAACAAATTTGTTGTTAATAATTTTAGCATCCCATACCTCTGTACGCATAGGAAAACTTAACAACAACACAGCTTTAATATTTGCGTATTCTTTTTTTAAATCTATTAGATCTCGTAAACTTGTTCTAAATATTCTACTATTACATGATCCGGGTATGCTGTTATTTACAGAAACACAATTATAATGTTCGCCCAAGAATTCACTGAATCGTTTTCCATCTGATACGGCTGAGTAACTGTCGCCATTGACATAGATCACAACCCTGCCTCCCGAAGAACATGTTTGCACCATTCTGCATCGGCTACATAATCCGCGAACTTGCGATTCCAATAATCAGGGTCAAGATAAGGAAGAACAACGGCCAAAAGAGCTTCGTCAAGAGATTCGAGAAAAGCGATACCGCTACCACAGTTATAGACAATCCAAGGACTAATACGACCAGTGGTAATATGATGGCAAATCCTATTAGGGTTAACGTACCTAAAGTAATGGCTAAAGCTAGCAAGGCCAGTATCTCCACTGGCGTATTCTTCCATTGTCTTGAGCCCGCGCTCGAGTGCATCTTGGACTGCTTCCTTTTTAATATATTCATGTAGCCATTCCTCGTAGAAACTATCTTTGCACCAATAGTCTAACTTCTTGTTATTTTTTAAAAGCCAAGAAGTAAAACTAACAGGGTTAATAACACGAACGTTAACCATATAGTTTCCAAACTTAACGAACGCAGTATAGTACGGACTGCTAACAAAATCTTCATAACTTTTAAACTTGGCACTTCCTTGTGTTGATTCATAAAACTGTAAATATGCTCTTAGTCCAAACTGCACCCCTGTGTCGTCTTTTTGATTCCATCGACGTTTTTTCTCGCACAGGTGTGCTGCAAGTGTACTCTCTTTCTGGAATTCTTTCTCGCAGTATTTACATTTATAGCTCGGCTTTGATTCGTTTGTCATCCCACCCGTGCGCTTTTGCCAGCTGTTTAAGATCTGCTGTATCATTAATTTTTGCCAGTAACTCTAATTCGTCTTCGCTGTAATTAGGAAAAATTTGTCTTAAAAATTTTACTGCTTTACTACTACTTCCTTCACGTTTCTTTTGTTTAATCCAATCGTGTCTAAATGACCCCATTCCCGGACTTACTGTAGTGCAAAGTAACCACTGTAATTCAGGATGCCGACTAAGCTCAAAGAAATGTTTGTTTAAATTTTCATTACAAGACATTAGATAGTATGCTTGCAAGTCGCTGCTGCCTTGCACACTTGATCCCCAACGAATCATAAGATAGTTGCTAAACTTTTTTCGTTCTTCGTCAGTAAGGTCGGCATAAAAATTTCGATCCTTGCTATCGAACGCTCGCATTTCGTTTGCTATGTTTAATTTGTCACTCATCGTTGTAGTCGTTTGGTAAGCACGGTTGTTTAAAAATATATTTGAGGAATTTTTTATTTTCCCAATCAGCTGGCTTGTCTATGCCGCGGTAAATTTTAATATCTCTTCGATATTCGCGAATTGATACCAACTCCCAATTATTAAACCCGATAACGGCCAGTTCAAGACTGAGTTTTTCGTCGTCAATATCTTCCGGAAAGTTTTCTATTCTATAACACCAATAAACGTCTCTTGGATCTAATGTCTTTTTCATGTTATACCGGATGATGCTGTAATGGTTCTTCTTTTTTGCTTAATTCGTATATAAGTTTAACACGTTCTAATGCATCTTGTAAAGCAGGATTATGCTCTGCTGCCTTTATCATATCGACTATCTTTGCTATCTCGGTGACTGGTATTCCAAACACTCTGTCCACTGCTTCATAATTTCTTCCAACTTCAACTCGGTTGTTCGGATCGTCGCCTAGTTTTCTAGCATAAGTAATGCCATCTACTCTCTCATAAACATATGTCGCACCAGGTGTAAGTTGGCCCATAATATCACCAGCACTTAGAATAATCAACCACTTCGCTTTGCCTAGAGATGTCTTTAATAAAGTAAACACACAACGGTTTCTCTGTCCCAGTTTCTAGAGGTACTGCCAACAGCTGACCGGGCTTGAGTTTAGGAAAGTACCATTTTACATCTTGGTAAATGTCAATGATTTCTATCTTGGCAAATTCTGGCTTAAAACTAGTAATAGGATTAAAACAAAACACGCTAAATCCGCGGTCATTGATACTAGTCAGCGGAACAACTTCTAAATCGCCAAGATCAGGTTCTCCGATCAACACATGCCAATCCACTGGCATCTTAATTACATTGTCTCCTATGCGTAATACCAAAGCAGGACTGTTAAAACTTTCTAAAAAGATTAGAGGAATATAAAAATAATCTGGTGCTCTTGGGTCGCTATTGTCAAGAACAGCAAATCTTAAATCCTCTATTTCGTCCGGCACTTCGTTGAGTTCGTAGGCTGTGTTTTCTAGTGTTAGTATTCTCATTGTTGTAAAAGTAAAATTGCTGCTTTTTCTTGTGTTGCAAAATCCGTGTGAAACGAATACGGTTCATTGGAATTTTTTTGTGCATATTCGTAGATGCAAAAAGTTCTTGGCAAAACCTGATACTGAATGTTATGTTTTTCAAGCTGGCTATACCAATATCCTAATGCCCAGTTATCTGTTTTTGATTTAAGTGTGTAATCAAACATATCAGCGACATATCGTTTAACAGTTTCTCTACGCGATGTTCCGATAAAATATTTGTTTCTTAAATCTGTTTCTTCCCCTATTAGTGTAGGAATAGTATCACTAATGTAATCACCGTTGCGAAAGTTTTGCAAACTTAAATCACCAATTAATTCATTAGTAAGTTTTAATTCTGTTCTTGCGGCGTCAGTTGTTCCAATAATAACTCTTTGTGGTTTTAATTTTATAGCTTCTCCAATTTGAAAACATATATCTATGTTGCCGCAACCGGGTCGAGCTAAATTAAATGCTCCGATTAATTCGCTGAAGTGGCGACCCGGTGCATTTACGTAATCGCCAGCCATAAAGCTGTCGCCGCAGACAATTGTGCTCATTGCCATTCAGCCTTTTCAACTGTAAAGGGATAACTGGCTTCTTTGTAAAAGGTTTTTCTTTTTGTTAGATGTCGTTTTGCGAACTTACAGGTGGAGGTAATGTCCCAGATTTGCACGAAGTCTTTATCTGCAGCTTTACGAATACCACGCCCAATACTTTGTATAACTCGCACAAAAGATTTACCAGGCTCAAGAAGAACAAGATTAAAAATGCGGGGAATATTGATACCAACAGCAGCAACGCCGTAAGTAGCGATGATGATTTTATCCGATGCCTCTGCCACTTCGTCATAATGTTCCTTACGCTCCCCGGCTTTAGTTGCGCCGCTAACAAATGCTACATCAGGCTTATCTTTAAGTAAACTAAACAAATTGCTTAGTTCAATTTGCAACAACTTACCTGTTTCGACTCTATCGACAAGGATAAGTGTATTGCCACCTTCTTTGATTTTTTCAATCAGTTGGGCAATGTATTTAATCCTATCAGTATTAGTTACTAGGTATTTAAGTTCACTTTGATAATCTTTGTACTCCACGTGATCCATTAATTGCACAATGTTAACATGGCATTGCGCCAGGTGCCCGGCTTCTTGCAGTTCGCTAGCACTTAGCTGCCCAACGACCGGTCCAAGCATACAAAAAATACTTTGCCGTGCATAATCTTCCTTGGGAATGGTTCCAGTCAGTCCCCACCGAATAGGCACTTGTGCAAACGGTCCAGATAGTAATGTTTTGAGTGCGTCTGCTTTGGCTTGATGGGTTTCATCGACAATGACCGCTACTACACCTTCCAAAAACTCACCAATAGTGATTTCGGCTTCTCCGCTCTTGGTAGTCTTGAGCATGTTGTTTAAGCTTTGCCAGGTGCAGATAGTGTGTGTGCGATTGTATTCTTTGCGATCACCAAAGTACACACCAACATCTAGTTCCATGTTAACAAAATCTTCTTCGGTTTGTGTAACTAGGCTTTTGTTAGGAACAACAACAATACTGCGACCATATGGGCTAATACCATCGGCTAGTGCCGCAGTAATAACAGTTTTACCTGCACCTGTTGCCACTTCTTGTACGCATTGTGGATTAGCAAAGAATCTATTGATAATCTCAGGTTGATAGTCACGCAACTCCATGGGCTCGCCGGCCTTGGGATGCCCTTTTGGCCATTTAATATGACCATAACTATGTTCGTTGACTTCTTTGAATTCAAAGGTGGTACGGTATTCTCTAGTATCTTCTACCTCAATATCGTACCCTTGCTCGTCGAGGTACGGAAGTATTTCAGGCAGCAAATTGATATAAGTAGTGCCGCCAAGATTAAAGAATGGCACTTTACCATCCCATCGACCAAGACGAACGCTAGGCTGATACCTAGCGCCCGGGATTTCGTATTTGTATTTTTTAACTAAAGCTGTTCTGGTACTCAGCTCTAGTCCCTCAATTTTTACATTAACTTCGTCTCTGATTATCAGTTTAGCTTGCATTAATTTCTTCGAGTATTTTTATTATTATAAACTTCTGCTGCAAAATAAACAACCTTTTCGGCTCGTTGCAGCAACAAAGTTTTTTCGCCACCGTGCATCATGCCTTGGCCGCTGATTAATAACTGTATTGGGTGTCCCCATGCGGCTGTGTACTTATGGAAGTAAATTACTTTTTTGTGTACAGTTACGGGTTCTGGTT
>JACCEA011024407.1_pt1 | contig 11090 bp, 7 predicted proteins | sample 7449851 | NCBI WGS metagenome assembly JACCEA01 (sample SAMN15323453, study PRJNA562643) | freshwater metagenome | isolation source: river surface water | place: USA:Blue River Watershed | collected 2017-08-18 | reverse complement strand
TGCACTACTACTTTATCATTCACATTCTGGACATTTCCACAGCAGAATAATCTTTCGAACGCATGCAAATGATACGCGGCCGCCTATATATTCCCAATGTATTGATTACAATAAAACCATCATCATTAAGTAGGGTTCTTGGAGCATTATAACAACCTTGGTCACTTTGAAGCACCGCAAGTACTCATTCTTATTCAATATGAACAACTAAAGCCGATCAGAGTAACAATGTTGTAAATCATGAAGTTGTTTATATTTTATGCGGAGATTCTCACCTACAATTTTGCTTATTTTCAATGAATACTACACAATCCAAATATAACAAATCTATCCAATAACCCAAAAATTCGGAAGCACTCAAAGAACATCAATGGAAGACTCACACCAGTATTAACATAAACAGGCAATATGACGAAGGAAATCCAAAATACCAATCAATTACTCTGCCATGTCTTCCCTTCAAATTATGACTATTACCAAAGTGGATTACTGATAGGATATGAATACTTGGAGAATGATTTAAAATCTTACAAATACAAACAAATGAAACGTTTTGTTATCCAAGCATCAAGTGAATACAAAGACAGAATGAGAGAGGAATACGAAGAAGATAAAAAGTTGCCATTTTTGACTAGACGATAATAAATACGCTTTTAATTATTCAAAAACAGTGCAACCGCAATTAATAAAAGAAGACTATTATGTTGAAGAGTGGGGGAGAAAATGGAAGAAGGGGAGAAAGTCAAAATATTGCAAACTAAAAGAAAGAAAGAAAGTGGGCGAATACGAGAAGATAGTGAGACAAGTAAAAAACTTTGGGTGGCAAATGTAAGATAATGCAGGGTTACAAACAAGCAAGCGACAACAAAAACATTTATGACAGAAGTATCGAAGAAAAAGGCGGAAAGCCATTAATTACACAACAAACATTTTTAGTCACACTCATTTACGATGCATCGCTAGATTGGAAATTTCCAAAATTAGCTTACCTTTATGACGACGACTCGCCATCATTTTGAACATTTCAGCAACTCCATCGAGAGTGAAGGAAAAGACTTCTCGAATAGGAATATGCAATTTTCCATCTGCTACCATTTGCGCAATTAAATCTTGATGAGCCGTATTTTGATTGAAACAATAAAACCGTGCATAAGAGAATGGTGGATGGCCCTGTGGAATCAAACCAACGGCAGGGTTCACTAGATTCACATAAGCTGCACCAACATGGATCATTTCTTCTGTTTCTTTCAAAACGGTCAATGTACTAGGTTCCCCAACAGCATCAAGAATGAAATCAAATCCACGGCAATCAGGGTGCTTATACCAATCTTCCAGGTCATAATGAATCACTAAATCTGCTGCGTCGCAATTAGAAGCATTATGATTCTCATCCAGTTCATCTTGTGAGTTACTTTTTGTTTCAATTATTGATGATGGGGAACGAGATAGAATTGGATGTAATTCTTCATGTCTCTTACTGTTTGCACGATGTACTCTGCCGGATTGTGAAGATGAAGAGAATGAGCGAGTAAGATTGAAACCATCACCATGATGATGATGCTCACCATAAACTGGAGAAGGGGGTGCAACATGGCTATTTGATCGACATACAGATGCTACAAAGGCACCGCGTGATTTTGCCAACTGTATAGCTAAATTACCAACTAAAGTATTACCACCAATTACTAAGACACGGCTATCCGACATAACATAACCGATATCATGGACACACTGATAAGCAACTGTACCAGCAAGTCCCATTGCAGCAGCAACTTCCCAAGATACATTTGATGGTTTCCGGCTAACTTTTTCAGCAGAAATACAAATAAATTCCGCAAAACAACTCGCAATAGGTTCATGAGAATGTGGATCTTTACTGTTAGGACGTCCTTGATCCCAATTGACACCAAAGACTTCATCACCTATATGGAAATGTTTATTAGATATTATTCCAACTCCTTCACCGACTTCTTCAACAATACCAGAAAATTCATACCCTGGAGTAAAAGGGAATTCAACTCTCCAATTAGATGATTTCATTAAACCGGAATAAACAATAGCATCAACGTGATTCATACCCGCATAAAGAATACGAATCAATAACTGACCAGGTTTTGGCAGTGGACGAGCAACCTCAACAAGTTCCAAATCATATGGATCAGTAGAATATTGTGAATATTGCACAGCTAGCATGACATTATTGCGAATACGACTTGACCGTGTATGAGATAGAGTACCACGTTGCGACATGTTGATGAATTAGGATAATAAAAGAGTGAATGACAGTAATACTAGTTATGGTCTGAATGGGGAAGACGAGAAAGGGAAAGGGAGTACAGACTACAGGTAGTTCTAGAAGGAAACAAAGTTTTGTTACAGGGGCTTTGAATGATATGATTACCAAAAGATACGAATAATGCACAAACTACAAGAGAAAGCTCTTACACGTTCGCAATAACAATTGAGAGAAGATACTTCAAAATGACGTACCCAGACCAAAATGATGATAAAACTTTGAAAAGTGCGAGAAAGCAGGGCAAGGAATTAAAGTTACGTTGTAAATAAACGCGTTTGAGTTAATAAAAACAGACTTGTTCACACCACTTTGTTCTCCGCATTGGATTCAGTTGTGAACGAGGTGGAGGATATCCATGTGTCATTGCTCCTTTGTTGCTTCTTCATGTCAATCTGACTGAGACTGTTCTTACGTCAGAAATCAAACATTATAGCTGGTTTTCGCAAGAGAAAGAAAGTATTTTAGAAAATGGGAGTTCCAAAGTTTTTTCGTTGGGCTGGTGATCGTTATCCTGCCATTGTCAGTGGTGTCATTACAGAGAAAAGCCAACTTCAACGTGAGGCTGAATTGAACGATGGCAATGGTAGTGGACAACGTCACCCACCAACGACTTGTCCTCCTATTGACAATCTGTACTTGGATATGAATGGCATCATTCATAATTGTTCGCACAACAACAATCATGAATTGAATGTTGTATCTGTCGATGAAGTCGTTTTCAAGATGTGTGAATTTATTGACTTTCTTGTTACCCGCATCGTTTGTCCACAAAAAGTGCTTTTTATGGCGATTGATGGTGTTGCCCCACGTGCAAAGTTGAATCAACAGCGCGCTCGTCGTTTCCGTGCTGCCAAGGATTTAGAAGAACAATTAAAGGAGATGAAAGAAAAGACTGGCCTCACTGTGGACAATGCGTTCGATTCGAATTGTATCACTCCTGGCACGGAGTTCATGGCTAAGATTACTCAAGGAATGCAGGAATTCATCCAACGCAAGTTGAATGAGCCAGGACACCATAATGTGTGGTCTCAATTGACTGTCTTTTTCTCTGGAAGTGAAGTACCTGGTGAAGGTGAGCATAAAATCATGCAATATATTCGTGAAGAGAAAACCCATGGTCGCATGCCACCAAATACTCGCCATTGCATTTATGGAGCTGATGCAGATATGATAATGTTAGCTCTTGCAACTCATGAGCCGTATGTTGTAATCATTCGTGAGATCTTGGAATTCTCTAAATTCCACTCTGGTGCACCAACTGGTGCAGCCACTGGAGGTCACGCAGGTGGACATCACTATGATGGTCCTCATCAAGGACCTGTTGTTGGTGATGTAACAGCAAAGAAGATGCAATACGTTCGCATCAATATTTTACGCGATTATCTCTACAAGGAGTTTGTTGAAGATGATTATGATCCTGAAGCATATGCTGCTCTCGGTGGAGATTATGAAGAAGAGGAAGAACTCCCACAAGAAGTGGTAGATGCATCGGTTTTTGAGTTTGGTCATAATCACCGAAAGAAGAAAGGTGATCACCACAAGGGTGGAAATGATCATCATCATCACGATGATGATCGCAAGCATCATTGGGATATTGAACGCATAGTTGATGATTTCGTCTTCTTGACTTTTTTGATTGGTAATGATTTCCTTCCTCATTTACCTGGTATTGATATCGGTGATGCTGCTTTTGATATTATTTTTGATGCTTACAAGAACACCATGGATGATGGTCATCCTTCATATATTGTAGGAAATGGTGATATTATTGACTTGCCACGTTTAGAGATTATTATGCAAGTCGTTGGTACCACAGAATCGGTTATATTCACTGAAAAGGAAACCTTAAACTCGGTGAGACAAATTAAGAAAGCTCAACGTGAGAAGGCTCACGAATCTCCTGCTGGGGAGGCGATCACTCATGGCCATGGTCACGGTGGAAGTCCCCAAAAGAAACCACATGGATCGGAAACTTTACCGATTATTGATCATTCTAAATTCAATATGAAGGATATTACTGACGAAGATCTTCGTCGTGCCTACTACGCCCGCAAGTTGAATGTTATTGTCGATGAAGACTCCTTCCAATTCTTAGGCGATGAAAATGCTAACAAAGCGCATATCACTTTGAATGAATTAGTCTATGAGTACCTCTTGGGCTTGCAGTGGTGTCTCGGATATTACACCAAGGGCTGTGTCAGTTGGGGTTGGTATTATCCTTTTCATTATGGTCCGTTCTTGGAAGACATGAAGAATCTCACTTCTTTTGTTACTAATACTCATAAGTATTTGAAGCCTACCCAAAGTGAGAGTAAAGAAGAAATACGTCTTATTTTAGATTGGGAACAAGGCCAGCCACTTACCCCTTTTGAACAATTATTGGCTTGTCTTCCACCAAAGTCGGCTAACCTCCTACCCCCACCGTATAGTTTCTTGATGAGAGATGAACGATCTCCTATTATTTCATACTACCCAAAAGATTTCTTAACGGACCTCAATGGAAAGAAGAATGATTATGAAGCTGTGGTTTTGTTGCCTTTCATTGACGATGTTAAGTTGAAAGAAGCTGAACAACAGCATGTTTTCCACAATCAAGAAAATGGTAATACCGTTTCCTTGCGTGAAGAAGAAATAAAGCGCAATTCCTTTGGTATCTGGCACTCTTATTCATTGGATCACAATGCTGGTCGTGAGTTGATCCACAAAGAATTTTCTTCAGTCATCCTTCATGGTGCACCCTTTAAGCCTGTAGTAATCGCCGGCACTCAAAGTACATTGCCTTTCTATCCTCATCTTCCTCAATTGATAGACCTCGCTGAATCATTGGATAATCGTGAATTTTTCGGTAAGACAATTTACTTTGGTGGAGGAGGTAGAGGAGGTGATTATGAAGGAGGGCGTGGTGGAGGAAGAGGCCGTGGTAGAGGCCGTGGTCGTGGTAGAGGGCGTGGTCGTGGTCGCGATGGTGATGATGAAAGTGAGGGAGGTAGAGGACGTGGAAGAGGTAGACACCACAACAATGGCGGTGGCTTCCCAATGCCAGGTGAAGTGTCCGCCCCTCATTATCGCGGTTAGGAACATACCAATCAATTAACTCGATTGATCTTGCTGTTAGTATTGTTTGTAGTCTCATTCGATAGTGTAATGTTGATAAAGCTAATTGTTTTCCCTTTTAGAAGGTAGCAGCCAATTTGTTGTGATGATGTAGATAGTTTCCGTTGGTGTTATTACTTCACAGATCACTATAATTTTACCTTAATATGCGAAGTAAATCAAGTTCTAATTGATTTTTGAAACATCACCCACATTTTCTAAACTGAATATCCGTTTGACTCTGCCACCACTTGTACACATTCATTTGAAATACGGCTTTCATCTAGTTGAATGCAATAATACGATGGTGCAGATTTACAAGCGCAAGCCGAATATACTATTGTGCACATTTCCCTGTCCGCTTCTCTATAGCATTTTCTTCGGGAATCCAGATTTCTTCCAGTTTCCGCATGAATAATCATTACCTCCCTAATAACTTCAGGAATGGCATGAAACAGTAAATCCTTGTGATATGTGTAAAGCTGAATTTGTCGACCATTTGCAGTAATTGCCACCTAATAAATAATCAAAACAGGATCAGATGTCAAACGAGGAAAGTATTTTCATCAAAATGATACTTACATCTAGTACAGGTACTTGTTTTCGAAATGCCGCTTCTTTTGCAAAAGAGGAACTTCTTGTGTGTAAAAGCTCGTGGCATTCACCTAACAAGAAAAATTCTACAGCAGCCAACTGCATGGATAATGCACTATTCCTAGCTTCGCTCATTTCGGAAGATAAGGTGATAATTCGCAAGTCACTGAGTTTTTCAGGAAGAAGTTCTTTCACTTGCTGGCTATTGGAGGCAAGAAAAAACACAACTTCTTGATTACTCGGACGGCTTTCAGCCATTCCTTGCATTGCAAGAACAAACGCATCTAAAGAACTACCACGACTAAACCCTACTGCGCTGAGACTTTCGTTGGACTCTTCTAATGTGTTGTACTCCAGTATGGGACTTACAACTTCCCAGTCATGGAGCAAGTCAGAAACACGAATATGAACACCTACGATATGAGCATCACTCGGAAGATATCCTTCTATCACAGATTTTATCATGTTTTCAATACTGGCAGATGGTTGAATAGTATTGTGGAAGAGGGATTTATAATAAGTCATTCTTTCTCCATAGGTGAACAAAAGAGACGCATCATTCGCAGATGATAATATTGAAGGAAAGTAAAAGTGGACACCCTTTGTCCAAACCAAATGAACAGAAGATGAATAAATATTATGAATGGGTTCCATAAATGATGTTGGTAATGACAATCGACGTGGATAATGTTCAAATAAATGGATTTGTGAAACCAGGTTGGTAGATAAATCGTGTTGGTGTTGAGAAAGGCGCTCCTGAAAAGTCCTCCAGATGCTTGTATGAAAGTTTCTGGAACTTGTTATATGTGCATTATCTGGAATACCTTCAGTTTTAGAAGTATCGTCGTTGAGGATATTGATGATAGTAAACCGATGCACCACATCTATCCCTTTCCACGTTGTGGGTAAGGGATTTTCAATAGAAAAGAGTTCATCAAATTTTGCATTACATGTGTCATCTGGTAACCAAAGTACAATAAGATTAGCAATAATTAATATATGGTGTGCATCTTCCGACTTATTTTCAATTTCAGGAGGAATAGTTTCCTCGGCTGGAAATAAACTAGGAGTGAAAAAGCTTCCAATCATACGAAGCCTATTAGCTAAACCCAGTCCATCGACAGGAACAACAATAAATTTTGAAATTACATTATGATACTTCTCTATTGATTCAATACTTTCGTAGTTATAGAGATATGAGTTGAGAGCACTGTCGACATGTTGTGCACAAAACGGATTCAGTAGATCGAGCACGGTTTTTGTCAGATTTTTGCTATCCAATATTCGATGAGAACAATACGTCAACTGTAATGAATGAAATGTGATGACAAGTAAGAGACCATAAACGATTGCATGATAATTTATCATCAGCATCATTCTCAAACATGTTTACCATTTGTTAGTATATAATAGACAGGCGATTTCAAGCAAAAAGGCGAAAGCAAGAAATGCTTGACTGGATATACTGATATATATTCCTAAAACTGTACTCAGCAAATTATAAACACAACAAGTGTTGCTGTAAGTTTGGTCTGCAGCAAATTTTCCCTCCCGAGCTTTGTGACACCAATTTCAAGCAATGGATTTAATTAAATTAAGACAAACCTTTTTAGTAAATAGCAAAGAAAAAATTGATAGGTAGTTTTGAAGATCGTATTATTAGTAGATATCTCAACCATCCTTTGTTCGCTTCACGTGCGATTTTAGTTTTTTCAAGGAATTGGTAACAGGTTCTTTGTAGATTCATCAAGTGTTGTGAGGTTCGTAATTAAATTCCGGGCGGATATTGGTTAAAACTGTGAAAGAATTAAGCGCCATTAACATTTCAGTAGTAAGTTGGTGTGAGAGTTAGTGGCTTGGTAAACAAACAAAGATTTACCCTAATCTTGGTTGAGCTCATTAATAGTTCAGAAATGCCACTTTCGGGAAAACAGAAGGACTACGCACGAGATGACAGTGATGTTGATATTTTGAGTAGAGAATCACGAATGATTCCGCCATTTTTGGGACAACAACAATCTCATTCCGATTTGGGTCCTCGTAGACGTAATAGTCATCGTAGTATGACCAGCAGTAGTTCGAACAGTGACTCTGGGTCAGGGGCTGGAGGACGATCTAATTCTGAAAGTGGAACACGTCCAACAATTCAGGTGAAGAAAACAAATAGCAATGATATACCAATGGCAGGTGGGAAGAACATACGTGGTGTATCTCATAAGACGTTAATGAATATTCGGGCTATTCATACAAGTAGTAGTGGAAACAACTCTGTCGCTTCTGTCCATGATAATCAGAGTGTTAGTAGTAATAGTACTGTCACAAATGGCGGGAAAACATCTAATTCAGCATCTAATCGCTCGTCATTATCTTCAAATTCGTCGAGCAATAGCGGAGTTGAGGTCGTGGATGCTTATCCACCCCTTCCGCCTTCTTCATCCAGCAGTAGTAAAGTAGCACAAGGATATCCACCAACTTCTTCAATGTCTGTCCCAAATACTGTTGGTAAGTTTACACCGCCCCCAATACCACCAGCGGTAGTTGTTCACACTTCTCCACCAAGAATGACGACAACGCTAGAATCATCTTTAAATGGAAAGAGTTCGACAACATCAGTGCCTACCACATTAGCTACTGCCTATGCTGCTGCCGCTGCTGCCGCTTCCCCATCTTCCTCGCAATCTCCTCCAATTTCATCGTCGTCATCTTCGATACTGTACTCACCTCCGTCTTCTAGTTCAGTATCTTCGCGAGGACTTTCCCGTGGAGATAGTAATGGTGGGCCCATAAGCGCGGAACGGACGCTTAGTTCACCGCCTTACAAGCAGTTTGATTACGGTAATCTCCTCAATATGGTTCAATCGCCAGAGAAAGGGGATGTCAATTTGATATCGTCGCAACATTCATTATCATTGTCATCTTCCAACGGATCTATGGGTGCTGGTGTGAGTAGTAATATGAGCACAAATGTAAGTCACAAAAACAGTAGTGAATATATAAACAGTAGTAGCAGCGTTAGTAGTAGTAGCGGTGGTGGGAGTAGTAATAATAGCATTGCTACAAATGGTAGTTTAAATGCTAGTGGAAATCACAGCTCTATTAGCAGAGGTGGCGTGAATATAAGTGGAGGCGCAAACGGCCGATCAATTAACAGCAATCAAACGAGAAGTAATGGAGGAAGTAACAGTAGGAAAATAAGTATTAGTGAATTGTCTGCGTCAGCTCTACAAATGAATTCTGCTATTATTGTATCTGGTAGTTCCGCGTCTTCACCTTTATCTCCAGCGAGTGGAACATTGTCTCCTCCACCACCACCATCTTTACTTCATTTTCAGCAAGGTCATGGTGGAAGTAGTCAGGGGCCATATTGGCAAGCAAATCAAAAAGTGTATGAAAAATTGCATCCTGATATGATGGCTGCTACTAAACACAGTTTAGATTTATTGGCTTGCGAAAGTCGAGATTCGGAAGAAGAAATGCGTTTATATCAACAAGATCAAGTTCGGCGTGGTTCCAACAGTAATATTGGGGTGAGTGGAGTATATCAGGGACAGCCTTATGTTTCAGGTGCAACAGCTTCAAGGTCATACGATAGTGTTTTGCAAGGTGGATTGTTAGCACCTTGTTTGCCAGATAAACCACTACTTAAGGTGGTTTTAGTTGGCGATTCAAATGTTGGTAAAACTTCATTAATGCATCGCTACTTTGATTCATCTTCCACTGTGACCACAGACGGTGGTAGTATCAGTCGTAGTTTGAGCAATAGTCATTCCATTCAAATTGCTAACTCTTCATCTACTGGTGGAAAGCAAGCAACTGCACATCAAAAAAGTGATGATTCATCCACGCAAGCTTCAAATAATAGCAATTCTACAAAAGGGGTAGATTTCCGTGGCAAAATTGTAACGGTTGATAAATATGACTGCAAATTTCAAGTATGGGATACTTCAGGTTCTGAAAAAATACAGAAAATTACCCGAGCTTATTACAAAGGTGCTCATGCTTTTGGGATCGTCTATGACATCACAAATGAAGCCTCGATCCAACGAATACCTTATTGGATTGATGAATTGCGAACGGTCATGACAGAGTACGCTATTAGTAATCCCTCTGCGGCTGCAAATTATCCATTTCCACCGCCCATTGTCTTGATTGGAAATAAAGTCGATCTTGAAGATCATCGTTTAGTTACTTCAGCCTACGTTGAGAATTATGCTCGAGAGAATGCGTTGAAAGGCTATGTGGAAGTATCAGCTCTAGAAGGTTTCCAAGTGAAAGAATTGATGGAAATAATGATACACCTTTCGTTTAAATACGTTAGTAGTCATCCAGATTTCTTTTCAATTCATGTCCCCAGTCTTGCATTAAGTGAACTAACACAGACACAATCGTGGGTTAATGATTCTGTTGAAGCACCAATCGATACTGAGACTTCCCATAGAAGAGAATCTGATTTGTCATCAACTGGTGATGTTGTGACAAATACGATGAATGAGCAAGTTGTGGGAAATCACAGACCCGATAGTGTGAGAGTTGACCGAGCATTGAAACCAGAAGCAAGAAGCAGTTCATGCAATAGTCTGGATTCCTTCTTATCAACAGGGGACAAAATGGATTTATCTATTCCACGGAAAGATCAAGAGAATCCATCCTTAACTGCTTCACAAGATGCTCGTGTTACTCTATTGCGTGCAGATACTGAAAACTCTGTTCCAACAAAATTGACAACAATTGGGCAGGTGCAGGGCATGAATTCCGCAGCTGATTCTACTAGTTCTAATGCGCCATCACTGATAGTTTATCCTCCCAATGAAAAGATAGTTCCATCTACAAAAGATGATATTCAGTTCACACGAGCCCCCACCAATGAATCCAGTAAGAATCGTAATTCCAAAAAAGACAAAACAAAAGATCCCAAAATTAAGGTACTGAATGACGATGTTGGTTGTCGTTGTGCAATATCCTAGTATTTTCTTGTTACCTATCTCTCTATAACATACACACTCTCTCTATAAATATACACGCTCTCTCTTTCTTTCTCTCATTCCGTCGTAAATCGTCTTAGCAAAAATTTCAAACAAAAAAAAAAAAAAAAACAAAAAAAGATTTG
>JACCEA010243561.1_pt1 | contig 11090 bp, 6 predicted proteins | sample 7449851 | NCBI WGS metagenome assembly JACCEA01 (sample SAMN15323453, study PRJNA562643) | freshwater metagenome | isolation source: river surface water | place: USA:Blue River Watershed | collected 2017-08-18 | reverse complement strand
GCAACATAGGACCGCAGCACTCCAAGATTTCCTGTACCGAGGCCCATAAGAAATTGAGCTATAAAGAGCATCGCCATACCGCCAGCCAACAATACATTTGACCACAGTAGTAATCCAACCAACAAAATGAATGATGAAATCAACAACGCACCACGATGGCGATAAATGGACTCGTCAGCGTAGCGACCAATTTCTGCACTCACAACGACACGGCCAGCATTATATGTTGCCACCAGTAGACCAAGTTCTGTGAGTGACCCGCCACACTTTTGTGTCAAGGGCCATATTACTGGATTGAGAATACCTCGCGAGCTATCGCCGATAAAACAATCAAGCCCAGCGATAAGAATCGAAATCTTCCGCAAAGTGAGCATTTCTGTGTTTTTGTTTCGTTTCAAATCAGCTCTTATTATGCCTTGAAAACTTATCGCTCTACTTGTCAAACTTTAGCAAAACAACTTTGAGAACTCCAAACTCACGACTACTTCCCTCAACTCAACATGCATGGAAAAATTTTGCTTTGCTTGCGTACTGAAATCACACTGGAAAAACACGCTGGGATTGACTTTTGGATGGAAAATCGCGCTTTTTGAGACAGGAATCTTTCGCACAAGATTTTGATATGGGATAGCGACATGATGAATCTCTCTTCCTCTTGTTTTTACAATACAATAAAATAAAATAATGTGCTTCCAAAAAAGTGCTTTAGCTATTTCGTATTGCACTCCAAAGATCCATTTTAGTTTTATGGATAATTTTCCACAAGGACGAGCTTACAAATTCTAATTTCACACGGAAATCTGTTGAAAATGATTGATATCAAACGATTATCTATTCTAATTGCTGGTGTCGATTGTTTCATTGGTGATAGTGCTCGTGGAATTTTAAATCCTGTGTTGTGGCCACTTGCACAAAAATGTGGAGCTAGTGTGACTGAATTGGGTCTTCTTGTTTCCACATTTAGTATTGGTCGTGTGGTTATTAGTACTGAAATTGGAAGATACGCCGATGAGTCCGCTGGAAGACATCGTGGTGCCCTATTACTTTCTGGCATGATTTTGATTGTGGGTATCGCTCTTTGGTCGAATGTCCTTTATGCGGGTGGGCTACCAACCCTTTTTGTTGCTCAATTCCTCATGGGCCTTGGTACAGGAAATCTTGGAGTCCTTCGCTCATATGTTGCTGAACAAGCACTTCCACAAGAAAGAACTTGGCAACTCGCTCGTTTGTCTGCTTTACAATATGCTGGATTTGCTGCTACCCCAATCATTGGGGCTTGTCTCTTCGTGGCCGGTTCTTCATTTGGTGGGGACTTCAAGTATTCATTTCCAGCATATTTAATTACATTTTGTGCGGTTGCCATTCAAGCTTTCCTTTGGTATCCATTTAAAAATTTGGATGATGTCGAAGCGACTGCTATTATTCGTAAATCTGTTGCTTTGAACAAAGCCCCGCCTGAAGTTATTGCTGCTGTTAGTGGAACCAAATCTCGCCCCCTGTCCACTGCCAGCACTGTAATTGCTGGAGGTACCTGTGAGGAGCGAGCATTCAGCGACCTTGATATTGATCCTGAAGAACAAAAAAGACAAGTTTCTATCATTGATCTTAATGATGCCGATGTAGAGGCTGTCAAGAGATCGCGCCGTGCTCGTAATACAATGTCTTTGCGTTTAAATGAAATCGTTGTTGATGATTTCGATGGTGATGGCGATGAAGATCCCGTTGAAGAAAATAACCATCAACTTTTCCGCCGATTTAGTAATCGCTCTTCAACCTCGCGTTCTTCTTCTTTCGCAGCAGATGGTGACATTCGCAATACAGCAACGAAAGCTATTTCGACAGGAATATTTATGATGAGTCCTATGCATAGCGCTCCTGTCAGTGATCCACCTTCAAACCAACGTGTCAGCACTGATATTGATAAAAAGGAAAAAGGAAAAGAAGACGAACCAGCACCACCACAAATTATTTTTGAAAAAGATGCAAATAAGCCAGAGAATAACAATAATGATTCTAATAATGGAGGTATTGTTGGAAAAATAAGACAATGGCTGGCAGAAACATTTTTTTATGAATCAAATGAAGAAAATGATTTAAAAACTGTTTATACTCTATTTATTTTCTTAAATTTTACTACTCGTGGTGTTGTTGCAATCTATGAATCGATTGGAACAGCTTTACTTCTTGATCAATACCGTCTAACGGAATTACAAGTTGGCGGTCTTGTTTCTCTTACTGGTAGCGTTGGTACGATAAATTTAATTTTATTTAAAGAATTTTGGACTAAAAATTTTGATGATATGACTTTAATGAATGGTGGATTGTTAGTGACTCTATTTGCACAATTGTTTATTATCAATTATGGAAAAGATCAATCACATCCACTATGGGAATATGCTTTATCATTAGCACTAGTTTATTCCGTTGGTTATCCAATTGGTAATAGTGCCGTGTTAGGCATGTTCTCGATTTTGAGTAAAAAAGGTAAACAAGGAAAAGCCCAAGGACAGTTTGCGTTGATGGGTAGTGTTGCCCGTATTTTAATGCCTGTTGTGGCGGGATTTTCTAATGAATTCTTAGATCCGTTAGCTTCCTTTGGAATTGCATGTATGTTAATGAGTATTAGTCTGTTCGGGATAGTCTATTTATATCATCGAATTATGTTTTTTCGTTATGGTAATCCATTCAACCCAAACAACAAACTTGCCAATGGAGAAGCTTCTAGTCCTGATGATATTGTCATGAGTGATCATGATTATCGCAATCAGCCATTAGTTCCTTGGCAATATGTATGCATGTTTGTCTCTTTCTTATTTGGATTGTTTGGGTTTTTGACATCTGTTGATTTCTTTAATCCTAATTGGTAAGCTTCAAGTGTTTATCAGAGGATAACACGAGAAGGTAAATTGTATAGGATACATTTTTGTTGTATGTGAGTTGTAATGTGTTGTTTGCTCTTGACTTCTTACATGAAATCCACTCAACAATGACCTGTAAAGGTTCTATATAATTGTTTTTGATTGATGTGTACAGCGATGTAAGTTGCTGCTTCTATATTCTCCAGAAAAGTTCATTTTTTTCTTTGTTTAACTGTGAATTCTATTTTTTTCTTTTTTTTTTCCGATTCTGATGATGACAAAGTTGGTTGGTTAATGTATACTTATTGCATTCACAGTCAGTGTCTCATATTGATAAGAAGGTAATTTTCTTAGATTGGTCTTTATTAGTCATAGTTTCCTATCTTGTCCAAGTAGATCAATAGATAGTCTCTTCAGTCGTTCTATCAAACAACGATTGTTTTTACAACACACGTATTGAATAGAAGCTGTGAAATCTCCAGGTCAGAGTACAAAGGTTTTTGTACTTGTAGCGAGTAGTTGTTATCGTATGTTTGTAGGGTCCTTTCTGTTTTCTCCCATTATATATTAGTTTTGTTGAGAATTGTAAACATGTTGGATAGTGCCGTTCCAAATATGTGTTAATTTCTTTTTGATTGAGTGTCGTGTCTAACAACCCCTCAAACCCGCCGGTCCGTTAACAATGAATTCTAGTATAAAGGTTCTTCTTGGTTTACTGGATTATATAAAATTTTAAAGCTGCAGGTTGAATGATATTCTAATATTGGTTGAGATACCCATGAATCGTAGTAAGACTTTTTGTGAGGTTCTTCATTTCCTGAGTTTTGATATGAGTTTGTATCCCGTTTTGTTGTTTGCTTCGCTACCACGCACTACTCCCTCAGATATAAGTTGTATAGTAACAGTGATAAAATTTTGTAGTAGGGGCGATGTTTGTTCTAAACTTTTAAAAATGAAATCTTGTACATAACGCCCTATAGGTATCTGTTATATATACGAACATATCTATTTTATAATATGTATTATGTAATGGCGGTTTCTTTTTTTCTGGGTGGGTGGCGTCGCTCCAAGCAAAAGATCGGCCGGGCAAAGGAAATAGCAGAACACAAACACTTGCAAATCGAATTCACCATCTTCTTTGTTCCTCTCGTTGTCAAAGTTGTTTTGTCAGATTGTTCGATAGAATTGGTTATTTGGGTCCAGAGAATAGCAAAATCTAACGTCAAACTACTTCTTCCTATATTCGTTACGACTTCCCATTTATTGTGTTAGTGTTTGTGAGTGTCTCTTTAAAGCACTCGTCTGTGTGGAGAAATGCGTACTTACAGTAGTTTTAGACCATCTGTTCGAAATACAATTACAATATCTGAGGAAAATTCACAATATGATGAACCAGAGCCACAATCTGAAGATGAACTGCCTCCAGTGATGTCCTTTCGCAATGCGAAGTATGAGTCCAAAGATATGCTCAAGCTCCTCTCCTTGCACGATCCACCGGAAAAGATTCCACCAGGTCTCAATAGTATTGGTTATGCTTCCTCTGATGTGTTACCAGAGTGGATTTTGTCCAATCCAACGTGGAAAAATGCGCCAAAGCAAACGGATAATCAAAATGAAATCAGTGAGATTTTAAAAATGCCTGCAAGCAAGCGAACTTCTGAACAAATATCAACCATTGTACATTGGCTCATGTCAGTGTGGGGTATCGCCAATACAATGGGTTTCAAACGCTGTGATGCCATGATCAAGGAGTTCAAATATCAAGTCTTCGAGGAAGGAGAAAATGTGATCCAGGAAGGAGATCGTGGTTTGACATTCTACATCATTATCTCGGGAAATACAACAGTGTTCAAAGATGGTATTGGTGTTGTTGGACAACTTGGTAAAGGAAAATCCTTCGGTGAAATTGCATTGACACAAGGAAAAGATCTACGTACTGCGACTGTTACCGCAATAACAAAATTAGAAGTTCTTTCACTCCATAAAAATGATTATGATTATTTTGTACGTGATATTCAAGAAACAGAACGTCGTGAAAATTTCCAAATTCTATCAAATTGTAATTTATTTAAGAGCTGGCCAAAGGGTAAAATCGATAAAATATGTAATACATGCACAAGAAAGACATTTGAAGCGGGGGCATATATATTTCGACAAGGCGACCCACCAGATGATTTATGCGTCATTGTTGAAGGTAGTGTAGACATCATCAAGGAGCTTGTGATTGTTTGCAAAAATCGTTGGCCTGTTGCAACAAATCAATGGAAAGAACGTGTGAAAAAGATTACCAAGCCGATCATGCTAAAGACGTTGCAAAGGTTAGATGATATCAAAATTTGCTTATTGCTTTCGTAACCTTTTGTTTTTATCTTCATTATAGAGGTGACTATTTTGGAGAAGTTGCGATTATCAAAAATATTCCACGTTCTACGAGTGCAATTGCAGCTTCTCGGTACGATTTATTATCTTCTTTGTTAATTTCATCTAATCGATTTCTTTCGGTATTAGCTGTGTTCTCATTAGTTTAGATAAATTGGAATTCCTTCACTTGGTTAATAGTGGCTCTGCCAGTGTAAATATTTTAGAAGATCAAGACGGGGAGATGTCTAAGGCCATTCAAAAGTACGTGGTTGATGAAGATCTCATCGCTGCGATTGGGGATATCAAGGGTGGTCCCGGGTCAGCCGCACTTGTTGGAGATGTATCTCTCACGAAGGCCGATCTGGAGTATCAAAAGCGATATGGTGGTCTTCCTCCGCAGTTGAGTAACTTGAACACCGCCACAGTTGATAGTGGAGGGTCGAGGAATTCTTCCCCAAATAGTAGAGCCGGATCACCTTCGAATGCATTACAAAATTCTCAATCATCTCCCAACGGTAGTAGTACTTTCTCACCTGCAGGATCACCACAAAAAGGTGGAAAACCACGAAGTAGAAGTCCCAGTCCAATGCGTGGCCGATTGTTACCTGGAAATCGGTCTGGAAATCGTGTCCGCATTGCTAGTCCGATGAAAGCTAGAAGTGCGAAAGCTCAAGCACAGGCCCAAGCACAAGTTGCTGCCAGAGAAAAAGAGTCAAAAAAATTAACAATAAAAGAACGAGTAAATAAGATATCAAAGCAGGAATCAATTGCCGAACAATTGACAAAAGTTGCACAAGACAAGAAGAAATTTGATGAAAGCGTTCAAGAAAAGGCAAAAGCAATTTTGGAAATGACGACTCCAGTTTTTACCAAGTCGAGCAAAGCCGGATACTTAGATCCAAATATTTTATTTGCTCCTAGTTCTAGTGCAAACGGAGGGTCGGCTAAGCTTAATAGCTCCTTGCCACAACCTGGTCAGAGTGGATTTGGTATGGGTGGTGAGAAGTCATCAAGCGAACAAAGCAAATTAAAGAATAAACTGGAAGCATTGCGAGCCGGGTAAGCTATGCTGTTGTGTTATTGATTGTCAAATATGTTTAATTATTTGCTATCTTCACAGGGTCGTTCCATTCACCTCATCGAGTATCCACAAACGTGGACATCGTTATTCTCTAAAAGGTCTTGACAATGATTCACAATTTGTCTTTGATCCGAATAAAGTTGTCTTGCGACGCAATTCTGCGATTAGCTTGGGATTATTTTATGATCATATCAAAACTCAACTAGAAGATGGTACTGCTGAAGCACCACGTAGCGCTGGTGCCGATGGGGAGCAGATCAATGGGAGGGCAGCAGCTGCTGGTGGTATATTGCGTGGGCGCAGAAGTTCTGTTTCGGCGCCCCCCCAGAGTCTGATTCAAGCATATCAACACAAGAAACAATTGATGCAACAACAAAGACAGCAACATGTTATTGAAGAGTGTGATAGTGAGGATGATGATAGTTGTGGTAGCGAGGACTAATGCAAATGAAGATTGCTGCCATATGTCGCCCCTACATGTGTAATAGTTATTATTTCCTTTGCTAATTTTTGTTATTTCTTCGTTTCTACACTTTTAAGGAATGGGTTAGTCTCTTAAGATTATTCATTCCAACAATATTAGTGTCATTGTTATATTTGTTGTTGTAATTGGTTTGTTCAATTCATGTATCATTAGTTTATTGTAGCGACTGTGTTTGAATGTGAATTTGATCTGCATTTTCGCTTCTCTGTTATCGCGATGTTGCAATGCGTGTATGATCGTGGTGTCATTTCATGTATAACCTTCTTCAATGCTGGAAGTGCATGAATCGCTTGCTATATGCTTATAGAAAATGATTTGGAATGGAAAATATGAATGATATTTAGTTTGCAGATATGCAAAAATAGTCATATTTTGATAGTGTTATTGTGCTGCCGTGTATTGAAACATATTATAGTTTATTGCTATCAATCGAGTGTGTTTGTTTGTGTTTTTGATAGAGTCAGTGGTAAGAAGAAGGTAGTTTGATCGGTAATCTGTTAAATCGTGTTGGTATCATTTGAGGGAATTGACCACTACAATTGCTGGGTAGTTATTTATAACAAACGGACTTTTGACTATATTGGCATCACTGTGAAGGAAGTACCATCGAAAACAAAGATCAATAATAATTCATATCCCAGCAATGCTTGACAAATAAAACTTTGCCGCAATATCGTTACTCAACAGCATCCACTAACGATGTTAGGGACAGAATAAACGTTAGTGGCACAAGAAATTGTTATGATCCCATTCAATTCAATTCAAATAGTTATCCCAAACTATTGTACGCGAATTAACTTCGGGATTGACAATTCAAATCTTAACTGCTCCTCACCCCTTTTGTTCCTGACATGGGTATCTTACCAATTCGTTGACAAGTAGGTTTGGCTGCTTTTTTGAAGGTTGGCTGTGGGCTGTAGGAACACTGGATAGCTGATTAGTGGGTTGGCCCGATGATTTGATGGTGCCAACCGTGGGAGAAGTAGATGGTTGACTGGGGCTTACCTACTGGGTCTGGGTCGACTTGAAGGTTGGCCTGCAAGCTTTTGGTTGATTGGTGGGGTAGTTAGCCGAGACTCCCCATGGCCGTCTAATCGGGACTCCCGAAGGTTGACCTGTGGGAATATTTATAGGTTGGCAAGATGGTGGACTGGTGAGGTAACTGGTGGAATATTTATGAGCCATTGACCTGTAGGAATCCGGTGGGTTGATTTGTCGGTTGATGAGATGAAGGCTGTCTGGACGGCACGTTCGTTGGACGACTGTAAGGTTGCTTGTAAGGTTGACTTGTTTGTCTGGAAGGCTGCCCTGTGGGACGATTGATAGTTTGTTTTGTAGGTTGCCCAGTAGCCCAGTAGGTTGACGAGAAAGTCTGGATGAAGGTTATTTTCGAGGGCTGACCAGTAGGCTGTTTAGATGGTTGACCAGTTGGTCTCTTAGTGGGTTGGCGGGATGGTCTACTTGGCTGTCTTATGGGTTGTCTCGATGGTTGACTTAAAGGTTGAGAGGAGCAATAGTTGGCATAGCTTGAGCTATCAGTTGGTACCAAGGTGGTGTGGCGGTTGTGGGATTGTTGGATATCGAAGTTGGAGCAAAACTGTAAGTGGGAGCTTGACTCCTTGACGGAGGTGTTGGCAACTGAGCCGGTGGAATTACTAGCAGATTTGGCTTCAGGCTTGCTTTAGCATACATCAGCAAACGTAAGATAGCGTAAGATTAGACCACCACTTTGACGATAAAGTCTGTCTTGAGTCGATCATGAGACTATTAAAAAAGAGTGTAATCGTTCTCTCTGCTACACAACTTTGCATTTGTTCATTACACAACAGAAGCAACTATAGCTTTATTTTAAAAAATATCTATGCCTTGTAGTGTGGCAACGCCAAAATGACGCACGCGGCTTGCGGTTGAAGAAAGAGATTCCAGATTCATTTCCCGTCGCTTGCTCTTTTTCTGGTATGTATTTTGGGGACGATAGCTTTCCTTGGATATAATTATAATCACTCCACACTACTCTCGCAACATTGACTCATCCCATTCCAACTTTTGTTTTGTGAGCGAATTTTTCCACCTACTTGTGGATTGCTTATAATTACTAGTGCTCATCTTTCTTCTTTGGTTTTGTCAATAACAAGAACTGGATTTATCTTGTACTTCAATTGTCGTGACCGTGCGTATCAGTACAATTATATATATATATTTTCTCTCTCCTTGATTTAAATTTCCTATCCTGTTCTTGTTCTTGACCGAATCTTCTTATTCATGACACGCTCAAATTTCTCACTCTCTCCAAGCCATTCTATTCAACCAGAGAAATTACCTGTCATTGAAAGTGGCAAGCTTCACCATCACAGCCCTAGCCATGACCTTGGCGAAAGTGGTAAAAATGCGGCAAAGTCCAATAAAACTACTTCAACGAAAGGACCCTTTGGACTAAATCGTATGAACAGTACGACAAGCTCAAATTACCAATCCACAACATCTAAAGTCTGTCATCCTTCCAAACCAACTGGTCGTCACAATCATCCTCATGACCACAAAGTTAGTAATTGCTGTGATAAAGAGACTTTGTCGATGATTTCTTCCTTTGTTGACTATTCTCATTGGCAAGATTTATGTGGATCGAATCCTGAACGATTAGAATTTCGTCAACATCGTCAAAAAGGATTTTCATTATTTGCTCTAATAATTGTTTTTGTCTTGGTAACTATTACATTAGCAATATGGATGCGTCGTATTTTACATACCTATAAGCACACTATTCTAACTATTCCTGTGCTAGTCATCTATGCTTCTACTTTAATTGGTTTATTTTATTTTTTATTGATTAAAATTTATCAAATTTATTATAAAAAACCTGATCCAGCAAGTTTAAGTAGTAAAAATGGTGGTATTGATGAATATACTGATCCAAGTCTTGTTTCCGATAGATTGGAACATGATCTTCCAACATCACGATTTGAACAACTTATGGATTATATGAAAGGACAAAATTGGTTTGAAACAACCATATATTTTTGGTTATGTTATTGTGGACAGTTACTCGTCATACAATTAGTTATATTAAGAAAAGATTATAATTATATTACAGAACAAATGCCACCAGAAGATACATTACCAGAAGGCCCTGCTTTGTTAACCTTAATCATTCCAATTGTTGTCTATTTAGTCTTCAAAGGTGTTCGTTTCAGATATGCTATCTATGCAATATGTTGGGCGTATATTACTGATGTATATCTTATGATACATTATGGATTACATCAATCATGGATACCTATAACATTGGGTTGGGGATTTTCGATGTTTTTAATATCTGAATATCATAGTCAATCATGGAATAATTTTATTATGACGTATCGTCTTCATCATACTATGGGTGAGAATTCACGTATGGCAGAGGAAATTAAAGCGAATGAATTGCGTCATATGATTGGTAATGTGGCCCATGATCTAAAGACACCATTATCCTCATTTATCAGTGGTATGGAAGTTATTCAAAAAGTTTCCCATGAATTATATGAAGACTTACAATATTTGTATAAGAACTCAAAAATGGTATTAGAGCATTGTGAATGCGCTATTGCTGAACAAATTAAAAATTGCCGTGGTGAAATTGATAATGCTACGGATAAGGTTTCAACAATCCTGGAAGTTTCTGAGAATGTGACGAATACGAATGCTTTTATGATTATGACTATCAATCGTTGTATTGATTATAATAAGACACTCTTTGGTTTAAAGTTGAATCCTAAGCCTGAATTATTTATGTTAAAAGAAAGTGTTGATTTTACTATCAAGTGTTTGAAGAATAGTTATGAACATGTCACATTTGAGTGTGATTATTCAAGCGAAGCGTTAAGGGGTGGAGAAGTGATGCTCAAAAGTGATAAACAATGGCTTCAAGAGAATTTGCTATGCTTGGTAGGAAATGCTGCAAAATATTCAGAGAAAGATTTCCCGGTCAATATTACGATGACAATGGTCCCTCGAGATCGGCGAGTAATTCCTGCTTCATCTGTTCCTATGTCACCATCAAATCGGAGTGCAAACAACAGTAGAAGTCGTACTTCTGGTGTTGCAGGTGTTGGTTCTCCTCAACAAACACCTGATCCATCATTTAACGAATTGGAAGAAGGATTAGCGAGAGTGTTCCCAGCGAGTAGTCGCGAACGTGATGAAATTCAAATTCGCTATTGCTTGAAGATTTCCGTTTTGGATAGTTGTCCTGGTATTCTCCCTGAATTCCAAAATCAGCTCTTTGAAGAACCTGCCCAGGCTGCTCGTATCAATGGTGGTACGGGACTTG
>JACCEA011075741.1_pt1 | contig 11091 bp, 7 predicted proteins | sample 7449851 | NCBI WGS metagenome assembly JACCEA01 (sample SAMN15323453, study PRJNA562643) | freshwater metagenome | isolation source: river surface water | place: USA:Blue River Watershed | collected 2017-08-18 | reverse complement strand
TTTGAAATTCATGGCATTCAGCAGGATGGGGACGCTCTGAGTTTGGAATTCTCGGATCGTTTTGGCCCCAAATTCCTGCGTTTGCAGAAAAGCCTGCGCTGATTACTTCAAACGGACCAATGTACGGCCGGTTGATTGCCGGTCGAGCATTTGCTCTGCGGCCAAGGTCACGGCATCCAGGCCGATTTCCCGCTTCACAAAAACGTCGAGCGAATTGGGTTTCCATTCTCCAGAAAGTTTTTTCCAGATTTCCTCGCGCAAAGGCCGCGGGCAGTTGGTGGAGCTGATCCCCAGAATGCTGACGCCGCGTAGTATAAAGGGCATGACCGTCGCCTGCAGGTTATGGCCACCAGCGAGTCCCACTGAGGCCACATTTCCCCACAGATTCACATGACGCAAAATTCCTTCGAGGAGCGGACCGCCGACATTATCAATCGCGCCGCCGAATCGCACGGATTCCAGGGGTTTTTGCCCCAATTCCAATTCCTCGGGCCGCAGCACACGGGGCGCTCCCAGTTCACGCAGGCGATCCTTCTGATCATCCTTGCCGCTCACGGCGATGACTTCAAATCCAAGTTTGGCAAGCATGGCCACAGCCAGAGAACCTACGCCACCGCTGGCACCCGTGACGACCATCGGACCTTTATCGGGTGTTTGATCGTTCAGGAGCAAACGATGCAGGCAGATCCCAACCGTGAAACCTGCGGTTCCATAAATCATCGCATCGCGCGCACTCAAGTGTTCAGGCAGGGGAATCACCCAATCCGCGGGAACACGCACATACTGGGCAAGACCTCCGTCCTGATTCTCGCCAAGACCACATCCGGTCACGAGTACGGGCATCCCGACGGGATAACGCCGATCATCGGATTGCTTGACCACACCGGCGACATCGATGCCAGGGTTGGATGGAAATCTTTTCAGGATTTTGCCGCGACCCGTGATGGCCAGGGCATCTTTGTAGTTGATGCTCGACCATGCCGCTTCGATGAGGACATTGCCTGGGGCCAACTGATCCACTTCCATACTGATCAGCTGACTTTGATTCACGCCTTCTTTGAGAACGCGCAGCGCACGAAATGTCATGAGTATCCTCCCTGCCCCTGAAAATCGGACGAACTGGACAACACCAGTTCCAACGTTTTGAGTGTCCGTTAGCGTCCAGGAGCTTACGATCAAATGCGATCCAAGGCATCCAGTTTTCCAGCATCCGAACAGGGAGACGGTTATGGTAAGTTTCTTACTCTTACAGCTCCAGCTCCCAAAGATCCTGCAGCGTTTCCCGCCGCCGAATCACGCGATATTCGCTGCCATCCACTAAAACCTCCGGCGCCCGGGGCCGGCTATTGTAATTCGAAGCCATCGTCGAGCCATAGGCTCCCGCGCTGGCCAAATAAATCAGATCACCTGCAGCACAGGCTGGCAGTTCGCGATCCTTGCCGAAATAATCACCCGTTTCACAGATCGGCCCTACGACATCGTATTTCTGCAGGGGTCCACGCGTCGTCTTCACAGCCCTGATCTCGTGATAGGAGTCATACATCGTCGGGCGCACCAGATCATTCATGGCTCCATCGACGATCAAAAAGTTTTTCTCCGGCGTGCGTTTGGTGAGAAGCACCGAACACAAAAGCGCTCCCGCATTCCCGACAATCAAACGACCCGGCTCGATCAAAAGCTTAAGCCCAGTGGGCTTGACCGCCTTCAAAATGGATTCCGCATAGCTGTCCATAGTCGGTGGCACTTCCGATTGATAGCGAATGCCAACGCCCCCTCCAAGGTCGATGAATTCCAACTGGTGCCCCGACTCCCGCAAACTCACAGCGAACTGGGTCATACGCACAGCGGCTTCCGCCAGTGGCGCAACATCGACAATTTGGCTACCTATATGACAGCCGACACCCACGAGACGCAGTGAAGGCAGCTGACGGATTCGTTCCGCCAAGGCTCGGGCTTCTGTCTCGATCAGACCAAACTTCGTGCTGAAAAGCCCTGTCGTGATTTTGGGATTGGTGCGGGCATCGATATTCGGGTTCACCCGCAATGACACCGGAGCCACAAGGCTGCGCTCCGCCGCGAGGCTGGCAATCAATTCGAGTTCGGCCGATGACTCCACGTTGAACGCCAGTATTCCGGTGCGCAGGGCTGCGATGATTTCGTCAGCGCGTTTTCCAACCCCCGAATACACGATTTTCCTGGGGTCAACACCAGCGCGCAGGGCACGTTCCATCTCGCCTTGCGAAACGATGTCGGCACCGAAACCGGTTTTGAAGATTTCTTTTAATATTGAAAGGTTGCTATTCGCTTTCACAGCATAGCAAGGCAGCGTAGGATAGGTCGAAAAGGCCGAAAGAATGCTGCGGCATTGGTTCAGGATGCTGGCTTTGGAGTAGACGTAGCAGGGCGTTCCCACTTCCTTGGCGATTGTGGACAAGGCAAGGTCCTCGCAAAAGGCCTGGTCGTTTCGGTCGTGGAATGCTTGCATTTATCGTCTCCTGCAAAAGCACAAGGGGCTTGGGTTGTGCGTCGCTTTCTGAAATCAATGATGGATCAGTATGCTGGCGTTGGTGATAATAGCGAGGGCCTTTGACAAGGTCAAAACGTTAATGCGGAGACAAGTTCATGCTGCTTCTTTTTCGAAGGTTGACCCTGTTCATCAGCGTGGCTTTGGGCGCGGTTGCCAGTCCTCTGGTCGCGGGGCCTGTCATTCTATCGGTTGGTGATTCTCTTACCTTCGGCCTCGGCGTCCCTGCGGACAAGACCTGGCCGGCGCTCTTGGAAGCGAAACTCAAGACCGATGGACATCCCGGGGTCAAAGTCATCAACGCCGGATCCAGCGGAGCAACGACAGCGTTTGGCGTCTCGACGCTTAAATTTCACCTGAAACGCGGCAAGCCTGATTTGATCATTTACGCTTTGGGTGCGAACGATGGCCTGCGCGGTATTGATCCCGCCACCACTCATAAGAACCTGAGCGTGGCGATGGAAATGATTCAAGCGCAAGGCGTGAAAGTTCTCCTGCTCGGCATGAAAGCACCGCCTAATTATGGGGAAAAATTTCCGAAGGATTTTGAATCGAGCTTCACGAAAGTGAAGGATAAATACAAGCCTTCCTTTGTTCCGTTCTTTCTGGAAGGCGTGGCAGGCAAGACTGAATTCAATCAGGCTGACGGCATTCATCCGAATGAAAAAGGCTATGAACAGGTTCTTAACCTCATCTATCCAAAGGTGAAAGAGCTTCTCTAACAGCATTCATGACCCATCACTTGAACACTTGGAAATAGGACCTCCTATGGCATTGGTTGAAGTCAGGCAGGTATCGAAAGAATTTCAGCAGGGCGAGACCGTCATTCCCGTTCTTCGGGACCTTACGTTTGGGGTCGAAGCCGGGGAAACAGTGGCTATCGTGGGACAATCAGGCTCCGGAAAATCCACCCTGCTTTCCATGCTCGCGGGTTTGGATCAACCCACCAAAGGCAGCATTCACGTCGATGGACAGGATCTCAGTCGCCTCACTCAAAATGAATTGACTCGTTTTCGCGGCCGCTCCATCGGCATTATTTTTCAGCAGTTTCACCTTATGCGGAGTCTGACCGCTTTGGAAAATGTACTCCTGCCCTTGGATATCCTCGGCCTTCCCAATGCCGAGGCAAGAGCCATGGATGCCCTTCAGCTGATGGGTCTTGGAGCCAGGGCTAAACATCTCCCACAGCAACTCAGCGGCGGGGAATGCCAACGCGTGGCGATCGCCCGAGCCTTTGTCGTGGAACCGCGCATTCTTCTGGCGGACGAACCCAGTGGGAACCTCGATACAGCCACCGGCGAAAAGGTGATGAATCTTCTCTTCGATGCCGTGGCTCAGCGCGGCATGACCCTTATCCTTGTGACTCATGATATGCAGCTCGCATCCCGCTGCAAGAAGCGTCTGCCTCTGGTTCAGGGCCAACTGCAAACACCTTGAAGCAAGGAAAACCCATGCTGCTCCGTTACGCGATTCGAGAACTGCGCAACAGCCCGCGTTTTTGCCTGCTGTTCTGTTTGAATATGACTCTGGGACTGACTGGTTTTATCGCACTCGATGCTATGAAACGCAGTTTTGAAGATAAACTGCAATCATCGGCCAAAAACATGCTGGCCGCCGACCTCAGCGTATCGGCGCGCCGAGCTTTGAAACCCGAGGAAAGCCAAAAGCTCGCCGAGGCTCTGCCGGAAGGCACGAGGCAACTGGAGGTGCTGACCCTTTACTCCATGGTGACAAGCCCCAAGCGCAGCGTGCTGGTGGAATTGAAAGGGATTGATCAAGGCTTTCCCTTTTATGGCGAAATCACTCTTGAAAAAAAGGGCCGATATCAGGGGAGCCAGCCACTCGACCTACTGAGTGCCCCCAAAGCCTGGATCGTTCCTGAGCTGCTTGTCCAACTTGATGTCAAGGCCGGGGAAACCGTACGCATCGGCAGTCTCGACTTTGTGATCGATGATGTCGTGCAGGATGATAGTTCCGCCGCGATGATCGGGGCCTCCATGGCGCCGCGGATTTACGTCGGCCGCAACGCCTTGAATCAAAGTGGTCTCTTGCAGTTCGGAAGCACGACGACGCACACGCAGCTTATTCAATTGCCTGCCACATCCAATATCGATCTGGTGGAACAGAATATTCAAAAAGTGATAACCGACGCGGGCGTACGCGTCTCGGCCTATAATAAATCGGGCCAGGACAACGGCCGCATGCTCGCTTATCTCTCCGATTACCTGGGCCTCGTTTCGCTGGTAGCCCTGGCATTGGCGGCGATGGGCGCATCCTATCTCTTTCGAATGTATCTGGATCGCAAGCAAACAGCGATCGCCACGCTCGTGAGCATCGGTCTTACCCATTTCAAAGCGATGATGCTTTATGTTTTGCAACTCACACTTCTGGGTGCCGTGAGTGCAATACTTGCCGGACTGGTGGGCATGCTCCTCGTGCCACTGGCTTCGGGACTCCTCGAAACGCTGACGCCCGTACCACTTTCCATAACAGTGGGTTGGGAATCATTCGCCCTCGCCTTGGGACTTGGCGTTTTGGGTTCGATACTTGTGTGTTTGCCCCAATTGCTCCGGATTCGACGTTTGAATCCTTCTGTTCTTTTTCAAGAATTCGCAGCCGGTGATCGACTTTGGACAGCTGCCCTTTGGGTCAGCTATATGCCGAGTTTCTTAGCCTTCTATGCCCTCAGTCTTTGGCAGGCCCATTCCTTTAAAGTCGGCACCTTGTTCTGCGCGACCCTGCTTGGATTGGCACTGATTTTTGCCTTTATCGCGTGGTTGGGTCTCAAATTCCTGGCATTGAGGGCGCGCAAAGGATCTTTGAGTTCACGACTGGCCATTACCTATCTGCGCTCGCAAAAAAGTCACTCGTTGAACTCCTTCATTGCCCTTGGCATCGGTGCGGCTCTTATCAACCTGATTCCCCAGATTCAACATAGCATTCAATCGGAACTGCAAAGACCCGATGGCGACACGTTGCCGAGTTTGTTCCTCTTCGATATTCAGGAGGAACAAGCGGCAGAATTGGAAGAATTGGTGCGTGCGGAAAACGTGACGCCCAAGGCGATGGCTCCGATGATCATGGCCCGGTTGAGTGAAGTCAATGGCCAGGCCTGGCAAAGAAAAGACGATCCAGCTGTCACCCGAGAGGATGAACAGGAACAGCGTTCCAGAAATCGGGGCGTTAATCTTTCCTACCGCACCACACTTGCAGAATCAGAATCCATTGTCGAAGGCAAGCTTTTCGAAGGACCTTATCAGGAGGAATCCGGCAAACCTGGGGAGATTTCCATCGAGCAGCGTTATGCCGAACGTCTTGGCGTAAAACTGGGCGACACTCTGACTTTTGATGTACAGGGTTTGCCGATATCGGCTGTCATCACCAGTCTGCGCAGCGTGAAATGGAATACCTTTCAGCCCAACTTTTTCATCGTACTCCAACCAGGACTTGTGGATGATGCTCCCAAAACATTCCTCATGACTCTGCCTTCTTTGGAGTTTGAAAAAAAGCTGGGCCTTCAGAAAAAAATCGTGGATGCCTATCCCAATGTATCGATCATTGATGTCACGAAGCTCGTCGCGAAGATCAGCGAACTCATCCAGCAGATGTCGCTTGTTCTGATCGTCATGGGTTGGCTCACGGTTCTGACCGGTCATGCCGTGATTTTTTCCATCGCGCAGAATCAGGCTTTGGCCCGGCGTTGGGACAGCAATCTTTTGAAAATTCTGGGAGCGGAATTTAAAGTCATACTTCAGGCAACCCTCAAGGAATTCGGTTGGCTGGGAGCGGGAGCTGCCGTTCTTGGTTCCATCTTAGGCCTTGCCTCGTCGTTTATAGTGGGCAAGGTCATCTTCAAGGGACTTTGGCAGCCCTCATGGGTCGTCCCTTTGAGTGTAACCCTGGCTTTGATTGCCGTCTGTCTGATCACCAGTTACGTGGCCACAAGGCGTATTTTGGGTGAAAAGCCGGTATTATATGTTGAGGATTAACCAGGTTTGAAGGGGAAGCGTGATGCAGGGACAGGCAGAATCTTTCATCCGTGACGGATTTCTGAAGATCGAACACGCTGTCCCCCCTTCGCTGGTCGAAGAGGTTTGTAAAGTCATTTGGCGTGACAGCGGCTGCACGCCGAATCCAGCCACCTGGAAAGCTCCCGTCATTCGGCTCGGAGAGTATGTCCAGGAGCCCTTCGTTAAAGCCGCAAACACGCCTATTCTGCATCAGGCTTTTGATACCCTGGTTGGAAAAGGACGTTGGGCACCGCGCATGAGTCTCGGCTCCTTCCCTCTGCGCTTTCCCCATCATGAACTTCCTCAGGATGATGGCTGGCATGTTGATGCAAGTTTTCCGGGCCCCAATCCCAATGACTACATGCAGTGGCGCATCAATGTGCATTCCAAAGGCCGGGCTCTGCTCATGCTCTTTCTTTTTTCTGACGTCAGTGTAAACGATGCGCCGACTCGCATTCGTGTCGGATCGCATAGGGAAGTGGCCCATATCCTGGAGCCCTTTGGAGACGAGGGATTATCTTTTCTGAAACTCGCGCAAAGAGCCGAGAACACCAGCCATTGCTCGGAAGCGCTGGCCACCGGTTCGGCAGGAACGGTTTACCTCTGCCACCCTTTCTTGGTCCACGCGGCCCAGGCGCATCGAGGTCATGTGCCACGGATCATGGCGCAACCGCCTCTTTTTCCCAAAGAGCCGATCACGCTTGCAAGGCCAGATCAGACGTATTCCGCGGTCGAACTCGCGATTCGTGAGGCGCTGGGCCGGGCGTAAAGGTCCGCGCCCCTCCGCCCGATTCAAGCGGCCTGACGCACGATGCTGAGACCGACGCTTGAGCCTTCCCGCATCGCATGGACCGCGTTGACGGCAAGAATCAAGAGAACGCAGGCACCCATTTGATGCAAAGATCCCAGAGCTACGGGAACGCTATAGAGCAGGGTAAATACTCCAAGCGCAAACTGCAGCATAGCCATAACCATCAGCGCCTGAAAGCTCCACCTTTGCCGTGGTGTCAGGTGGTTTTCTTTGCGGCTCAGCATGAAGAGGCCGATAGTACTGAAAAGCACGAGCCATCCCAGGCAACGGTGCACAAACTGAATGGTCACAGGATTCTCCAGAAAATCCAGGACCGGTCCCATGGAACCAATGCCCTGAGGAATCCAAAGACCATTCATCGTGGGAAAAGTATTGTACATGTGACCAGCGTGCAGACCAGCGGTTAGAGCTCCGTAAAAAATCTGGAGACTCAGAAGACAAAGAAAGGCCACGCTTAAAGGTTTCAAGCGCGACCGATTCCACTGCCGACGCAAAGGCGACCTAAGGTCGAGGGCCACCCAATAAAGAAAGCACATCAAAAACAGAGCTAAAAGAAGATGCGCGGCCAGACGGAAGTGACTGACGCTGGGGCGATCCACGAGTCCTGACTTCACCATATACCAGCCCAGGAAACCCTGGGCGCCTCCCAGGATAAGCGCGACCACCAGCTTGAAAGCCAGCGTCCCTCGCACCTTTCGCTGAAGGGCAAATACCAGTAGCGGAACCGCAAAGACAAAGCCGATCAAACGACCCAGCAAGCGGTGTCCGTATTCCCAGTAGAAGATGAATTTAAATTCATCCATCTTCATGTCCTGGTTGACCTTCTGATACTGGGGGTACTGCTTGTACTTTTCGAATTCAGCATGCCAGGCCTCATCGGTGAGGGGTGGCAAAACGCCGCTGATAGGCTTCCATTCCACGATCGACAGACCAGAACGTGTCAAACGCGTCAGGCCGCCGACGGCAACCATTGAAAAAACCATGAATGCGGTGAGCAAAAGCCAGATACGAATGCCTGTGTTTTCTTGCATTTGAGCCATCGAGGATCTCCTGAGGCAAACCGTCACTGAGGAGCTTCATCCATACTCCGAGAGCGCAGCGCCTGTCAATTGATGGCATCCCGGCTTAAGAGGCGCGGGTGAGGAGGTCCTTGTCACGGTAGCTCATGCCCGCCTGATCCCGCACCATTTCTTTAAGGAAGCGACGGAAAATCACGCCAGCGAGACAACGATGGAAATGCTTCTCATCAAACGAAGGGGGGACGAACAGAATATTTTCCGGAAGGATGGCGGAACCATTCAACGTATCGATGTCGAGCTCCTCTTCGGGGAAGAGCACAACCCCATCTTTCTTCCTATCACTCTCTTCGCGGGAACTGATGTATTCCTTCACCATAGCGCTGTCCAGAAGCACCAGACAAGCCGAGCCTCGTAGATCCTGCGCAATAGACTCTTCAAAGGGATAAAGGAAGGATTTAAAGATCCAGCCACCCATCACCTTCTCGAAGAAGTTATTGATCTGTGACTGCAGATTATCCAGGCGCTTGGTATAGATCAGGACCTTGAATTCGTACTGAGCAAAGCGCACGGGAATATTCGATGGGATATTGATTTCCATCTGCTGCGGCTGCCGCATGTAAAGCGAGCCGCCGTTCTTTCGCAGCATGGATCCCGCAGCTTCCATGGCCTTGCTATCCTTTTCAAAGGACCAGCCACGCGGGATCACTTCGCCCTGCACGCTGGCTTTCAAACGATAGAAGACGAAACTATCCACCCGGCGTCGGCCCATATGCTCTTCGACCGCGAAATGGATGCGACAGCCTGTGGGACAATGCTGATGCATGTCGGTGAGGATAACACGCAGGACTTCGATCAAACTCATCTTGTCGGTGAAGATGGTGATGCGATCTAGCTGGCTGTATTCAAAGATGAAGCGATCCTGTGCATAGTGAAGGTAATCGCGCAGGACTTCATCCAGCACATCATGCAGATCATGGATACCGAGGGGTGTAATAAAATCCTCGGAGGCTGCAGGAATCCAGAAAGAAATGGTTGTGCCCTGGCCTTTGACGAAGGTCAGCGAAAGGCTGCCGCTGAGGCCCTGAACGTAATCACGCACCACATCCATGCCCAGACCGCGGCCTGATATTTCCGTGACAGCCGAGGCCGTTGAAACACCCGCATGGAAGAGAAGAGGAATGATTTCCTTTTCGCTCATCCGGTCGGCAACCTCGCTCGTGACGATATTCATGTCCACAGCTTTGGCTTTGATTTTCTCAAGATCCAAGCCGCGACCATCATCCGAAATCTCGACATTGACCATGCCGTCCTGTTCTTTGGTACGCAAACGAATCACGCCACCGCGCGGCTTGCCAGCAGCAACTCTTTCCTCCGGCATTTCGATTCCGTGATCGACAGCGTTGCGCAGGCAGTGCAAAAGAATGTCATTGATTCGAGCCAAAGTACTGGAATCGAAGTGATGATATTCCAGATCTGTTTCGATATCCTGAACTTCCTTGCCCATGGAAGCCGCCACTTCCTGCAGCATCTGATTATAGCCCCGCAGGTATTCTCTCAATGAGGCTTTATCAAAGCTTGACAGCGCGCGTCCAAACTCCTTTTGAATGAGCTTTAAATGTCTTTGCTCAAACTTCGGATCGCGCAGGATGGAAGCAAATTGATTCATGAGTGAGCGTATCCACTGCACGCGATACTTCAGGTTGAAAGCCGAGCTGCGTTCACTGGTATTGAGAATTTCCTTCCGCAAGCTCGCATAGGAATAGACTTCTTCACTGATAGCCATGATTTTTTGGGTCAGTTCGGCCAGGACCGCTGGAGTGAAGCTGCGTTTGCCTGTCCGCAGTTCCTCAAGGTAATGTTCCACGGAATGCGCCACATCCTGGATGGACGTCAACTTGAAGAGCTTGGCGTTGGCTTTGATCGTATGGACAGCACGGAACATGCGGTTGGCGGTTTCGATCGGATTGGTGTTGATTTTTTCCCGCATCGATTTCAAATCGTATTTGATATCTTCAAACAGCTTACGCGTTTCACTCATGAAGAGTTCGAAAAGCGAGTCCGACACCTGGAGCAGGGCGAAGAATTTCTCCATATCCTTGCGCTGCTGCTCGGCCTTGACCTCGCGCTCCTTGATTTCGCTGATGTCCTGCATGATCATATGCACGCAGACCAGTTTTTCGTCTTCATAGACCGGGATATAACTCAGACGGGCAAAGGCGGTCGGGCCGCGCTTCAGCTGTGCTTCCTGGGGAAGACTGAAGGATGTGGCAGTCCACTGGATTTTATTCATTCCAAAGGCATGGCTAAGCTGAAACTTAAGCATCTGCAGTTCGTCCTGACTGAGACGCGTGACCATGCCCAGCATCTCGATCAGATCACGGCCATCCAGATCTTCGGCTGTGCTCAGGCTCTTCGGGAAAATCGGCGTTTCAAGGCGCAGACGCAGCTGCGCATCCACCCGGAACACCGCGAAGCGCATATTCTCAACCACAAACTTTTGTAACTCTGCCGACATGGTGACTGCGGAATCAAGCACTGGGACCTGCTTTGTTTCCGCGGCTTCAACCGCCCGATCATAAGCTTCGAGCCGTCTTTCCCACCAGCGTCGGGCCACCAAAACGATGACGCCGAAGCTTAGGACCAGACCAAGGACGCGGATCACGGCTTCACCCAGCATGAACACCCAAATCGCGGATACAAAGACATAAACAATCAGAGTTCCGGCAA
>JACCEA010092470.1_pt1 | contig 11094 bp, 6 predicted proteins | sample 7449851 | NCBI WGS metagenome assembly JACCEA01 (sample SAMN15323453, study PRJNA562643) | freshwater metagenome | isolation source: river surface water | place: USA:Blue River Watershed | collected 2017-08-18 | reverse complement strand
TTGTCCTTGATCTCGGCCAGCGACAGGTTGCCCGTCAGCATCAGCGCGACGAGGCCGTAGAGCAACAACTTGCGGCGGTTCGCCAGCACCCAATCGCTCAAGCTCCAGCGCGATAGTGCGCTCAAGCTCTGCTCGATACGCGCGATCGCCGAGGCGTGCTTGGACAGATCCTGCGCCTGCCTCTCCAGCTCGTCCAGACGCTGCTCGGTCTGCCACCCCCAGCCGTTCACGTGCGGCGGTGGGCGGAACCAGTGGTGTCGCTCGTGCTGCATGGGCCCCCGCGCTCATGACGTCTTGCCCTCCGCCGGCGCCGCCTCGCACGGCGCCTGATACTTGACCGCCCGGCCGGTGCGGATGCTGTCGTAGATGGCATTGTGTTTCGCGACCGCCCGCTGCGTCTCGCAGGTGTCGGCCGGCGAGGCCGCGATCGGCGCGAAGCTACCCACCACCACTTTGGTTTTCGGTCTGACCTCCGCGGTCCCGGACATAGGGGTCGAGCACCCCGCGAGCGCGAGGATCGACAGCAAGCCGCCGAGCCTCGTCCACCGTTGCAACCACCGCATGATCGGCTTCCCCCTGTTCGATGACGGCCTCGGCCCGGCCGCGCGCGGCGCCCGAGCGATCGGCAAGAAAATAGAAGGTGACGAGCCCGGCGATGACGGCGAGCAACAGCCCGTTGCGGCCGAGCATGGCCTTGCCGGAGGCGAGGAGGCCTGTGAGGAGGAGGCTCATCTCGGTTTCGCGTCCTTGAAGAGGCGGCGGTGCAGCGCGAGCGTCAGGCCCATGACCGTCAGCGCCAGGCCGACATTTGGCACGGTGATGCCGGCGCCGCCGAGCAGCGTGCGGAGCGGCGCAAGCTCCGCCATCAGGCCGAGGGCGTCGCCGGACAGATTGATCGCCAGCGACACCGCGTCGCTCAGATAGCCGAGCACGACGCCGAGGCCGGAGAGCAGCAGGCCCGTGACGGTCCAGCTCTCCTTGGCGTCCTTGAGCTTGGGAAAGGCCGGCGCCGCCGGCGGATGAGGCTCAGCGGGGGCGTTCGCCTCCGCCGGCGGCGCGGCCGTCTCGGGCGCCAGGGAAGCGGGCACCGGAGCTTCGGGCTCGGGGGGTGTGACGGGCTCGGGCGGCGCGAGCCGGTCGAGCGCGGTCGGCATGCGGTAGCCGATGACGTCCTTGCGGGGGAACCACATCGACTTGACGGCGTCGCCCTGATTGCCGCCGAGCAACAGCACGTGCGTGGCGCTGGCGCCGGCGACGAAGGCGACATGCCCCGACGGCGGCTTGCCACGCGCCAGCACGGCGATCGCGCCGACCTCCGGCCCATCCAGCCGCTTGCCGAAGTTGAGATAGCTCCGCGCCATGGCGGACTTGGAATGATTGTAGCCGGCGAGCGTCAGCATGGCGCCGACGAAGATCGCGCACCACGGCACCTCGTCCGACGACTGATGCGAATGCCCGCAGATCTTCCAATAGCCGAGGATGCGCTCCTGCGCGCGCGGGCCGGCGATCTCGCGCACGCCGAGCTCGGCTTCCGCAATCGCCATCCACGGGTGCTTAGCGCCAGTATTTGTCATCGGCGAAATCTTTCGGGATCGGGCTGGTGGCTTCGAGCGCATTCGACTTCGCGCGCAGCCGCTCGATCGCCGCATCGAGCTCCATGAGGATCGTGCGCCGGGCGGCCTGGTCGTTGTCCAACTGATTGCCGGCGCCCAGAATGTTGAGATAGCGGGTGGCCTCGCGCTGCGCGTTGGCGATCTTTACCGACAAGTCGGCGGCGTCGCGGGCATGGCAGATCGCGAGCATCCGCCGCTGGCATTCGGCGCGCACGTCGTCGAGCGCGGGCGCGTCGGGATCGAATGCGCCGAGCACGTCGAGCGCCGCCTGCATCTCTTCCGGCGTCGCCGCGTCCGTCGCCTGGATCGACCAGGTGGCGCGGTCGTCGGCCCGGCCGATGCGGATGCCCTCGATCGGGCAGACGGCGGCGATGGCGGCGTGCAGCTTGGTGCGGTCGAGGCTCATGCCATCACCTCGTAGGCGAAGCCGCTCTGGAAGAATGCCAAGCCAGCATCCCCATAGAAGGTAATCGAGCCGGTGCCCTGCAGGCGGCATTCGAGCGCCTGCAGGAAGTGCCAGCCCAAGCCGACGCCACCGGAGAACAGCGCCGTCCCGCCGTGCTGTATGCCGTTCGTACCCACGGCGGTCGCCGTCGCGCCCACCGCGAGCGCGGCCGCGCTGTCGAGGCCGATGCCGCAGGAGGCATAGTTCGCCGCGGGAGGCTGGCCGATGGCGCCGTATTTTGACTCAGCTTGCAAGCCGCCGTCGCCGTCGAGGACCGAGACGCGCATCGACGTCGAGTTGTTGGCGGCGCGCCAGGCGGTCACCGCATAGGTCCAGCTGTCGGTGCTGTCCCGCACCATGCCGCGAACCGGCTCGCGCACCTTCGGGTTGGCGTGCCAGAGTCCGAGGGAAGCAGCAACGCCACCGGCGCCAGTGCCGCCGAGCTTCCACTCGATCTGCGTCGCCGAGAGCGCGCGGAACGAGCCGATCAGGCGGCGCTCGAGCGCGCCCGTCTTCACCGGCACGCCATCCTGATAGGCGATGGCGGTGGCGCGCGTGGTGTCATTCGTCCAGGCGACGAGATCGAAGGTAAAGGCGCCAGCATTGAGATAGCCGAACACGTCGTAATTGCGCCCGGCGGTGAGCCCCGACAGCGCGATTGACTGCTCGGCGAAGGCGAACACCTCCCAGATGCTCTCGGTCGTGTTCCAGAGCGCCAGGCGGTTGCCGCGATAGGGCGTCATGTAGAGCGTCGTGCCGGTCGTGTCGACGGTCATCACCGGCGTGCCCGACGTCAGCGTCAGCCGGAAATCGGCGATGCCGGGGTCGCTGTCGTTCAGCATGAACTCGCGGCCGCTCGCGTCCTTGGCATAGACGCGGCCGGTGCTCTTGGCATAGAGCGCGACCTTGCCCGCCGCCGGCGTCGCCGGGGCCGAGCCGTGCTCGGGCATCGTCAGGAAAGATGAGGCGCCGAGGATCTCGAGGCCGGTCGTGCCGACCTGCACCTGGATGATGCCGTTGGCGACCAGCGCCATCAGATCGGCCGCGACGCGATGCAAGCCGGTATTGGTGTCGGCGCCGAAAGCCAGGCCCGGCGCCGCCGGCGTGCCGTCGGGCAGCGTGCCGATGGAGCCGGCGGGCCCCGTCGCGCCCCTCAGGTTGACCGGTGTGACGACCCAGCTGCCGGAGGCCTTCGACCACACGCTGCCGTCGGTGCCGAGGGCCAGATCGCCGGTCGCGCCGGCGTCGGCCGCCGGCGGTCCGGCGGTAGCGAGCACCAGGATGACGGTGCCGGAGGAGAGGCGAATTTCGGGGGCGCCGGTCGAGGAGAAGCCCAACAGCGCGTTGGCGCGATCGGCCGCGAAGGGCAGCGTCAGCGGCACGCTGGCGGCATCCGTATCGAGGAGGCCGATGCGGCGATTGACGTCGCGTCTGAGATCGAGCAGCGCCTGGGCGACGCGGTTGAAGTCGCCGTTGAGGTCGTCCTTGGTCAGCGTCTCGGTGATGTATTGCGACACCCGCTCGCCGCTCTCGCGCGAATAGCGGGCATAGATGTCGCCGGCGAGCGCGCCGTCGGTGAGCGTCACCGTCCCGCCAGCGTCGAGGCCGACGCCCGACAGGGTGAAGTGCACGCCGTAGGTGAGCGTCGTCTCGGCGCCGGCGCGCCAGCGCTTCACGACGAGATCGGCGGCGTCGAGGATGATCCAGGTATACGGAAATGCCGTCTGTCCAGCGACAGCCGTCGAGATGGCGAAACGTGGGGTATCCGGGATGGCGACCATGCCGCCGGGCTACCACGGCCCCCAAGGGGGGGGCCGTCAGGGGGAGGCTGCGGCCTTGGTCTTGCGCGGCTTGCGCTTGGCCTTCTTCGCCTCGGCTTTTTTCTGCGCCTTCACCTGCTCGCGGTGCACCACCGCCGTCGGCCGGAACTGTTTCAGGTCGGCCTTGTCACCCTTCTGCAACAGCTCGGCCTCGATCCGCGGCCAGCGGGCATAGGTCGTGCCCGGCTCATAGACCTTGCCTTCGAGCCGGCCGAGCAGCTCGTCAGCGACCGCCGGGCTGATCTGCCGGAGTGCCTGATAGTCGTGCTGCGGGTCCATCGGCTCGCGGGCAGCCCACCCCTTGGCCTTGGTGGCGATGAGCGCGTTGCGCATCTCCTTGACGGCGATGACGGACAGCACGTCGTCGAGCGCGCGCTTCTGGCCGGGCGTCAGGCTGATGTCGGTGACGTGCTTGGCCTTCACCTCCTCGAGCAGCTCGCGCCGGAGGCTCGAGATGGTCGCCGTCACCTCACGCGCACGATTGAGCGGATGCATGCGCTTGTCGACCGCCTCGAAATGCGCGTCGAGAATGGCATAGGCCTTCTCGTCGGCGGGGAGGGTCGCCAGATAGGCGTCCGCCGCGCCGGGCTCGCCCGACAGCAGGTTGGCATAGCTGTCGGCGATGGTGTTGAGGCGGCCGGTGCGCGGCGCCATCTGCTCCCAGAACTTGATCATCGAGTTCGCCCCGCGCGAATAGTCGCGCAGGAAGCGGCGCGTCAGGGCCGTGTCGTCCCAGCCGAGCTCCGGCCGCTCCTTGTCGAGCATCCGGTTCGTGTGGTTGAGGATGTGGCGCGCCCAGGTGCCGCCGACATTCGTCAGGAAGTAGTCGAGCTTGGCTGGCGAGACGCCCATCTTCTTGCCGAGCATCACGGAGAGCTCGGAGGTATAGGCGTCGTATTGCTGCGCCGGATCGAGGCCGAGCTTGTATTCGGGCACGATGGCGCGATCGGTCTCCGGGTCCTTGTTGTAGGTGAGGCCGAGATAGGTGCGGGTGATCGGCCCTTGCATCGGCGGCATCATCAGCTCTTGCACGCCCGACGCCAGGCGCTCGAAGGCGGTGGGATCGTTCTTGTGCACGGCCTCGTAGGTGCGCTCGAAGATGTTGGAGAGCACGGCCAAGTCGAAGGGCTTGGGGATGGCGATCCACTCGCCATTCGCCTTCACCATCCAGTGCGTCGCCTTGAGGTGATCGCTGATCTCCTCGTATTCCGGATCGTCGGCATAGAGGGACGCCATCTGCAGGCCGAAGACGCCGATCGCCGCCATCTTGGTCCAGGCGGCGAAGGCATTCTTGAGCGCGGCTGCCTCCTGCGGCGACGCCGGCACCTTGCCGCGCTGGCGCGACAGCGCGCCCCAGATCGGCGCGATCAGCGTGCGGCCCGACTTGTCGAGGCCCTGGATCGCCGCATTCATGAAGGTCACGAGCCGGCGGGCGTGCAGCATGCGGGAGCCGCGCCGGCCATAGTCGAGGTTGTCGCGGGCGATGAAGGCCGCCTCGATGATCGCCTCGTATTCGGAGAGGCCTTGCGCGCGGAAGCGTTTGAACTGATCCTCGAACAGGCCGAGGCGCGTCGCCGTCTCCGTCACCTCGGTGAGCTTGAGGAACTCCTCGATCGAGGAGACGCGCTGCGCCATGTAGCCCCGGCGCCTCAGATCGCGGATCGCCCGCGTCGCCTTGGTGCGGCTGACGGTCGAGACGTTGGCGCCGCCCATGATGCCGCCGGCGCTGTTGTAGAGCCGGGACAGCTCCGTCTGCCCGATCTCGTTCTGAAAGCCACGCGCCGCCGACACGAAAGGCGTGAAGCCGCGATTGAGCACCCAGGTCGAGAGCTGGTCGCGCAGCAGGTTCGCCATCATGAAGTCGGGGGTGAGCGTGACGCCGGCGCGCAACAGCGCGGTGGGCGCTGCCACCGTGTTGATGAAGAGGTTGCGCACGTCGCGGTTCATGTTGGTGAGCGTGGCATAGAGCTCGCGCCCGAGCTCGCCGTCGGCGAGACGCAGCGCCTGGCGCTGGCCGTTGCGCCAGACATAGACGATCGGCTCGCCTTTCTCGGAAAGCTGCCCCGCCCGCATGATCGAGGGCGTGATGCCGGAGAGCTCGTTGTCGGTGTCGAGCAGCTGCTCGATCAGATGCGCGTCGCGCACCGACAGCTCGCCCTCTTGCAGCGCCGCGTCGAGCGTCTCCTTCAGATTGACGCGGCCGGTGTCGATCTTCTCCGGATCGAGCCGCTCGACGATGGCGCGCGCACCCAAGCCCGCCCGCTCGGCCATGTCGTCGAGCGCCTTGAAGACGTCGTTGCGGGCGATGATGTCGGCCGTCTGATAGGCCTCCTGCATCAGCGCCTGGATGGGATTGATGATGTCGCGATCCGAGCCCCGGAAGCGGAACGTCACGCCGCCCTTGCCGGACTTCGACACTTGCGCGCCGGCGACCTTTCCGCGATCCGACACGTCGCGCAACAGCGGCACATAGAAGGGCAGCTTCAGGCCTTCGTCATAGGCCTCCTTCGTGATCAGCCCCGCGTCAAGCTTCTTCTTCCACATCTGCCGGGCCCAGCCCGAGACGTCCATCGCCGCCGCGCGCCAGGTCGGGTGCGCCTTCTCCTGCTCGTCGACGAGACGGATGTGGGAGCCCATCGGCTCGGGGTCGGGCGGGTTCGCGAGATCGCCGTCGAGATAGCGCCGCCACTCGACGAGCAGCCGCAGCGAGGAAAGATAGGCGCCGAAGTCGGTGATCGTGGCGTCGTCCCAATGGCTCGAGCCGAGAGCCTTCTCGATCGCCGCCGACAGCGCCGGGCCTTCGGCCTTGGTGCCGCGATAGGGCAGCACGCCGTGCATGATGTCCATGTGGCCGGAGGCGGCCGACTGGCGCGAGAGACGCGCGAGCTTGTAGGCGTCCTGCGCGGCGGGCAGGTCCATGCCCTCGCCTAAATTCGCCCGATAGATGTTGCCGATCTTGCGCACCGCCCGATAGATCGGGTTCAAGTCGTCGACGAAGGCCGTATAGGCCCGCGCCGCCACCTCGCCGATGGTGGACGAGACGCCGTTCTCCTCGATCTCGAATTTGAGCTTGGCCGCCAGGCCGACGCGCTTGCCGGCATCGATCATGCGCCCGGCCATGCTGTCGGCCGAGGACTGCTGCACATAGACCTGATATTCGTCGCGCGCGTCCCGCATCGCCGCCAGCGCCTCGGGCTGGCGCTCGGCCAGGAACCGCTCGACCTCGCCTTTGAGCCCGCGGAACTTCTTGTTCACGAGCGCCGGGGCCATGACATAGAGGTAGAGGAAGTTGGCGAGATCGACGAACTGCCGCTCGACGAAGTCGGCGCCGTCCTGCCTGAGCACCGAGCGCCCGACCTGGCCGGGCACGTTGCCGAGCCAGGTGGCGTTGACGTCGAGGAAGGCCTTCGTCGCCGCCTGGTCGCGCGTCTGCAGCAGGTTCGCCATGTGGAAGGCCGCGCCCGAGACGATCTCGGGAAGGTCCATCACGTTGCGCACGCGCAGAATGCCCTTGGTGTATCGGGCGGGCTCGGCGATGCGGCCCTGGCGCACGACGAGGCCGGTGGCGATCGACAGGTTGCGCGTGATCTTGGCGATCGACGGCGGGCCGTCGCGGCCCTCGACGACACGCGTGGCGATCTTCGACGTCGCCGGCACGCCCTTGGGATTGCGCACGGCGGTCGCCTCGTGCGGCAGGCCGGTCGTCGGCTCAGGCACGCCCGACGCCGCCGGCATCGCCTTGGGGTGGCCGTAGCGCAGCCGCCGCATCCACGGGCGAATGTTGGGATCGACCGCATCGAGCCAGGCTTCGAGCGCCTTGTAGGCCTCGGGCGCTGCCTTCTTGATCGCCGGTCCTTTCAGCAGATAGGCGCGCACCAGGCCGGACGGGATGTCGGCGAGCGAGATGTCTTTGAGCCCCGCGTCGCGGGCGATGCCCATCGCGGCCGACAGCGCGTTGAAGTCCTCGCGGATCAGCTTGTTGGCGCGCGGCCCGTGGTTGGTCGTGATCATGCGCACGATCGAGGCGGCCGCCTCTTCCGGCGTGCGTTTCTCCGGCACCAGGCGCACGAACTCGGCGCCCTTGGTGCCGCGCCGCGTCTCGTGGAAGGTCTTGCGCAAGTCTGCCGGCGTCTTCGGCAGCGTCGCCGGATCGGGCGGGGTGACGCCCGGCATCGGGTCGGTGTCGCCCTTGGGCGCGCGCAACTTGATCTCGCCGATCTGGCCGGAGCCGAAGCCCCGCTCGACGGCCGCCTTGACGTCGTCGAGCGTCCAGCCGTCGGCTTCCTTCAGCACGAAGCCCTGCACCGGCGTCGCCTCGTCGGCGGCCATGCGCAATTCGCCGTGGCCGTCGACGAGGATCATCTTGCCCTTCGCCGTCTCGAAGGTGACGAGCATGGCGTCCGGCCCGTCGCCGCGATCGGGGAAGCGCTTGTCGGGCTTCACCTCCGTCGGCAGCACGTCGGCGAAGGTCGCCTTGCGGCCGTCGACCATCAGGTCGGCATAGGTCGCCCGCTCCGGCACATTGACGGGGCGCGGCTCGTCGAGCGCGCGCGCGAGCCGCCGCTTCACCTCGTCCATGGTGCCGTCGAGGCTCGCCTCCGAGACGGCCTTGCGGCGCTCGGCGACCTGGCGCTGCGAGACGCGCAAGTCGTCCAGTGTCTCGGCGGCCGCACCCGTGAAGCGCCCCTCGAAATCGGCGACCACCTTGGGCGCGATGGCGCGCGCGAGATCGGGCTCGGAGAGGTAGAGCTCGACGAAGGCTGCGCCCTCGTCGCGCCGCATCGGCACGCCGAGCCGGCGGGCCTCTTTCTTGAGCGCCGAGATCTCGGCCTTGTTGGCTGCGGCGAAGCCATCGAAGCCGACCTCGGGCACGGCCTTGAGGTTGCCCATGATGGTCGACAGCTCGCCGTCGTCGACGAGCACCTTGCGGTTGACCTTCGGATGCGTGGCCGCAGCTTCCAGCACGTCGGCCTGCGATGCACCGGCGCCGGCGGCACGCGGCGGCAGCGCGAGCCCGAGCGCGCCCGGCAGCACGGCGCCGGCGGCGACGCCGAGCACGGTGCGCTGCGGGTCGTAGCTGTCTTGCGCGCCGGCCGCCATGTTGATGCCCTGCACGGCCGGGTCGGTCACGAGGTTGGTGAGCGCGCCGGTGACGGCGAAGTCGATCGCCTGCGCCACGCGCGGGCGGGCGGCCTTCAGCGCCGGGCCGGCGAACTTGCCGATCGGCACGAACGTCTCGGCCGAGGCCGAGTTGCCGGCGAGCTGGCCGACGAGCGCCACGGTTTTTTCGACCACCGTCTTGCCGGACGGCAGCGTCTCGAAATCCTCCTGGCGCTTGCGGATCGCCTCGGCGTTGGCGGCCTCCGCCTGGCCGGCGAACTGCGGCATGACGCCGGCGACCTCCTGGCCGCCGAACCATTGCGCGCCGGCGCCGAACAGCGTGCCGTTGTAGATGGCGTCTTGCGCGTTGGCCTTGAATCGCTGCCACAGCGAGACCTCGGGGCCGGGCCCGGCTTCGAAGTATTGCGTCTGCTCTTCCTCGGGCTTGAAGCGCGCGAAGGGATTGGGGGCTTGGGGCTCGGCCATCAGGGCATCTCGCCATCGGTCGGGGCGTCGATCGCCAGTCCGGGATCGGGGGGCGGCGCGCTGAGCTCCTGCTGCCAGGGCTCTTGCGCGAGGCCGAGCACATGCGCCGCCGAGCCCTGGCCATATTCCTCGTCGAAGGCGTCCGCCAGCTCGGGCGCGCGGATCAGCTCGTGCATGGCGGCGAACGAGGCCTTGCGCTTCTTGAACGGCTTCACCGGCTGCTGCGATCCGGGCAGTGGCATCGAGCCGGCGCGGCCGATGGCGCGGCGCGGCAGGATGCCCGGCGTCATGGCGGCGATGTCGGTGGCCTTGCGGAAGCGGTCGATGCTGCCCGCCGTGGGCTGACCGCCGGACGCCATGATCGCCATGATCGGTGCGGCGGCCTTGGCCACCGTCTCGTCGCCCGAGCCGGCGCGCAGCACGTCGAGCATCACCTGCGGCGCCAGGTCGCCATAGGTGCGGAAGACATAGCGGCCGAGCGCCTCGAGCTTCGCCGGCACCTCCTGAGGATCGGCATAGGCGACCGACGAGAACAGCTGGCGGGCTTCGAGCCGCGGCAGCGCCTCCGGCACCGTGATGCCGGCGTCGATCTGCGCCTTCATGACGGTCGCGACATAGGTCTGCTCACTCTTGGGATCGCCGGTGACGCGCGCCTGGCGCGCCGCCACGACTTGCGCGTTGTCGGTCACCGAGCGCGCCGGGTCGGTCAGCCGGAGCTTGCGCACCTGCGCGACGCGATCAGCGGCGCGGCCATAGACGCGGCTCTTCATGGCGAAGTCCGGGTCGTCCTCGGCGGGCTCGATGGTATCGAGCCGCTTCTCCATCTCTTCGTCTGGCACCGCCTCGATGCCATCGAGCACGCCCTTTTCGAGCCCCTGCTCCTTGTCCGCCTCGAGCCGGTCGATCTCTTCCGCGAGCCCGTTCGTCAGGCCATTCAGCTCGCCGGCGGAGAGCACGCCGCCCGCCTCCCCCGCCTCGACACGGCTGTCGAGATCGGAGACGAAGGCGCGCTTGGCCTCGATCGTCGGCAAGCGGTCGAAGGCGCCACGAATGCGCGCGGCCTCGACGCGAGCCCCCGCCGAGCGGAGCGCGCTCGCCGCCAAGTCCGGCTGCACGATCACCTGGCCGTCGACGCCCACCACCTCGAGCCGGCTCTTGAGATCGGCCAGGTCCTCGGCCAGCACCTTGTCGGCGGTCGGGTCGAGACCGAGCTTGTAGGCTTGGCGCTCGAGCGATTGCGCGCGCACGTCGATCTCGGCCGACAGCGCCGTGCGCTGCTCGGCATCGCGGCGGATGGCGACGCGGCGCGAGGCCTCGCGCATCGCCCCGAGCTTGCGCCGCTCGATGACGGTCGCCGCGCCGATGCGCAGCTCCTGCGGCAATCCCGGCAGCGTCTTGTCGCGGATCGTGTCCATGACGGCGCCGAGCTTCTGCGGGTCGTCGCCGTGCGCATCCTCGGCCTTCGTAAGCTGCTCTTCCAGGCTGAGCGACAACTGGCTCTTATACGTCTCCAGCCCCGCCCGGTCGTAGGCTTCGCCGAAGATCGTCATATCGTTCTTGGCGCGGAACTCGGGGTCGAGGCCCGCCTGCTCGCCGGCGGCGGCGCCTTCCTTGGCGGCGGCTTCGTCCG
>JACCEA011752072.1_pt1 | contig 11096 bp, 6 predicted proteins | sample 7449851 | NCBI WGS metagenome assembly JACCEA01 (sample SAMN15323453, study PRJNA562643) | freshwater metagenome | isolation source: river surface water | place: USA:Blue River Watershed | collected 2017-08-18 | reverse complement strand
GAGAGCTGTTTCGCTTGGATATATTATTTCCTGCGCTGCTGGAGGGATATTGCCGAGCAGGTGAAACACCTTTGCGATTATGAACCATATCTCGTGGATTAGCTGGAGAATTTTCTGCACTTTGCTTCGCATCAGTGAACAATGTCACTTCAGAAACATCAGGAGAAACTGGCCGTTTACCCGAATTTCCATTTCGACCGCCAGAACCTGGACCATTGTTGTTGAGTGTGTTTACTGGATAGAAAGCAGTATTCGGAAAGGCATCATGCACCGTCAATTGTGACATTCCAACAAGGTTAGTGTTTGGATGATTACCAACATTATAAAAGTAACTTCCGATATGATTACCATCAACACCGCGTTGTGTTGGAGATGGTAGAGCATTTGGAGTACCATTTCCCACCACCATACCAGTTGCACTTATATTTAAAGAACCTGGACGTTGTCTCATTATTCCGGTAGGGGTACTAGGGCGTGAAGAGCTCCTACTTCCAGGATTACTGAAGGTAATGTTGGATACGGTAGGGGTCGACGTTCCTCCAGTACCAACTCCCGCGCCAGCATTGCTCCCAGAGCGATCTCGCTCTCCACTAGTTGCACGCAAAAGATTCTCACGTTGAGGATAATGCTTTATATGCTCAAATAGTAAACCCCCGACCAAGTGTTGAATATTTCCGTCAATATCTTGCTCTTGACTATGAATCATGTCCACAATGTTTCCACCGACCGCACCACTCGCAATACCTATTGAGGATGATGGAAATTGCTGTGAGGGAGAGGACTGTTGGTGAACAATTGACGGCTGGAAACTTCTACCGGAGTGTACTGCGACGCTAGGAAGTGGAAAAGACTCGTTATCATATCCACACGACTTGCCATGCATGGAGAGCCCTTCAGTCAGTAAATGATCAATATAAAGCTCTTCTTGATGCTGTTGAAAATCGTTTTTCCCCTCATCCATGTTGTTGGTTGTCATAATGAGATGAGAACAGTAACAAGGTGGATTCGACAATGTGATCAAGAAATAATCCAAGCAACCCACTCCTATGCAAGACAAGACAACTTGAGGAGAAGAGTTTAAATGTGGATATGGATAATCTGTTACAATATATTGTTTTTCAATTTTTTTTCCAGAGTTCTCCAATCTGGAATCCCATATACAATTAACAGCAGAAAAACAAAAATGTGAGATTTTCCCAAATCTCTCTGAAAACACCCAAATTTGAGTCAAATCCTAAATCCATTGGGGGTTTGGACGATTTTATGATGGATAATTAATGAATAGAGAACTTTTTGCGTTGTTTTCATCTGCTTGCATTCGCCGATCGGTACTAGAGTCCACAAATTCATGTTGGAAGAGGAGGAGAATATAAATGATATCCTTCATCGCATCGATGTAGCAGAAGAAAAACTAAAGCAGCTGGAACAGAGCAGGAGAGTGGTTGATCCCGTCGATAGGGTAAAGCAAGACCTGATGAGCCGTGCAGTCTACTCTGCAAGTTTCATAACAGTTCAAAGTGATTATTATGATTTAACTCTGGACCAGCGCGCCAATCTTTTGAAAGGTTCTGTTCCTCAGCTATGTAAGAGCATAATATTTGAAAACACAGCCTGTGAACATTATGACTGCTCTGATCCAACTAATTCACGCTTTTATTGTGTCATCACTCAATATGTAGGTAAGTTTTAGAGAAGATACAATATAACTAATTCCAACTCATTACTTTAGCAAAGATCGATACCATTCTCTTGAGAAATTTAATCCATAGTATGCGTCCAGTTGAGCAGCGTTTATCGAAGAAAAGTTTTCACTTTCAGTTAGCATCCGACGCTGAAAGCTTGGAACTTTCGGGATTTGGGCATAATGGTATTGCACCATTTGGGTTTTCATCTGGAAAACAGATTCCTATTGTAGTTTGTAGTAGATGCATCGAAGTCAAGCCACCACTTTTATACTTAGGAGGTGGAAAAGTTGACGTAAAGTTGTTGATACCAATCTCAGATTTACTGCGAGCGACGAATGCCATTTGTGGTTTGATTACAGAGACAAGGTAACAACATTAAAGCTTTGATAATGAACAATAAGTTAAGGCGAATGAGATGAATTCATCAGAGAAAGCGAAATAATAGGTACTTCTTTCAGCTACTTCTATCTAACTGAAATACTTCGAAATATGATGCAATACAAAAAATTCTCGAACAGGCAAACTTCATTCCCGACTTGCCAATTTATCAATTGTATTCTCAATTAACTGGTATTCACGCAAAAACTCATATTCCAGCTTTTCAATATCAAATGACTTCTTGGAATGTCCTGTGCCACCGGCTTGGTTAGTAACTATTGTTTTCACGAGGTCTCTTACTTCTTGTGCGTCTTGTTCGATTTCTTCAAATTCTTCTCGATCAACCGGGTTCACATAATTTACATTATCAACAGGATGCTGAATTCCGACATCAAAGAAATACTTATATAGAAGGGACAACGAATCACGACTTTGACTGTGTTGGTTAGTGGATATCGCACTACCTAGATTGTCGTGACCAATGATTGCCCTTCGAACCACTTGTATTGCAAACAGATATGCCTGGATTTCAGCTTGAATTTCTAGTAAAATATACACTCCCACAAGGATACGTTTGCTATCCATCGATTCATTCTCCAAAAATCTTCTAATTTGCAGTTGCCTCAAAACTTCCTTTGAATTCAATTGTACATGATTCGGAGTGGTATCTCCTGCACCATCCAATTCACAAGCTTTATAACTATTGCCGGATGCTGGATATAATACTTCTACCACTTCTCCAATAAGATATTCTCTCAACAGTTCTAACTTCTTCAAACTATCCGGAATCTGCTTTAGGTGCTGAGCTACCATTTCATTCTTCAATACAGTAACTTTTTTTAAAACAACCAAAAGACGCGCAAGCATTTTTTTTGCGATTGTTTCATCTTCATCTCCACAAACATCTGAATCATTAGAACATGGAGGTTGGTAAAAACGACTCGATCGAGGGACCAAAAAGATTGACATAGCCACCGTCGAAATTGTTTCTCGCAATAATCCCGACAATACCAACTGTTCATCTACACGTAGTGTCATATAGCTCTGGAGCTTCTTAAGAACACGGTCCAGAAACTGGTCAGTATTGGAAGAGCTAGCCAAAGAATTAGGTGAAGCGGAAAAGCTGGTTTGCGGATTCCCCTGAATAGGACGATGACCACATGCGGAATCACCGACGTGCAGGAGACGGTGTAATAAAACCTGAGCGCTTTGATCTATGTAAGCCGTAAGTACTGTAGTAGAAACTACCAGCTGACGAGTAGATTGATTTCTCTCAAATTCGATGGACTTGCAAGCACGACAAATTGCATCGTCCAGTGAGAAAGCCTTCAAATCAAGTTGAGCGAAAACTTTCGCTTCGGTACACGTGTAGTTTGAATCGGGATGACAAGAATGAATGACCACATCTTGCAATAAGTGAGGAGGAACCACTACCAACAATTGATTTACTAATTGCATTGAAGCAACACTTAATGACTTTGAATAAGAAGACATGCGATCCATCAAACTCCAGAAAAATGAAGAATATTTCAAATCTGGCGGAATAGCCACGGACGATGGTAAGGAAGTTGGTGGTGCAGCATCCGGTACGCCGGCTGTTGAGTTCGGGATTGAAGCTAAAAGCAAGAACCGAGTAGTTTGCGATAGCAATGACAAGCGCAAGGCGCGGATATGATGTATTTGCCCATTTCCAACCATAACATGTGGAGAAACCTTTGTGTTGACCGACAACTCTTTCCTATGCTTTTGAGAAAGATCTTCATATTTCTCATTTTCGGCACCTTCCATTAATTTCGTCGCTTCTATTGTCCTTGGAACATTTTGCACAGTTGAATTAGAATAAGAGCGAGGTCGATTTGATGCAGCAGTTGTATGCACTTTAACATTTTCCTTCGCACCATAAACTATATCATAACTAGAATCCGAAGGTAAACTTGATGAATCCTGTCCCTGTTGAAGGAGTGCCAGCATAATCCGAAGGAGTGTATACAGTGCCGTATTATAACATTCATTTGCTTTGGCTGTGTCAAGACAAGGAGTTAAAGTATGCTGTAAAAATAGCTTCGCAAATGTTTCTGAAATATCAATCATCAAATTAGGACCATAAAACCCTTTGACTAAAAGTTGCTCATCACATATGTCCCGCGATTCATTAATCGTGGCTGCCGTTTCCATTCTCTGTTGTTGTAACTTTTCCCAAACTTGCTGAGAGACAACAGCATAAACCGCTTGCAAAAAACTCACTGTTTTGCTAAACTTCACCAAAGAATTACTTTCGTCTTCTTGATTCACGCCATTTCCCGGGTTGTTTCCGTTCACATAAATGGGTGTTTCGTTTCCAGGTTGTGATTGAGAAGGTACAGCAGTGGAAGCGTTCGTAGTCGGAGTGGAAATATCAACAAATGCAGAGGATTTTGACTTAACAGGTGTCTTCATGGGGTCATGGCCCGTTGAAAAGCTGGCAGAGATTGGATTTGAGTTACTACTTCCAGCAAAATTACCAAATAGATGAAGGTGATTTGGTACTGGTGAACCAACGCATGAAGCAGATAATGGCTGTTGAACGACTACCTGCTGCTGTTGAACAAGATTTGCGAGAGCTTCCTTGAAGCTTTCACATACGCCGGTTACAAGTATTTCAACCAGCTTTGTATTGGTTGCGAGAAATTGCTGAATTCGATCATCGGGCAAATGCAAGGCAATCAAAATAGACTCCTGCACGTGCACACTGAGTTTTGGCTCGTATATTAATGGCAAAAGCGCATACAGCATATCGATCTGCATGCGATTAACTTCAGCGGGGGATATAGCCGGTTTAAAATTTTTCGGGGATTTATAGGCATCAAGCCCATTTTCTATGCCTAATCTCAAAGCCCTGTAAATAAGGTAGAATGTTAGGTATATATAAATGTTCGTCACTACAATTCACCTTTTGTCTGTTAGGATAAAGTAGTCCAAAACTGGTGGATTTTCTAAAACCTTTCTCCATAATACTTTCAATAAACCAGTCAAAGTAATATCTGCGAAATAATATATGGTAAAACCCAAAATAAAATCCAATTAAGAAATCTTAATCGACGTACTACTCACCGATGCGTTTGCGGTAATTATCATATTGTTCCTTCTCTGTGGATGTCTTGTTGTGTTCTCCATAGACTCCAATAAAGGCATCATAACGAGTAGCAGTAGAAATGAGCTTTGCAATTGGTCGGTGGATCGACTGATGGGGAAGTAGCGGATATGGAACAGACTTGAAAAGCAATGTCAATGCTTTCAACATCAATGGCATTATACCGCGCGGTATATCAGTTTGAACATGATTACATAAGGTTTGAATCATATTACTTTGAATAAAATGATCAATGCATGGTATATCGGATTCTTCCAATATAATATTTGAAGCAGCTTGAATTGTCATATTATCTACTTCCACGTCATTGTTTTGAACGTGAGCTGGATCGTTCTTATGTCGATCCACCCTCCTCTGTATCACCAACCATTTTTCACTATCTAATTTCAATATCTGAATTAATTTCTTCAATTCCAAACCAATTCTAGAATAATTTAAGCGCACATCTGTTTCAAAAGGAATATTTGTTGCACCAATATCCTGATCTTTGCTAAGATCATGTATAATATGAATGATGTTATCAAATGTATTCTGCAACTCCTCTTTAGTCAATGATACTTGAATATATCCACCTGAAGATATTCCACTATTGACTCCAGCAGTAGTATTTTCAATCACCGTCGAAGCAATATTGGATATTGCTTGCACACTTTGCTTTGCAATTCGGGAGGCTGAGGCCTTTAGTTTGTCAAAGCTGAACATGATCACAATCTGCTGTGCAAGACAGTGCACACTGGTACTGCACTTTTAAAACTAACTTTTAAAAAGTGTTTTCCGTGTATCAAACACAGCTTGCTACCCTACAATGTGGAAGATGGTATTGTGCTGTTGTTAATCTTTTCTGTTCTTTTTGGCAGCACAGCACGCAGCCAGACTTACAAGACTGCTGCTTCTTCGCTCTGCTTGCGCGTGCTGCGCGCGGCTCGGGAAAGACTACTTGATTGACAGCGATATTCCATCATTTTACAACATCATTTTGCAAGGATAGAGTTTGATACAAATATTGGAATGGGTTCTAGCACCATGTTCATTAAGGGTTTTACAGTTTTCAGTAGAATGTATGCGTAAATGTCAGTTCCGATACCGATATTCTACTTACCCAGAACCACCTCCAAACGAATTGCTTAATCACATCACTGAACAAACGATTGAACGGAACCACCATAATAAAGATATAAAATTATTACATATCGTCTGATATTACTCACTGGCTTCAAAAATCATCATCAAACGAGAGTCCGTTATTATTGCTCGATTTCACAGCAGAATCCATCAAACTTTTATTCTGCAGCATCGTGGTAAACAAGTCCACTAAGTCCATGGACTTTGGTTCTCCGCATTGACATATCTTTCCCGTCTAATGTCGAAAAAATCAATTCATCTCTACACAAACATCTATCCACCTTACATGATCGAAAACTGCATAGTATGGCACGGCAGAGTATCCAAAAACGGATTTACATGTTTCCTTATCATGCTCATCAAGAAACAAATGATGTAAGGCTGACCAAGAGCTATTACGAAGATTAAAGAGGGAAAAAGTCGGTCGGTATAAACCCTGGCATGGTACAAGTTGGAACTTACTCTTCTTGAATGACCTCGGAGACAAGTTCGCCATTCCCATCCCCGAGAGAAAGTGCACAAGTAAACCACAAAACATCTTCTGTGCTTCCAAAATTTTCTGCGAGAGCATTTAGTTTTTCAATTGCTGCAGGGCACCTCGTGCATTTGGTATGCCAAAAGTCGATTACACCCACACGACCACTGCATATTTCCGTAAGGGTTGTAATGGTGTTCTCATGCGCTTGTACCGGTGAACTACTTGGCTTGCGAAGCAACCGAACAGGAAGAGATGGAAGCATTTTTGGAGAGATGATTCGTGAACGAGGATGTGGATAAAATATGCCTTTAAGCGATGGTATTGTTGTATTGTATCATCCCACAGCATGACAGCATGTCTTTACCTTATTGATATATTAGTATACGTGGTATGGCCGCCGCGCTCCAACAGTCTGTTCTCTGCTGCTGCTGCCTGTGCCTACTGCTGCCTGCGTGTGTGGGTATATGATGATGAATGCGCAGCAGATATCTCTTTTCTGCTGCGCCTACTGCTGATGCTGCGGCCTTCTCTAGACGCAAAAAGAGAAATGCTGTTCCCACACACGTATTGTACACTACATTCATGGTACATATGATGGTATCCATATCTACGAAATTTTGAAATCCTAACAGCAAATTGAACAAAATTTTGAAATGATCTACGCTGTTCCATATATCCCAGATATCTGATACTCGCAATTGGCAATTATCAACGATTGAAAGCGTATATCCTCCGAAAATCGAAAATGGATTTATTGGAGCCGATGATGGACGCGATAGTTCAAGGGGAAGAAAATCTCGTGAACGTCTACCTTCAACTTGGTGCCACTCTGAATATGACAACTAGCGAGGGCTATTCGGTACTTCATTGGACTGCGGGGTCTGCGGAAGGAGAGAAATTAGTGAACTATTTGATTATGAAAGGGGCAGAAATGAACGTGCAAGACAATGAAGGATACACCCCTCTGCATATACATGCCTTACGTGGGAGGTTGTATGGCGTTTCGTCATTGCTCCATGCTGGCGCGGATCCAAATATTTGTACATTTCACGAACAGCTTTCACCTCTTCATATTGCCCTCTTGCATAAACATACTGAAATTGCAAGTGTTCTAATGGCATATGGCGCAGATACACACGGAAAACCACTTTCTGAGTTTGAATCATCATTTTTGCAGGACTATAACCTCCGGAGGAGGCATGGGAATAATTCCTGTTTTTCTACGAATTGATGAGTGTCGTAGCAGACAATTTAACAAAGACTATTTGAATGAGTATGACTTCCATTATTTACACGAAAGTCTCAATATCACGAAGAACGATCATTAATAACAAAATGGTGTACATATAAAAATATCAACAGACTATGAATATCTCAAAACAATGATACTAAATATCAATATCATCGAAGAGTAGGGTAGCAAACGGAGGAAAGTTAGTTGCTTGTGTTAAATTTTTTTTTTTGTGAATTCTGTGAAAATGAAAATTGCTTGCAGAACAAGTTGAAGGTTCCTCGCACCTCCTCATTTGATATTTTGTGTGTGGATGTTATTCATACTAGCATCCTTAATTTGAAATATATATACAAGAATGTGTATGATGAGTATAATACATCAAGAGTATATAGACGTAGTCGGTAGATTTTGTGATTATTCATTGATATAATAACTTATTGATGTTTGAATGATAGCTTGGAATGGTATTATAATACTTCTATATGATCTGTGGTATTAGGACCTTTAGAGCGTTGCAGGGTGTTTTCGGCCAAAACCTTTTCAATCAATTTTCTCAGCGTAGCATTACTCAATTTTTGATCAGATAGGCGCAAATGAAAGCTCTTTGAATTCTCTAAAATGGGCCGTGACAGATTTTTGACCATTCCCTCACGAACATCGCCCATTGGATCCCTTGTTTATTGCTCAAATATAATAATGAAATACTAATTCATACAATGGATAATTGTTAATTGTTGTACAAGTAGCTTTTGTGCTTCGCGAAGGTGTTTTTCGGTTAATTAGACCTGCATTTTAGCAACCGAAAAACTTCTAGTAGCTTTTAAGCAAAAGTCAACATAATATAATGAAGCTGTGTGGAATAGCGACCTTTCATTGATTAGATGTACTTTGTGTAAAAACAAAATGCCAAGACAGGATCATTGATAGGTTACAAAACTTTATTGCCCTTGCACTCCTGAGGAGTGAGGGCTAATATGGAATACCGCCATTAAATCGGTTTCCGTCAGTCAGTCAGTCATGTGACAGAAGCCTCCAAAACTTACACTATTAGGTTTTTCCTAGGTGTTAGCTTGAAATTCCACTCAAAGTCCGTCTTTTTACCTGAAAAAGCTACGGTTGAAGTTTGTTTTATTTTTTGCGAAAGTGTCTTGATCCGGGAAGGCATTAATTGTTCATGTCTAGATGTCTCTGTCACCTCACTGCCGGGAGATACGCCCCGGGTCTTTTCGCTGGGCGACTACGAAGCACGAGCGACACTGCCTCGTACAGCAGAAGGAGCAGCTTTTTGACAAAGCTCAGAGGCCCCTAGTTTGGCGTCACGACAGTAATTGCAAGTGCAAGGGCCAACTCACATCACGTGAGTCTTTATTTGCTTTAATTCGTCGAAACAATTCAATTGAATGACTCAATTCTACGGTATATTGTGTATTTGCACAGTATTGTTGTGTATATATATATAGTACCATGGTTATGTGTGCATGATGGAATTAGTTGAAGAACTTAATCATATTTAACAATTATTTCGCTGAGAGTGCATATAAACCACTCGATTTGAAATAACTGCGTCTCATATCTAATGACATCGGAGATTCATGTACCGTCATTTTCCTCTTTAAGACCAGGGTCTTAATTTAGTTTTTGGCTTTTTTTCGATTTTTTAAGCATAGTTTTTGGTATAATTACGGTAAAACTATGTGGTCTTAATTAAGTTTTTTTAAAACGACCTGGTCTTAAAGAGGAAAATGACGGTAGATATTCAATCTGCAAACAAGCAAAGCAAAAAGGCGCGGTTGTTATGGGAGAGCGCTAATTAAGCGTATTTGTGATCTTGCTTTTAGGTCCTATGAAACTCCCACTAAACTCTATCAGATTTGCTTGGGATTTGCTTCGGTCCATTTATATACGCCTGCTGTTTTTGTATGTTCGAATGTGTATCGTCAACGTTGATTCAGGTTCTTAAATTTTTTTATCCGGCAATAATTAAGGTTAACTACACTAAATAGCGGTATATATCAATCAGACCACTGAAATTGTTTAAACTATCATTTACCTTAATTGAAAACATATAACCCCTGCCTCCTTCAATCCCAAATCATAAAAACATGGCTTAACATATATCCAACATCAAAACAAAATTTTAGCACGCAAAGATGTGACTACCTTGATGCGCGCAGAAATAGTCACTGGTGATTGTCACTACAGAAAAACAACCAAGCGCTATAACGCAAAGCAACAGGAGCATCCGCAATTTGATTCTTTCACAACGCCATTGGAGTCATCAATTTAGACGGTTATTATTCATAAGATTCCTATATCTATAGAGCACCAATACCCCCATCATGCCTACAAGAATCAATTGAATCATATTTAGAGAACAATTGCATCACTGATCATCTGATCATTTCGAGAGTGAACACAGATTAAAACAATTATATCAGCGCACGTGAATGTAAAAATGAAACTGAGATCTGTCCTATGTATTGTTCTAATATACTTCTATATGTGAATGCATGATATATTGCTATTCACCTATTGCATGGACCACTTCTTTCAAGCACCAAAAGATTATTGCTCAATTTCTATTGACAATAAAATAATATATGGAATATATAATTTGGAATTGTATTTGGATGAGTTTCCAGCTACTTCAATTTTGACAAATTTGCTGGCCATTCAAAATTGGCAATCTATATTGACATGTTAAACTATTTGCTTATTACCTAGGCTAGGAACAAAAATGGCCAATAGGACGAAAATTGGCCAGAAATACCATTAATGCATTACCTCGCAACACTCTAATTTCAAATTATATATTCCATAGTTTAAATATCGTGGAGGAAGCAGATATGGGATGTTCGTGTCTTCAACATCATCGAATAATTAATAAGTATTATTTTTTTGAACGTGGGTACGTGGGTGGTCATTTTAAGAGTTAAAGGACTAACGAACTAACAAATTGGTTTCTGCCGATGATCGTTCTAAATATAGATCGAGCTACGAGATTGAACTAATACCTTAGGTTTGGCCGGTATTAAGTCTTTCCTCATTGCCCGTAACTATATTGGGGGT
>JACCEA011766986.1_pt1 | contig 11099 bp, 9 predicted proteins | sample 7449851 | NCBI WGS metagenome assembly JACCEA01 (sample SAMN15323453, study PRJNA562643) | freshwater metagenome | isolation source: river surface water | place: USA:Blue River Watershed | collected 2017-08-18 | reverse complement strand
GCCTGGGGCTGCTGGTGAAGCTGGGCGTGCCGCGCAGCAACATCTGGGTGACGGATCTGGCCGGCGTCGTCTGGCAGGGCCGCACCGAGCTGATGGACGAGGACAAGGCGCAGTTCGCGCAGGAGACGAAGGCCCGCACGCTGGCCGAGATCATCCAGGGCGCGGACATCTTCCTGGGCCTGTCGGCCGGCGGCGTGCTCAAGCCCGACATGGTCAAGTCCATGGCGCCCAGCCCGCTGATCCTGGCGCTGGCCAACCCGAACCCGGAAATCCTGCCGGACGAGGCCAAGGCGGTCCGCCCCGACGCCATCCTGGCCACCGGCCGTACCGACTACCCGAACCAGGTCAACAACGTCCTGTGCTTCCCGTACATCTTCCGGGGCGCGCTGGACTCCGGCGCGACCACCATCACCGACGAAATGGAGATCGCCGCGGTGCATGCCATCGCCGAGCTGGCCCAGGCCGAGCAGAGTGAGGTGGTCGCGGCGGCCTATGCCGGCCAGCAGCTGGCCTTCGGCCCGGAATATCTGATTCCCAAGCCCTTCGACCCGCGGCTGATGATCAAGATCGCGCCGGCGGTGGCCGAGGCGGCCGTCCGGAGCGGCGTTGCCCTGCGTCCGGTCAAGGACATGGACGCCTACCGCGAGCAGCTGCAGAGCTTCGTCTATGCCTCCGGCACGATGATGAAGCCCATCATGACCGCGGCGAAGATGGCCAAGCGCAAGCGCGTGGCCTACGCCGAGGGCGAGGACGAGCGCGTGCTGCGCGCCGCGCAGATCGTGGTGGACGAGGGCCTGGCCCGCCCGACGCTGATCGGCCGGCCGGCCATCATCGCCCAGCGGGTCGAGAAATTCGGCCTGCGCCTGCGCGCCGGCGTCGACTACGACGTGGTCAACGTCGAGCAGGACGACCGCTACCGCGACTTCTGGCAGACCTACCACCGCATGACCGAGCGCAAGGGCGTGACGGTGCCGGTGGCCAAGATCGAGATGCGCCGGCGCCTGACCCTGATCGGCGCAATGCTGCTGCACAAGGACCAGGTCGACGGCCTGATCTGCGGCACCTGGGGCCAGACCGCCCTGCACCTGCAGTACATCGATCAGGTGCTCGGCCGCCGCGCCGGCGTCAACACCTATGCCGCCATGAACGGCCTGCTCCTGCCGGGCCGCCAGGTCTTCCTGGTGGACACCCACATCAACTACGACCCGAGCGCCGAGCAGCTGGCCGAGATCACCCAGCTGGCCGCGGAGGAGATGGTCCGCTTCGGCATCAAGCCCAAGGCCGCGCTGCTGTCGCACTCCAACTTCGGCTCGAGCAACCAGCCCAGTGCGGTCAAGATGCGCCAGGCGCTCGAACTGCTGCAGCGCAACGCGCCGTGGCTGGAGGTCGACGGCGAAATGCACGGCGACGTGGCGCTGGACGGCCAGGCCCGCGCGCAGCTGATGCCGAGCAGCACACTGCAGGGCGACGCCAACCTGCTGGTGCTCCCCAACATCGACGCAGCCAACATCGCCTACAACCTGCTGATGACGGCGGCCGGCGGCAACATCGCCATCGGCCCGGTGTTGCTGGGCGTCGCCAAGCCCGTGCACATCCTCACGCCCAGTGCGACCGTGCGACGCATCGTCAACATGACGGCCCTCACCGTCGCCGACGCCAACGTCTCCCGCTGAGTCTGGCGCTGCCTCAGCGCGAAAGCATGCGCTGACTTCAAGGCCATTCCGGCATCCCCGGAATGGCCTTCCTCCTTGCCCAAATTTTGGGCATGCGCTTGCCTTTCGGGGCGGGATCGGTCACACTCTCGGCTTCGAAGCGTCCGGGTTTACCCGGGCCGTGGCGTCCCCAAGGTCCCGCTCAGAAGGTCCGTTTCATGCCACTCGCCGCAGCGATCAAGTTTGCGCTAACTAGCGTCTTGATGGCGGTTGCATTCACCGGCCAGGCTCCCGCCAAGACACCGGTCGATGCGTCCACCACCCCGCCCGCCGTCATCCGGCTGGCTGAGTTGCCTCGGCAAGGGCGAGAAACCTACGAACTGATCCGCCAAGGCGGTCCGTTCCCTTATGACAAGGACGGGTCTGTGTTCTTCAACCGGGAACGGTTGTTGCCGAAGGCCGAGAGGGGTTACTGGCGTGAGTACACCGTCAGGACGCCGGGGTCGCGCGACCGGGGGGCCCGGCGCATCGTCTGCGGCGGTCCGCCGCGGACACCTGACGCGTGCTACTACACCGCCGACCACTACGCGAGTTTTCGCAAGATTTTGGAGTGAAGCCCCGATGAAGCGGGACTTTTTTGTGACCATGGAAAGAGTTGCGGAGATGGATCCTTCCCTTCGCCCCGAGATCCCTGCGGGCGGCCAGGCCGTGGGCGGCGACCAGCCGCTCAAGGGCGTGCGCAGCAACATCGTGCAGTCGATCCGCGCCTTCCGGGTGCAGGACCTGCAGGATGCCGCCAGTGGGCTGGGCCACCACTTCCTGTACGCCAACCTGGCGCAGGCCCAGAGCAAGCAGGACGTGCTGGACATGATTGCCCAGCAGTTCATCCTGCCCGCGCACTTCGGCAAGAACTTCGACGCGCTGTACGACTGCATGACCGACCCGGTCTACAAGTCCGGCCCGCAGCCGGGCTTCGTGGTGGTGCTCGAGCACATCCCGGCTCACGCCAAGTTCGACAAGGAAGCGCGCGAGCAGCTGCTGGACATCTTCCGCGACACCGCCGATTACTGGGCGGACCGGAAGGTCCCATTCAGGTGTTTCTATTCTTTTCCGTAGCCCGTTCTGCACAAGCCAGCCAAGCAGAACGGGCGAACGAGGCTCAAACCGAACCCTCGTCGGCTGACAACGGAGAGAAGATGCCCACCGACAAACTGGTGGACGTGTCGCCCCTGGCGCTGCGCATGAGCAGCCCCTTCAACGCGGGTTACTGGCTCAGCGCTGCCTGAAGCGCGGGTCACGCCCCCGACAACAAAAAGCCCGGCAATGCCGGGCTTTTTTCATGGCGGGTCTCAGGCTCGCAGCGCGTTTCAGGCGATCTGCGCCAGCGCGACGTACTCGGCCACCGGGACCTCCTCGGCCCGGCGCTGCAGGTCGAAGTCGCCGGCAAAGCCGCGGGCCTCGAGCCAGCGGCCCAGGCTGTGCCGCAGCAGCTTGCGGCGCTGGCTGAAGGCCACCTGCACCAGCTCCGACAGGAGGGCCGGATCGACCACCGCGGGGGCGGCCCAGGGCACCATGCGCACCACCGCGCTGTCGACCCGCGGAGGCGGGTCGAAGGCGTCGGGCGGGACGAACAGCACGTTCTCCATGTCGTAGCGCCACTGCAGCATCACCGACAGGCGGCCGTAGTCGGCCGTGGCAGGGCGGGCCACCATGCGGTCGATGACCTCCTTCTGCAGCATGAAGTGCTGGTCCTGGACCTGGTCGGCCATGGGCAGGAGGTGGAAGAGGATGGGCGAGGAGATGTTGTAGGGCAGGTTGCCCACCACCCGCAGCGGGGCGCCCAGGCGCTCGCGCAACGCGGCGAAGTCCACCTTCAGCACGTCGGACTCGACAACGTCCAGCTGGGGGTGGGCGCGCAGCCGCACCGCAAGATCGCGGTCGAGCTCGATGACGGTCAGCCGGCCGAGACGCTCGACCAGCGGTTGGGTGAGCGCGGCGAGGCCGGGGCCGATCTCGACCATGGGCTGGCCGGGCCGCGGATCGATGGCGCGCACGATGCCGTCGATGATGGCCGCATCGGCCAGGAAATGCTGGCCGAAGCGCTTGCGGGCGACATGCTTCATGGCCGGGCCCCCGCTTCGGGACAGCCGGCCCTCACTGCGGCGGCTCGCGCAGCTGGACGAAGGCCCGCCCGCGCACGGTCTGCGACCAGCGGGCGAACACCTCCTCGGCCTTGCGCTCGCGCACCGCATTGCGGGCGAACTCGCGCTGCTCGCGCGGGCTGAGGGCGACCTGCCGCCGCTCCACCAGCTGCACCAGGTGCACGCCAAAGCGCGAGACGAAGGGCGCGGCGATCTGGCCGGGCGCCAGGGTGGCCAGCACCTCCTCGAACTCCGGCACGAAGCTGCCGGGCGAAGCCCAGCCAAGGTCACCGCCGGCGGTGGCGCTGCCGTCCTGCGAATGCTCGCGGGCCAGGGCCGCGAAGTCGGCCTGGCCGGCCTCGATGCGGCGCTTGAAGTCCTGCAGGCGCTGCCGGGCGGCCGCCTCGGTGAACTGGGCACCGGGGCGCAGCAGGATGTGGCGGGCGCGCTGCTGGGTGATGCCCAGGTCGGCCTGGCGCTCGCGCTGCAGAACCTTGAGCACATGGAACCCGGCGCCGGAGCGCACCACCTCGCTCACGCCCCCGTCGGGCAGGGGCTGGACGGCCTCGAGAAAGAGGGGGGGGTAGCGATCGGCCTCGCGCAGGCCGAAGGCACCGCCGTTGAGGGCCGCATCGGGCGCGTCGGACGACTGGCGGGCCAGGACAGCGAAGTCCTCGCCGGCACGGGCCCGCTCCTGGATGCGCTGGGCGCGTGCACGCAGGGCCTCGATCTGGCTGGTCGAGGCGCGCTCGGGCACCGCGACCAGCACCTGGGCGATGTTCAGGCGGCCGGGCAGCGTGGAGGCGGCCGCCTTCTCCTGCAGGAACTGGTCGACCTCGGCGTCCGAGACCTGCACCCGGGCATCCACCTCGCGCTCGCGCAGGCGGATGAGGGTGATCTGGCGGCGCAGGTCCTCGCGCAGGTTGGCGGGGGTGACGCCGTCGGCGGCGGCGCGGCGGCGCAGTTCGGCCACGTCGACGCCGTTCTGGCGGGCGATGTTCTGTTCGGCCTGGTCGACCGACGCGTCGTCGACGCGGATGCCCAGCTCGCGGGCCTCGTGCAGCTGGGCGCGCTCGGCGATGAGCTGCTCGAGCACCTGGCTGGCGAGTTCGGCCCGCGGCGGAACCGGCTGGCGCTGCTGCGACAGCTGCTGCTCGACCCGCGTGACCCGGGCCCGCACCTCGTTGTTGGTGATGGGCTCGGAATTGACGACCGCGACGATGAAGTCGGCGGCCTGCGGCACCGGCGCGGGCATCGTGACAGCCGGGGTCTGCCCCGCACGCGGGGCGACAGGGGCGGCCGGTACGGCGGAGGCCGCACCGGCCGGACGCGGCGCGCGCAGCTGGGCCAGGGCCGGCGAAGCCAGCGCCACCGCCGCCAGAACCAGGCAGAGGCGGCCCGCCACCGGGCGGCTGCGCGAAACGGACGGGGAACGGTCAGGCATGCGGATCAATCGTACTGGGTGAAGCGGCTGGGCGGCGCCACCTGGCCGTGGAGGAACTGGTAGCGCGGGATATTCTCCTTGAGCGACCCCAGCACGTTGTTGCCCAGGCGGGAGAAGCCGATCATCTCCAGCTGGAACATGAAGCGCGTGTTGGCGGTGGTGGTGCCCACCCGCTGGCGCTCGACGACGACCCGGCCCACCCAGCAGCAACCGTCGTACTCGAAGCCCACCAGGGAATCGATCAGGCGGTTTTCCACCAGGTTCATGTTCAGGCGGCCGACGCTGTACCAGCGCCCGCCCCCCAGGCCCCGGCCCGCGCCGAGGTCGCGGCCGCGGTCGCCCCACAGGTCGTTGACCGGCCATTGCCAGCTCACGTCGACCTGCTCGTTGGTGCCGCGCTGGTAGCGGTAGGCGCCCTGCACCACCCGGTAGTTGGAGGGCGAGAAGCGGGTGCTGAGCGTGGACCGCTCGGAGCGGCGGTTCTTCGGGCTGTACTGGGCGGTGAGGTCGGTGGCCCAGGCCGGGGTCCAGTTGACGCCGGCGCTGGCCAGCACGTCGGACACCTGCTCGGTGGCCGGCGTGTCGGTGTAGGCCAGGGTGACACGCTGGTCGGCAAAACGCAGGCGCTGCGCGATGCCGGCGCGCGCCAGCTGCGAGCCACTCGTGGCATCCAGCAGGCGGCTGGTCACGCCAACCGTCACCAGGTTGTTGTCGGAAATGCGGTCGTGGCCGGAATAGGCGTTGTCGGCGAACAGCGTGGCAAAGCTGAAGTCGGTGGCGCCGGTGTCGTAGTTGGGCAGGTTGTTCTGCTGGCGCAGCGGCGTGTAGACGTAGTACAGGCGCGGCTCCAGCGTCTGCAGCAGGTCGCGGCCGAACAGGCTCGTGTCGCGCTCGAGGAAGATGCCGCTGTCCAGGCTGGCGGTGGGCACGGTGCGCGAGGCGCTGTCGATCCGCGCGCCGGTGTCGGGCCGGGTCCAGGGGGTGTCGAAGGCGTAGTGGCGGGTGTGCAGCCGCAGGCGCGGCGTGACATACCAGCCCGGCTCGCGCCAGGTGCGGGACAGCACCGTCTGCACGAAGGCGCGGCGCGCATCCGGCTGGCCAGTCATGCTGGGCAGCGACTGGAACTGGGTGTAGTCGGCCTCGATGCCCAGCTCGAGCCCGCCGGGCAGGGGCGCGTTGTGGCGCGCCACCACCTGCGGCAGGCGGTCGTACGGCGGGGTGATGGGCGAGGCGGTGTCCTGCAGCGTCTGCCACTTCAGCACACGGGTGCTCACGTTCCACTGCGCGGCGGGCGTCCAGTTGAGCGTGGCCTCGCTGGAGAGCAGGCGCTGCGACAGCGAGACGGAGCTGCGCGGGAAGTCGCGCCAGTAGTCGTTGTCGCTGACCCGGTTGACGCGTAGGCCCAGGCTCATGCCGCCGGGGAAGGGCTCGCGGCGCAGGCCGTCGGCATGGTCGAGGCTGAGCGACCAGCGGTCGCGGCCACGCAGCTGGTCGTTGGGCAGCACGTTGAAGATCGCGCGGCCCCGGTAGTCGGGCTCGAGGTAGCGGAAGTCGGTGCCCAGCTCGGTGCCGCGCCGGGCCATGAAGGTACCGGTGAGGGTGGCGTCCCGGTTGGGGGCGATGTCCCAGTAATACGGCACCGAGACCACGGTGCCGTTGACGTTGTCGCCGCCGGTCGTGGGCGGCAGCAGGCCGGACTTGCGGCGCGAGGTGAGCGGGAAGCTCAGGTAGGGCATCGGCACCACCGGCACGCCGAAGAACTCCAGCCGCGCGTCGTAGGCGGCACCGACTTCGTTCTCGTTGTCCAGCTCGACGGTACGCGCGGTGAGGCGCCAGGCCGGCCGCCAGGAGGCTTCGTTGCCGCGCTGGCAGGTGGTGTAGTTGCCCTGGCGGATCACCGCCCGGTCGTTGTCGATGAAGTCGATGCGCCGGGCCTCGCCGTGGGCCGAGTTCTTGAGCAGGCGGTAGCGCGGCGCGGTGAAGAAGCCGCGGAAAGCTTCGACCTCGAGTTCGAGCTCGGGCCCCTCGAACACGTCGCCGGCCCGGTTGATGCGGACGTTGCCCTGCGCACGGGCGCGGTCGGAAGGCTGCTGGTAGTCCAGCCGGTCGGCCCGCAGCACGGTGTCGCCGCGGCGCAGCACCACGCCACCCTCGGCGGTCGACTCGAGCTCGGTGCGGCCGCTGAGGCGGTCGGCCTCCATGAGGGTGGGGCGGCGCGGCCGCTGGTCGGAGGGAATGCGGTCCTGCAGGCGGGGGCTGCGGTTCAGGAGCAGGGGCGACGTGTCGGGGACCGATGGTTGCGCCTGTGCCTGCGCGCCGACGCCCATCACCGCGAGCAGGGAGACCAGGGGCAGCAGGCGGGGCATGTGGGGCGACAGGGACATCAGGAGCGGGACGGGCGGCCGTCGAAGGCGGCGGCCAGGCGGTGACGGCTTTGTAGAATCGATTATCCATGAGCGCCTCCTCCACCGCGCCCCAGGCCGTCGCCTGGAGCGATCCGCAGCGACAGGCCGCCTTCGGCCACTGGCTCGCCGCCATCCGCGCGGCGCACCGCCTCGCCCCCGACACCCTGCGGCCCGCCTCGGCGGACGCCAGTTTCCGGCGCTACCTGCGCATCGACGATGAATCCGGCGGCAGCCGGATCATCATGGACGCCCCGCCCGACAAGGAAGACTGCCGTCCCTTCGTGAAGGTGGCCGGCCTCATGGCCGACGCCGGGCTGCTGGTGCCGCGGGTGCTGGCCTGGGACGAGCCCCAGGGCTTCATGCTGCTGGACGACCTGGGCCGGCAGACCATGATGGAGGTGATCGACCCCGCACACGCCGACGCCAACCGCGCCCTGTACCAGCGCGCGATCGACGCGCTGGTGGCCTGGCAGACGGCCTCGCGGCCGGCGGTGCTGCCACCTTACGACGAGGCCCTGCTGCAGCGGGAGCTCCAGCTGTTTCCCGACTGGTACCTGGCGCGCCACCGCGGCGTCGCGGTGGAAGGCAGCCTGCGCGACACGCTGGACGCCACCTTCCGGCTGATCGTCCAGCGCAACCTCGCCTCGCCCGCCGTCTTCGTGCACCGGGACTTCATGCCCCGCAACCTGATGATCCCCGGCGCCGAAGGCGAGCCGCGCCTGGGCGTGCTGGACTTCCAGGACGCGGTGCACGGCCCCATCACCTACGACATCGCCAGCCTGATGCGCGATGCCTTCCTCTCCTGGGACGAGGAGTTCGTGCTGGACATCACCATCCGCTACTGGCAGGCGGCGCAGAAGGCCGGCCTGCCGGTCGATGCCGACTTCGGCGAGTTCTGGCGCGCGGTCGAGTGGATGGGCCTGCAGCGGCACCTGAAGGTGGCCGGCATCTTCGCCCGCCTCACGCTGCGCGATGGCAAGCCCAAGTACCTGTCCGATGCGCCGCGCTTCATCGCCTACATCCGCGCCACCGCCGGCCGCTACCGCGAGCTGGCGCCGCTGCTGAAGCTGGTGGACCGGATCGAGGGCACCGCCACCACCGAGGCGTTCTCGTTCGGCCGCCTGTGAGCGCGCCGCCGGCCGCCTGACGCCCGCGACGCGACGCGACCCCTTCCCTCACCATGCCCCGCATTTACTGCCCGCAGCCCCTGAACGCCGGCGCACGCCTGTCGCTGCCCGAGGGCGCCGCGCGCCATGTGCAGGTGCTGCGGCTGCAGCCTGGCGCCGCGCTCACCCTGTTCGACGGCCAGGGGGGCCAGTGGCAGGCCACCGTCACCCGCATGGGCCGCAGCGAGGTGGAGGTGGAGGTTGGCGCGCATGAGGCGCTCGAGCGCGAGGCCGCCCGCGCGGTGCACCTGGCCCTGGGCATGCCAGCGAACGAGCGCATGGACTGGCTGGTCGAAAAGGCCACCGAGCTGGGCGCCGCGGGCATCGCGCCGCTGCTGGCCGAGCGCAGCGTGCTGCGCGTGGCGGGCGAGCGCGCGCAGAAGAAGCAGGCACATTGGCAGGCCATCGCGGTAGCCGCCTGCGAGCAGTGCGGCCGCAACCGCCTGCCCGCGGTCGACGCGCCGCGCGAGCTGTCCCGATGGCTGCAGGCCCTGCCCCCGGGCGGGCTGCGCCTGCTGCTGTCGCTGGAGGCCGATGCACGCCCGCTGGCGGAGGTTGTGCATGACGCCGGGTCGGCGGTCCCGGTGTCTGCACGGCCCCCCGTACCGGGGACCGGACCGACAACCCCCGTGGTGCTGCTCTCGGGCCCCGAAGGCGGGCTGTCGCCCGGCGAGATCGCGCTGGCGCGCGAGGCCGGCTTCACGCCGGTGACGCTGGGCCCGCGCGTGCTGCGCGCCGAGACCGCGCCGCTGGCGGCCCTGGCGCTGCTCACGGCCTGACCCCGCGCCGCCGCGTCCTTGACCCTGCCGCGGGCTGGGGCATCATGGGCGAATGAATCCCCGCCTGTTCCTCCTGGCCCTGTGCCAGGGCCTGTTCCTCACCAACAACGTCACCTTCATCGCGATCAACGGCCTGGTCGGCCTGTCGCTCGCCCCGCGCGCCTGGATGGCGACGCTGCCGGTGATGGGGTACGTGGTGGGCGGTGCGCTGTCCACCGGCCTGGTGGCCCGCACCCAGCGCACGCTGGGGCGCCAGCGCGGGTTCCAGGTCGGCCTGGTGGTAGCCCTAGGGTCGGCGCTGCTGTGCGCCTATGCGGCGGTGTCGCGCAACTTCTGGCTGCTGTGCCTGGCCACGGTGGTGGCCGGCTACTACAACGCCAACGCCGGCCTGTACCGCTTCGCCGCGGCCGAACTCACCGGGCCCGAGGGTCGGGAGAAAGCGGTGTCCTGGGTGATGGCCGGCGGCCTGATCGGCGCGGTCGCGGGCCCCAACCTCGCGGCCTCCACGCGCGACGCGCTGTCGGTGCCCTTCGCCGGGGCCTACATCGCGCTCGCGGGCGTGGCCCTGCTGGGCCTGGTTCTGATGTCGATGCTGAAGTTCCCGGCGGCCCCGGCGCCGAAGGTGGGCGAAGGCCCGCGCGCGGGTCGGCCGCTGCGGGCGATCATGGCGCAGCCGGTGTTCATCGTCGCGGCGGCCACAGGCGCGCTGGGCTACGGCGTGATGAACCTGCTGATGGCGGCCACCCCGTTGGCGATGCAGCAGTGCGGCCTGCCCTTCGCCGATGCCGCCTTCGTGCTCGAGTGGCACGTGATCGGCATGTTCGCGCCGGGCTTCTTCACCGGCAACCTGATCAAGCGCTTCGGCGCGCCGCGCATCATGGCGTTGGGCGTCGCGCTGAACCTGGTCTGCATCGCGATCGCGCTGGCCGGCGTGCAGCTGCACAACTTCCTGGTGGCGCTGTTCCTGCTGGGGGTGGGCTGGAACTTCCTCTTCACCGGCTCGACCACGCTGTCCCTCTCGGCCTACACGCCGGAGGAACGCGACCGGGCGCAGGGTGCGCTGAACTTCTTCGTGTTCGCCACGCTCGCCCTGAGCTCGCTGTCCTCGGGCGTGCTGGTGACGACCCAGGGCTGGCAGATCCTGAACTGGGGCTCGGTGCTGCCGGTGGGCGTGGCGGCGGCGGCCCTGGCCTGGCTGGCGCTCAAGCAGCGCCAGGCGCGGATGGCCGCGACGGCCTGAGGCGCGCGGCGCGGCGCCCCGCTCAGGGCATCGCCGCGATGACCTCCGCCACCGCCGCGGTCAGGCGCTTGGCATAAGGCACGTGCAGGAACTCGTTGGGGCCGTGCGCGTTGCTGCGCGGGCCCAGCACGCCGCACACCATCATCTGCGCGGTGGGAAAACCGGCGCTGAGCATGTTCATCAGCGGAATCGTGCCGCCCTGGCCGATGTAACCGCACGGCGCGCCGAAGTGCGCCTGCGAGGCGCGGTGCAGCGCATTCTCGAACCAGGGG
>JACCEA010590459.1_pt1 | contig 11099 bp, 11 predicted proteins | sample 7449851 | NCBI WGS metagenome assembly JACCEA01 (sample SAMN15323453, study PRJNA562643) | freshwater metagenome | isolation source: river surface water | place: USA:Blue River Watershed | collected 2017-08-18 | reverse complement strand
GAATGTCGAACCACTCGGCACTGGGCGCCGTTCCCATATCAATGATTTGCTGCAACTCCAATCGCACCAATTTGAAATACAACTCGGTAATTTGGTGGTAAATGATGAAGATGTTTTCGTCGGGAATTTTAGTTTTGGGCTGTTGAAGGTTCAACAAAACATCCAAATGAATGTAATCCCAATAAGAAAGGTAATCGGAATAAATCAAACCGTCTAAGTAGGAAATCCAATCTTGACCGGTTGCTGCATATTTTGCCTCCAATTTTTCAAGGCGTTGTTGAAGTTCAGGATTCATATCGAGAATTGTTGTGCGATTAATAAGCCGAATTTTACGAAAAGTACGGTTGAAATGATGCTAACCATGACATAAATCATGGAATTCCACAGGGGTTGGGATTCAATCATGCGTAAAACTTCCAAGGAAAAGGTGCTGAAGGTACTGAATCCACCACAAAACCCCGTTCCCATCAGTAAAAAGAAGGTCGATTGGCCGTTTTTCTGAGCGTGATGGAAGAAAATTCCGAGCAAAAACGAAGCGAGAACGTTGGAAATCCAGGTAGGCCACGGAAACGACTCCGATGCCGAAATCCAGTGGCTCATCTTCCAACGAACCAAGGAGCCGATAGCCCCGCCCAACGCTACGCTGATCCAGTTCATTTGTTGTAAACGAAAGGCGATTGAAAATCTTTGAAGGACGAAAGAATTTGATCTTTGTCGGAAATGATCGGTTCATCTACGGGCAACCATTGAACTTGTAGATCGTGGTCGTTCCACATCAAACCGCCCTCAGAGGCTTTGTTGTAGTATCCGGTACATTTGTAAACGAAAACGGTATCTTGTTCTAGGGTTTGAAAACCGTGCGCAAACCCGGGTGGAACCCAGAAAATGCGTTTATTTCGGTCGTTCAATTCTACGGCAACGTGCTGCCCGTAGGTGGGTGATCCTACACGAATGTCCACGGCCACATCCAACACCGCCCCTTTGATCACGCGCACCAACTTTCCTTGCTCGAAGGGCGGCGCTTGGAAATGGAGTCCGCGAATGGCACCCAATTCCGAGCACGACTCGTTGTCTTGCACGAAAGGTAGGTTGATGCCGCATTTGGCGTAGTTTTCTTGGGAAAACGTTTCTAAAAAGTAACCACGGCGGTCGTCGAAAACGCGCGGTTCAATCAAAACCAAATCGGGAATGGAGGTGGGGATGATGTTCATGAAAAGATCCAAAATGTTAGTACGCCGGCCGTGTAGCCCAGCAATACTGGAAGTGAAAAATGTTTTAAATACCGTTGAAAAGAAATTTTTTCCATTCCCATGGCGGCCACTCCTGCGGCCGAACCGATGATGAGAATGCTTCCGCCGGTGCCGGAAGTGAAGGCCAGCATCTCCCAAAAGAATCCATTCGGACCAAATTCGCCGGTGGAAATGGGGTACATGCCTTGAGCGGCTGCGACCAAAGGAACGTTATCTACAATGGCCGAAAGAATACCAATGGTGGCGGTAATGGCCACCGAGGATCCGTTGAACCAAAGGCTGAGTTGTTCGGCAAACGATTGCAAAATTCCGGCATAACTCAAGGCCGAAACCGCCATCAGGATACCCAAGAAAAACAAAATGCTGGGGGTGTCGATTTGGGTGAGGACTTGTTGAGCCCGCAACGTTTTACGAACGTCTTCCGGTTTTTTTCGGTGAATGATTTCAATCATGATCCAAATTCCTCCCAACCCCATGAGCATGCCCACAAAGGGAGGTAAATGGAAGATTTCTTTAATAATGGGAACTAACAATAATCCAATAATTCCAATGAAGAGTACCAACTGTTGGTCTTTTTTGTCTTGGATGGAATCATCGTTTTTGGCTGGAATAGCGGCGATGGTTTGCCCTTTGAGCTTTCGCAAAAACCAAAACAAGGGAATGATTACGCTTACAACAGATGGAATGAAAATGGATTTTACAAAGGGAAGAACGTCGGGTAATTGACCGCCAATCCACAACATGGTGGTGGTAACGTCGCCGATGGGCGACCAGGCACCTCCGGCATTGGCAGCCACTACCACCATTCCAGCAAAGATGAAGCGAAGTTTTTCGTCGGCAATTAATTTGCGAATCAATACAATCATCACAATGGTGGTGGTGAGGTTGTCGAGCAGGGCCGAAAGGAAAAAAGCAATGGACGTGATGATGAGTATGAGGTTTCCCGCTTTTTTGGTCGATATTTTATCGGTAATGATGGAGAATCCGTCGTGCGCATCGATGATACCAACGATGGTCATAGCGCCGAGGAGAAAGAAGAGGATTTCGGCGATTTCGATGACGGAATGTTCTAAACTGGAGTGGAAATCGCCTCCAAAGGCTGCGATGATCATCCACGAAACCATGCCTAAAACCAAGGCAACAGCCGCTTTATCGATTCCCCATTTGTGTTCAGTGGAAATGAAAAAGTAGCCAACGAAAAAAACGAGGAGTAGCCAAATTTGCATGAACAAAAATAAGGAAAAAGTGCGAAAGCCGAAGGGGGAAAATCCTTAGGACTTCAACGCGGATTCGATTTCGGAAAGCCAGCGCTGTTGATGCGAAAGATTGGGAAACACCACTTCTAGAGGTCGGTAAAAAACGGGAACGGAAAGGGAGGATTCGGGAAAGATTTCTAGGAGCTTAACCGCATCTTTTTCGGTGGTGATGATTTGTTCAAGTTGATTTTCGGAAACGATGCGTTGCATTTCTTCTACATCACGGGAGGTGTACCGGTGGTGATCGCGAAAGCGAAGGTGCAGGGTGGGTTGCTCTTGTTCGCCAAAAACGTGGTTGCGGGCAATTCCCGACACGGCCAACGTTTTCCCTTCTTTTCGGTAGCTTCCTTGGCCGTGAACGAGCACGGGTTCATGCAAGGCATACGAAGAAAAAATGATCTTCTCCTTCAGTTCTGATGGAGCATTTTGAAGAAATTTCTCGGGGTCAAAGTTTTCCGGAGTACCGGTGATAACGATGATGGAGGCCTGTTCTGCTCGTTTTGGGAGATCGCGCAAACTTCCTTTGGGAAAGACTTTGTTCTCCCAAAATGGCTTGGAAAATGGGGTAAGCAACGTAGAAAAGCTGGATTGTAGTTTTCGGTGTTGAAAGGCATCATCGAGCACGGCAACCTTTGAATCGGGATATTTTTCATGCAGCTTCTCCAATCCGAAGAGTCGGTTTTCACAAACGCCACCGCGAAAGGATTCATCGAATCGGTGGGCGATGATTTTCGGTTCATCTCCAATTTCGGCCGTGGTGGAATTGGAGGTAATGAGTTGGAATCCGCTGCTTTTTCGACCGTAACCGCGGGATAGAAAGATGGGATGATGGGTTGCGAGGTGTTGGAGAAGAAAAAGGGTGTGGGGCGTTTTCCCGCTTCCCCCAAATTCCAGGTTTCCAACGACGATGGTTTTTCCGTTTCGCCAGGGAGAGGAATGTAGGATTTTTCGGTCGAAAGCGAAATGGCGAAGGGAAAGGACCAGGTTCAACATCATCCCATAAAGGTAATTCAAATGAAACTTTTTTAGCAAATTGGCCAATTGGTTTCTTAAATTTGTTCATGCTACTAGGATTGCGACAGAAATTGTCAAGGGTTTCAAATCAACATTTCATTCCAGAAATTGATGGTTTACGATTCTTAGCTATTTTTCTGGTGATCCTTCTTCATGCGAAAACCACGCTCTTCAAGGAGTTTTCTGGGGTGTTTGACAAAAATGAGCTGCTTCAAAATCCCTTGTTTTACATCATCTATCACGGTGATTTGGGTGTGAAAATTTTCTTTTCCATCAGCGGGTTTATTTTGGCTATGCCTTTTTCGAAGGCGGGAAGAGACAAACAGCCTTTTCCTTCGTTAAAAAACTTTTATTTCCGCCGATTAACGCGATTGGAACCTCCGTTTATAATGGTCATGATTGGACTGTTCTTTGTAACGGGGATTCAATCGAATCAACTAAATTGGGATTACTTCGAACACCTTCTAGCCAGCATTTCGTATTCCCACATGTTCATTTATGGGTACTGGAGTCCCATCAATCCGGTGACTTGGAGCTTGGAAACGGAAGTTCAATTCTATCTTTTGCTGCCTTTGTTCGCGTTGGTGTTTCGCATTTCCAAACCTTCCTTGCGTTGGGGAGCCTTGCTCGCTTTCACGGTTTTGTTAACGTTGGTTAGCCGAAATATGGATTTAGCAGCGTTTCATCTCAAAAAATCATTGTTGAGTTATTGGGGATTCTTTAGCGTGGGTATCTTATTTGCCGATTTTTATCAAACCCAATTCCATGTCATTCGTGGAAAGAAATCCTTTTTATTTGATGGAATAGGAATACTTAGTTTTCTTCTATTATTTGGAAAATTTGATGGATTTTTGGACGAAGGCTGCCGAAAAATCATTCAAAGTTTCAATTTTATCTGGGTTTTGCCTCTGTTTTTTGCTGTTTTTCGAGGAAGAATTTTATCCTGGTTCTTCACCTTACCTTGGATTGTCATCTTTGGAGGAATGTGTTACACCATCTACCTCATTCATTACCCCGTTTTGTTTTTAATCGGACAGCGATTGTCGCCGGTTTTGGGTGGAGATTCTCCAATATTTTGGGGAGTTTACCTGCCATTTTTGTTGATCGCACTTCCCATTTTGGCCGTTGTATCGTCGGTATTTTTCATTTATTTCGAAAAACCGTTCATGTACAAAGATTGGCCAGACCGATGGTCCATGGCGATCAAATCCAGATTTAAGAAATCGAATAGGTAGTTCCCTCTTTGGTGTCTTTCACCGCTACACCCAGTTTCTCTAATGCAATGCGAATTTGGTCGGAAGTAGCCCAATCCTTATTTTCTTTCGCCAATTTTCTTTGTTGAAGAATCATGTCCATCAATCCATCGATCAAGGTGGTGTTTTGTTGGGATGATTCGAACAAACCAAGAACATCCGAAATCCAATGGTTTACCTCTTTTTGGAGTTGACCTAAATCTTCGGAAGAAATGGTTAAATCTCCTCGATGAATTTTATGAACGTGGTTGATGATTTCAAACAATTGCGCCACCAATTTAGGTGCATGGAAATCATCATTCATGGCATCATAACAACCCTTTAATAGTTCGGAAAGGTTGAAATTGGTTTCTGCTGAGGTGGTGATGGTCGAAATGGATTTCACGCCTTCCATCAATCGCTTGAAGCCAGCTTCGGCGGCGTTCAAGGCGGCTTCAGTAATATCCAAGGTGGAGCGGTAATGTGCCTGAAGCACAAAGAAACGAAGAACTTCGGCAGCGTAGGGTTTGGAGAACAGAGGAGAAGTTCCTTCAATCAGTTGAAGGGGAGTAAAGAAATTACCGTCGGACTTCGACATTTTTCGTCCGTTCAAGGTAAGCATGTTGGCATGCATCCAATACTTTACGGGATCTTTGTGATGCAGTCCTTTGCTCTGAGCAATTTCGCATTCGTGGTGCGGGAATTTTAAATCCATTCCGCCGCCGTGAATGTCGAACTGTTCGCCCAGGTATTTGGAGGACATCACGGAACACTCGAGGTGCCAGCCTGGAAACCCTTTTCCCCAGGGTGAATTCCATTGCATGAGGTGCTCGGGCTCAGCTTTTTTCCAAAGGGCAAAATCTTGCAGATTGGTTTTATCGCTTACTCCATCGAGGGAGCGGGTAACGTCTTTTAGGTCTTCAATTTTTCTTCCTGAAAGTTCGCCATAGGGGAATTTTTCGAGGTATTTCATCACGTCGAAATACACCGAACCGTTGGAAACGTAGGCATATCCAGCGTCGATCAACGCCTGAGTCCATTCAATTTGTTCGAGAATATGGGCGGTAGCGGTGGGTTCGATGGAAGGGGGAAGGAGGTTGAACTTTTGGAGAACGTCGTGAAAATTATTGGTGTATTTCTGCACCAATTCCATGGGTTCGATGGCTTCGAGCCGGGATTGTTTGGAAATGCGGTCTTCGCCATCGGCGGCATCGCCAAGCAAATGACCTACATCGGTGATGTTTCGAACGTAGCGTACTTTATAGCCTAAAAACAACAGATGACGGTAAATAAGATCGAAGTTGATGAAGGTTCGAACGTTTCCAATGTGAACTTCATTGTAAACGGTAGGGCCACAAACGTACATTCCAACTTGAGGGGATTGAAGGGGTTGGAATTCTTCCATTTTTCCGGAAAGCGTGTTGTAAATTTGAAGGCCAGTTTTCATGCAGCTAAATTACAGCCCGTTGTTGGAAATTGGAAATCAAAAGTCGACCAATGGAAAAGCAGAAACAGGTTATTTTAGGGATAGATATTGGGGGAACCAATGTTGCATTTGGACTCATTGGAAAAGAGGAGAAGAAGATTCTTTGGAAGGATTCAGAACCCATTCATCAGTTTTCCACCGCCGAAGAAATGGCCGATCGAATCGGGCAAAAGATTCAAAATAAGTTTGAACTGGTAGGAATTGGTATTGGAGCGCCCAATGGGAATTATTACACGGGATCCATCGAGTTTGCGCCGAATTTACCCTGGAAAGGAATCGTTCCCTTGAGACAAATTTTCGAGAAAAAGTTCGGAGTTCCCACGGTTGTTTCCAACGATGCCAATGCCGCAGCTTGTGGTGAATACGTGTTTGGGAAAGCGGGAAATCATCCGAATTTTTTGATGATGACGCTGGGAACCGGCGTAGGATCGGGGTTGTTTGTGGATGGGAAATTGGTTTTGGGATCGGATGGAATGGCCGGCGAATTGGGTCATTTTATGGTTGTGCCGAATGGCCGGCCTTGCGGTTGCGGTAGAAACGGATGTTTGGAGGCCTATGCATCGTCCACTGCGCTCATCAAACAGTATTTGGAGAAATCAAAAACGCAGGAAACCGTAACTGCAAAAGATGTTGTTGACCGATGGAAAAACGGAGATCCCATCGCAACGGAGGTGATGGTTGGTTCCATTGAAATTTTAGGGATGAGTTTAGCCAATTTTGTTACGATTCATTCCCCCAGCATGATCGTTTTATTTGGTGGTTGGGCTCAATCGGGGGAAAGTACGCTCGAAGCAATTCGATCATCCTTAGAGAAAAATATTTTGGAAATTTATCGGGGGAAAGTAGAACTAGTTTCCAGTCTGTTGGAAGGGTCTGACGCAGCTTTATTAGGTGCAGCATCATTGGTATTTTGAGTTAAATTCATCCATTCTTGCCAATCTTTTGGAAAATATTTTTTCGATAAATTGGTGAAATATTTAGGATTATGGTTAATTCTGGCCACGATAATTCCAAGGAAAAAAACGGTTATTCCCAATCGAAAGGAATTGTGATTTGAGTTCAGGAATCCGATCCACCAGAGAAATAACAAGAAAAAGGTTTCATTGGGGTAAGTCTTCCATCGTTTCCTTTTCGAATAAATGATGATGATATAAATAACGATGGCAAAGACACCGAGTAGACCATGCTCGGCAAAAATCCTGGATAATTCAATGTGGGCCGATACCGAGTTGGAGAATCCATAATAATACCGAAGCGGCTTTGCCATCCCAGGTCCAACGCCAATCAGAAAGTTGTCGGCAAAGATTTGTAAATCAATGAAAAGAATCTGATCCCTTCCCGACAATACATCTCGCTCTCCGGTTTTTTGGGTCAATCCCGTTTCCCCCGAATATCGCTTTTCCAATGCCGATCCTGTAAGTGAATTGGCAAGCAGGAAAACAAGGTAGAAGAGCACGGCACCTAAAACCAAATAAATTCCTTTTTTAAAGGATTGTAGATTTCGAACCCGAACGAAACTCAATAATATGATCAACGCAAAAGCGATGAATGGTACCGTTACGCCACCCCTAGAGAAGGTGAGTAATCCACGAAATACGCATAAACCTAAAACGGTGTAATCGAGTAATCTGTATTTGAAGATTTTTATTCCAAAAAAGATGGAATAAAGCAGAATTCCAGCACCAACGCCCATCATGATGGAAACCTGGTTGGGTCCAAAGTTCCCGGATAAGGCCGAATTACTTGCCGTAAAATTTACTTCAGCCAATTCATCAAAAGAAATGGTGTTGGTTTGAATATACACCAAAATGCTGGAAATGGGCAATACAAGAACTCTGCAGAGGTTTTGAATGTCAACAGAATTCAATTGGTAGTGATAGAAATACGAAAGCAAAGCACCAAGTCCGATGGGGCCAAGTACGGTGGTCATTACGGTTTCAAACCAAAAATCGGCATTGGTATCTACATAAACCAATGACGGCAAGAACAAAAGAATGAAAAGTATGGATAAACCGTTGGGAAGCCTTCTTTTTCGAGTGAAGAATAAACCGAATACCGATAAAATAATGATGGAATATTTGGAAATTTCGTGGGGAGCAACCGATTTGGCCATTCGCAAATACAACTCAAAAACTCCAATCAAGGCCATGTACAAATGGGCCTCACCATTTTTATTGTTATTCCTGAAAACATCAATCATTCCGATGATTAGGATGAGATAACCCATCACCCCAGCAAAAATGGGGTTTCCAACCAATCCTATTGCTCCAAAAAGGAGAAAAAAAATGAGGAATAAATGATCCTTTTCAAGAATTTTAATCATGCATTCATCATTGAGAAAATAGTCATTCCAACTGCGATTCCGACATTGTAAGAACCAACGACATTGTCAGCCATGGGGAGTTTCGCTTCTTGATCGGCAATTTTACGAACGATGGTTGAAATGCCCTCCTCTTCCGAACCAAATACCAGGCAAATGTTTCCTGTTAAGTCAATTTCAGATATCATTTTTTCAGCATGTTCGGTGATACAAACAATGCGAATATCTTGTTCCTGTAGGTAAAGTAGGGTATTGCGTAAATTCTTTTCGCGGCAAACGGGCATTTCCAAAAAAGCCCCCGCCGAGGTTTTTACCGCATCACTCGTGATGCTTCCGCTGCCGGTTTCGGGAATAATTAAACCGCTCAATCCTGCACAATACACCGTTCGTCCAATTGCACCCAAATTGCGAACATCCGTAACGCCGTCCAACGCAATCAAACGAATTCCCTTCCCTTGCGCCTTCAATACCGGAATCAAATCTTCAATTTTTCGGTAAGAAATGGGAGAAGCCAAAGCAACAATTCCTTGGTGGTTCCCTCGAGTTAATCGATTTAATTTTTCTTTCGGAACGTATTGAACTGGAATATCAACCTTACGGCAATACTGAACAATGGATTGAATGGCATTGGATTTTTCATCCCTAGAAACCATCAACTTATTGACAGGATTCTTCGATTGCAGCAAGGTTTCAACAGCGTGAATCCCGTAAACCAAATCTGGATTTTCATTCCCACCGGAAGAAAATTGCGGACGTTGTGAAAACTGCATCAATGTCCGATTGAGGCTAAATAACGTTCTGCATCCAAAGCTGCCATGCAACCCGTTCCTGCCGCGGTAATCGCTTGCCGGTACGTTTTGTCGGCCACATCTCCCGCGGCAAAAACGCCAGGAATGTTGGTTTTCGTTGTTCCCGCTTGAACCACCAAGTACCTGCTTTCATCCATATCCAACTGATTTTTAAACAAGTCGGTATTGGGTTCATGACCAATGGCCACGAAAAATCCTTGGATGGGAATGGTCGTCAATTCTCCGGTTAACGAATTTTTTACACGCACGGCCTCTACTGTTTTTTCGCCCAAAATTTCGTCGGTTTCAGTATTCCACAGCACCTCGATGTTGGGCGTATTGAACACGCGTTGCTGCATGGCAACCGAAGCTCGCATTTTGTCTTTACGTACAATCATGGTGACCTTCTTGCACAATTTCGCTAGATAAGTTGCCTCTTCGGCAGCGGTATCTCCGGCACCTACAATGGCAACTTCTTGTCCACGAAAGAAAAACCCATCGCAAACCGCACAAGCTGAAACTCCGAACCCATTCAATCGCTGTTCGCTATCCAATCCCAACCACTTGGCCGAAGCTCCGGTGGAAATGATCACGGCATCAGCCGTCATCTCAGTTTCTTCATTGATCCAAATCCGTTTTGGAGAAGCCGATAAATCTACCTTTGATATCCATCCAAATCGAATGTCGGCACCCATGCGCTTCGCTTGATTTTCGAAATCCACCATCATCTCTGGACCCATGGCTCCATCGGGGTAACCAGGAAAATTATCCACTTCGGTGGTAATGGTCAACTGACCACCGGGTTGCATTCCTTGGTATAAAACGGGTGTGAGGCCAGCTCGTGCCGCGTAAATGGCTGCCGTATATCCGGCAGGACCTGAACCGATGATCAAAACGGAGGTGTGTTCTATGGTACTCATGTGTGGTAAAGTTAAGCTTATTTTTAACGAATTCGGTCGATGCTGCGAACCAAGGCCTCATCTTTCTGAACATTTCTTCGGCCGAGGAACAAAGAAATAAGAGAAACAACGAGGAAGAAAGTTCCCATGTCAGGATGATTTTTGGTCAATTTGTCCATACGGATGTGTTCAACATCGCTTTGAAGAGAAAGCATCCAATATCCAACAACAGAAACCAACAAAAGCAATTGGATGATCAATACCCAGCCTGAGATTTTGATTTGAATTTTTCTGTTTTTGAAAAAATAAATCACCGCGGCGGTACCCAAGAGGGAAAATCCAAGCAGCATGGCTACGAGCGGAGTATTTTGATTGAGGGAATTATGAATTCCATCAACGATGCGAACGTAATGAAAATGCGTTGCGAACAATTGTACGAATTCTTGATCAGACCCGTACTCCCGATAAAATAAGGAGGTAAATGAAGCAAGGATGAGGGCCAAAAGAGAGCTGGAAAAATAGATGGTTTGAATGCGTTGCCACATGGCGTTATTTTTTTTGATTTGCAAAAATACAGGGTTCATTCGGTTTTACCTTTGCTTTGTGAAGCGTTTTTTCATTGAGTTGAGATATTTTGGAAAAAATTATCACGGTTGGCAAATTCAACCGAACGCGATCACCGTTCAAGAAGTTTTGGATGCCGCTCTCAGCAAACTGTTGAAAATCCCAATCCAAAGCATGGGGCAGGGGAGAACCGATACCGGGGTACACGCTACTCAATTTTTTGCGCATTTCGATTCCCCGGAAACGTTGCCGGTCGATTTTCAAAAAGCCCTTCAAGGGAATCTCCCGAT
>JACCEA010461506.1_pt1 | contig 11100 bp, 6 predicted proteins | sample 7449851 | NCBI WGS metagenome assembly JACCEA01 (sample SAMN15323453, study PRJNA562643) | freshwater metagenome | isolation source: river surface water | place: USA:Blue River Watershed | collected 2017-08-18 | reverse complement strand
TCACCTAATCGAAGGAGGGAGAGGTCACCACCAGCATATCGCGAGAAAGAGAGATCTATTCGAGAGCGTTCAAGGTCAAGAGAGAGAAGTCGTAGAAACTATTCAGATGATAAAGAGAGTGATAGTACGATGATTCGTATGTTAATGGAACAGAATGATAAGTTAATAAAGATGGTATCACAAAGTGCTCCAGTACAGCCTACTGTATCTTATGCACACCCAATGGTTCCACCAATTCATTATCAACAACGTCCATCGACACCCTATTATGCTCCACCACCTCCTCCGGTATATCATCCACCCCCTCCTCCCTATCAACAGTATTCTATGCAGTACCGCGAGAAGTAGAATAATACATTTACGTATTAACTTTATAAAAAAAATGATCATTTGTATATCTAAAGTAATAACAGAATGAATTTTATTACTGATAAAAAAAATGAACTCAACCGATTTTATACCATTTTCGATGGATACTTGGGAAGATATTTTTCTTTTAAATAATCTTATGCCTGATACGAAAAAGAACGTAAAAAGATTAGAAGTGAAGACAAATAATACTTCCTCTTTAAATGAAAGTACTAAGGAAAATAAACCATTAAGGTATTTTATGCAGTGTACGAATGAAGAAAAAGAAGAAAAAGAAGAAACGACTAAACCACCATTAAAGATTGATAAAAAAAAATTTACTTCCATGTTAGAAAAACTAAAATATGTGATATCAATTTTGCATAAAGAACCAAACAGTAAACATAAACCGTTATTAGATGAATTCGTTGATAAATATTTTATGGAATATGTACAATTTATCATAAATAAGATAAATTATTGTGTTGGAAGTATTAATATTTATTGTTTAATCTTTATATTAAATACCATGATATTTTATCATGAATTAAAAGAGTCATACCCTACAAGTGATGTTAATCATCACTTAGAATTATTCATTAGACATAATATAACAAGGTGTATGAAAGAAGAAGATGGATTCGGAAAGGTAAAAACTGAAAATAAGAATTATCTAAAATCAAATAATTTGGATAAAAAGAATTTTAAACTCTTTCCTAGTATTTTATACAGGAAAGATTATTCTTTATTCAGGAGAGAACATTCTTTAAACATAAAAAGTAATCATCATTCTTATGTAAAAAAGAGTGAATCACCTCAAGATAATGTTAGGGAGGAACCTTCAAGGTCTCATCTAACTATTATGGGAAAAACGAAGAGAACAGAGTCATTTGATGATTCTAGTTCTAACTCTACTGCTTCTAATATGAAAAAAAGTAAAGGACCAGAAGATGCTGTAGAACGAAGTAAAGAGAATGAAAGTAGTATTATTAAAATGTTAATGGAACAGAATGAAAGGTTAATGAAGATGGTATCACAAGGACAAGCACAAGCACAAGTACAACAACCTGTTACTTATATGCCTTTAATGCCACCACCTATTCATTATCAACATCCTATTCCCTCATACTATTCTCATACTCCTTCCCCTCATCCTATTCATTATCAACACCCTTCTCCTCCTATTAACTATCAATACCCTCCTCCTCCTTATCAACCATATCCACACATCAATACTCAGTATTCTGTACCAGATAAAAATTAATAAAAGAGTCGGAAAATTATAAAATATAAATAAATAAAAAAATTAAACTTCAAAATCCAAGCGGGAGAACGAGCATCGACGATTCACATCACGCTGCTCAAAATCAGAATCTGAAAATTCTTGAAAAAGATATTTTGAAGTTAAAGGTTTTTTTAAAAATTCATCCATATCTATTTTTCCATTTTTCAATTCAATTAATTCTTTGATTTTTTCATCAAAGAGTTTATTTAAAGATTTATCATGAAGAGGTATAACTAATTTTTTACATTTTTGTAAATGGTCTAATCCGTTAAAATCAGAATAAAATGCTAAATTAGTCATATTTAATAATTTTTCAATCACATTCTTTTTTTTTTTATCTTTTTCACAAGCATAAAACAATGCAGTCTTCTTCTCTTCATTACTTAATAATGAAACATATTCTATCAAATACTCATTTTTTAATATCTCTTCAACAAAATCATACCATTCCATCTCAATTAAAACCATTAATAATGTCTTGGGATAAGCATGTGTATGTAAAATTTTAAATCTCATATTCTCTTTTAACATATTAAAAAAGAGTACAAAAACTGACCTCATCTGATAGGATAATGTTAACAAACAAAAATAATATATCCATTCTAATTTATCCAATTTTGTATATGGAATTGTTTTTAAACAATGTTCAATTAAAGATATATCTTTTTTTTTAAGAATCATCTGTCCAATGAATGATTGGTCATACATTTTTGTATTACTCGATGAATAAATATCATAAATAACTGAATTTAATTTTCCAGAATAAATCATAATTGATAATTCTTTTTTCAAATGATGTGTAAGCATAAGATCGATAGAAGAGTATCCATTCGTATTTTGAAGATTAATTAAAACTTCATCAAATTTATCTAAATGATTTTTTAAAATTTCATTTAATAATTTCTTGCATTCATATCGAGATGCTAAATGTAAAATAGTATCATTCTGTTTATTAATCATAAATAAAGTACTTGGTTCACGTTTAAGAATAGATAGACTTATATCATCAAATCCACCTCGAACTACAGTAAAGAGTGCATTGTTTTGAAAAGATGATAATTCTAATAAATCTTCATTTTTCATAATATCAATCAGTTGTTTTACCATCTTTTCATTTTTATTTTCAACAGCAAAATGAAGTGCAGTTTCACCATGTTCATTCTTTTTCATAATATCAACATGTGGAATAATCTTATCAAAGATATGATTCCATCCATTTTTACAGATATACATTAAAAATGTATATCCATGTTGATTCTGTTGATTTAAATCAATCTTATTTTTAGATAAAAGATAAAGTGCCATCTTTTCCAATTTTACAATAGCTGTATCCATAAGAAGATTATCACCTGTCTCATCTTTTGATTGAATATACCTTTCAAATGCACTTGGATGTATTAATTCTATCTTTCCTAATATCTCAATAATTTCATCCTCCAATTCATGAGGATATTCATAATATATTTTATCTACTAAATCGATAATATTATCTGTTTTTACAAATCCTCTTTTTTTTAGTTTTCTTACTGTATTTTCACTAAATCCCAATTTAGATATTTCTATTTCAGGATATTTTTTCTCTGAATCTTCTATACTTTTTCTTAAAGATATTGATTCTTCCTTTAAAACTTTTACTTCTGAATGATTATTTTTAGTTGGAGTTAAATCACTCTTCGTATTTGACATAGAACTCATCGTTTCAGTAAGTATCTTTTCTAAATCTTTAACTTTACTTAATATCTCTGGTGTTAATTGTTGATTTACTGATTGAATCGATTTATTAATACTTGTTAATAAACTATCCAAAGTAGTATCATTTTTCAACTTAAAAATAAATTGTCCTTCTTGCATTTTTAAATAAATTTTTTTGATATAAATTATAACTAAAGAATAAAAGATAAAAAATATATTCATTTTTTTTAAACAATATACTGAAAAACGTAAAGATGAGTCAAATCATGTAAATCAAAATATTCAATCTTATACCATATATTTTCATTATCCATAGGAGAAACCCTATATTGAATATATGAAATATCATTAAATAGATAAGATGGAACTGATGTTCGATACATCTTCATAAAAACTTCTTGATACCAATATTGAATGTTGGTATAATTCATTCGATGATAATAACGATGTTGATATGCTTTAGTACGAAGTTCTTCAACCCTCTCGGAAGAGGGTGGTAAATATGCTTGTTTTAATAACTCTTCATTCTGTTTTTGAATAGATACAGGTTCTTCTACTTTTTTAGGTGGAGCCGGATTATCTTCTCTCTTCAAAATTCTGACACGAGGTGCCAATGGAGGAAGATGATTAATCTTGACTTCATGAACTGGTTTTGATTCAACTTTTACTTCAGGTAAAGGAGAAGGAGGAGGTGTTAATACAACATTTACTTCTTCTTTCTTCACTTCAGGTACAGGAATAGGTTTTAATACATTTCTCACTTCTTCTTTCTTTACTTCAGATAAGGGAGAAGGAGGAGGTGTTGATACAATCTTAACTTCTTCTTTCTTCACTTCAGGTAAAGGAGGAGGAGGAGGTGTTAATACAACCTTTACTTCTTCTTTCTTTACTTTAGATAAAGGAATCGGTTTTGATAAATTTTTCACTTCTTCTTTCTTAACTTCAGGTAAAGGAGAAGGAGGTGGTGTTGATACATTTTTCACTTCTTCCTTAGCTCTTTGTAAAACAGACCTTGGTTTAAAAGGTGTTGCACTTGAATTTAATTTTTTATTTTCCATCTTAGGTGGAACATATAATTTTACACCATTTTCATCAGTCTCTCTAGAATAAATAATAGTGTTTACTCTCTCCTTCTTTTTAACAGATGAGTTTGGAAATAAATCAATTTTTTTCATCTCTTGAGGTGGTTCAACGATTATAGGTAAAATTTTATCTTCCTTTACTTCCATTGATTCTTCAATCGTCGGTTGTGGAGAATTTAATTCAACTTTATTAGAAAGTTCTATAGAAGAAGAGTTATCCATAACTTGAGTTTTATTCTCTTCTTTAAGTATAGCTGTAGGTTCTTCCTTTTTATCAACTGAAGATAAAACAGTTTTTGTTGTTTTATTCTTCTTCTTTTTATTCTTCATAGACTTTGATTCTTCATTCTTTATTTGAATTGGAGATTCTTCTGTCTTTAATGTGTTTTCAAGTTTAGAAATCGGGTCTTCTACATCATTTACAATCAATACTGAATTCGTACCACTATTACCTAAAGGAATAATGGCTGTTCCTCTTGTATCAAACTTTGATTCAAGATATTGAATCGTCATCTTCTCTAAAACAATTCTCTGACAAGCATAATCCTTCATCTGAAGAAATAATTCTAATATCTTTTTATCATGTGTATTTGATGAATGAAATGAATATAAAGAAATTAATTTAAGATAAATCTCTTTCATATTCATTTTAATAGCCCAATAGAGGGCACTCTCATGATATTTATTTACTAAAGTATGTGATTCATCTTGAATTTCTAAAATTCGTAAAACCACTGTACTCAATTCATTTTTACAGGCAATCATTAGAGCAGTCTCATTACAATTATCTTCTGATGAGATTAAACAATCTCCATGTTCAAGAAGATAATGAGCAAGTTTTACACACTTTTTATCACATGCCATAATGAGTGGAGTACAATTATCATTATTCTTTGTACTGATTAGTTCAGGTCTTCTCATAGCTATCTCCATAGCGATATCTTCGAGTCCTTTAAAAGAAGCAACAATCAATGGATTATCTCCATCTTTAAGTGGAATCATAAGATCATAATTCTTATGGATTAATAATACACTAACACCCCACATACGGTGATGTAAAGCATTATGAAGTGCATTTGTACCATCTTTATGAACTAATTCTGCATTTAATTCCTTAATTGAATGTTCATTTAACATCTTAAATGCAAGTTCTTCAAACCCCATATTACATGCTGTATTGAAGAGTGTATTATTCTGTTTACAAACATTACTAATATTAGCTTCTCCGGAAGCATACATTACTACACATTCTTCAAATAATCCATTTAAACAGGCTACCATAATTGGCGTGACCCCTGTTTTAGAAGGTACACCTAGATTACAAGGTCCCATTGTTAAAATTCTTCTTACAAGATTACGCATTCTGTGTGAACAAGCATACATAATGGGTGTACAATGTAAAAGAGGGTCAATGGTTAAAATATCCGTCTCACCTTTATCTAATATCATCATTGCCTCATCTTCAAATTTGTTTCTACAACAATAAATAAATGCATTTAGACCATCTGAATTCTTATGATTAGGCATAATCTTCCAGGTATTCAAAATATATTTAACTAATTGTTGTTTACGTTCAATACAAGCCTTAATTAAAAGAGTATTCTGTTCAGAATCATAGATAGATAAAAAATAATCATAAAAATCGGGTGTATGTTTGTACATAACACTTAAGATTTCAATCATATATTCTTCTTTCTCCTTCTTTTTTTAAAAGTTCAAAGATACCATTTTGTATCTTTTCATTTTGAACATAAAAAGGTTTTACCTTTAAATCATTTAAAATATCTAAAAGTGTTGAAGAAAGATTCTTCAATACTTCACGTTCAATATCCAAAATATTCATTTCGAAGTTCATTCTGTTTTTTTTCAGTTTATTTTTATTATCATGAATGAATGATAATATTGTATATTTTTCATTTTTTTCTTATTTATAATAGATACGTATTCTCTTTAATGAATTGAATCCATAAGATTTTCATATCCTAATTTTTCACTTAGTAAGTCAAAAATATCTGTATCTTTCTCTTCAATAGAATAGTCTATAGCATTTTTATCTTCATTATTCTTTTTGAGTACTTGTTCATTTGTATAAATATCTAAAAGATAAGAGACAATGGTCTTATTTTTTTTACGTACAGCGATAATCAGAGGATGATCACCATCTTCATCTACATCAAAGACTTCTAATTTTTCAATTTCTATTAGATATTTCATAAGTTTTACATTTTCATGAAAAACGGTCCATAGAAGTGGATTAATAATACCTTTAAACTTATCTTCTCCCATCATTGAAAGAATACGAATAGAGACATCATAAAATTCTTCATATTGACATGAATAGATAAACGCATTATATTTTAGATGAGAGATTACTTCAGGTACTGATTTTCCAGTATCTAATAATTTATGAGCTAAGTCATACATTTTAAAATGACATGCCATCATAAGACATGTTTCATTCATCTTCGTCTTTAAATCAGGAAGGGCTCTTCCCGTTTCTAATATACGAATCGCTAACTTCTCATTTTTTCGTAAAATGGCATAAAAAAGAGGTGTGATATGTTGAACATTTTCGATAATTCCTGGGTCTGTCTCATCTGATTCAAGTAAACGATAACAAATATCATCCATATCTTTTACAATTGCAAATACGAGTGCATTCTTCCTCTCTTGATTTACTTGTCCCAAATTACAATTACCTCTATCCAAAATTTTATGAGCGATATCTGACCATCCATTATAGCAAACTGCCATTAATGGTGTATATCCTGCTTCACTTACAAAATTAGGTAAATAATCTTTATCACTATTTACTATAGCTAATGATACATCATGATATTCATTTAAAATAGATAATATCAGTGGTGTCATCTTCTTTGTATTAATATAATTCAATTCTACAACATTCATCTTTATCATTTTTATCGCTAATTCTCTCTTTCCTGTATAAATAGCCATGGTTAGACAAGTATCATTATGTACTGTTCTTTCATTCAATAAATGTACCAATAATTTTGGTGCATTCATATGTAAAAAATCTATAAATAACATAATATCCATCTCATCCATCTCATTTTTTGTTTGACGAATGATATAAGTAAGACCATTTTCATTATTTATATTTTTAATCCATACATCTTGTTTAATATGTTCCATTAAAAATGATGATAAAGAATGTTCATTCTTCAACATCATTCTTACTCGAATCTTTTCATCATCTATTATCGATGCATTCTTTGTCTGTTTTTTTGATAACATCATCTTTTCAAAAATGTGTGTTTTTCAATTTATTTATCTTCTTAAAATAAAAGATAAATTACTTACAAAAAAATCATTTTTTTTATATTTACGTTAAGATAATATGATAGTTTCACATATCTTTGAACATACTAAATACGGATTCATATTACTCGAAGGACGTCTATCCTCAAAATAACCTCTTCCATCTATTTCTATCTGATATCCTATACGTATACTTGTATTTCTACTTCCTATACCATATGTAAACTCCTCCATACTCGATGTCTCATGTGTTCCTGTTAATCTTAAATGATTATCACTACCATAAACATCTAAATGTTCCTTATGTTTCATCTTTAGTTTCTCCATTGCACACATAATTACTTGTATACCATTCTTCTCTCTCATTGCCTTTGTTGAAAAATTCGTGTGACATCCACTACCATTCCATGAACCCCATGTTATCGGTTTTGGTTCAAAAGTCACATCATATCCCTCCTCCTCCGCTATCCTATGTAAAATATATCTCGATATCCATAACTGATTCGCTGCCTCTATCCCCTCAACCGGTCCTACTTGATACTCCCATTGACCATATGCTACTTCTGCATTTATTCCCGATATCTGTATACCCATCTTTAAACATATTATCATATGTCTCTCCGCTATATTTCTTCCAATTATATTTGATGCACCCACTCCACAATAATACTTTCCCTGTTGTCTCCTCGGTTCCGTCTTTATTATCTTTCCATCCACATCTTTACCAAATCCAACTGGTAAACCCGTGATTCTATCTACCAAAAAATATTCTTGCTCTAATCCAAACCATGGTCTCTCTTTCATAACACTCTTGTGATTCATGATTTTTAATGCTGTATCATAACTATCCTCTCTTCCATCTCTATATTTACATTTACATAACAAAAAATATGATTGCATATCTTCAAATCCAATGAAAGGATTCGGATATGACTGAACTGGGATTAATTCTACCTCCGAATCCTCAGTTGTCGCCTGATTCGTCGATGAACCATCAAAATTCCATACTAATTTTTTAAATTCATTCGTAGAAGTGATTCGTATCTTCGATCTTAATCCCCCGTCTCCATCTATCCATACATACTCCATACAATATCTCTCACTCTCATTCTCCTTCTTTTCCATCTTTTCCTCTTTTTATTCATTCTTCTTTTTTTAAGTTCAAATTTTAATAATTCTCTCCCGAATCTCCTGATTCATTTGAATAAACTCCTCGTCTGATGTAAAGTTCTTCGTAAAATATTTATGATAAATTAAATAATCCATCATCTTCTCCAATCTTCTCAAATCAGATTTAATCTCAATCCAATGGTCATCTAAGATATTATAAAGATAAAAATGATAATCCTCCTTTTTTCTCTTCTGTATCTCCTCTCTTAATTTATTCATCTCTTCTTCTATCTTCTTCACTTTTCGACTCAAATCATGATTTAATAACATATCTGTCTTTAATATCTTCTTCTTTTTATCTCCTTTTGATACTAACATCTTCTCAACTCCTATCTCTTCTATCTTCCACCCTGTTATCTCTTTCTCTTTATACATAAAATCTATCATATCACCCTTATCACCTAAACTCTCCATTAAAGATAAATGAATCACTTCACAATATTGAAGTTTATTCTCATATTCTCTTATCTTCGGGTCTTCCTCATCCTCTAATTCAAGTGAATCATTCTCAAAATCAAAAAAGAGATTCCTCTTCTTCTTATTCCCCTCATTTTCTTTCAAAAACATATACATATATATCGCTATTTGTATCTTATGTTCATTCTCTAATTGGCTGACACACTTAAACTCCCATATATTCTTATCATCTATACAATCGATATGTCCTATCAACTTTCGATTTCTTAATTCCTTCATATCCTCCTTCTCATATCTCACTTCTGTCTTTAACTTTGGTGTCACTAATCCATCTAATCTCGTGATTGCCTCCTTCAAATGTTCCTCTTTTAACCAATCATACTTCTTAATTTGATTTAGTTTATATATATATCCTGTCTTAAATGAATTCCATAAATTCGATATATACAATAATTCCTCCGCTGTTAACTTCTTCATATCTATCTTCTTTAATTTCATCATATCATCCTCTTCTTTCTTCTCCTCTCCCCCTACATCATCACTAAATAAAGAAGTATTCACATTTGTCTCCACATTTTGTATCTCCTCTTTACAACGATGAAAGATAGACATCTTTCCCGTCTTTATATATTCAAAATAATTTGGTATCGCTATACCCGTTATCTCCGAAACTCCCTCATATAAATTCTTCTGTTTTGTTTTAATCGGAATATCTATCTTCTTCCCAGGTTTTCGCTTCTCTTCACAATCAAAATACTTTAAACATTCATATACTATCTCTATCGGAAGATGTTTTGCTACATCTGTCACATAAGTATCAAAATTCTTCTTCTTTCGATTCTTCGTCTGATGTATTCTCGTCTTTTCAAAAGTCGAATATTTTTCAATCATCTCTCGATTCACAAATGGTAAATAATCATTCTGATAATGATGTAGTAAAGTTAACTTCTCACTCGCTCGTGTACATGCTACATATATCTCATTCGGACATACTAGTGGATTCGAATCCTTTTTGAAAAATTCAAAATAAGATGAATCCATATTATATACAATTACTACCTTCCTCTCCAATCCCTTCACTTGATGAAAAGTAGAAAACGCTATCTTACCCTTTAAGATATCTTCATCTAACTTCTCTTCATCACTCACTGGTACATGTATAGGTATTCCTTCATCCGATAATTGATTTGCTAATTGACGAACAGGTGATTGAATATTCTTTACGGAAGGTGCTAGGATAAATATCTCTTCAAATGTATATCCTTCTTTCAAATAATTCTTCACCTCCTTATAAACTCGATTTGATGAACCTAAAGAATCACCAAATGTATCACATATAATATATCGCGGTTTAGTATTATGTTTCATAGATCTTAAACGATCTTCTCGTAAAAAACAATGATTCATAAATTCACTCATCTCATGTGTGATTCGAAAACTCTGTGACAGATGATTTAATCTCCAACTCTGTAAATTCCACGCATTCTCAAAGATAATCTTACCTAATGTGATATATCTCTCATCTGCTTTATTAAATTGATATATTGATTGATTCTTATCACCCATAATACACATCCTATATTTTCGATAATTATTTTGAATAATCTGACAGACTAACTCATAATATAATGGACTCATATCTTGTGCCTCATCTACTATAATCATATCATAATCAAATCTTCTCTTAGGTTTTACTTCTTCCTTTTTTAATAATTGAATAATACCACTATCCGTAAAACATTGATGGTCAAAATATTTTACACAGAATGAATGATAGGAATGAACCTCCATATTATCAATCTCTAATAAATTTACCTTCTTTCT
>JACCEA011579349.1_pt1 | contig 11101 bp, 7 predicted proteins | sample 7449851 | NCBI WGS metagenome assembly JACCEA01 (sample SAMN15323453, study PRJNA562643) | freshwater metagenome | isolation source: river surface water | place: USA:Blue River Watershed | collected 2017-08-18 | reverse complement strand
TTATCATTACACCCCCATATGTCTAGTATGTGATGTATGATATCAGCTATAGTCCATACAACAAAGAGAGTGACAAAGAAATTCCAATGTACACCATATTCTGAGACATGTTCTTGATAGTGTAAGACTTTAATAAGGATTAATCGTCCGATACCAAGAAATAGAACTAGTAGACGTTGTAACGGTAGAATTTGACTGACTAATCTCCAAATAGAGAAGGAAGGTTGTTGTCGCGATGTATTGGTAATTACATTGGACCCTCCGGTGTTGGTACTAATACCACGAGCATAGCGTGATGTGATTGCAGTAGATACGATGAATGTACCAACACCCACATCCATTAGAGATATTCCAAAATATTCAGTCTTTGCATATCGTCTTGGGAAAATGGGAAAATCAACTGCAAGAATAGCGATACAAGTGAGTATTACATTGGTGGCTACATGGAGAGAGGGGGAGAGATAAGCAAACCATCATGAAAACTACCAGTATTCATACCTTTAAATAACGTTATAAAATATTTGCTTTGCGATTGAGATCGTGCAGTCAACGATGACGTGCCCACTGAGGTACTTGTGGAGGGACCATTGACTGATGATACCGTGACTGGTTTACGCATTGTCACTACAGTCTTATTGTTACTTCCTCCTACGTTGAGACTATTGTCAATGTTGTAAACGTCGTGTTGATCACCATGAACTGTGACATCGAGTTCGCTTATTGATGTTTTTTGCTTCATCCATATCGAGATTAGAAATACAACAATGATGCTGATCGGTAGTGTGGTCATTTGAACATTAGCCCACATAGTCATGATAAGAACAAGCGGGAGAACAGCCACAAGAATCTCTACTATCACAGATATCCATCGACTACTATTGCCTGTCCACATGGACATATGGATTATATGCTGAATACCAAAGGTAATGAATACAAAGACTGGAACATGTATTAGACATAACATCACATCACTTGCTGTCGTCCCATGCAATCCAGACACGAAGGCTTCATGTGCCTGCTTGTACTTTTCAGCATCATTCAAATGATGCACACCGATTGATGACTTCATCATATCAAAGAGACAATCGAGGGAAGACTGAGAGACATTTATTAGTTTAGAACATCGATGGATTAATTTTATTTGTAGTTTTTTCCATTAAAAGAACAGCCAAAAGAAGAAGCCGTTTTTTGAACTGTCGAATTTCCACGAAATGTGGCAAAGATCTAGCGGAATTCGAGAAAAAATCGAGCCGCGCGTCTACTTGCTCAACGCAAAAGATTCAACAACAAATTGCGGAAAGAAATTAAAATTTGTTTCGGTGTGGAAAACGCTTTGACCAGTGAAGTCAACTCATATCTGTCAAGTGAAACTGTAAGTAAATTATTGTATAATTTTCTGAGAAAATGGCAGCTTTGAGAAAGAGAGCAAACAACAAGAACAAGGAGGTCGACCTTACCGCAATGGTTGCTTCTGGATCTTCCGGTGCTTACGAAGCTTTACAATTATATCGCTCTCGTGCTGCTCGTTTAAAGTCAAAGAATGAGTTCTTGGAAGCTATCAAGTCGTGTGTCTCTGGTGCCTCCGTGTTATTGGAGCATAACTACGAGAATGCCGGTGCTGAGCTTGCCACTTTGTTCATCGACTTACTCGTTGAGGACAGCCAACAAATAAATGACGAACTTCGCAACTTCGTCATCGAAGTTGACAGTAAATTCCCACCAAAGTCAGCACACCGTGTTGAGTTTTTGAAGTCAAGCATTAAGTGGACAGTGAGCTGCGGCACAAGAGAGCTCGGTGATCCATTGTTGCATACTCGCCTCGCAGAATGCCTCTGGAGTAATAATGACAAGAATGCTGCTTATCACTATGCTGCTGGTGAAGCTCCTGCTGCTTATTTAGAGAAAGTTGATAGTTTGGAAGGAGTTGAAGCTAGAGATCGTGCTTTGACTGTGGGTGTGGTGAACTTCTTAGCATTAGAGAACCTTCGTGATGCCTTCCAATTGTACAATAGCTATGTTAAGTTGCAAGCATCCAAGGGTATGGCAACCAATGGTGATTTGGTCACCTTCTGTGATTATGTCCTCCAAACCAGTCGCCGCGATGCTGCTGCTTTGTTCAAGACCTTAGTCAATACATATGCTTCCCAGTTAGACTTCGATGATGCCGTCACAACCCTGTTGATGGGTCCTATTGCTTCTAGATTATTTGGAATTAAACCAAAGGTAAACCCAATGATGTCTATGCTTCAGAGTATGATGTCATAAATTATTGCGACGGTTTTGGCGGATTGGGGGGAGAAGTGTACATGTAGGATAATAGACGTTGTAGTTGTGTTGGTTGGTTGATAGCAATATCTGTAGAGATCAGTATAGCAATGTGAAGTAATGACACATTAATTATTCTGACCATTTTATCGATGTTTTCCTTGAATTTTTATGTATGGTGCGGGCGAGCGTCGAAAAGTCCACAAACGCGTTTTTAAAAAAGTGGGATGAATATAACCTTGGCTGAATCGATGCGTGGGATTATTATTTCTTCCCACCCGCCAACGCACCACAGAAATTGCTGTGTGGGTGAGATGCCTCGCACGAAATCAACAAAATCGACCTGTCAATATTTTCGAGTTCCCGGAACCTACAAATCAAATCCAACAATGACTGTCAAGAGAAGAAACCACGGACGCAACAAGCACGGTCGCGGACACGTTAACCGTGTCAGGTAAGTAGAGATACCAAGCGATAGATTGGATAGATAGTGAGAGAGAACGAGAGTCACCATGGACCATCAATGCTGTTATTTCGTACCAGTAGTTGTGTTGATGGACCGCATCTTTCAACATTTCTGTTCTTGTGCGATGATCTGAACTTGTGTGTGTGGTGGATATGGCGTAATTTTTGGCTTGTATCCACTGGCTAACGACGTGTGAGGGTCCGAACGCTTCTGAAGTTGTTCGTACTTTTGCCGATCTAAAGTCTCTTCCATGGCGGTTTCGAGCTCTCTCTCCCTTTAGATCCTCTGCGTTTTGGTTATTTGTATTTTCATGACTGTTTTAATTCTTGTTTTACCACAGATGTTCCTCCACTGCCAAGGCCATTCCAAAGGATAAGGCTATCAAGAGATTCTTGGTCCGAAACATCGTCGACTCCTCTGCTTTGAGAGATATCAAGGAAGCTGCTGCCTTCGAGAACTACCAGTTGCCAAAGCTTTACATCAAGCAATACTACTGTGTTGAGGCTGCTGTCCACCAGAGAATCGTCCGTGTCAGATCTGTCGAGGATCGTCGCAACCGTGCTCCTCCAGCCCGTGTCAGAGCCCAAAAGAACTAAATATCTGGTTGGTGGCGGTGATAGACATACACATATGGGTGAATTACTAGTTGCAAGGTTTATGTTTTCAATGGATTGAGTGAGACATAGACTGAGTATGTATAAAGGATAGCACATGTTGTTCGTTTTGGTTTTGTTAGTGTTGAAATGAAAGACTGGTTGTAGATATTATTCTGTAATGACAACGCAGCTTAACCTTTAATGATGGATTTGTTTGGGGATTCAATTTGAATTACTTTTTATGGTGCACCATATTCTTCATTACCAAAATACGCACAAAATCTACCCGTCTGTACCATTCATGAATATTTCTGTGTTGATTCGAAACTTCATTCAAAAATTTTAATAGTATTTTACATGGAGTTAGGAATTGTCGAAAGAAATAGACATTTTACAATCGATAACTGGGATATTAATATTAACAAGAAATCGGAAGGAAAACGTCATGAGTATAAACTACAGAAATAACAGCAAAATGACGAAGTTCTTTATTACAGCCATCATTTACATCATTTATACTTATTAACGAAGCTAAGCACTGAAATGGAAGGATAAATAACAAAACAATAGTTTACATAATAATGACACAGAAAGTTAAAATTTGGGCTGGCGTTGATGAAGGAGATGGACAAATCTATCCCAATCATTGAGTCCTTGATGGTCAGAATCATTCAACTTTCTACCTGCGCGATCAATACATAGAAATGATTCTTGACGAGTCTTTACATCTTCCAATGATCTCTCTTCATGAAGAAGATAACGATTGATATTACCAAGACCATTGAAGAAGTTGCCACTATCGAGAAGTTGATCAGAATAAGTGATGAAATCATCGATAGTAATGGCTTGACGATCACTGGGATTGAGCTTGTCTAACAAGTATTCCAACATTTGATGAGAACTGAATGCTTCCACACGACCTTTAGTATCTCGTTGTGCAATAAGAAGACGTTCATATTGGATCTTATAGATGCGTTTTATGTTAAGGTACTATTGCCATCGAGATCAAAGCATCGGAACCAATATCGAAGAGACATAGAAGTGGTCTTATCGATATCAGAAAGCATAAGATAGATGAAATCTGAATAAGACAACCCACCACTGCGATGAGCATGAGAGTGAAAGCCATACACACCATCACTAAAAGCTTTCTCGCCAACAAGATAAACTCTATATATGTAACAAAAGTGTGAGGACAACGATGAGACTAAAGAGATGAAGTGAACTTACCTATTGACTACAATGGGAGTTAATGCATGTCTTTGATAGCGTTGAATATCGCGAATATGAAGAATACCATCGCGATCAATATCCAAGTCAGAGCATGTGTGATATAACACGGTGAATGTTGATAACTGAAGTACTTAGTCTCTGTATTGATATCCTCATTACTGTCAAGCTGATGGAGAACCATACCAAGATCACTATAATGACGAAACTCACGAAGTGAGATCTTGCCAGTACGAGATTGATTGACCGAATAAAAGACACGGGTAACTACTGTCAGGATATATTTGTCGATGGAATCTGTGGCAACACCAACACCTTCTTCAGGCGCATGGAGGATTTCTAAGGCTGGATGACAGTCAACGACTTCTTGGATCAGAGGAATAAGATCACATGTTGTCATGAAATCACTCTCAGGCTTTTTTAAGAGACAAAAGAGTCTTTCAACTTCATCAAATGGTGCAATCTCCTGTTCCCAATAGTTTAGAAAGGATGAATATGCCACGGGAGTCACTTGAGAACAACCCAATTTCTCAGATGAAGTTGAGAATAACTGAGCAAGTGGAGGAGGGAAAAAGGTGATTGACTCTGTAAAATTGTGGAATGATATCGTATGGGCACTTCCATGGGGCGCTACTGGAGGTGGATGACTCGTTGTTACTAGACTGCTGCTGATCAACATGGATGTGCAGTCTTCGTTATCAGTACAAGTACTTGCAACAGAGGCTAATGAACTGCGAATACTCGCATCCTCGGATCACATGATGAGCAATCATAGAAACACCCATCATCAGTACTACCACTCTCACACTTCCTTGTGATTCTGGTCATCAACGAAGACGAGAGTATACCCTCATTCTTGTTTGATTTAGTTACAAACATCATTTTCTCAGCGCTACTTTTCCTAGCTTATTCAGCTCCGTCCTACTTGGATAATTTATTTTTAGGTTGTCGTCCGTCCCTACAACTATATGTTGTGGTGAATAAAATAGTGCTGTCATTCATGTACCACCATTCTAACCATGTGCAACACCACTACCGAGGTACTTCAAACAAATTTTATTGACGCAATAAGATATTGTACAATATGGAATACAATAGAAGAACGCCTTTTTGCGTGCTTGCGCAGCCTGGCCAAATTTTGGTTCAACTTCGGTTGATATTTACCGCTAATTTGTCAAGATCTTCAAAATTTCTTTCAATTTATCAGTCAAATATGACAAAGTGCGGATGTGATAACCGGAAGTGCGTGAGAGAAGTGGCGGGCGCATACAGCGGCCAATCGCCGCTGCTGCGGCCGCAACGCCTGCTCTGATGACATGGCTGAATATTATCTACTTTGAATAAATGTATATTTACATCCACTAAACCACCAAGAATCTTACAATATCATTCTTGACACCATCTTCATATGGTGTCTTGATTTTTTGTGCATGGCGGTGACAGTTATCGTGGAAAGGTGGTCTGTTGAGTATAGTGATTAGCAAATTCTTAAGAAATTCTGAATAGAATCGAACTAATGCACAGATTTAATCAAGTACGCACTTGCGTATTTCTTGCAAGGTAGGTTTTAAATTGACGAGAATAATCATGGAAAACAAATATGGATGTTCAACACCATTCCAATCTGTTCTTCTTCGAGCATTGGAGTATTATCCCTCATCTGATCAGTCGCATTTATCTAACAAGTACTTAACCACAACATCAACCACAATCGGTAGTGAGAACAGTACACGTAGTAGCAACGATAGCTGTACATCAAGTGAGCAGCATAGGTTGAAACCACTGAATATGTAAGTTCTTGGTTGATATTTGACATCCATCCATTGTCTAATTTGTTGTGCATCATACATAGGTCATGCAGCGGCAAACCACCACGAACAAAGCGAAAACATAAAGAAAATGATGAAGGTGATAGTGAGAAACAGCATCATAATGCATTGGTGTCCGAACCAAATCGCAGATCTCGTCATTTTGCAATAGTTGCCCCTCAACGTTCAATTGACACATTCATTCGGTATCCATCATTGTACCAAAGCAAGATGAATGCTGCTGATTCTATTGCTTTTGCAAATGAGTTTCGTGGAGTTTGTGAGGAAGGCTTTGTTGCAGTTGGATACTATATTGATGATAAAGGAAATCCTATTCGCAAAGAGGCATTACGATGCATGATTGGTTGGGTTCAATACAAGAGATACCTTGATGATTTATTCCGATATATGCCTGATGCAGTATTTACAGCTTGGGATACAACATTTACTCGTACTTCTAGTGAGATTATTGTCACCGCAGGGTTTACGTATGAAGGAACATGTCTGACATTCAAAGCAAAGATATTGCCCGCTAATGAATTACAAGATTTGTCGGATTTGCGGAAAGTTCCGACCTGTGCGGATTTGACCGCAACTGAATCAGCGATTGTTATTGATTCGACAAGATCGATGGATGATTGCGAAGGAACCATACATGATGAAGATGTGGCCATTGTCGAGCATACCGCGAATGACGACGTCGATAAGTATGATGCCGATGGAATTGCACAATTTGTTGATGTTCGCGATGAAAAACAATTTGAACCCGATTTTGATATTTTCAAAGAACTGTCATTGGTGTTTCCAGAAGATGTTGATCACAATGATCCTGTTCCGACTAGATATACTTCAACAGAAACAAGATCAGCCTCGGTTGCTAGCAGTAGTAGTAATTCTAGCTCAATTGTGACTACTGCCTCTGACTTGTCATATCGATGGATTCCAGCGGAAGCCTCATCCTCACCATCTCAATCCGCTCTATCTTCCACACAACCCAAGAATACAAAGCAGCAATATGTCTTAGGACAGTTTTTACCAAGTAAACCCAAAGCTCTTGTTGCACCAGAAAATAGTGCTTTAGCTGATGGACAAGCAGTTGAGGTTCGATTACGTGGTAAATGTCGTTTTTATATAAATAGTGCATCAATGTTAATTCGTCGTGTGGAATTTTCATACCATGAATTACAATCAGAGAATGAATCTTAAATTGATAGGTCTTTGTCTCTTCCTCGTCAACTACATGTTCTCTGTTTTCCCCTCTTAACTTAGTATATATTAAGCATCTGGCTTCTGTTCGTGTACTTTAACTGGAGAGAATGTCACCTCAATATAATGTAATCTGTAGTAAATTTTATTGAATGCTGTCTCTTTCGATACAACTTTTGCGCTCTTCTCCTCCTTCAACTTAAATACATATAAAATAGCTATTGTGTTCAATTTTATTGATTATTTTCTTGTGGACTTACTTTTGTATTCTTTCGTGTGGGTTTGTTGAGTAGTTTTTGTCCTTGTTGTTACTGTTGACACAGTTGATTCCTTTATTTTTGGGAAGAGAAAAGGGTGTTTGTGTTTCTCATTGCTAATTTATCGCTCTTATGTTGCTGTCTGGTGCACATCAATACATCTGCTGATGAAGAAGGTCTTTTGGTACCTCAGAATTGATGCATATTTTTTATGTCGTTCTGTGCATCTACAGAAGTATGCTTGTCACTGGCAAATGAATGTTTGTAGAAGTTGTTATACTGTGTTTAGTAGTAGCTTATTGTGATGTGGTGATGTAATGCAATATAACTTTTGTGGATATGATAATCATAAATTCCTTGCATACACTCCTTGCAAACAGAATGATTGATCTTAGCCACTCATATTAGGAGCTCTCGATACTTAGATTATAATTTGATTGTTTTTATCATTATTGGGGAATGTGTTTGGATTGAAAGATATGACAAAACACTGTATAAATAAATTTTAATCGAGTTAAAGACTATTCACTATCATAATACAAACTACCAACGTTGGTATTATTCAACTGAAATGGCTACAGACTAATTGTGGTTATGAAATGAAACATAATACCACCCACACTCTTAGAGCACATACGAAATAAATACTCTCTCTATTCTATACAATAGTCAATATTATTTCCTCCCACATACGTGACTTACTGGTTTGTTCGCTGAGCGTCATTGCTATCTTTCGGAGATTTTAACAATAGAATAAATATGTCTGATTCATTTGCGGATACTTTTATACAACTATATTTTAATCGAACAAACTTGTGGATTACGCAATATCTACATAGAGTGACAAATGTACTACAACAAAAGTGAGCGACAACATGAGACAATATTGTCCTCTAATGACCAAAGGGTTGAAAACACACATGATGCATGAAAACACATATGAAGCAAAAAGGAGCAAATTAACAATTTCAAGTATGTTAGTAGCGGCAGTTAGTGATACAATTTGAATACACATCGATAATAATATACACTTAAGGGGAATAAATAAAGGAGCAAGTTAATACGCGAATGATAACAACTACATAGAGTTCATCCACAGAATAGAAAAAATAACAAGGTCTACATATTATACGTAGCATGCCCTGTATACAAAGCATTACGAGATAGAACGTAACGACAAGGCAACGACAGCAAGAGAGGGAATAAATATTCATAGGTAGTAAAATAATGAAGGCATTATTATAATAAAGTGGCATTGGATAGCTAGAGCAATGGTAAGAGTGATTAGTGAGAAAGAATAAGAGAAAGTCGTCAGAAAAATGGATTGTAAAGCGACAAATGATGCCTATTTTATAAGTATTGATCTCGATAGATGAACGAGATCCGTCAATTGTCACAGATAAGAAAGTAAAACAAATAGTGACAGAATAAGAGAGAAAGATCAGAAAGTACGTTTGTAGATAGATACAAACTCAGTCTATATAATGGAGTATTAACAATGGTATACTTACATTATTCACAGGATGTAGTTGGATGTACACAAGCAGTGGATTGTTTACTCCCATGAGCAATAGGTGACATGACCTTAGCAGAAGTGGAAGCAGCAGTCATAATAAGTCTACCAACAAATCGACCAACCATAGAAAACATATCCTTTAGACTGCTATGATGACCATCTGATACGACGATTTCACCATCAATTGGTGAAACAGGAGCGACACATGAGCCAGGTTTGACAAGGATTGCAGAGGATAAGAGCAATGAAGATGAAGATAAAACAGTCTTCAATACACCACTCCCACCTTTCTTCATCACAGTACCACTGATTTGATCATTATCACCATTGATTATGACAGTAGTCTCTTCCTCATCAACGTCTAAACCTTTTACACTTTTACTGCTATTGTCAGACGAATGAATGGATTTCAGACTTTGTTGAGAAGACATAATAGATGATTTACTTAGACGATGGGGAAGTTCTTCGACAATACTACGGAATGGAATGGTCACATGATAGAGCAGCAATGACTTCTCACTCACACTGGATACAGATAGACTTCCTCCAACCCATTGTAGAACTTGTTTGAGTGAATCAAAGCAATCACTTACATTGAATGAAGAAAATCCTTCTGCAGCATTACCAAAGGCATGGGAGATAGTGAACACTAACTCTCCATTATTCCAAGCATGATTTGAGTGTTTCTTGTGATTTCCACTGTCTTTGACAATATTATGTAAAACTCCATCAGAGATGCGAACATTCTTCTGTAGAGTATTCATAGAGACTTCTAAACCAGTGAAAAATGTATTGCCATGCATACTACCAGCAATAAGAGAGCATAGTGTGAGAGTCAGTATTTCAGGGTGAGAGAACCATGTGAGTGTTTCCGTACTAGCAGCAAGGGCTTCCAAAGGAGCACACCAAACCTTCTCGTCCAACAAAGGATTGAGACAGTGAAGGATTGGATGTAAAAGATCAACTATTTTTTGGATATTGCAACTTGTCATTCGAGGGCGCTTATTACAAGCAGTAGAATCTTTAACTAGACTCTCAACAGCCTTCAAGTTCAATTCAAGAACCTTCTCCATAGGTTCCACGGCAGAGGCAAAGCCATGGACTGATCGACCAAACATGTGCATGTCACCATCAAGGCTGTGAGCAGTACCAGTTTTTAAACGAATAAGATCTCTTTCAACATTTTGGCCTTCTCTTGTCAGAGCTTGTAGTGGCTTCTTAATACCATTGAGTACATTCATAGTTAAATTAGCAAGTTCAGATTGAAGTTGCATGATATCACGTCTACGCTCAACAATCAACGCTGAGACCATAGCTGCAATATCTTGCAACATCAATGCTTCTCTTCCACCAAACTGATTCTCACCACGAGATACTGAGTCTATGATGCAGAGAGTACCAATTTTGATTCCATTTAAACGCAGAGGAGCTCCGGCGTAAAAGCGGATGTTAGGATATCCCAGTACTAAAGGATTGGCTTGGAAGCGTGGGTCCTGAGTAGCATCGGGGACAATAAGCACATCAGGAGCAGACTCGAGTAAGACGTAAGAGCAGAATGCAACATCTCTATGTGTCTCAGGAACTTCTAGACCGACTCTAGCCTTGAACCACTGCCTGGAGACATCCATGAGCGATACCAAAGCGATGGGAGCTTCGAAAATGCGAGCAGCAAGATTGGTGTATCGGGCATAGTCACTTTCGTTGACTTCAGAGTCCAAAAGATGAGTCTCACGTAGAAGGGTGATGCGTTCACATTC
>JACCEA010446611.1_pt1 | contig 11101 bp, 7 predicted proteins | sample 7449851 | NCBI WGS metagenome assembly JACCEA01 (sample SAMN15323453, study PRJNA562643) | freshwater metagenome | isolation source: river surface water | place: USA:Blue River Watershed | collected 2017-08-18 | reverse complement strand
CAGCAACAAAGTGGCATCCAGAGCGAAGGTTTATTAGGACCGGATCAAGCCTACCAGCAAGCGTTACGACTGCTCAGTGATTTGCCGCAAGCGGAACAAGAGCAGTGGCAAGATAAACTGCGGCAACGAAATACTACCTAAGAAAATATCAGACTAAACAAATGACTGAAAACCTTCAAACCAACGTAATTGCTGATTATTTTCGGTATTGAACAAAATAATAATCTAAAAACCAGTTTGAGTCTTAATTTTCTAATTTGGTTTTAAAAATAATGTTATTCAGTCTTAATAATTCGCTATTTTGGAATGGCTGAAAAACTCCGAAAACTCAATCATTAATGAGCATGGTAACCTTTGTTTTTAATAGTTGGTTACGCTAGAGTAATCACAAAAGACCAATCACCGGGTCACTGGTAATCACCCCGCAACTTGGCACATCGCCGTTGCTATTTTCAATCCTTACAGAAAAAGCCCAGCAGGACCAGCATCAGCAATCTGCGCCAGACAAGACAGCCCACAATTGGCGACTGAACCGAATACCATCATCACTCAAAAGCTAGAGCAGCTGATTGACCAAGAGGCCATGCTGGCTGGCAGAGAAAATGGCCTGCAAATTTTATTAGTGTTATCGCCTCAAAAGGAAAGCTATATTCGTGAAGAATTGAGGAAGCTACGTTACGTAGCGTTTGGCACTTCAATCTTGTAGGCAAGTGCTTAGTGAATTTGGCTTCAACAATTAGGTAAATTGACAGGAAATTAACTCGGCAAAATTGAATTATTTTGCCGCTTTCAAAAATAATATAGAACAATCTGGATCTCTGCTTTGCCTTATTTGCAGACATTCGTTTTTTCGTGAACCCAGCAAAACACCCTAGTCAGATGGCCAAATTCAGTGTGCCACTGTACTTGTTATATTTCATTTCATTTTCGCTCTCGAGATAACACCCATCATAGAGTGAGAAAACTGACCGACTTCTGCCTTTTCTTCGAGCTTATCGGAAATATATTTACCCATTGCAGCAGCACCACCTAGGGGAAGTAATGCACCTAAGAAAGGGGCAAGCACTGGAAACATCGTTACAGCCAGTGTGCCACTGGCAATTAAAGCTGTGTATTTATGTTTAGCTTGATATTTATCGTTTAGTGATGAAATCTGCTTCTCGTGCTTCGATATAGCTCTTTCAATATGAGAGCATACTTCGGCAGCAACATACCCTAAATCTGCAAGATTGGCATTAGGCAAACTATTAACCAAATCTCTTAACTCCCTCCTAAATTCAATATTCTCATCAGTTTTCCTCAGTGCCACAAGTTGCGCGTCTTTAATATTGGCCAAATAATCGAGTCTTTTAGACGTAAGGGATTGCAGAATTGCCGAGGTTGCTGGATCAAATGAAGCCATTTCACCAGCTGAGGAATTTTTCATACTTGCTATAAGTTGGTAATAATGCGCCTGTGCGTTTATACAAAGGAAAGGATGACTTCTAAGCTCATCGGCATTTTCCAGTAAATGGTAGTTTGGCATAATGCGCTCAAAAATCGCGTTGGTTACAACGCTAACATCACCTTTCGAAAACAACTCATTACACCAATCTTCTGACCTCCAGTGCCTCATCTCGGCTTTGTAATTTTCCAACTCTAGTTTTAATGGTTCTCCAGGCTCAGATCCTGGTGAGACAAAGAGCCTTGATCTTTCAATTTTTTCAAAGTACTGGTCGGGGTATTTGACAGCAAACTCCAAAATATCTTGAAGGTGCGCGATTCCTGAGTCTACATAATGTGAAAAAACATCGGTGATTAACTGAATGCTATTTTCTTGCGTTTGCTGATCATATTCTTCAAGCGACTTCTCAAAGCTTGGAAATACAAAAAATGGTGGGAGATCAAATTCATCTCCTTTGAGATCACACAAATGCAATATGAAAAATGCCATTTGAAGCGGGATAACATAGCCGAACTTTTCTTCGTCTCTTTTCTTCTCCAACCATGGCATTATAGGGTCTGGTATTAAAACTGTATCGGAATATAGGAGTGATTTGCGCGTAGCATTTAACTGTGTTTCTAAAAATCGGCTGCTTCCACCTAAATTCAATTTACAAGCATCTAGTTTCTTAGCTGCACCAAAGGCTTTACCACCTTCCTCAGAATATAGTTTCTTAAGCTCCGTTTCGAGAATTAAAAATGCCACCATGCCACTTTCAGCCTTGCTAGGGTTTTCTCTCAAAGTAATGGCCAATTTTTGTATAGCTTCCGAAAAGCTATCCAGTGGCGAAAAGTCACGAGGTAGACAACCTGTCACATTGAGGAAAAACTCGGTCAATATCTCAAAGTATCTATCTTGATAAATAATTAAGTCGTGTAATACCTGCTGACTCACTTAAGTACTCCGATTGAAATATAACGCCCGCCACAAACGCGAGCAACTTGTTGCGAGTCGAGCGTCCAACGGGCCAGTTTTTGATGGCGATTCTTAGGTGCTTTTTTTATCATCTTCTTTAATGCCTTTTATCCAAGATTTAGGCATGAAAGCAATAGCGAGGAACAATAAAACGCCCCCCATGTTTCCAAAAACTTCAACAGCTAACAACATCGCAAAAATTAACCCAGCAATCATTGCACAATATACAATCAGAATACGCACTGCTGAATGCTCAAAAATCCCTTTCCAAAAACCGTGTTTAGCTATCGATGCAGAAAGAGAAAGAAAAAATATCACAAGTAAAGCTAAGCCGATTAATCCCCCTGTAAATTCACAGAGATCACTCTGACAAGTGCCACCGCGAGTTTGTGCATTCACAGCTATTGGTATGAGCGCCCCAAAAATTAGAGATAAACATCGGTTTGATTTCATTGCACTACCTAACAATTTCATCAAAATGTAAAACCACGCTTTTAAGCAGGGGCAATCTTTTTGAGTTTTTAACATCTTGCAAAGCTAACGTAAAAATACATCAATCTCAAGGCTTTAGCAGCAAGTGTCTTCGGCGTTGAGAACAAAGCATGTGCAAACCCGCCAAGTGATTCTGTATCATACATTCATTTAACATCTTTGCATTCGTCGTGCTGGTCACTACAAACAGGCCAGTAAGTCAGAATAGGTACGAATAGCGATCGTATTTTTAATGTGGTGGCAATGCGCAAACATTTCGAAAATTTCGAGAGCCCTCCGAGGTGTTACTTGGCTTACGTCCGCTTTCAGTGAATCTCAGGTGTTCCGAAGTCACAATGGCGGGCATAGAGAGTCTCATTTGCCTAAGTTACAGACTGTCAATTTTTCGGGAACCATCTTAGTGACGCAACTAAAACTTAAACACGCCTAAAATAAAACTGAAGGGTATACTCAAAAAACTAATACCCCCATTTATCAAACGCCAAAGGCGAACGATTTAGCGTTCGCCGATACTCCGGCCATTTCGGCAAATGCTTATGCATCAAAGCTTTAAAACGCTCATTGTGATGCCGCTCCAGCAAATGTACCAGTTCATGCACAACAATGAACTCAAGGCATTCAGGGGGCTTTTTCACGAGTTCCAAGTTGAGCCAGATGCGACCTGTGCTGGCGTTGCAGCTGCCCCATTTGGTCTTCATTCGTTTGATCCCGACAAAATTCACACTGACGCCTAAACGTTCCTGCCATTGCTGCATCAGCGGTTCAATGCGTTTACGCAGTAATTGCCGATACCAGCTATGCAATAGCTCCTGGCGCTTGCCTGAATCAACCGGCACTTTACTTGTCAGCACAATTCGCCCAGCTTTTAGTTTGACGCTAACTTGTTCAGCGGTCGTTATATCCAAACGATAACCACGGCCCCACAAATAGTGCGTTTCGCCGGTACACATTTCACGCTCTGACTGGCGTGGTTGTGCAGCAAAGTCGGCTTGTTGTTGTCTGATCCACGCAATGCGTTTAACAACCGCCATACGGATAGCGGTATCGCTTAATTGTTCAGGTGCAGACACCCGTACTTTGCCTTCCGGCGGCAGTACTGAAATATGCAGGTTTTTGATGGCTTTGCGCTGTAAATCCAGCGTAATGTTGCCAATCGTCACTTCAGCCATCAGTGGTACTCTTTCTGTGCTTTGACCAAATCCATCACTGCTTGTATATCCACTTCATAACCTGCTGTTTCCTGTCGAATAGCGAAGGCAATTTCCCTTTCCTTAAACTTATCGCCTAACCATTCTGCTTTTTTGGTGTAGCGCACAGCCGAATCAATTTTAGTGACTAGTACTTCATCTTTGCCGAAGTTATCGTATAAAGCCCGCTTGGCCATGGTATCAACACTCTCTGGGTAACTTTGTGTGGTGTTACTTGCCGGGTATTTTACCTTCTTCGCGAGTTCACGAACTTTTTCCAGATAGTCCTGATAAGAGATGGCTTCTTTGCGGCGCTGCTCGATCAGTTCATCCAACAATACAGACATCTGTTCGTAGTACTTCGGGTTCACCGGATTCTCATCAACGATGGTTTTACGCACGTTGTTTTCAATCGCTTCTGCCATCGCATCTTTATTGTTCTTCATGTCTTTCGGCAGGCCATCGAGCGCTTCTGTGCCTTTTTGCACAATCAGCTCGATCAAGCCAAGCTCTTCAAAGTCCATCAAGGTTTCAGCCGGATCTGCATCTATATAAAGATCCAGCATTTGTCGCATCGCTGGTTCAAATTGCTTCATATCGACGACATCGCCACTGGCAATTTTGATTTCATCCCGCACTTTACTGTAGTGCTCAACATCCAGCCGAATGGCGCCTGCTTGTTCTTTGTTATAACCGGCTTGTGGCATTTCACTGGCAATATTTGTAAAGCAACGGATCAGCTTCGACACACATTGGTACAACGTAAGCCGCAGCGCTTCTTTCTCACCTAACTCGTCTTCACTAGCACCTGGTAAACAACAGAAATAGTGCTGATAATCAATTTGATGCTTCGGCGCTTTCACTGGCTCACATAAGGTTTTGACTGCTTCAAGGGCATTATCCAAATCTTCTTTGGCCATTTTCAGCCGGTCTTTTAACAGCCCAGCCACGTCTGCTTTGTCATAACCTTTCAAAGCTTCGCTGGTATAATCTTTGACTGTGCTTTCTAAACACTTAAACAAATCTTTGTAGTCGATGATATAGCCATAATCTTTGTCATCGCCATCCAAACGGTTGACTCGGCAAATCGCCTGAAACAAGTTGTGGTCAGCCATCTTCTTGTCGATGTACAAGTAAGTGGCTGATGGTACATCAAAACCGGTTAAAAGCTTGTCCACCACAATCAGTAACTGCATTTGGCCAGGCGCTTCGATAAAACGTTTTTTCACCGTAAGCTCGAACTCTTCAACCCGTTTAGCCGCTTCATCTTCCGGTTGCTCAAAGAAGTCTGCCAACATTTTCCGGTAGATTTTGTATTTACTGAGCTTTTCAGTTGCACCGGCGCCTGCTTCTTCGCCCTTAATTTCTGAAGCATTCGGCTGATAACTGGTCACAATGGCGCAACGCCCTTCAAAACCAGCATTGGCGAACATTTCATACACTTTGCACGCCTGATACACACTGGCGCAAACCAGCATGGCATTACCGCGGCCATCTTTAAGCCGTGGCTTGGTGTCAAAATCCATCAGAATATCGCCGACAATCTGCTCTAGCCTGGAGCGGCTGGAGAGCAGCTTTTGCATCGAACCCCATTTTTGCTTGATTTGCAGCTTGCCAAGGCGCGATAAATCTTTGGTTTTGGCTTCAAACCATTCATCCACTTTCTTCTGAGATTTGACTCGCTGATCTACATCCCTCGCTTCATATCGCAGATCCAAAACAACACCATCGGACACGGCTTCGTTAAATTTATAGCTGTGAATATAAGGACCAAAGATTTCGATCGATCGCTTTTTGTCTTCCTTCAGCAGCGGCGTGCCGGTAAAACCGATAAAGAGCGCGTTCGGCAAAATAGTTTTCATCGCTTCATGCAACAACCCCGATTGTGTGCGATGACACTCATCGACAAACACAAAAATATCGCCTTTAGGCCTGAAATCGCTGGGCAAGCTTTTTTTCATTTCGGCGATAAAGTCTCGGGCGCTGCCAGTTTCGTCGCTGCCATCATCGCCATGCCGGCCAAATTTGTGCACTAAAGAGCCAATTAACCAAGGATGGGTTTTATTCAGCTTATCGACTAAATCTGCACCGCTTTTGGTGCGGTAGATTTGCTCATCAACGCCGGTGAAGACTTTTTCTATTTGCTCATCAAGTTCGGTGCGATCAGTCACTACCAACACTCGGGCATCTTGCACATTTTCACGGATCCATTTGGCCAGCCACACCATCGTCAGGCTTTTGCCCGAACCTTGGGTGTGCCAAATAATACCGCCTTCACGGCGAGCGATATATTTTTTGGCGGCGTTAATGCCAAAGTATTGGTTGTGGCGACAGGTCTTTTTGCGGCCCGAGTCAAATACGATAAAGTCGTGGATCAGTTCTAAAATACGCGCTTTATTGCAGATCCGGCTTAAATGAAAATCGAGAATGTATTCATAAGGATTATCACAGTCTTCTTTCCATTCGAGGTAATGCTTGGCAGAAGTTTCAATGGTGCCATAGCGCAGGCCTTGGGTGTCATTGCCTGCCATCACCAGCTGCATAGTGGTGAAGAAGTTGCGGATAAAATCTTTTTTCTGGTTATCGAGGTTTTGTGCAATGCCTTCAAATACCGACACTCTGGAGCTTTTAAGCTCAATAACGCCCAGCGCAATACCGTTTACGTAAAGCACTAAATCTGGGCGTTTTTTGTTTTCGCCTTTCACGGAAACTTCTTCGGCAATGGCAAAATCATTCGCTTGCGGGTTTTGCCAATCAATCAGCCAAATCGTTTGGTTTTGCTCGCCAGCGCTCTCTTTGTCTTTCACGCCATAGCGCAGCAGCTGATATACATCTTTGTTGGCAAAATACAGGTTTCTGCCTTCGCCAAGGCTGGCAGCTTTGTCTAGTTGCCGCAGTGCGCGGCCAATCAAGGCGGCCGAAACCCCACGTTTTTCTAGCCAGGCAGTCAGTAAGCTTTCTTCGATATTACGGTTATTGGCGCGGTCTTTCCAATCACCTAAATAGCAATAGCCGAGTTCTTGGGTAAAAAGCTTGATTACCCGTTGTTGGGTGAGTTTTTCTTTTTGGCCAACGTCAGTCATGCGATAGCATCCTCAGTGATCCCGAGTATTAGCAATAAATTGATTATCTGAGCTGGAGTCTCTATAACAGTGTCAACAAGGTATCCATTGTACAACGGGTGAGCAGTCTTGGTTACGACCGTGTACTTTTCATCCTTGAAACACACTCCAAACTCCTCATCACCAATTTTCAGCCTTACTTTGGGGGTTTCATCACCGTATACATATTCGTAATTCATTAAGGAAATTTCAGTCGGCAAGTTACCGCTTTTATGTAAACTTTTGAGCCTTAAACTCAAGACAAAGCTATATAGCTCTGCGTGGTAGCCTCTTCGATTAGTTTTTGAAAGCAGATAAATCAAATTTCCTTGTTTGTGAATCAGCTTCTCTTTGCAATAATCTATCGTCTCTGGATGTTTTACGACCAAGTCTCTCCAATCACCAGTTTCACTCTTGTCGATAATTCTTCGTAGTTCTTCCATTACAATAGAGTGTTCTGTACTACTGATTTTATCGACCAACTCCTTAAAGAAAGGTTTAACTACAATTCTGAACCAGTTTTCTGATCTTTCCCGATAGCTAGTGTTTGTTGAAGAACCAAACGAATATCTGTTATACCCATCTTCAATTAAGTAATTTCCTACCGTTAGAAGTGCTCGATGGAGGGCAAAGTCTGAAGCGCCTAGAACATCAGCACCTAGAAGTGTGCAAACTTTGTCGGCATATTGCTCAAATAAAGTTAACTGATTGCATGCCATCTTGAGTATAAAGCCAACTTTCCCTTTCAAGTATTTATGTGACTCATACTTCTTGAGTGAAATTTCCCATTGGGGTTCAGTGAGTATTAACTGAGCTTTTAAAATCTCTTCATTCCACTGTTCCAATGCAAAACCTTTAATTTCAAAGGTTTTTTTTGTGATGCCCTCATAAATAAATTGGCTCTGCTCGGAAAGTTGTTTAATCGCTTTTACAGTGGCGATAAATGATGTCATATCATCGAGTCGATGATTATTTATCAGGTTATCCGTAACCCTAAGCCAGCGAACAAACTGGACTTGAACATCCTCGCCCCAAAATCCTATATCTGGAGCATTCTCAACAAATGCAATCAACGCGTAAAATTTTATGTGAGACAGGTTATTTACAATTTTAAGGGAATCTAGAAATAAATTGGAAATATTAATATCTTGGTTGGCAACCATAAAGTCCAGAATTTTGGATACACGTACCAAGTCTTTATTAGTAAAAGCATTTATTTTTTCTAGTTGAGCTTGAGAAACATTGCTTCTAGGTTCACGGATATACCTAAGCCAAGCCTTTTCTCCTGAACTCAACAATGTATAACTACCTTCTGTTATCTCACAACTGTGGAAGAAGGCTATTAGATTAAAAAAACTCAGATAAGTTAGATCGAAATTACTATTATGCTCTACGCTTTTTTTCCAAAATAAATCTGTCCATTGCAGATCTACTTTATGTTCAAAATTGCTTGCTGGGTACTCTGTTTTAGCACGCTCTAATACCCAAGCCTTAAAGTTTTCGAAAGGAGTTAAAGGTTTCCCACGAGCATTCATCTTGATGTATAGATCATCAGATAGTTTGAACGAACGAAGGTTAAGATACTGAAAAGTGACATAAGGTCTGACGGTATTAGTAATACGCTCATACAGATCAAGATCAATCTGACCAAACTTAAGAGCAATTGCATCTAACATACACAAACAAGACTGCACTGTTGGGTCGTACATCCATGAGGAAAAAAACCAATGGCTGTCGCAAATTTGGTCGCTAATTATACGACGGTCATCGACTTCGAACTCAGCAGATGTTAATGCATTAAAAAAGTCCGTTGTACTATGCCTTGTTTTATACCTAAAGCGTGAAAGGCCATCAGATGTGACAAATTTATTTCGAAATGCTTCTAATTGACAATTCTTCAGCGCCAGAAACCAGTGTAGAAGAAAGAGAGTCGTCAGGCGCTGTTGTCCGTCAAGAACCGACAAGACATCTCCGTCTTCTCCTTCAAAGCTCCCGTATACAAAATCTAAATCGAGGGGTAAGGCTTCACTTTCTTCGTTTACTAATAAAGCATAATGTAAAGAATCCAAAAACTGTGTTCTGACGTCCACAGCCTCCTCTCTTCCTTGCGCATAATCCCGTTGAATTATTGGTATTTCAATTGCTTCTACAAAATCAAACAATCCGTAGAATGTTAAGCTTTGTCCTTTGCTCATTTGTAGACTCCTGTACCACAAGCGAAACCATGAATTGCTGCAGCCATGGCATTTTGGTGATCTTGGTTATCTTTCGGCTCCCAAAAGAGCATCTTATCTACATGTTGACTATAGTATTTTAAGAAAACATTTTTGGTGCACAGAGGAACAAATGTTGCATTTTTATCTAGCTCGACCCGCTCTGGCAGGATAGTTGTCACTACTTAAAATTTAACCAGTTGGGGCGTTAAGGCTTAATTGTGCCGAGTTACAGTGAAGAACGTAAGCAGCAGATTTTGAATAAGTTACTGCCTCCTTCGAATATGACCGTAGCTGAAGTATCAAGAAACGAAGGGATTGGGCTACAAACTTTGTATAATTGGCGGGATAAAGCCAAACAACAAGGTCGTCCTGTGCCCGGAAGTAAACCAACCTCAGAACATTGGTCAGCAGAAGCTAAGTTTGCCACTGTACTTGAAACTGCCAGTTTAAATGAAGCTGAATTGAGCGAGTATTGCCGAGCTAAAGGTCTGTATGTTGATCAGGTAAAAGCCTGGAAAGCCGATGCACTGCGAGGGTTTATGAGCTCCCGCGAGCAGGAATTGGAAGCTAAGCGACAGCGCCAAGCCGACCATAAGGAAATCAAACAGTTAAAAACCGAATTGAGGCGCAAAGAAAAAGCTCTGGCTGAAACCGCAGCATTGTTGGTGCTCAGAAAAAAGTTAAATGCGCTTTGGGAGAACGACAACGAGGACGATTGACCTTGGTCTCAGAGCGCACTGAATGCGTGAACTTGATACAGGAAGCGAACCAGGCTGGAGCGAGGCTTCCTCTGGCCTGCGAAGAAGCTAGCATTACATTGCGCACCTATCGGCGCTGGTATCGGGATGGCAAGATCACCGCTGATCAAAGGCCGGATGCGGTTCGTCCACCGCCCTCGAATAAGCTGACGGAAGCAGAACAAGCAAAGATCATCGAGGTGTGTAATAGACCAAAGTTTGCCAGTTTGCCGCCATCGCAGATCGTACCAACGCTGTTGGATGATGATGAATATTATGGTTCTGAATCAACGATCTATCGGGTACTCAAAGCCTTTGGTCAGTTGCATCATCGTGGCCGGAGTTTAGCGCCGAAGGGGTCAACGCTGCCAACGACTTATACCGCAACAGGGCCTTGCCAGGTGTTTTGCTGGGATATCACCTACTTGCCGAGCACGGTGCGTGGGCAGTTTTACTACCTGTATATGCTCGAAGATGTGTTCAGCCGGAAAATTGTTGGTGGTGAAGTCCATGAACAGGAATCAGGTGAGCATGCAGCTAAGCTGTTAGAGCAAACGCTGATCCGGGAGAAATGTTTACACAGTGGCGTGGTGCTGCATTCGGATAACGGCGCGCCAATGAAATCGCAAACCATGCGAATGAAAGCGTATGAACTTGGCGTGACGACATCGTACAGCAGGCCACGGGTTAGCAACGATAATCCATTTGCAGAATCCCTGTTCCGCACCTGCAAATACCGGCCGGACTGGCCATCAGCAGGCTTTAAAAGCCTTGAAGAAGCAAGAACTTGGGTGTTGAAATTTACGCGCTGGTACAACTACGAACATAAACACAGCAAATTGCGGTTCGTGACGCCACACCAACGCCATACCGGTCAGGACGTTGCGATACTGGCGCGACGCAAAGAACGGGTTGAAGCGGCGAAAGCAGCAAATCCAAGTCGTTGGGGGAACCGCGAAGTCCGGAATTG
>JACCEA011246646.1_pt1 | contig 11102 bp, 8 predicted proteins | sample 7449851 | NCBI WGS metagenome assembly JACCEA01 (sample SAMN15323453, study PRJNA562643) | freshwater metagenome | isolation source: river surface water | place: USA:Blue River Watershed | collected 2017-08-18 | reverse complement strand
TCAGGCCGTTTACACCGTCACACCTTCAAAACAATACCGCATCAAAAAAGTGGTATTCCCAAAAGATTCTTCGGATTTGTCCAAAGCCATCAGCAGTACCGAAAGAAGAAGTTTGCTCAAAATTGGCAATACCTACAGCCTAGAAACCATAAAAGAAGAGCGCGTCCGTATCGACGAACGCTTAAAAGAATTAGGGTTTTATTACTTCAGTCCCGAATATTTAAAAATTCAAGTGGACTCAACCGTAGCCCAACAAGAAGTCGATTTGATTGTAAAAGTAAAAGAGGAAACACCCGCCCGTGCCCGATTTATTTATAAAATCAACCAAATTGTAATTTATCCCAATTACACCTTGGGAGCCGACACCATCAGCGCCTCCAAAAAAGCAGTGACCCAATACAAAGATTTTACAATCGTAGACCGCGATTCGTTGTTCAAACCCAAAATTTTTGATCGCGCTCTGTACTTCAAAAAAGGTGATGTATACAACCGTACCAATCACAATCTATCCTTAAATCGTTTGGTGAATTTGGGCGTTTTTAAATTGGTCAAAAATGAATTTCAGCCTTCGTTGATAGAAGGCAATTATTTAGATGCCTTTTACTACTTATCCCCTTTAGAACGAAAAGCATTGCGATTTGAAGTTTTGGCTAAAACCAATTCGGCCAATTATCACGGAACCGAATTGAATGCCAATTGGAGCCATCGCAATACGTTTAGAGGAGCCGAACTACTTTCTATTTCTATATTTGGTGGATATGAAGTACAAATCTCAGGGCAAAATAATGGCTATAACGTCTACCGCATTGGTACCGAAGCCAATTTGATTTGGCCACGAATGATCTCCCCTATCCGTTTCAAAATGAGCAATCGCTTTACTCCAAAAACCAAAGCGACTTTGGGCTATGAATTTCAAGACCGTCAGCAATTGTACAGATTACAAACCTTTAAGGCGCTGTTTGGGTACAACTGGAAAGAAAATGCACGACGAGAACATACACTAAACATAGGTGAAGTCATTTTTGCCCGACCTCAAAACGTGACGCAATTGTACCTCGATGAAGTAGCACTAAATCCCTCACTAGGTAAAGTGATTGAACGCCAACTTATTTTTGGTCCTACTTACTCTTACACCTACTCCAACACCGCACAGAAGAGAAAGAAAAACACCATCTATTACAAAGGCACAGTTGACCTATCGGCTGCGGTTACAGGTTTAATTGCTGGTGCCAATATTGATAAAAGAGACACGCTAAAAGTATTTGGTGTACCCTTCAGCCAATATGTGAAATTCGAAAATGAATTCCGCCATTTTTTAAAACTAGGAAAAGAAACCCAATTGGCGAGTCGCATTATTGTAGGTACTGCTTTGCCTTTTGGGAATTCAAAAGAAATGCCGTTTATCAAGCAGTTTTTTATTGGAGGAACCAACAGTATTCGTGCCTTTAGAGCGCGTTCTATAGGACCGGGAAGTTACCTCGATAAAGCGGTAAATACTGATGGTTTTTTGGCAGACCAATCAGGAGATATCAGAATCGAACTCAACACCGAATACCGTACTACTCTGCTTAGTTTTGTGAAGGGAGCCGCTTTTATCGACGCAGGAAATATTTGGTTGCTCAATGAAAACAAAGACAAACCAGGAGCCAAATTTTCTAAAAACTTTATGAAAGAAATGGCGGTCGGCGCTGGACTTGGATTGCGCTTTGACTTTAATTTTTTGATACTTCGAACGGATTTTGCTTTCCCGCTTCGCAAACCTTACCTACCTGAAGGCAATCGCTGGGTCATTGACCAAATCAACTTGGGGAATGGTCCTTGGAGAAAAGAAAATTTGATTTTTAATTTAGCGATTGGGTATCCGTTTTAGTGTTTCTTAAACATATAAGGCATATAAGTTGTGGTGTGTTGTTGTCAAGTAAAAATGAAAGGACAATTAAGTGTTTTTAAAATGTCTGTGGCAAAAAATTAACCGCAAAGCTCGCAAAGGCTTACGCGAGGGACGCAAAAAATTAAACGTTTTTTTTAAACATATAAGGCATATAAGGTCATATAAGTTGTGGTGTGTTAGTGAAGTAAAAATGGAAGGGCATATAAGTATTCTTAAAATATTCGTGGTGAAAATTTTACCGCAAAGTTCGCAAAGGGTTACGCAAGGGACGCAAAGCTTTTCTACTTTTTAATCTGTGTAAATCTGTGTAATCTGTGTAAAAAAAATAAACAAAAAGCGCGACCCTAAGAATCGCGCTTTGTAGTTTAAGATAAATAAAGGCTAGTTCACCAAGAACAAAGCATTGCTAAAGAGTAAATTTCCGTTTTCCCAGAACGCTCTAAACAATGGATTATCTACCATATAAATTACTTTTCCAGAACCTTTGTAGTCTATGGCAAAATTTACCGTTTCGGGTAATTCTTTACCAATTTCGTGACCTACAAAACCATAGCTTTTGTAGCCTTTAGGAACATAAGCAATATTTGAAGCATTTTTCAATAAAGCATAATGACGGCTATCGGTTTTTAAACTGAAATATTTTTTCCCTAAACCAAATGCCATCGGATGGGTAACATCCAAAACATTTTCGATAATTGCACCAGGAATGGCATCTGACATCGCACGACGCTCCTCGTTAGCCGAATCTAAGAAACGTTTTTTCAATTCTTTTTCTTTGGCTGTTTTTTCTGCTTTTTGCTTGTCATCATCGGTCGCGTGCGCATTTAATGCAAAACCATCTTTCCCGTCAAAAATATCCAAAGCTCCGTTCATAGCAATAACTTTTCCACCGCTACTCACCCATTCGTTGATGCGTTTTTGTTCGCCTTCAGAGAAATCATAATTACCATCCGCCAAAATCAAAGTATTGAATTCTTGCAGTTTCACTCTTCGGAAACGGTCCAATTCTACAATACTTACTGGATAGCCAATGGTCTCTTCTAAATAAAACCAAACCGAACCAAAGTCAGTAGAATTTACTCCTCTTCCTGATAAAAACAAGATTTTTGGAGCCGTCAACAGCGGGAAGTTTTCTCCTCCTAAATCTCTTGCGTTTTTCGAGAATCCAGAAGATATAACAGAGAAATCGGATTTCTTTTTCACGATTTCACCCACTACTTTTTCAAAGTCAACCACCTTTGGATTATCGCCTTTGCTTACAATTAATCCACCTGGTTCTACAGTAGTGCTTCCAAAAACAGCTTGTTTCATCGCTGAACGTACTTTGATGCCTTTTTGGTGCAATAGTGCTACCACTTGAGCCGAAGTACGGTTGTTCCAAGGAATATGAAACGCATACACTGAACTTGGTATAGAAGATGAAGTCGTTTCAATCGTAGGTTTTATTTTGATATTGATGGCATTTTTTAAAGCATAACCTTCAACACCATAAGCCAGTGGCAACGCCCAAGCCGTAATGTCATAAGACAAACTATCATTCAATTTATGATTAGGTTCGAACAAAATTTGAGCAAAAACAGCTTTTTGTTGGTCCACTTTTACAATCATATCATTGGGTTCGATGGTAAAGCTGTTCTCTTTTTTCGTTTGATAATTAAAACCACTTGCTGATTGTTTGGCATCAGCATACGAAAATTCAATTTTGTTTTTTTGCAACAAATCGGCCAATTGCTCTAATTTAGGATTGCTTTTCATTACATAAGTTGCATACTTCCCTTTCATTGTTTTTCTAGAAGTATTCATAAAACCTCTAAACCCTTTCAACAAAGGCTCTACTTGAGAAGCAGCCGATTCCACTATCGTTAAAACAGTGGTAGCGTGATGTGTCAAACGGTCTTTGATGGTTACACTTACACCGTTTTCCATAGTCACTTCTCTTCCTGCTCCAATACCACCTTGCTCTACCGTCATTCCTACAGCTCCGTTATAGGTTGGATAAGTGTCTCCATAACTCGGATAAAACAAATCGAAACGCTCACTAGTGTTGTATAACCAATTTTGAGCATCGAATTTGGCAGCTATATTTTTTCCTAACAAAGCGTGAAAATTTCTTTGATACGGCTCAATAAACTCGTGCAAAGGTTCTGCCGAAGGTGGGAAAAAGTAAGGCGAATTATATCCTTGTTCATGAACGTCTGTATGCACTTGCGGCATCCATTGGTTGTACAAAGCAATACGTTGTTGGCTTTCTTTTTGAGTTTGCCAAGCCCAGTCTCTATTCAAATCAAAAATGTAGTGATTGTAGCGTCCGCCTGGCCATTCTTCCATGTGCTCTCTATCGGTAAGACCTGGATGCGTGTTTTTTCCGGCGATTTCATGCAACCAATTTCCGTATCTTGAATACCCATCAGGATTCACACAAGGGTCAAGAATTACCACAATATTTTTCAACCATTCTTTGGTCGTTTTATTTTCTGGATTAGTCAATTCATAAGCAACAGTCAAAGCGCTCTCGGTTCCCGCCCATTCGTTTCCGTGAACGTTGAAACTCAACCAAACAATTAGCTTATCGCCTACCGTTTTGGATTGATTGGGTGCCATACCAATGGCTGACAAATTGTTTAAACGAATTTGCTCCAAATTCGCTAAATTCTCAGGAGTAGAAATATAATACACATTCAAGTTGCGGTGCTCTGCAGTTTGTCCATATCTATAAGGTTTGATGTAGGACGTTTGTGCAACCAAATGCTCAAAATAATCTTCAACTTGATGATAAAAAGTAATGTGTTTGCCATAATCAGGAATGAACTGAGAAGGGCTTTTTACTTGGGCCGAAACCCAAGCAGTGGTGACTAAAAATAAAGATAGAATTAGTTTCTTCATACTTTTTTTGGTTTATTAGAATTCAAAAATAAGGAAACCATAGGTATTGACCTAAATAAATTATAATATGACAGTCCGTAACTCATACCAAATAGTCAAAGTATTTAATTCACTTTGCGTCTCTGCGGCTTTGCGTGAAATTGAACTCGCAAAGTCGCAGAGTCGCAAAGAAAAGAATGAATCAAGCTTAAAAATAGTGGAGAACTAATTTAAGCTATGAAATAGTCCTAGTCACGGATAGTCATAAATTATGAACTAACCCACATCCGAATTTTGTAGCTTTTTTTCATTAATAACTCTCAAAAAATGATTTTTAAAAAATTTGAATCCTTCCAATTACGAATATGCGCGAGGATTTTATTTTCATACAATAAATTAAAAAAGTAAATTTGAGTAAACCTATTGAAAAACAACCATTTAAAAACACGTCTTAAAACCAAATATTGATGAGTAAAGAAGAAAAACCAAAGAAAAAAAAGCTCCTTTTTGAAAAATTAAATCCAAAAGAACGAATCGAAAGAGCCAAGCAATTTTCAGCACAATTTAAAGTACCCGAAGAAGGTTCTTTTCAATTATCGGATTATAAAACCGATATGGAAGTTGAAATTAGCAACAAAAAATTGGCTAAAATTTTGGCCTTAGGTGTCGACGCTTTGGCTGATATGCAAGAAATTCTATATGCTCAGGACAAATGGTCATTATTACTCATTTTTCAAGCGATGGATGCTGCTGGAAAAGATGGCGCCATCAAACACGTGCTTTCGGGCGTCAATCCACAAGGCTGTCAAGTCTCTTCTTTCAAAGCACCAAGTTCCGAAGAATTGGACCACGATTTTCTTTGGCGTTGCCAAAAACATTTACCAGAAAGAGGTCGTATAGGCATTTTCAATCGTTCGTATTATGAAGAAGTATTGGTCGTTCGGGTGCACGAACAAATTCTGAAAGCCCAAAAACTTCCTCAAGAATTGATAACCGAATCAATTTGGGAGGAACGCTTTGAAGACATTCGCAATTTTGAAAAATACCTGAATCGTAATGGAACTATCGTGATTAAATTTTTCTTGAATGTATCCAAAGAAGAACAAAAAAAACGTTTCATAGAACGCATTGACGACCAAGATAAAAACTGGAAATTCAGTACATCCGATGCCAAAGAAAGAGGTTTTTGGGACGATTATATGAATGCCTATCAAGATTTGATTCAAAAAACCACCACTACGCACTCTCCTTGGTATGTCGTGCCTGCAGATAATAAATCGTATGCGCGCATTGTCATTGCTTCGGCAATTATCAATGCTTTGGATGAAATGGGATTAGAATACCCAAAAGTAAGTCCAGAAAAAGTAGCCGAATTGCAAGAAATTAAAAAGGCTTTGCTAGAAGAATAGATAACTCATTGGGTGAAATTCTTTTTTACCACATTTCGATACCTCAGTGCAGGCTAGAAGCATAGAAATTGCAGATTTTGAATAGAAAGACATAGACGTTTTACTATTCACATAGCTCATCTATGTGAAAAATAGTGCTATTTCTGTTTTTTTCTACGTTGATTTATTTTAATCTATGATTCTATGTGGTTTAGTTTTTATTTTATTAGAATTTCACCCAACGGGTTAAAGTAAATATATCAATTTTATAACATTTTTCCTTTCAAAGCTATTGTAAAATACCTCCAAAGCGCACAAGAAAAGCAATCTAGGAACACAAAAGTTGGTTCAGTTAAACAAATAATCAGCTACCCAATTTAACAGAATATTAAAAAATAATTAATATGACTCTCATTTAAAAAGAATTCAACAATAGAAAACTTATTTTTATATAAAATTATGCAGATTTAGCATTGATTCGTTTATCTTTGTTTTACAAATTTTACTCTAGAATTATGGAAGAATGCATTTCTGTTTTCGATATGTTAAAGATTGGCGTAGGGCCATCTAGTTCTCATACCTTAGGTCCGTGGCGTGCTGCCGAACGTTTTCTTGAAGAATTACGTCAGGATTTTGATTTGAACAGTATCACTAGAGTAAAAGTAGATTTGTACGGTTCGTTGTCTTTGACTGGAAAAGGACACGCCACCGATTTGGCCGTGATGCTAGGTTTAAGTGGACAAGACCCAGAGTACATTCCGGTGCAAGATATTGACGGCATCATCAAAGCTATTGAAAACAATCATTTGATTCAATTGGGCAACGAGAAAGCCCTTCCTTTTTATATTTTACAAGACATTGTTTTTCATAAAGAGTTTCTTCCTTTCCACGCTAATGGATTAACCTTTACCGCTTTTTTTGAAAATGAAACCGAATATGCTTCCACTTTTTATTCTATTGGAGGCGGATTTGTGGTAAAAGAAGAGCGTAGCAATGCCAAAAAGAAAATCGCTATAAAATGTGCTTTTCCCTTCCCTATCAACAATGCAGCAGAATTACTAGACTATACCCAAAAAGAAAACAAAAGCATCTCAGAAATAGTCTATGCCAATGAGATTTCAATGCGTCCTGAAGCCGAAGTGCATAGTGAACTATTGCGCATTTGGCACACGATGCTAGAATGTATGTACATTGGCTGTCATTCAGAAGGCATATTGCCTGGCGGACTCAATGTTCGCAGAAGAGCTTTTGATATGCATCAAAACTTGATTGGGTTATCGAATTATAATTCGCCGCAATCTTGGCTAGAAGAAATTCGTAAAACCGAGGTAAAGTTTCGTCAAATTCTGAAATGGGTAAGCTGTTTTGCCTTGGCGGTAAACGAAGTAAACGCTGCTTTAGGACGTGTCGTAACAGCGCCAACCAACGGAAGTGCTGGTGTTATTCCTGCCGTATTGATGTATTATATGGTGATTGAAAACCATCAAGCCGACGAAAAGCAAATCAAGCAATTCTTGATGGTAGCAGGCGAAATTGGAAGTATTTTCAAAAAAGGAGCCACTATCTCGGCCGCTATGGGTGGTTGTCAAGCCGAAATTGGTGTATCATCGGCTATGGCAGCGGGGGCTTTGTGCGAAGTGATGGGCGGAACCCCAGCACAAGTATTGATGGCTGCCGAAATTGCGATGGAGCACCACTTGGGCTTAACTTGTGACCCAATTGGCGGTTTGGTTCAAATTCCGTGTATTGAGCGCAATACGATGGGCGCTATAAAAGCCATCAACGCAGCAGAATTGGCGCTCGAAACCGATTCGAAAAACGCCAAAGTTCCTTTGGATAAAGTAATTGATACGATGTGGCAAACTGCCAAAGATATGAACTCTAAGTACAAAGAAACTTCAGAGGGTGGATTGGCTATAGCGGTTAATATGGCCGATTGTTAATACAAATGAAACCTCGTTTCGCATACTTTATTCTTGCCCTTCTTACGATTGTATTGGGAATTGCTTCCCGTAAAATAGTGGGTATTCCATTACTTATGGGCGATATCTTGTATGCCGTATTGGTCTATTTTGGTTTTCGGTGGCTGTTGGTAAAAAGCAAAACACCGTGGCAAATTGGACTTCCTTTACTATTTTGCTTCGCGATAGAAATCCAACAACTTAGTACAGCCGCAGCACTAGTCATTCCGAACAACACCAACATTCCTAGAATACATTTTCGCATAATTATTTTATTTATAACGTTTTGAATCTCCTAATATTCATTTTAAGAGATGAAGATTAAAAAGTAGTAAAATAAGAAAATAAAATAAAGATTTAAGAAATCTACCTGCATTTAAATAAAGACAGCTTACAAGAAAAAATATAAAAAGAAGATAGTGCTCAGAAACCTATACAATTTTAGTACTTTTGCACCCAAAATTAAACACACAAGGTATGTCAGTAGCCAAAAAAGATTATAAAAGAATTACGACCAAATCCTTAATTGAGATGAAAGTCAATGGCGAAAAAATCTCAATGCTTACGGCTTATGATTACACTATGGCCAAAATAGTTGATACCGCTGGTATCGATGTTATTTTAGTAGGCGACTCTGCTTCCAATGTGATGGCAGGTCACGAAACCACTTTGCCAATTACTCTAGACCAAATGATTTATCACGCTTCTTCTGTTGTTAGAGCAGTTGAACGAGCTTTGGTAGTTGTTGATTTACCCTTTGGTAGCTACCAATCCGACCCAAAAGAAGCCTTACGTTCTTCTATCCGAATTATGAAAGAAAGTGGCGGACACGCTGTAAAATTAGAAGGAGGAAAAGAAATAAAAGAATCGATTAAGAAAATATTGAATGCTGGTATTCCAGTAATGGGACACTTGGGTTTAACCCCGCAATCTATTTATAAATTTGGTACTTATACAGTAAGAGCCAAAGAAGAAGCTGAAGCTGAAAAATTAATCGAAGATGCTCAAATGCTTGAAAAATTAGGCTGTTTTGCTTTGGTACTTGAAAAAATACCCGCACACCTAGCCGAAAAAGTAGCCAAAAGCATTTCTATTCCTGTTATCGGAATTGGTGCTGGTGGAGGCGTTGACGGACAAGTATTGGTCATTCACGATATGTTGGGAATGAACAACGAATTCAGTCCTCGATTCTTACGTCGTTATTTGAATTTGTATGAGCAAATGACCACAGCTATAAGTAGCTATGTAAGCGATGTAAAATCGCAAGATTTCCCTAACGCTAACGAACAGTACTAGTCCATATGAAAATTATCTCTACCAAAAACAATCTTCAAGTCCTTCACGAAGACAATCATTTGATTGTAGTGAACAAACGAGTGGGCGATTTGGTACAAGGAGATAAAACAGGCGACAAACCACTTTCGGAAGTAGTCAAAGAATACCTTAAAGAAAAATACAACAAACCTGGAGAAGTATTTCTAGGAATAGTACATCGGTTGGACAGACCTACTACGGGAATTGTAGTTTTTGCTAGAACCAGCAAGGCGTTGACCCGAATGAATGAACTGTTTAGCAACCGAGAGACAAAAAAAACCTATTGGGCTGTGGTTAAAAACAAACCCGAAAAACCGCAAGCCCAATTGGTTCATTACCTCAAAAGAAACGAAAAAAACAACACTTCGAAAGCACATAGTAAAGAAGTTCCTGATAGCAAATTGGCGAGTTTGGACTATACCATTATCAAAGAACTTACCAACTATTTTGCTTTAGAAATCAATCTACACACTGGAAGACATCATCAAATTAGAGCCCAATTAGCTGCAATAAATTGTCCAATAAAAGGAGATTTGAAATATGGTTTTGACCGAAGCAATCCTGATGGAGGCATTCATTTGCACGCGCGACAATTAGTTTTTGTACATCCAGTTTCAAAGGAACCACTATCTATTATAGCACCAGTTCCAGACGATGTTATTTGGAAAGCGATTTGATTTTTGTAAAAAAAATTCTTTTTTAAGTTTTTAAAAATTAACTTGCAGTACCTAATTTCATCACTGTAGAAATGAATTACAAAACAAGTTTAGCTTTTAGAAAAGAAACCTTAGTAAAACTTCTCAATGCCATTGTCTTACTAGAAGACGAAATCGTACAAGCTTTGTATGATGATTTCAAAAAACCCGCTTTTGAAGCCGTATTGACCGAAACCAATTATGTCATTACAGAACTAAAAGACACTATAAAAAATCTCAATAAATGGGCTAAACCAGAAAGGGTATGGCCTTCTATATTAAATTTTCCTTCGACTGATTATATTTTAAGAGAACCTTACGGGAAAGTATTAATTATTGCTCCTTGGAACTATCCTTTTCAATTGGCACTTTGTCCATTGGTATCGGCTGTGGCGGCAGGAAATCAAGTGGTTTTAAAACCATCAGAGCTAACGCCAAATACTGCAGCAGTTATTAAAAAAATAATTGAAAAAGTTTTTCACGTAAGTCACGTAAAAATAGAGAACGGCGGTGTTGAAGTCGCTCAAAAACTCTTATCACAACGCTGGGATTATATCTTTTTCACTGGTAGTGTTCCTGTAGGTAAAGTGGTGGCCAAAGCTGCGGCAGAACATTTGACTCCAGTAACTTTAGAATTAGGCGGAAAAAACCCTTGTATCATTGACGAAACTGCCAATTTAAAACTAGCAGCTAGACGAATTGTTTGGGGCAAATTCATCAATGCAGGACAAACTTGCATTGCTCCAGATTATATCCTGATACAAAAAGATATGAAAGACCATTTTGTTGATTTTATGAAAATAGAATTACAAAAAGCCTACGGAGAAGACCCACAAAAATCTCCTGATTTTGCTCGAATTGTGAATGAAAAAAACTGGCTCCGATTGGTCAATATGATTGACCAACAAAAAGTGCTTATAGGCGGAGAATCCAAAATAGATGACTGCTATATCGCTCCTACACTTATTGAAGAAACTTCATTAGATAGCTT
>JACCEA011449418.1_pt1 | contig 11103 bp, 9 predicted proteins | sample 7449851 | NCBI WGS metagenome assembly JACCEA01 (sample SAMN15323453, study PRJNA562643) | freshwater metagenome | isolation source: river surface water | place: USA:Blue River Watershed | collected 2017-08-18 | reverse complement strand
GTGATTGATTGGTCGTACAATTTCCTCTCTACGATAGGATGAGATGAGAACAACAAGGAGTAATGGAAAAAATATCACATCCAATAAAATAAGTCCCAGTTGTTTCAAAATAGTCAAATAGAGTTCTCGATTGTACCGTCGAAAAAGCTCAGGCTGGGATAGAATGTTTAGCACTGGCTTCCAACGTAAAATTGTAAAAAATATTAAAGGAATTGACCACGACAAGTAAACAAAGTCCAAAAGAAGCATAAAAAACTGGCTGGCAATTGTGAAGAGCTCGCGATGTCCAAAAACACCATTGTCATTGAATATGTCATCTTTGATCGAATTGTAGCGATATTGTGTGATGTAGAGTGGCAATAACATGGGAAGCAGCAAAAGATCACTTAAACCTAATAAACCAATATAAAAAATGTCAGTCCTTAACTCATAGTCATATTCATAGTCAAAATCTCCAACTTCATAGCGGTTGCGATTTAATGTGGATGATGGACTCTCCACCAATGATGATTGCTGCGGAATAGTGACAAAACTTATATTTCCATTCTCATCTGGAATAGGAACGATTTCAACCTCTGGTCGATTCATCACAGCATTCAAACCACTTGGATCGTTTGAAGTGGTATCACTTGGCGCCGATGGAGTTTTATTACCGGCATATTTTGATCTCGACTTTGCTATCGCGTGGATCAATTGACGATTCCTGTAGGGCGCTAATGCAGCAATGGCAAAAAATGGCGACACCCCAATATCTATGCAGCCGTGCAAAAATTGTGCAAAAAAATGTTCTCGCATCATCTCAAACCAGTCATTCCATAATCTGCAATATCTCTTTCTTTCATTTGTTGAATTAAACTGCGGTAAATTTGACGGTGGCTTCGATATTTTCTCAGCTACACCAAGATAGAAACATTGCCAAATTGTCGGAACAAATAAGCATATTAATGAAAGCATAACCACACCAATATCCATGATAGATTGTAGAGAATACTTCAAAATCAGTTTGTTTAAACCCATGCGCAACAATCGTGCATCATCATTGTAGTCGCTGATTGGAGTATCCTGCCATATCATTGCTTTGCAAAGAACAAACTGTCTTCCAAAAGGATTGATCAAAGAAAAGAAGATCAAAGGAAAGCAAAGCAAGTCGGCACAAACGACAAAAATCATCAAAAATCCTGTGAACCTATTATCAAAGCGATCTGATGATACACCATTGATACAGGAGTTGAAAAAGGTGTTGAACAGAATAATAATGGTTGCAAACCAACGATAGGGAGAAAAGAAACCCAAGCAAACCAATGGAATTTTTATGCAATCCAAAACAGTACATACAAAGGATTCAAAGCAAAGCTCTTTCCATTTTTTGGCGTTGTTGAGAAATTTTCCTGTATCATGAAATATCTCCGGCCATCTCCAAGGAGTAATGGCCGAAGCTATCAAAAAAGCACCACAAGCTACGTTGATAGTTAAATCAACCAGTTTGGCCACAACCGTCGCCAAAAACTCGAATATCGCAGTGAAATCGTTCATGGGTGGATATTTAGAGGGGATTCATATAATTTTCATCGACGCTATCTCTTGAGCTAGAACATTAAAAATGCAGCACAGCAAAAGGAAAAATAAATACTTTAGTAATGATTCCGGGATCTGATGATATGAGATCTTCAGATCTTCAATCCGCCTTTCTGTAGGCTATAACGCATTATACAGAAAAACGTACCTTCTCATGTTATACACAAAACTTATTGTAGTACAATTGATACAATATAGTATCTCCCATACAAGAAGAGCCACTCTTTTGTTATCACTTCCTATTGTATCTTGTTTCTTTTTGCATTAGTCTGAAACTCATTTGATTTATCGCATAATTTCTTCTGCTATATAACTCAAACAATAGGATCAAAATAATCCACAGTTCTTGCTTCGCCACCGTGATTCCGTTCTTCATTTTCATTTTCATATTCATCCGCGAAGTCTGCTGGAAATAATGTCGCCGATACCGTCCTGCCGAAGAATGATTGATTGGCATGGATAGTTGCTCCAGAATCAGATTTTAACTCCAAGGTACTCATGTCAATCCTAAATGCATCGTAAAGCTCAATACCGTTGTTGCTTCCAGCAAGGAAATTACGAAAAGCTGTTCGAATATCGATAAGATATTGATCTCTGTCAAGCCTTTGGCGGTAAATTTTTGCTGCTGGCGTTGAAAATGAGGAGTTTTTTGATAATCCATAAAGAAATGAAATTCTCCACCAAACAAAAGTTCTTCAAAAACATATCCCATATCGCCAACCACAGCATTGGAACTAACAGGCTTTGTTCCCAATTTCGTTGGAGTGTGAGTTGTTTGCAAGCATAGCGGATGAGTTCTTTTGCGAATAGTATGTGCTAGTATTTTCACAGTGAAGCTATGGCATATTTCATGCGCTAGTTTGATCGACCCTAGGACCTCGTGCAAAGATGATTCAAGGCAATTATGTATATTTTCGGGCAAGATATCTATTTCTGCTCCATAAGACAAGTCAGCTCGAAGAAACCATTCAGCAATAAATTGAAGTACGGATTTGCCACCAATTTCAGTTTGTTGGGAAATTGCGTTTTGGTGACAAAAGCCAGGAACCCGAATCTCCACTTCCCAATTTGCAAATAACTCAATGATAAACTCATCGATCTCCTCTTTTGGTGGTAATGATGTATCAGCACATTCGAAGACTCGACGGATCATAGGTTTTAGAATCCGATCAACGAAGAGGTAAGATTCGCCATCCTTTGCTTGAATAATCGAAAAAGCGTTGTCCAAGATTCTCTTCATGAAATGACTTCCAGCAATAAACGGCTGCTCAAACACAACTGACTCTTTTTTCAACAAAAATTGATTCTTTATTTCTCACAACGATTAAAGAAAAAATGCTGAAGGCCAATAAGGCGCCTTACAATACAAGGCGCGGCGGGGCACTCACAAAAATCTGCTCGATGGCCGCGTCTATTAGCCATTTCCAGAGATGTTGACATATTCAAGACTTCATCATATGAGATAAAATATGTAAATTTCTTCTGATTATAATTTGGTGCAATTTTTGAAAGAAATGATTCGAAATGAAGAAGCAATGTTGCAAAGCAGCAGCTGATCATCAACTTCTCAATCCATTCATGTTTGGACCGAGAGTAAATATGATTTGTCAGCTTATTTCTTGTTTGATTATGGCTTTATAGTATACAAGAAACTTTTTGGAAAGTGGATCCTTGAGAATCGTTGTCTGAGGAGAGTTAAGAGGCTGGTATATGACAATGTTCACTCACCACATTCGATGACATTTGGAAACAACAAGATTTCAACATGATGGAGAGTCAATCAACAGTAATTTTCAGTGAATCATGAATAAGGGCATATATTTATGTTATTTGAATGAAATTTTCATCTTTAAACGACCTATATCAATGGAGATTCGACCACCACTTCTCACTCCAGACTATTGGCGTTTTTTCACCTTTTAGAGGCCATATCTCGTGACAAGGTCAGTAATATCCTCAGCAAATTTGATATTTATTACTCTTATATACTGAAAAATGTTATTTAGGGAGAGTATTGGCATCTGCTTGCTCAATATTGATATATTGAGGGCTGGGATCAAAAATGAGCACATCCATGTGTTATATTGATTTTTGATTTATCACTATCATAGTTAATCTTAATATAAGTTAATATTTATTATGTGCTTATTAGTAACAGATAATAATATTTAATATTATTATTAAATATAGTTAAAATCAATTAATATTTATATATTGGATGTTTAAACATCTGAATCATTGACATTATCATCGGAATCATCACCGTCTTGGTCATCGCCAATTGGTTTCACAATCCATTGTTGTAATTCATAGAAACCATTTTTGTTTTTCTTAATATATGCTCCCCCAATATCGAATCCATCAATATCAGTCAGTTTATTTAAGAAAGCTTTGTCTGTCAATTTTGCGCTGATACCTTCTTCTAAACAATATTTATCTTTCAAATCACTGATCAAAATCTTGTTGTTATCTTTCTTTTTGGTTGCTTTCTTTTCTGCATCTGTTTTGCCTTCAAATAGGTTTCTATATCTTTCAAAAAACCATTTCTTGACAGTAGTAATGTCATCAAAAGTAAGAATGGGTATATTCTTTAACGCTTGCTGGTGGCTTCAATGCTTCTTTTTCGTATTTAGCATAGTTATCAAACAACATCTTAACATTGCATTTAGTAGTATTAAATTTATCTTTCAATGTCTTGTCCTTCAATTTATAAACATTTGGGTCAGATTTGAGCAAGTTTTCATCATCAGTAATAACAGTATTGTATATGGAAAACGTAATAACAATAATTCGTTCTTTTAAACATTCTTTTAAACTTGTACGCAATACTGAAAAACATACCTTCTCATGTTATACACAAAACTTATACAATTTACTATGTACATTATGAATACAATCAAATCAATTGGCTCATCAAATTATTCACTAATGGACTTGATAAAATTTCTGCTAATTTCTTCGAGCAAAGTCTCGCTGTAAATGTTACTTGGAATTGCTTGTTGATACGATCGTTGCTCTACTCTGCCATATTTAAACTTGAACATTTTCTGAGCTTGACCACGCTTATAATCATCTACAGCTTTCACCTTCGTTTGAGGATTGTGCTTCAAGAATCGAGCCTTCAAAACTTTGTGTATCAAATCCTCTCGAATTTGAATTGTAGGATCTCGCGTCACCGAATTATTACTAAATTGTCGAAGCCGAGGGTCGACTATGCTAACCATCGCACTAGCACCGGGACTTAATTTCAATATTGGCTTCCCCCGACGAGCGTTATAATCTGCATCAGATGGGTCTACAACTGCAGAAGAGGAATTGCAAATAGAAAGATTGAACCACGATCTTGAATTGGTGGAAGTTAATTCATCATTACTCTTCACTCCAGTAGTCAATGTACTAAGCAGCCAACCAAGCGGATTAGGAGCCTTAATCAGGTCCTCAGGAGGAAAACCGCAAAACAACGGGATCTGATGAGTGCCAGCATTCACAAAATAAAGTGTTTCTTCGGCTTCTAGCAGCTTAGAATTGGAATGTCTTCCCTTGATATCATCACCAGATGTCCACTGATTAACTTTTAAGTTTAAATTCAAGGCACCTCGCGGACCAGATTCCTGCTGAAAACTAACCACAGCATCTCCAGATTCTCCAAAACTACCATTTGCACTGTTCTTTTTTCGCATAGCACGGTTCGCTGGCATTGGAGCCGGCGTGGCTCCTTTTAACTTTCCTGCCCTCGTTGGACGTCTTTGGAAGGGACTTTCAACAAGTAATGGGACAATTCCCCACCATACTGCATCTGGTTCATGATTACCAAAGAAAGCACCAACCAAACCTCTCAATTTAAATGCTCTTTCATCTACGCCCTTCCTTCCTCCAGATCCATCGCCTGTTTCGCTTCCTCTGGTTCCGGTTCTCAAATTAATGTTTTGTCGGGTGGCTGAAATATTCGGAGATGCAGTCTGACTAGATGTGTTACCACCTCTTTGTGACGTTAGAATATCCACGCTTGTTACAACCACGAGCAAGCATGAATTCGCTGATAATTCAATTCCAACCGTTCTACTAAAATCGTCATTATACACTGGATTATACTCGTAACTGGTTGGGTCTAAATCTAGTGAGGCGTCATCAATGATTAAATCGGCAATATTTTCTTTGGCTCCATCCTTCTTACTAAGGCCACCATTTGAACCAGGTAAGTATCTGAAGTAAGTTTTATAATATTTTATATGATTATCGTACTTTTTTCCTCCTCCGGGCATGGCGTCCAAACCATCTTTAGCAGATCTCAAAAGTTCTGATCGAATTGGCATGTTGTACAACATGTCCAAAGCGCAAAATGACCCAATTTTGTCTTCATATTTAAGCATAAATTTTGGATCTATCAATGGAATTTTTTGTCTCAATGGGGGAAATACTTGAGTCATCCATTCGCTCATTTGTCGCAAAACTACATTTTTCTCTCCCTCACCAATCGGTGCTCCCTTCTTTATATCGCTTACGAAGGAGTCTGGGATGGGTAATTTTTTGAGTGGTTCTGTTGCAAAATCCATAGCACTAAGCAAGCATCCTGCTATAGAACATTCATCTACAAATTTCCCCGAGTCCCTGTTCAAACTCCATCCTCCATCGTCGGGTCGCGCAGATGCAGGCGTGTCAACACTTGGATCAAACAATCGAACATTCAGGTACGCATCATGAATGTGCGGTAACTGATCCATAAGAGATTCAGAGAAATTCCCTTCTGCAGGCACTCGACCATATACTATTGGCAAACGATATTGTCCAGCGTTTAAGAATATTCTTGTGTCATTTGAATTCGGAGATGGTTGATCTCCAGTGATATCAACACACAACTTAAGTACTGCAAACCCAACACATCTTGCTGCCATGGAAGGTTTCTCCAACGTGTCAATCCTGCATATAATTGTAAGCGATGGATGCAACGCATTGCCTAAATACAATGTTCAGGTCTGGTCTTAAAAAGTAACTAATCTTTGAAATATTGTTTCTCTTACCTCTCCAACCCATTATTAAATCATATCGCGGTTCAGATGGTTCAGAGTCAGGATCACTGAAACTTGGAGCAGAAGGCTCTCCCACTTGGCTACGATCGTGAGCAAGCAACCTCGCTGTCACTCGTGTAGCAGTTACAGATAATGGTAAACCGACAGCACTGTCCACACAAAACTGAATACTATTGATAGAAGAAAAAGCTAAATGCTTGAGCTGTTTGATAGTTTGTGACGATATAACTTCCTCATTGGTGTGGAGATGACGTCTATCTCTAACATATTGTTCTTCTTGATTACCAACGTAAACTTTACTCATTGCTTCTGTAGGTGAATCAACTACGCTCCATAAACCTGAACGGGTGGATGTGTTCGTATTGAAAATCGAATACTTCTATAAAAGACTTTATGTAGCCTAATGTTGTATTACAATGAATGCACCATATATATTCCTAATTAATTATTATTTGCTGGTATTTGGTATTGCGCGAGAGAAGGCGCGAGCGGCAAGGTCCGCCGTTTCACAAAAATGCCCGTTGGCGGCTTTTGGTATAAGTATAAGGCGCCTTATTGTATTGGCAGATTGGTTCATTCATTGGTTCAAGTATGTATTCCAAGTACAAGCATATATGGTACTACTTGATGTGATGCGGGATGACAAGCTTGTCGAATATTTCTTATCCATTTCAGCAATGATCATGAATGACTTGTGTTGATATTTTAAAGATATAGCATTTTGTCCCATCCCAATTAAAGGTCTTTATTTGGTTGTTCGCCATTCGATTGTGAGGATGAAGAAAATCGCACAACTTACGGAGACCAATGCGGATGGGGAACTCGCCCCAGAAATTAAGCGACTACGTGTGATGATTTACAACTTCTGTCGCCTTGAAGATGGAACCTTGCATAAAAGTATTGATTTGCGTCGTTATGCGATTGACAGTGGTCAACTTGTTACCAACACAACCGTCCAAGAACTTTGTGCTCTCCACAACGCCATCGATACTCTCAACTTAACGAATTGCTCTCAAGTCGCAGATGTAGGACTGTGGGCAATAGCAAGACATTGCTATAAGATCAAAAATTTAATTTGCTATGGTTGTGACAAAATAACAACGGTAGGAATTCGCTCGCTCTCTTTGCGGTGTTCAAATTTGATTGAGTTAGACTTATCACATTGTGTGTTCCTTGATGATATAACTCTCACTGTATTGGCGGGTGGAACATGGAAAATAGAGAAATTGTCTTTACAGAATTGCCCGAAAATAAGTGATAATGGCTTATGTCGTATCGCACAAGGATTAGGTCACAGTCTACTTCATCTAAACTTGAACGGTTGTCCTAATATTGGCGAATTTGGTGATCGTGGATTGAAGGAAATTGGAGGAAATTGCCACATCTTAAAGGAACTCTTTATTAATGATGCAAAGCGAGTTGAAGATGATGGATTGATTAGCATTGCTGTTGGTTGTATGAATTTGGAGAAGCTTCTCTTATCAGGATGTGATATGATAAGCAAGAAGAGTTTCAAAGTATGTGTTCGTTCGTGGGGATGTATGAAGGATTTGACTTTCATCAACAATAGAAAATTGACGGATGCTGATTTTCAGCTACTGACTGATTCAGTATTAGAAGCATCTATCGAAACATTGCAATTAAGAAATTTCCAGGGTTTGACTGACAAAGGTGTGGCTTTCATTTGCAAATCAATCGGTGATCGGGTCTTGCAGTTAAATTTTCAAGAATGTCAGCATCTCACAGACTACAGTGCGATGATTATTGCAAATTTTTCTAAAGTGCTTCGAACATTGGATTTTTCACATTGCGGTCATTTCACTGACCAAGCTATTCATACACTGGCTGCAAAATTACGATATTTGACCATATTAAAACTTGATGGTAATCACCGCATTACAACTAAAGCGCTGCTGCAGCATGTTGGTCGTGAATTTGAATTCGTAGAAATGGCAACGCAATGGTTGGGTTATCAAGCAAAACCTAAAGTTGAGGCGTTGATAGCAAAACGAGAACAGCTGATTATCCACAATAAGCAAGCGATCAAAATTCAATGTCTTGTTCGGAGAAGATTTGCAGACCGAATTTATTGGGTGAGATATCGTGAAAAATTGATATCCAGAGTGGTTCCTTTGTTCCAAGCAATTGTGCGTGGTGTGATTCAAAGGAAACGATATCGATATTTGAAACATCAAGTGTACAAGGTCAGGCAAGTGATCAAGATCCAATCCTGCTTTCGAATGTTTGTAGCATATCGTTACCGCGTCAAGCTTTTGCAAAAATTACGTTTCGAAGCTTACTGTAGGAGGCTGGCAATTGTTATTCAACGTTTATATCGGGGTTACAAGGCACGTATTCGGGTGAACGTATTACGCGCTAAAAATGCTAATTCGCGAATTGAAGACGCTCGTAAAAGAGCCATTCGAGAAGTGCGTGCCATTAATATTCAACGTGTTTTCCGTGGGTATGTGGCACGGTGTGAAGCTATCCGTAGATACGAGAGGAAGCAGCATGATTTGGCGTATATTGCAATGGTTCAAGAGAAGATTCGATTGATTCAGCGCATCGCACATGGTAAGATAGGACGCATCCGCGCCCAGCAACGTCGTGATGAAATTGCTTTATTTAAAATACGATGGCATATGGCTCGAGAAATTCAACGAGTTTTTCGAGGGCATCGTGGTAGATTGCGTTACAAGTATTTTCGAGAAATGGCAAGACAAAAGAAGAGAAATGCCGCTGCATTGGTTATTCAGTACAACTATCGTGGTTATCGTGGACGTCTGCTTGCTGCTGTGGCACGCGCTTTACGACTGTTACGTGCGAAACAGCAATTTTGTTCCGTTGAAATACAAAGATTTTTGCGGGGTTGTATGGGTAGATATCGGTTCAAAGTTCATAAAGAATTTGTTACAAGAAGAAAGCGTCAAACACTTGCATGTATACAAATTCAGCGTATGTTTCGGGGTCATAAAGGGCGTGAGGCGAGAGAGATTGAATTTCATTTACAGAGATTAGAAAACAGTGCCCGCCCATTAATTTCTCACCTTCATCAAGTAGAGGATGAAGCTGAAAAGCTTCGTAATGTTATTCGCAAGTTAGAAACTATTGAAAAGAGGATGCATGAAGAATTGTTTCAGATTGAACGGGAGTTGGAGCATTGTATGAAGACTACAAATAAATACACGGACAGTGCCAGAATCAATCAAACTCCTCAACGATTTTTGACAAAATTTTTGAGGGTACGATTGAAAGATCATTTGGATCATGAAGCGGTTAGTATTTATCTTTTGTTTATGACACATATCATTTCATGAATGTATTTAGGAAGTGCATCGTGTGAAATACCATGAATTACAGACTCGAAGGGCGGAATTACGCGATCTGGAAATTGATATTGCAAAAACTAAGAGGGAGCTGATACCTCTCACCACAGGTTTGATTGGTGATGTGAAACGAATGCGGACAAAGCGATTGAGAGAAATGGTGTGGAAACGTAGAGATTCTGCTACAAAAATACAAGCGCTGTGGCGCAGAGCATTGGTGCGATTTTCTCTGTATGACCCTTACAAGGAAGGCTGGATCCAACGTGTAAATAAGGATAGATCTGATCAACCTTACTATTTCAATACGATTAGCAAAGAGACTCGAACCAACAAACCTCTGGCCTATCGCTATTTTGGAGAAAGGACTGTATCGGCGTTGGATGGCCTGCATGTGGTTTAGTGTGAATTGCTGTCCTCTCTTGGAATGTAAGTATACTAGATGTACAAATGTATTTTTGTTGAATGATTGTAAGTATAATATTAAATACGTGGTATTACGAAATTTTGTAGATATTTTCATATTTGCAGTGTAATTTTTTTCATCAACTTGTTCTAAAAATTAACGTTTACGTAAAACGGATTAATGAAATTACCACATAATTAGATATTTTCCATATCTTAGTTCGTTGCGCTTAAGTTTAAACTGTGGTTGCTCTTCCTTCCATACTTTCCAAGGGAAAATCAACTAATGGCTCGACAAGTGGGGCTCGTAGGGAAGGTTGCATGTAATCATCTTCTCCATGCAATTTGTCTTGACTATTGATTGCGGGATCTCTATCCATAGATACCGCCATATCTAACGGCAATTGACTCGCTAATGGAACATAAATTGACGAAACATACCAATAGTACCCCAAAGTGGCAAAAAAGAGTAGTGCCAGGAAGTAGATTTCAACATATGTTTCTTTCAGAATAAACATACCAACCATCGTAGCTTGAGCGAACAGCAGAGCAACTACGAAGCAACGCGCCATTATTGGCCACCACTTGCCACCTGTTTCATAAATCGGCTCATACACATATATCATCTGATGTCGATATACATACACTGCCATTGAAAAATATGCCAACCCTGCCAAAATAATGAAAGGAGCAATACAACTATAAGTGGCAGAAATGACGAACACCAATGCATCTTGAGCTAAAATTTTATTGTATGGAAACCATCCTGGATT
>JACCEA010362809.1_pt1 | contig 11105 bp, 16 predicted proteins | sample 7449851 | NCBI WGS metagenome assembly JACCEA01 (sample SAMN15323453, study PRJNA562643) | freshwater metagenome | isolation source: river surface water | place: USA:Blue River Watershed | collected 2017-08-18 | reverse complement strand
TTAAAAGAGTCACATACGCAGGTTCGTCCGTAAATTTTGACGGCGTTGTGTATAAGTCTTGGGCGCGCCCTGTGTAGAATTGAATACTCATAAGCTTATTTATTCCGTCAGTTGAGGTTGATTTTGGCACCGGTGATATTAACGTTTCCGCCAGCTTGAACGTTATATGAACCACCAACCTTCGTAGTCATATTACCACTGACGTTTTGATTAACATTTCCGTTCACTGTCAAATTTAGATTACCGCCCTTAACATCAACCGTCATATTACCAGACACAACTTCTAATGTATATGCGCCACCGCTTAGGTGACTAAACGCGCCATCGTTAGTTAATCCAGCTGCACCCTTTACATATGTAAACTTATTACCCAATACAGTTTCGTCGCTATTTTTTGGCGACTTGAAGAACATTGAGCCATCCGCACGAAGTTCCCAGAATGCACCAGAGCGATGCATGATGTGTATACGTTCAGCGCCTGGCGTGTCATCAAATTCAATGACGTGACCACTTTCAGTAACTTCTGCGTGGTTATAAGGATACTTGGCTGCGTACGCTTCAGCAGGTTCATTTCGAGTTCCACCACCTGGAACTTTAATTCCAGTCAACGGTTTTTTCGCAGTTTTAACATACGATCCGTCATATTTGCCAGTCGCCATAAAATTAGTTCCTGGTGACGACTGGCGGGCGCTATACGATGAGTTATTTCCACCAGGTATATCTACTGCAGTATTCTTTCGCTGATCAGAAAAGCCTCTAGAAGGGTTTCCACCGCCTTTATTGGTTGACACAGTTCCCATGATAACAGGCACCTGCATCTCGCGTCCATCTGCGAAAAAACCAAACACCATATCGCCTTCCCAGACGTTTGGCACAGCTCCAGGAGTAGAATCTACAGGAACTATCACTTGGGCCCACGGCAAGTCTTTTGTCGGCAAAGCGGTCAAATCATCAGTGTGAATCCCATAACATCTAACTTTTAAGCGGCCTAGTTTCTGTGGATCATTTCTATCTTCTACGACTCCGAAGAAATGATAAAAGCCGGACTGGCCGGCGAAATTATTTGTAGAATGTCTCATATTCCTAGGCGCTCATTATGTTGATTGACATAGTCTTCATGATTTGATGTATACGTATCGCGCCCACACTCAACAGCTGTAACTGCATATTGTGGTGTGATGATGTGTCGCACACAAAGTGCAATATAGTTACCAGAAATGAATCTATCTTCTTTAGCTATTTCTAATTCTGAATCGGACGAATACATTGTCGGGATAACTAACTTCAACATATTACCAACGCCTAGCTCAGAATTAAACGGAACTTCAATATCAACTTTCGGGCCGTTAACCAAACTTGATATTTGAGAGTATCTTACACTTACGTTCGATTCTTTATATGATACGAAGTCCGATGGTGATGATACCATGAATTTGTATAAGCCATCTTTTGTCTTATGTTTAAACTTTGAAGTTGTTAATCTAAGAGACGGGTTAACGCCATTCACACGGTTAATCTTTTTGTATTGATTATCATTGAAATAATCAAAAGATACATCTTGAAGTTCTTTTGTTTGAAGATTCAATACTTTTGCATTAACACCGAGTGCGCCACTGGAGATAGCGTCTAACATCGATACTTGAGAACGTTGATTTATGGCCATGATTGTATGTAGCGCGCTTAAATTAGAAGCATAACTATCACGAAACGCCATTCTATATTCCATTGGTTTCTGTTTAAACAACTTCTCCAACGATACAAAATTAAAGCCATTATTGTTTTCAAAAAACATATATGCGCCACCATTAACATTGACTGAAGAACGCGCGCGCTTCGTCATTGCGGCAATAACTTCGAACGGGTATATGCTAGGGGCGACGTAAGTGTTAACACCGATCGTATCTTCTACTAAGATTGGCTTTTTTGTTCTAATTATGCTTTTCAAAACATTCTTCGCAATATCCGACGGGGTCATATTGGCGAATGAACGCGAAACTAAAACTGACCGATTAGTTAAGAATTCTTCTGAGCAAAAATTCAAAGTTGCAACATACGACTTATCGCCAAGACTTTCTTTATTAGTCAACCCATACACTTCAAACTTTCGCGTGACATATTTGAAATCAGCAGAAGTTCTATAAGTAATTTCTAAAGTCTCTTCTCCGATGATCGGAAAGTCTTCAATCATATTATTGGTGTCAGTTACTCTTAGTGTACCAGATACACTTGATGAGAATAAGTCTTCACAAATATCCATTTGCATAAGAGACTTTTTCAGATTAAGTTTTTTCCCAACAAAGTTAGTTAAAATCAAATCTCTGATTTCAATGTCACCCGCTTTGTATACTTTATCTTCGTTCATACTTAAGATTCACTTCTAATCGATTTTATTTCATTCATCGATGTTTCAAATTGCCCAAGAACTTTTGGTAGAAACGCTTTTGATATCAACTTAATGTTTCTTTTTGATTCGTTGATAGATTCTTCATAATCATATACACTAACTGCACGTTTATCTGGATCTGGTAATGTAGAATATGTTAGCGAATCAATTATATGCCCGCTACCAGTTTCATAATGATGAACGTCATTTCCTAATGTATATACATCTTCAACATTATATTTTTCTTGTAGGTATCTGATAAATGCATCTTCATCTAACGGCAAATCATATAGCCAATCATATATAGATGCCGACATCATAACTAGCCATGATAGATTTGCATCACCATAATAGTCGCGTGCTAAAATATCAAGACGCATTCCTTCTCGCCAATAATAGTTATAGTAGGCCAATGGATTACGCAATAATCCTTCGACAACTTTAAAGCGAACTGTTAGATCAACTACATTGCACTGTGTTTTGGTTCCGTCTGCAGACGGAACCAAATGACCCACGTAGGGATAGTTGATAGTTGGAAATTGTTCAAAGTATTTCATTATGGCTGATCCATATCCATATCCATACCCGGAGGTGTAACCATAGGGGGTGTAGGTTCTGATGGTGGTAATATAGTAATTGGTCTAGCTTCGTCCAATAGTATCATATAATCATCACGAGTCATTGATTTCATTTCTTTGAAGCTAACTGATAGTTTATATGAAACAGGTGTACCATCTGACATTAGTCGCCCGCCGCCAACTGGGTTGGCGATGAAGGTGACATTTTGGATAAACGAATCGGGAATTCCAATTACACTGGGAATTCGATATCCTCCAGGACCATGAAACGACACTTCGCAAATACGCGGATAGTTCAAAATCATACCAAACGTGTTATCAGCTTCGGTTGGCATTGAAGCAGCTGTCAAAGTCGAGATGATTTGCTGAATGGTAGACGTTTCTTCTGGATTCCGCGGAATCATCGTGAATTCGAACGCGTGGGCGCGCACGCTAGGTTTAGTGTATGCCACTTCCGTAACTGGATTAAGAGCTAATCCCGCGCTTCGGCCGGCCTGCTGGGCCATTGTGCCTGATAGCCCATCGCTACCACCTAGCCTACCAGCAATAATTTTTGCGCCGGCGCTAAGTGCGCCTGCACCTGCGCCAAGTACGGCATTTTCATACATTGCGTACTCTGCGCCAACTGCTGCATATGCTGACAGTTCATTCCCGAGATCGGCGAAAGCGTTTCCGACGCCTTCTAAGTCAGTTAGCGCGTGATCAAACGATGAAACTATCGATTGGGTAATGGGTAAAATAATTGTGCTAATCGGGGTGACAATTTTTCTTTCAGCTTCAGATAATTGCCAGGTAGCGAAAGTTAGTGCTAAAGCTTGATCTCTACGATCGCGCTTATATTCGAAAATTTTAATTTTCAGATGAGGTTGGTTTAGTGCGCACTCGGTTGGATATTCTAGCACGTCAATTGTTTTAGTGGTATATGTGGTATCTGTAGGAGCATTCTTATCGGTCGCATCTTTACGAACACGAAAGCCCAAAATCTTTTCAACGCCCTTTCCTAAGGTGCGCCCTACCGGCTCTGGTTTTTCACCAAAGATACTATTCATCGCGGAGTTATATGCGTCACCAGCAGCATCTTTGACTGTGCCAGCCATTTCTAGAGTCGAATCAATTAGTCCAGCCATTTTACATACTCTTATATGTGTCTATATGCGAGTATTTATAAACGCAATCTCCAGAAACAACAAAGGACCCTTTCAGGTCCTTTAAAGAAATTTAGATCTTTCGGCATCAGATTTAAATGTAAACATCCGACGCAGCGCTATTATTTTTGAAAATGTCTCTGGATGAAATCCGTGACGATTCTGTCTAGAATCTATCACATACGAGTCGAAAATACTTTCTAATTCCACGTCATCTAGATGTTCCATTATTCTATGCGCGACGTGAGGATATTTGACTCCAATTTCTAGAATCAGAGTCATTGCCTCATCATACTTATCAGGTTGAAGCATATGTCCTCGCCTTAGGCTTTGGACTTTTGCTTGCCATTGGCCTGCTTTTGTTGACGTTGAGTGTACGCACGTTCATTTGCACGTGCGCGATCTGCCGCCTTGTGTTGAGCTAGGCGTTTCTGTACAGCGCGGCTACGCGACACGTTGATGAAGCCGTCTTCGGGGATTGCAAGATACTGAACGAATGACGCAAACACAGCGCCAGTGACCCAGCCACCTTTAACCTTTGGCGCAGAACGACCATAGGTTGGTTTTGCCGCGGCTGCCTGCATATCCTCAGGATGTGCCTTGAGGTGCTTAGCTAGCTTACGCGCCTTGTTTTTGTCGCACTGTACACGAGCTTTGTACTGAGTGTAGCCAGCTTTCCAAGAAGTGCCGCCACGCTTTGAACCTGCCATAATATTTACCTCTTCACTTTATGATATTGATAGGGATTACTCTTTGTAATCCCAGCACGCGTTGTTTTTAATTAGTTGACGATGTTGAATCCAGCCTTTGAAATTGCCTGACCAGAAATTACCGTTGCGATCTACGTGAGTGATGCCATTTTCCCATGTAGATGACATTGCAGTAACATTGACACTTGGACACATATTACCAATTTTGGTTTGAGCAATCGGCGTAGCCTGGTGTTCGAACGGACTAGCATGCACCGGTTCGCTTTCAATGAGGCGGGCATACACCTCTCCAGCTTTATCAAGACTGTCATCGAGTTTACGATAACTAACCTGAGCGCAGCAACTAGAGCTGATGGCTAACGCATTTTTCAGAGTACTGAAGCGGTCGCGTTTGTTAAACAATGCTTCCATGTCGCCATTAGCATAACCGCTGTCACGCCAATAGCCCTTACCGTAATATGGTACATGCCAATCGCCATGACGTAGTACAACCGGGTGACTGTTGCGCTTTTCTTCTAGCATCACACTGGAAAGAGCGTGAATTTCCGGTTGAGCGTCGGTGTGATTGCGTAGCCAAAACCAATTGTCATCTTCGGTGGTGGTCATGACCGTCTTCATCATCTGATATGGTTCAAGCAGGCGATTGGATGCTTGTTTATGAAGACCGATTTTCTGAAGACCTTCAACGATCTTTGCAATAATTCGCGCCGATCGCGTCCATAGAAACTTCGCTGAAATGATCAACGCGTCTGATAGTTCTTCTTTAGCCTGCATCCCAGGTTGGTTTTTGCCCCAATGAATTGGCATCGCTGGGTTAGATCGAACTTGCTCGATCATAGCAGCAACAGGAATTGCTCGCGACGATGCTGCGTTTCGACTAAACAGTCGATGAGTCATAAACTCAGCATGAATGAATCGCGGATATTCAAGTTCCCACGTGATGATTTCTTTGCCGTCTTCTGTAATAGAATGGGCAATAATTTTTGCGGTGATTTGTGTCATTCTTACGTCCGGTTAATTTGTTTGTCTGATTTATTGAGACATTTGCAAAGCTTGTTTTTCCAATAATGCTGCACGAGCCGCTTCGTTTCGTTTAACTGCTTCGTTGAATGCTTTGATACGTTCAGCCGTAGCGGCTCGCTGAGCGACGGTTTTTTCCTGACGCCCGCGACGTTCAGTGTCTTCTTTTAGAAACGCAGAAGCAATACTAGCGGGGACACGAATTCGTTCAAACTCAATTGCAACGGCAGCACCATTCAGCAAAATCTCAGCACTGCCCGAGGTTGCGTACGAATTACTCAGATGACCGATGGTTGAATCGTCGATGATAACCGGATCACCATAATTCATCATCATTAGCATATCTTTGGTGTTCATATCAGCACCTAAAGATTTGGGTGGCAATTACATTTGACTCATCAAATGAATGTTTCTGGTCGCGGGCCGATCGGTCCTTATCATGATTACGCTTACGATTATCTCGCTTTGCATATTCAGACCAGTCATCATTGAATTTGTCGCGACGATTGCTCATTGGTCGAACTCCGTATATTTCAGATAGATGATTTCGCGTGCTTCAAAATAGCGGTTGGTGTAAAACAGAGTTGGGTCAACAACTTTCTCCAACTCATCCTTGAACTCACAGAAGAAAGCTTGACCTAGACGACTCGACTTATAAATCGGGTCCTCATTGTATTTCTTCATGAATTCGCGAACTTTTGCAAATGGAATTTTGACATCAGACATCACAGAAACTCCACAACAAGGCCTTTTTGACGATATGCTTTAACTGCATCTTGAACCTCATCGGATGGTAGGCACACTGTTTTGCCTACTTCGCCATCACTAACATAAATTGCAACATACTTACGTTTCACAGCCATCATAGTGTTCATCTCTAAATACCAGATTATGTAGAAATTGTATCACAGTTGTTAAGGGTTGTAAATGGTTAATCCTCAAGGCTCAACATGCCTTCGAAGTCATCTTCAAAACGCTTACGCGGAGTCATAACAACCGGTGCGCGATTAGTATCGCGCATACGAGCGATCATTTTATCAGCTTGACGAATAAGACCAAGCTTATCACGGCACTCGTTGAAGTCAACTGCAAGCTCTGCTTCAGTTTTCTTGCATGGAACATTATACTCCACTTTGTAAGAATCGACACCCTGACGAACTAGAACACCTTCGTCGGACATTTCAACGTTGCCGCAATCACACTGACGAACGTCGCCCGGAGCACGAACGAATACACCAATGTTGCAGTACTTGCAGATAGCTACGTCGATCTTCATCATTTTCTACATTTCCGTTTTCGGTTTTGATAGAACAATTATAACACATCGCGAGAGGATGTAAACTACTTTTTTAGAATTTTTATGATGATTTTTCGTCATCCTTATTCCTTATCGTTCTGAATCTTGCGAAGCCATTCCAACGCAGCAGCCTTGCGGCTGTTTTTGATGCTTTTGATGCTTTCGTCAAAATACTCCATCTCGCGCGTGACTTCTTTAGCAACATTGTCAAGGTCCATCAGCCCGCCGTCATTATTAACAACGCGGTCATGACTTTCCATTAGATGACTAAGGCCGGCTTCTGAGATGTGGGGGTCCTTCTTATAGAATTTTTTCAACCATTTGAACCCCATGCGGTGTTCCGGTTTATCAAAGCAAGTGACATCACGATTTACAAAAATAACGTCAGCACCTAGAGCACGGAACGCGCCCAGTTCATGTTCAAAGCGTACATCGGTAATGATTGCGACGTCTACGTAGCGTTTCTCGCTTTCAAGATGCTTAATCAGCATATCGCACCAAATGAATTTGCCAAACACGCCCTGGGCAAATTCTGTGCCAAACTTTTGCATTGCGACGCGCGGAGTCACACCATACAACGCTTTCTGCGGCACTTCTTTAGCTAGCGGATCATAAAAAATGTCGCGATCACATCCAAACATATTGATTAGATTTTCTTTAATCGGAGTCGCTAATGCATATGTATTAGCTCTTGTACCATACGTCGCAAATTCTTGCACTAGCAAATTTGCGAAGGTATCTTTGCCAACGCCCTTCTTCCCAACGATACAAATGTATTTCATAATACCTCATTCTTGACTATGTGTCAAATCTGAAAATTTGATCAACGATGTGCATCTCATCTCTTGATGGTTTTATTATAACACATATCGAGGAGATGTAAACCATTTTCTTTAGAACATTTCGTTCTATCAAGTCCCAGCTTTAATCTTTTTCAGATCGTCAGCGACGTCTTTATCCGGACGTTGTTCGACTAGGCGAGGTAGAAACAAGCTGTACGTGTCAGAATCACGCCCTTTAATCAGCTCATTGTAGCGAATTGTCACGATGGTACCTTTCAGCTTGGCGCGCCGAGTCCAGATAATCTCCCGGTCAATATCAGAAATACCGGTACCGACGTTCACCGATACCCGCCCACATGCAGACGAACAAATCAATGCACCAAGGTTACCTGCATATTTCCCTTCACCTTCTTCAAAGCCGATGATTTCCAAATCAGCTTCACGCACAGCTTTGATTTTCAAGGTTGAATAGGAACGCTTCGCTTCCCAGATTCCATCTGGGTCTTTTAGAATGATACCCTCTTCGCCGGCTTTCATGTACTTTGCAGCTAGAGCTAGTGCTTCATCTTCAGACGAAACGACGGTATTCTCAGCGGGCTTGACTCGTTCACACGTCTCAAACATCTGTTCGATCAGTTCAAACCGCTTGCTATATGGAGTTGTGCATTTCCCTTTCGCAAACATTTCAGCAGGAACTACATCCCATAGAGACATCCCAATATTCTGAGAATGGGCTAGTGACGCGGTGCCACGAATCAGCTTGGTCGCAATGCCATTTGAAATGGTTCGCGGTTCCGGTTTGCCTGTTGACGTATTGACTTGATAAAGCTCACCATCAAATACAAGCGACGGGCGATTAAGAGCCTTGGCGGCTTCTAGGAAGATACGATCAAGGGATGTATCTTCAATCTGATACGTTAGCCCATTGCGTGTACGATATGATACGCTATCGGTCATGATGTCAACAATGATAGCAACACGCGCGGCGTCATACTTAAGCTGGGCCCAGTATTTCTTCTCGTCCCACTTAACGCGATGCGAAGTCTTTTCGTCATATGTGTGACATTGTTGTAGTTCAAATGTCGGAACTAGGCCTGGCCAGATTTTATTGAACGTGCTAATGCCACACCCACAATCCAAGTCGCCTTCCAAAATGTGTCGTAGGATGACGGTGCCGGCGAAACCTACCCCAACGGCTAAATCTTCAGTCGCGGTAATTGCTGCATTGCCTGTAAGAGTTCGATTGCGTAGATTATCTAGATGAGTTATCATATGATCGAACGACGCCATACCGGTGGTTTTTTCCGGCTGCTTAAATTTGCGCACATAAAAATTGTGGTACGGGTTATACGTATAAGCAACGACCATCTTGAACGCTTGTTCAACTGATGGGCTGTTGATGGTGCGAAGGATTGATTCTTTCTCCAAGCGCCCGTTAGTCGATCTTAGTTTTGTCAAAATGGTAAGAATTTCATCAAACATACAAAAAGGCCTCTATGATGCGATACAAGATAATTATATCACAAGATAGAGGCCGTGTAAACAGGAATTTTTACTTTTGTTCAGTTAAAAAGCGATTAAGCTCCGCTGGCGAACCGATGAAGTAGTTATTCTGTTGGTTGTTTTGCGTAACTCCTGCGTCGGTCTTTACGGCGCGCTTCGACTTAATCGTTTCACGTTGTTCATGTATGTTAAGCAAATCGCGATTCACATCCGATATTGACTTAAGCAATGTTGCGACAACTTCAAACGCTCGAGGACTGTCGGATGATCGTGCAAGGGCCACCGCATCGGTTATAACTGACGATGTATTCCCCAAAGCGGTCTTGATATTAGAACGAACTAAATCGAAATCAGCTTCTAGCTGCTTATCTTCTTTAGTTCCACCTACCGTGGAAGGCGCATCTTGAATGTCAAGTTCTGTCTTATATTCAAGAAGAGGATTTGTCTTCTTCTTTTCTTCGTCTAATTTGAATTCCGAAGGAATTGTTGCACCAAACCCATAGTCATCTGGGAGATGTTCAATTTCTTCTAGAATCGGGTTCGGTTCTTTTCGTTTCATGGATAAAACTCATATAGTTTTTCCCACCCATACAAATCGCTTTGAGGGTGTAGAATGATTTCGCGTTTAGCTACTGGTCCAAAGTATACGGCCTTTGCCAAGAATGACATTGTCCACATAATTTGACGACGATCCTCGAACATTCCTTCCGATGAATCTGACGGCAGAACATCTAACAGAGTAATAGGTAAATCAAAGCGCAGCTCGGGTTCTTCAACACTTTTTATAGAAACCGTGAAGTCTGGGGTAAACGCTGGTACGATTTGTTCGACGATCTGTAGCATCTCTTCTTGTGTTTTGGTGACGATGTAAAGATTGTACACTAGGTCGTATGGTACCGGTGTATACACATTACTAGCATTACCTGCGCTACGGTCAAATTGATACTTATTCAGCTTCTGTAGTTTACGTTGCCCATCATAGTTCATTGACACTAATTCAAACGCCATTCGCGGTACGGTGATGGCCTCTTTGCGACTATGATCAGAATCTGAGATTAATCTCTGAACAAACTTTTCTTTATTTGAATAAGTGATAGGAACTGTTATGCGATGATTTTCAGTACCATCCTCATTATATCTAACGACACTCATATCACTAAACAACGTACCCATTGCAACGGTGTATCGCTTAGTCATAGAGTGATAGAAGTGACTATTGAAGAGAGCCATTATTTACCCTCTTCATTAAGAGTTTGGCGTTGTGGCTCTGGTGGTAGTTCAGGTGGGCCTTCTTTCTTCCCAACATATGATACGCCTGCAAGGGCAGCTAACGTGGTTGTGACCGCCCATAGTTCAGCCGCTACGTCAATATCATATGCAGCAGCACCAGATAAAATCAGAACAGCTAACGATAGTGATATGCCGGCGATGACTAGAACAAATCGCTTTGAACTAGCGCCAGATACACTCTTTTGTGTAATGATATCTTTAAACAATCCCATCTTAGATAGCCTTTCTAATAGTTTCGTATAGTTCTGATCTATGAGCAAGACCAATCGTTCCGCCGTTGATTGCAACGGTACATCCCTTAATATCGTTCTTATCTGCATATTGATTACAATTTCTCGTGTTCCAATACCAGCATGCTGAAATGATTGCATATTTAGGTTGTAACAGATCTTCGGGG
>JACCEA010129100.1_pt1 | contig 11105 bp, 9 predicted proteins | sample 7449851 | NCBI WGS metagenome assembly JACCEA01 (sample SAMN15323453, study PRJNA562643) | freshwater metagenome | isolation source: river surface water | place: USA:Blue River Watershed | collected 2017-08-18 | reverse complement strand
TTTCCAGCTTTACACGAAACATGGTGTTAGGGAGTGTATCGACTACCTCACCATCCATTTCGATCTGATCTTCTTTTGCCATTAACAATCAATCCTGATTCAGGTAAACAAGCATAAATAACCGCGGTCGGTCAAAATCGTGCGCGCATTTTGCCTCATTTCCCTTGGATAAGCAAAACTGCTTTGCTGTCAATGGGCTGGCTCTCGAGTAACCGGCAACTTTCAAGTCAGCAGCGTCCAGCGGTTGGCGATCAGCAGCTCCAGAGGCCTGTACTCCGTCTTGTAGCGCATCTTGTCGCAATCCTTGATCCAGTAACCCAGATAAAGGTAGGGCAGATTGAGTCGTCGCGCTTTCTCGATCTGCCAGAGGATTACATAGACGCCCAGTGAGCGCTCGGGCAGTTCCGGCGCGAAGAACGTATACATTGCCGACAGCCCGTGATCGAGTTCGTCGAGGATACAGACCGCGATCAGCTGTTCCTGAGTGTAGAAGGCATGGAAGTGCGAAGTAGGGGTGCTGGCCTGAATGAACGAAGCGAATTGTTCGCGGGAGGGCGGAAACATATCGCCATCGGCGTGACGCAAGGTAATGTAGCGTGCGTAGAGCTCGTAAAATTCCGGGCTGTCGAGATCGCGCGCCGACAGCTCACGAGACACTACATCCAGATTGCGACGCCAGATGCGCTTGAAACGCTTGCCCGGTATGAATTCGCGGACTCTTACGCGGCAGGAGATGCATGCCTGACATTGTGCGCAGGCCGGACGGTAGAGGTGCGTGCCACTGCGTCGAAACCCTGCGGTGATGAGTCGACTGTAGAGTGTTGCTGTCAGCGGCTGTTCGGGGTCCATGAACACGGTGGCGGCCTGCTGTCCGTCCAGATAGCTGCAGTCGTGCGCGGTGGTCTGATAAAAACGCAATGTCGCCAGGTCTTCAGAGCTCACCAGGATTGATCTCCAGTGTCCATTTTCCGGTTTTTCCGGGTGCCTGCCGGTATTCGGCAAGCAGCGCCAGGAACGCCTTGCGTGGCATTTCCTTTGCTCCCAGGCTGCGCAGGTGCTCGCTGGGCACCTGGCAGTCGATCAGGCGAAAGCCCCACTGCTGTAGTTGCCGCGTCACCACGATCAAGGCGACTTTGGAGGCGTTGTCGCGCAGGCTGAACATCGACTCTCCGAAAAACAGCTGTCCCATCGCAATCCCATAGAGTCCGCCGACCAACGTGTCGTTTTCCCATACTTCCACGGAGTGTGCGATGCCTTGAGCATGCAGCTCGCAATAAGCTTCTTGCATCTCGGCCGTGATCCACGTACCCGGACCTGCTTCCCTCACCGAGGCACATTGACCAATGACCTCGCGAAAAGCTGTGTCGAAGCTGATGCGGAACCGTTGGCCGCGTAGCACCTTGCGCATGCTGCGGGAGATATGCAGTTCGTCAGGCTGCAACACCATGCGGACGGCGGGAGACCACCAAAGAATGGGTTGGTCATCGGAATACCATGGAAAAATCCCGAGTTCATAGGCTCTGCGCAGGCGCTCCGGACGCAGGTCTCCCCCGACGGCAAGCAGGCCGTCGGGGTCTCGCAGAGCGCTGGACGCGGGAGGAAAATCGAGACTCGACTCGCTCAGCCAGTGGAGTTTGAGCATGTTGCCTCATCTCGCAAGTCAGGATCGCTGTGCGCGCCGGTTTTACTTGTCCAGGAACTTCTCGGCATCCAGTGCCGCCATGCAGCCGAAGCCGGCAGAGGTAATGGCCTGCCGATAGACGTGATCCGCAATGTCGCCGGCAGCGAAGACGCCCGGCACACTGGTTTGCGTCGCATTGCCATTGGTGCCGCTGTGAATCTTGACATAGCCGTCGTGCAATTCCAGTTGTCCCTGAAAGATGTCCGAATTGGGTTTGTGACCGATGGCGATGAAGACGCCATCAACGGCGATATCCTTGGTCTGGCCATTCTCGGTACTCGCGATGCGCAGTCCGGTGACGCCCATATCATCACCCAGCACTTCGTCCAGGCGGTGATTCCACTCGATGGTGATCAGGCCGGCCTTCTGCTTCTCGAAGAGCTTGTCCTGCATGATTTTCTCGGCCTTGAGGGTATTGCGGCGATGCACCAGCGTGACGTGTGAGGCGATATTCGAAAGGTATAGCGCCTCTTCGACGGCGGTGTTGCCGCCACCGATGACGGCGACAGGCTTGTTGCGATAGAAGAAGCCGTCACACGTGGCGCAGGCGCTGACACCCTTGCCCATGAAGGCCTCTTCGGAGGGCAGGCCAAGGTATTGTGCTGACGCCCCAGTGGCAATAATCATGGCGTCACAGGTATAGACCGTCGAGTCGCCCCACAGCGTGAAAGGGCGCTTGGACAGATCTGTCTTGTTAATGTGATCGAAGACGATATTGGCGTCGAAGCGTTCCGCATGCAGACGCATCCTTTCCATCAAGGCCGGACCCTGCAAGCCTTCCACGTCGCCCGGCCAGTTGTCCACCTCGGTCGTGGTGGTTAATTGTCCACCCTGCTGCATGCCGGTGATGATGACGGGTTTGAGATTGGCGCGCGCGGCATAAACGGCGGCGGTATAACCAGCGGGGCCGGAGCCGAGGATGATCAGTCTGTGGTGCTGTACTTCGCTCATAAAAGAAGGATTCCTGTTTGCTGTCCTGATTTTGTTACTGATGGTGGTTATTCTAGTTGATCCGTCTGACTTCCTCATACAAATTCTTGGCCGCCATCGTTTCTGCCGTGTAATACTCCCCAGCGCACCGTTTCTGTTATTTGCGGCACTCACAAAATTGATTATGATAGCGCCCATTAAAATCTAGAATCAGATAGAAAACATAATTGCAGGTCTCTGAAAAGTTTGAAAAATAAATCAAACAGGAAAGTCAATAAGGAAACGCGGGGCAATTCGGACGCGCAAGCAGCGGGGACGATGAGTCGGGTGGTCAACCGCGTCGTGCGCGAAGCCACCCTCATCCTGTGCTTCCTGAGTGGCGTGTTCCTCCTTATCGCCCTGCTGACCTACTCGTCTGCGGATCCGGGGTTTTTCACGACGGGTAATGGTGGCGACGTTGATAATGCGGTGGGACAACTCGGCGCCTGGATTGCCGACTTGCTGTTGCACCTGTTTGGTCTGTTTGCCTATCTGTTTCCGCTGGCGCTGGGGCTCAAGGTCGTTGCGATGTTGCGCCACTCCGACGAACCCGCGGAGGAGTTCTCCTGGGGAATGTTCGGGCTCAAGGCGACCGGGGTGATCTTGCTGGCAGTAGGCGCCTGCGCGCTTGCGACCATGCACTTCGAGATCGACCAGAGCATACCCTGGCTGGCGGGCGGCGTGGTGGGATCACTGATGGTGGACGTCACCGTCCCGGTGTTTGCCGTGGTTGGCAGTACCATCCTGTATTTCGCCATCTTCTTGCTGGGGCTGACCATTTCCGTGGAAATCTCCTGGCTCCGGCTTATCGACAGCATCGGTTACTGGACCTTGACCCTGTCAGGCAATATCGCTGAGGGGCTGCGTGGCTGGCTGCAGAGTCGCAAGGAAGAGCAGGACACCAAGCAGATTCTGGAATCGCGCAAGCGTAACCTCGATATCTACATCGAAAAGGAAAAGAAACGCGTGCCGCCGACCATCGCGCCCGTGGTCAAGGCGCCCGTGCAGAAGAGCGAGCGGGTCGAGAAGGAACGCCAGGGACGACTGTTTGCGGCGCCCAACCCCGGTGATCTCCCCGCGATTTCCCTGCTGGACGAATGGAAAGGCAATACCAAGGCCGGTTTCTCCAAGGACTCGCTGGAGGCGATGTCGCGCCTGCTGGAGCTTAAACTCAAGGACTTCGGCATCGAGATCGAAGTGACAGCCGTCAATCCAGGACCCGTGATTACCCGTTTCGAAGTGCAGCCGGCACCCGGCATCAAGGCCAGCCGCATCACCGGGCTGGGCAAGGATCTGGCGCGTTCACTGGCGTTGGTCAGTGTGCGAGTGGTGGAGGTGATCCCGGGCAAGACCGTCATTGGAATCGAGATTCCGAACGAGCATCGCGAGATGATCATGCTCAGTCAGGTGCTGGCGTCGCCGGATTTCGACAAGTCCCATTCTCCCGTCAGCATGGCACTCGGCCATGACATCGTCGGCAATCCGGTGATCGTGGATCTGGCGAAGATGCCACACCTGCTGGTGGCTGGTACTACCGGTTCGGGCAAGTCAGTCGGCGTGAACGCCATGATTCTCAGCCTTCTGTTCAAATCCACGCCGCAGGAAGTGCGGATGATCATGATCGATCCGAAGATGCTGGAGTTGTCGGTTTACGATGGCATTCCCCATCTGCTCACCCCGGTGATTACCGACATGAAGGACGCGGCCAATGGTCTGCGCTGGTGCGTGGCCGAGATGGAGCGTCGCTACAAGCTGATGTCGGCTCTGGGTGTGCGTAATCTCGCGGGCTACAACAAGAAAGTGACTGATGCGCAAACGGCAGGGCAACCGATTGTCGATCCACTGTGGCGACCAGACCCTATGCAGTTGTTCGAGGAACAGTCGGCGCCCATGCTGGAATCCTTGCCGGTGATTGTGGTGATCGTCGACGAACTTGCCGACATGATGATGGTGGTTGGCAAGAAAGTTGAAGAGCTGATTGCCCGTATCGCCCAGAAGGCTCGTGCCGCCGGTATTCACCTCATTCTGGCCACCCAGCGTCCGTCAGTCGATGTGCTCACCGGTCTGATCAAGGCCAACATTCCCACCCGTCTTTCGTTCATGGTGCAATCGAAGATCGATTCGCGCACGATTCTGGGAGAGGGTGGGGCCGAACAGTTGCTGGGCAACGGTGACATGCTGTTCCTGCCACCAGGCGGTGGTGTCGCCACGCGAGTGCACGGGGCCTTTGTCAGCGACGACGAGGTGCATCGCGTCGTGGCGGACTGGAAGGCGCGCGGCGAGCCGGTCTATATCGATGAAATCACGCAAGGTGCCGACGAGCGCGACTACGGCGGTTTCGGTGAGGGTGGCGACGAGGAGGGCGGTGGTGAAGAAGACGATGCTCTCTACGACGAGGCCGTGGCCTTCGTGACAGAATCTCGCAAAGCCTCCATATCGGCGGTACAGAGAAAGCTGCGGATCGGCTACAATCGCGCGGCCCGCATGATCGATGCCATGGAGTCAGCCGGAGTCGTCTCCGCCATGGGCAGCAATGGCAGCCGCGAGGTCATCGCGCCGCCTCCCCCGCGCTAGTTCAGGAAGCCCGCTCTATGCAACACCGAATTCCAAAACTCTCCGTCAATGCAGTTTTGAGCAGCGCCGTTTTGAAGGGTTTTGCAACCCTGCTGATCCTGCCTCTGCTCTTGTTGAGCGGCGGCACGACGGCTCTCGCCCAGCCGGAGGCAGCGAACAAGCTCGAGGAGCTGCTGGGCAGTATCGACACCATTCAGGCCGATGTGCGTCAGCTGATCATGGAGTCGACCGGCGGCATCCTCGAAGAGAGTGAAATCAAGTTCAAACTCAAGCGTCCGGACGGCTTCTACTGGGAAACTATTCTGCCTTACCCTGAGCTGATCGTCACAGATGGTGTGACACTGTGGAACTATCAGCCGGACCTGCTGCAAGTCACCATCGAGCCCTGGGACGCGGCGCGCTCTGAGTTGGCGGCGCAGCTTCTGAACGGGCGCATGGACGAGATCCGCGCCGATTACACCATCACCGGCGGCGCGGTGCGCGACGGCGAGGGCTGGGAGTTCTTCCTGGAGCCGCTCGACGATGCCAGCCTGTACAGACGCGTGACGCTGTATTTTACCGGCACGCAGTTGACGTCCATCCACGTCGACAACGGCAACGGTCAGCGCACTTTCTGGGAGTTCTTCAACCACCAGATCAACCTGCCACTCGACGATGCGCTGTTTGTGTTTATTCCTCCGGAAGACATCGACGTCATCGATAATTCCGCACAGTGACGGTCCGCTGCCATGGCTGACAACGTGTCCCAGTCCTTGTTTCCTGAAGACGACAAACCTGCACTGGAGTCGGCCACGCTGTCACAGCCGTTGGCATCGCGCATGCGCCCCCGTCAGCTGGAGGATTTCATCGGGCAGGAGCATCTGCTCGGGGAAGGCAAGTCGCTGGGCGAGGCAATTCGCAAGGGGCTCCCGCATTCCATGATTCTCTGGGGACCGCCCGGGGTCGGCAAGACGACGCTGGCGCGGTTGGTGGCCGAGGCCAGCAACGGGCAGTTCGAGAGCCTTTCGGCGGTTCTGTCTGGTGTCAAAGACATTCGTGCTGCCGTCGAGCGAGCGCAGACACTCCGCAAGGTTAATGGCCGTTCCACGATATTGTTCGTCGACGAGGTACACCGCTTCAACAAGAGCCAGCAGGATGCCTTTCTTCCCCATGTCGAGGATGGCACGCTCATTTTCATCGGTGCCACCACCGAGAACCCTTCCTTTGAATTAAACAATGCACTGTTGTCGCGCGCCCGCGTCTACGTCCTGAAATCTCTCGACGATGATGCCCTGGTGGGCGTGATCGACGCCGCGCTGAGCGATGCCAGGCGCGGACTCGGCAAGCGCCGCATCGCAGTCGCAGAGCCTGAGAAGCGCCGTCTGGCGATGGCTGCCGACGGCGATGCCCGCAAGGTGCTCAATCTGCTGGAGATTGCGGTCGATCTCGGCACCGAGCGTGAAGGCATATTGCACATCGACTCGCAGGTCATCGAGCAGGTGCTGCAGGGCAGTGCGCGGCGCTTCGACAAGGGCGGCGATTCCTTCTACGAACAGATTTCTGCCCTTCACAAGGCGGTGCGAGGCTCCAGCCCCGACGGCGCGCTGTATTGGCTGGTGCGGATGCTGGACGGCGGTTGTGATCCGCTCTATGTCGCGCGTCGGCTGGTGCGCATGGCCAGTGAGGATGTCGGCAACGCCGATCCGCGCGCCTTGCAGATCGCGCTCTCGGCCTGGGATGCGCAAACCCGGCTCGGCAGCCCCGAAGGCGAGCTGGTGATCGCCCAGGCGGTCATCTATCTGGCCTGCGCACCGAAGAGCAATGCCGTCTACAACGCCTATAACCAGGCGCGGGCAGACGTGCAGAGTGGTGCCTCCCTGGAGGTGCCTCCACACCTGCGCAATGCCCCGACAGCGCTGATGAAGTCCTTGGATTACGGCGCCGAGTACCGCTACAGTCACGACGAGCCGGGTGCTTATTCAGCAGGCGAGAATTATTTTCCCCCGCAGCTGCAGGATACCCGGTATTATTTCCCGACCGAAAATGGGCTTGAGCAGAAGATTCGCGAGAAGCTGGACTATCTGCGTGAGCGTGATCGCAACAGCCCCCGGCAGCGATATCCGGCCACAGGCAACGACAGTAAAGGACAAACCGGACCATGAGCTACTCTCTGGCAGTCGCTTTTGGCGGGGCGCTGGGCGCCTTGTCACGTTACTGGTTGATCGGCGCGCTGGGTGCCAGCCGATTTCCCTGGGGCACCTTCGCAGTCAACGTGCTGGGTTCGTGCCTGATTGGCGTACTGTATGTGCTGATCAGTGAAAAGGCTGTCCTCTCCGAGCAATGGCGCTCGCTGCTGATAGTCGGCTATCTCGGAGCCTTCACGACCTTCTCCAGTTTCTCACTGGATGCCCTGCTGCTGTTGCAGGAAGGGCGCTTGTTGCAGGCGGGCTTGTATGTTGCGAGCAGCGTTGCGCTGTGTCTGGCCGGAGCCTGGCTCGGTATGATGCTGATGCGGGCGTTATAGAAGAATATTTGATTGTGGATAAGAACCTGACTTGAGGAAGTATTGACTCCATGCTGGATCCGAAATGGTTGCGCTCAGAACCTGAAAAACTGGCGGCATTGCTGAAGAAGAAAAATTTCACTCTCGATATCGCGCTGGTCAACGGGCTGGACGTGAAGCGTCGTGAACTGCAACAGGAAACCGAGAAGCTGCAGAACGAACGCAATGTGCGCTCCAAGCTGATAGGGCAGGCCAAGGCGGCCGGTCAGGACGTGGCACCGCTGCTGGCCGAGGTGGCCAATCTGGGCTCCTCGCTGGAGGAGAACAAGAAGGCGTTGGCCGTGGTGCAGGACGAGTTCAATGATCTGCTGATGCGTATCCCCAATGTGCCGCAGGAATGCGTACCGGAAGGGCGCGACGAACACGGCAATCTGGAGCTGCGCAAGTGGGGCACGCCCCGTGTGTTCGATTTCACGGTCAAAGACCACGTTGCCATTGGCGAGGCCAATGAGCAAATGGATTTCCCGACCGCCACCAAACTGACAGGCTCGCGCTTTGTCGTGTTGCACGGCGGCACCGCGCGTCTGCACCGCGCATTGATTCAGTTCATGCTCGATCAGCACACCACAGAGCACGGCTATGAAGAAGTCTACGTGCCTTACATCGTGAATCGCGATTCGCTGCTGGGCACCGGGCAGCTGCCAAAATTTGCCGAGGATCTGTTCCGCCTGGAAGGCGAGGACGAGTACTACCTGATCCCGACGGCCGAAGTGCCAGTGACCAATCTCGTGCGCGACACCATCGTGCCCGCTGAGAAGATGCCTTTGAAATACGTCTGCCACACGCCTTGTTTCCGCAGTGAGGCGGGCAGCTATGGCCGCGATACCCGTGGCATGATCCGCCAGCATCAGTTCGAAAAAGTGGAGCTGGTGCAGATGGTGAAACCCCAGGATTCCGACGCTGCGCTCGAAGAGTTGACTGGGCATGCCGAGAAGATTCTCCAGCTTCTGCAGCTGCCTTATCGGGCGATGCTCCTGTGTGGTGGTGATATGGGCGCCAATGCTGCTCGTACCATCGATCTTGAGGTCTGGCTGCCCTCGCAGAACTGCTACCGGGAAATCTCGTCCTGCAGCACTTTTGAAGACTTCCAGGCTCGCCGCATGCAGGCACGCTGGCGCAATCCCGAGACTGGCAAGCCCGAGCTGCTGCACACGCTGAACGGTTCCGGGCTGGCCATCGGACGCACACTGGTCGCCATTCTGGAGAATTTCCAGAATGCTGATGGCTCCGTCACGATTCCAGAAGTATTGCGTCCCTACATGGGCGGCAAGGAAATACTGGCCTGACAAGACTGCAGCAGGCCGTGTTCAGGCCGGCAACAGGCGCTCAGGCTCAAGGAGTGGATTTATGCAGTACCTGCCCATATTTCTGAATGTCCGGGCCCAGAATTGCCTCATCGTAGGCGGTGGGGAAGTGGCCTATCGCAAGGCCGTCCTGCTGGACAAATCCGGTGCCCGCCTTCGGGTAGTGGCTCCGGATATCGACGATCTGCTGGAGACGCTTGTCATTGCGGGTGCCGGCGAACTGCATCGGCGCCCCTTTGCCGAGGCTGATCTGGATGGGGTCTTTCTGGTAGTGGCCGCGACAGATGATGAGGACGTGAACGCGGCCGTGTCCACTGCCGCCAAGGCGCGAGGTCTGCCCGTCAATGTCGTCGACAAACCGTCACTGTGCAGCTTCATCGTGCCCTCCATTGTGGACCGCTCGCCCGTCGTCATCGCCATCTCCAGCGGTGGCACCTCGCCGGTGCTGACGCGCAAGCTCAAGGAGAAAATTGAAGTACTGGTGCCCGCTGCCTACGGTCGTTTGGCACTATTGCTTGGCAAGTATCGTGGTCGTGTGAAGAGTATGATCACGGAGGGCAAACGCCGCACCCGCTTCTGGGAGGCACTGTTGTCGGGACCGTTGTCGGAGATGGTGTTCGCAGGCAAGGAAGAGGATGGCAAGCGCTATATCGAGCAGCACCTTGCACTTGCCGATTACCTCGATGTGCGTGGCGAGGTCTTTCTGGTCGGTGCTGGCCCCGGTGATCCCGATCTGCTCACGCTCAAGGCATTGCGGCTGATGCATGAGGCAGATGTGGTGCTCTACGATCGTCTCGTCTCCAAGGAGATCATGGCGCGTGTGCGCCCCGATGCCGAGAAGATCAATGTGGGCAAGGAGCGCTCCAACCACCTCGTGCCGCAGGAAGAGATCAACGACATGCTGGTGCGCCTCGCCCGGGAAGGCAAACGGGTGCTGCGCCTGAAAGGCGGCGACCCCTTTATCTTCGGACGCGGTGGTGAGGAAATCGATCAGCTGGCGGAGGCCAGAATTCCGTTCCAGGTCATTCCCGGTATCACGGCCGCCTCCGGCTGCGCCTGTTACGCTGGTATCCCACTGACTCATCGCGAGTATTCACAGTCCGTGCGCTTTGTGACCGGGCACTTGAAGAACGACACCATCGACCTCGATTGGCCGACGTTGGCCAGCGAGAATCAGACCGTGGTTTTTTACATGGGATTAGTGGGGCTTGAAGTCATCTGTGCGCAACTGATTGCTCACGGTATGGCTGCCGACATGCCGATTGCGCTGGTGCAGCAGGGCACCACGGCGAACCAGAAGGTCCTGACGGGCACACTGGAATCAATGCCGGCTTTGGTTGCAGCCAATGAGATACAGGCGCCGACGATCATCATCGTGGGGCGCGTGGTGAAACTGCAGCCGCTTTACTCTTGGTTTGGTGGTTAAAGGCAGCACTAGACCTGTGGGAGCGGGCCTGCCCGCGATAGAATTCAGTTCAGGTTCTATCGCGGGCAGACCCGCCCCCACAGGTTCTTGCTACACGATCAAGCCATATTCCGCGGAGAGGATATCCAGAATCTCCTGCTTAGGGTTGTCTGACAGCGCGATCTTCTGGCCGACGATCTGCTCGGCGATGCCCAGATAGGTGCGAGACACCTGCATGAGCATGTCTTCCGGCAGGGCATTGTCCCGCGCCAGCGCGGCGCGCTCCGGCATGCGATCTTTGTTCAGCAGGATGTCCGGGTCGGGGAAATAGCTCAGCAACTGCTGACGGAATTCCTCTTTCGATTTCTCGATCACCTCGCCCTTGCGGTAGGACGCGCCGTCCCAGATGCGTGATGAATCCGGTGTGCCCACCTCATCCATATAGATCAACTTTTCCTGGCCGTTCTTGTCGGTGACATAGCCGAACTCAAACTTGGTGTCGACAAACACCTGGTCGATTTTCTCCAGCTCTTTGCTGATGACGTTGAAACCTTCCTTGAGCAGCTTCTCGTAGAAATCGATGTCTGCTGGTTTGCGGAAATTGAAGGCGGCGTAGTTCTTGTCGATGTC
>JACCEA010463269.1_pt1 | contig 11109 bp, 6 predicted proteins | sample 7449851 | NCBI WGS metagenome assembly JACCEA01 (sample SAMN15323453, study PRJNA562643) | freshwater metagenome | isolation source: river surface water | place: USA:Blue River Watershed | collected 2017-08-18 | reverse complement strand
TCTTCAATACCAGCACTCTGGAGAGTCAAGAATTCTTGCATAAAATCATCATATTCCTCCTCGTCTTCATCTGTACCGTCAATTAGAGCTGCTTCATCGTCATCCTTAACGCTGCTTACCATCCCCTCTGCACACCTTCTTTTATCCTCTGCAAAAATCTCCTCTTCTTGATCATCATCAAATTTTCGTTTACCCTTTGTACCCAAGGGAGGATCGATTTGTGATATCCGCAATCGAAATTTTGAGAGAAGTAAGGGAGGACATATATAAAATGTTGGAAATTCAATAATTGACTGTCCTAAAATGTGGTCACCTTAAATTATGGTTCATAGTTTAACAAAATAATATCAACCAACCTGTCAATGCAGATGTCAGTGGCATCGAACACATAATCTATTACAAATATATGAGAATTAATGCTGTACGATAAACTAATTTGATAAAATCAACCTCGGTGAAAAGTGGATTGTCCCCAGGCGATGGTATTACTCGCATAATGCAACGTAATTCATTGACAATGGGTAAGATATTCCTCAATAAGTGTCTCAATGGTGTACCTGGCTAATTAACAACGAAAAACTTCAAATAGATAGACTATCTGATATTTTGCTAACCTACCGGGAGATTTTGAACAAGATTTTGGATGATCTCATTTAGAACACGATTTTCGTCAATATTATTCAAGCAAACCCCAACCAATGATGAATGCAAACAAAAAGCTTGATATTCAATGTAAGGACTCTCAGGATTCAGAGATGGGTCCACTTTGGGAGACATATGAACAGGATGGGACAATGAAGTAGGAACAAAGGAATCAAAGGCACAAAGATCAGGGATGACGAATGAATCGTCGAGAATGAATCCTATATTTACTCTCCACATAATCCTCTTCGATTGTGGATCAATATGCGATGTATTTGACAAACGTTTTGTCATTCCTTGGGGAAGTAAGAACAACTTCGTTCCGCGGTCTTTCGCCTAAGATGAAGAGCAATGTAAGGCCAAAATCAATGATGACAAAAAATAACATATTTCTTTACCGCATGGAATAAATTCTTCACTCCTTTAGAATATCCATCCAAATTTTGAAAGTTCCCACTAAAATGAATGAGGGAATTAGCTGAACTAGACTTTCTATGTGTACGAAAGCTCTTCGTATTATAACAACCCCTGCTACCACCTATAAAGGTACTGGAGTTACTTAATAAACAGCACCCCATCAACAGATGGCCCAACCTCCATCCTTAACGAATGTCCGCCGTGCTACGTCCTTGGATTGTATTACATCTTCCAGAAAATGAAAGTCATTCCTGAGGTTGAGATCATTCAATTCTTTGGCGGGAATAAACTTGGTCCTATCTCTTTGTCCATTGCACCCAGTCTGAAAGCGATAGCAATGAATCGCATTCGACTATCAAACTAATCGACAAACCTGCTGTTTGTGATTCTTGACGCAATCAACACTACAAGTAAATATTCCACAACGAGGACATTTGTACCTCCGCGGACATTGATTGCACAATTCGCAAAACTTCGTGTCGTCAGAAAAACAGGTGGTGGTAATTGATTCCATAGTTCTCGGGCTCAAACATAATCCTTGAAATAATAACTGAAATTAGAATAAGATATTCTGTATATGGTATACAAGCATAATGATATAATGATAACAAATAAGCCTTATAGCTTTGTCTTTGTGTCTTTTCTTGACAATACCCTTATACTACAATATTTTATTGTAAGCACTAGTTGGTATTTATTATTGACTGGTGGCGGCGGTATATCGCGCTCCTGCTGAGATGCTGCTGCTGCCTGCTGCCGCCTCTCTGCTGCCCTCCTGCTGTCTGGCGACTGTGTTGCAAAAAAGACACAACCAACAGACCAAGGAGCAACCAGCAGCAGCAGCAGCAGCAGCAGAGGCGGTAGAGCAGGAGCGCAGCAGCTGCTTTTACATTTTTATTAATTGAATATTTTATATAAGCTTGTATTTGGTATTATTGTTTATATTCCTGCAACCTCTAACCTATAACGCACTACAATTTGGTGGGCGAATGAGAATTTCAAAGTGGGAATTGTATATGGTCATACCAGCTTGTCTCCTCAATTTTGTTGGCAGAATTCATTGGAATTGATTATTTTCAGGTTTCTGAATCTTGAATATGTCCAAGAAACCTACTTCCAATACAATTTGGGATGACAGTTATTCGGTCGTGTCAGGCTCGTCCGCCTTATCAGGATCTACAATTTCGACGGCAAGGTATAATAGCACAAGAAACACAAATTTTGGGAAGGCAGGATCAGCAATGGCAAATAAAAGTAAAAAGGCCAGTTCTGAAGGAGTTAACCAGTTGCCCAAACCAATTATTGGGAAAAAAACGCCTATTACACCAGAAAAACCTAAACAAGATGAAAGACAACCGCTGCTCAGCCAAAATAAGCTTCCACATTATTCAGATTTTGATCATAAAGTTGCTGCCGATGATGGAGATCAAATGCTTTCCAACAATACCACTTTCCAACGTAGTCTGGATGAGAAGTCTCGTCGTGATATTCGAGACAACTCACTTCCACACACTGTTCCACGATCGGTTGATGCGGATAAAAAGAAGTTTAGTCGTGGTTCTGCTGATGAGAATGGAAAAACTTTAACCACCCCGCACACTCCTGTCCTAGAAGTGGAACTACCGCTCATTCATGGGCCACAAATCGTGGATGGCGAGGATCAATCAAACCACGAATCCTCACCATTGGTAGGTTTGGTGAATATTGAGCGTAAGGTTACAGATTCTCATGTGAAGCTTGCTCAATTTCATCGATTATTCCTTAACAAACATACTCTGTTAACAAAACTCGAAGCTTGTGGTTCTCGGGGAATTTTATTAGTTCTAGTGTTACCACTCTTTGTTAGTGTTTTAAGTTGGATATTTCTCCCGGTACAGTATGCTCCTCTCACCTTATCCACGAGGACATGTTTAGAAAATAAATCATGTCTATCGAAGGGTTTTTCTACGCCCAATCGTGTGGATTCTCTTTTTTCATTGGGACTTTATAACCAAACGTCTCATACCTTTTTTTTTTCTGGGCACGATCAATATTATTTTTACTACAACAGCTTACCTTATCTGGAGGTTGATGTTGAAACCTCTGATAAGCAAGAAATTGTATGGCTCAGCTGTGACCTTTTCATCTGCCGTCATCAACCTGATCAATTCTATTCGAATTGCTTGAAAGAACAATTTATTGATGCAGACGATTTTTCGAGTTCGACCCAGACAAAACGTTCCTTCATCATAAAAAAGAATATGGCAGCAGTCATTTCTTCTTTATATTTCAACTTAACGGTGATGGTCGACAATGTCGACGATATGGAGCCAGTGGACGTGGTTATGAGAATAAAAGTTCCATCTTCGGAATACATACTTTATAATTCATTGATCTGCTTTTGTATTAGTACAGCTACGTTCTTTGTGTTTATTCTTTTTTCCATTCATGTTTCTTCGAGATCGAAGTTTATTTACTCTTCCTTCATTGAACAACTTCCCTTCATCTTTGCCACTATTTTCAATCAGCGGCATTTTGTTATTCCAGAGCAGTTCTATGTTTTATCTGCACTGTTGTGTCTAACATTTGTATTCAATCCTCTACAAGCAACTTTGGATATTCTGTTTTATTTTGTGGTTAGCGAACCATATGATGCGCTTAGTCCTACCTTATCGTTGGCGTGCCGAATTTTGGGAGGAATCTCTTTGTTCAGTAAGTTAATTGCTATTGTACGTCATGGTTCTCACCTTACCGCGCTTGCTTGAATTGAATTAGCATTCTATGCGTGTTGTGTGTGCTATCTTGAGGGGCTAAGCTTTCACAGTGGAAAAAATGATGTTTTTGATGACATCACAAAAGTTACGAAATCATCAGGATTTGATCAGTCACATTCTTCCGGAGATGTTCAAAGTGACATACTTCGCGGACCTCATGTGTATTTTCAACACCGCTTGACGATGATAACGCAAAATGTACACAATATGTTTGTACTGCCCCATCATCCCAGCTCAGTCCATTTTCTAGATTTTATTTTGTTAAAGGTTGTTTTCTTGACTTTCTGTGTGCTGTGTTTCACAAGCAGTGAAATATTATTATTTCAAGTTACTGCTTCAAACCTTGGATATATCACTGATGCTCATTTGAACACGACTTTTAACATTACAAAAATAGTTCTGATAGTTTGTAACATAGGTTGGTGGATTTGGATTGTCGCGGTAAGTTTTGTGGGCTTTGAAACGATTTGATTAATGCCCCTCAGGCTTTGGTAGGCACTGGTGCGTCTCTGCGAAAATTGAAGTACATCCCTTCTCGAATGCGGCAATTATTTTACCGGGTATGCTTTTATCAGGTGTGTCTCTTTTTGTGCACATCCTTCTGTCGCTTTTATTTGGTGACATTTTTCAGATTTTGTTGGGATTGGTCGGAGCCCTCTGTATAGTATTCGTTTACTTTGATACTATAATTTCGTTTGATGACATTTTCATTGAAATGACAAGTTTTGATGTTAGCGCTGGATTATCCCCAATATTAGGAGTTCCATTTGGACTTATCTTTGTTTCTACCATGGTTTTGCTCTTATCATACGCATCTTCTTCTCTTCTTGATGTTCAGTCAAATTTGGAGATTCCGCTTTATCTCAGCAAAACAGATTCCCAGGCATTTGTTCCTCTGAAAAGGGAAGTAGACGATTTTTTGCATCACTCAGGTCAAGGAAATCAAATCCCATTCTGTTTGGAGTTGGCGTGTTATCTTCTCGAAGCGTCCTATCAAACATATTTTAATGCTGACCAGCTCTTGCTGCAGCAAGAAGTTTCTGTTAACTTGTTCTCACATCATCAACAATCTGATCGTGGACTTCTAGGTCCTAGCTTGGACATTGCTCGATTGGGAATGAAACTGCGGGATGTATTCTATAATGATTCTTATTGCACATTTGGCTTTTTAGGAGAGATAAATGAGGATGATTCTTATCATTTTAATGTTCTTCATCGTGATGAATATGTAGTTGCATTCCGTGGGAGTACCTTGACAAACATTTCAGCTGGTTTGAAGTTTGATCAAATCCCTTTACCTTCGATGATTAGCGAAGATAGTTATGAGCAATTTAGAAAATATTTGTGTCCGAACAGTGGTACTTATCAGGAAAATTGCGGTAGCAAAGCCAAAATGCAATTTCCAACATGCTCGGTTAGAAATGTGGTAGAAAGCATTCCCATTGTAAACCAAGCTTTTCCTAGAGTGCACTGTGGGTTCTGGGAAGCATATGAATCTGTGCGGGATCAATTTATGGGTGGTATAACGAATGCACTTTTCCATCATTATGAAAGAGCTCTGCAGCAATCAATCTATATGTCATTTAACGAAACCACTGATGAGGATTATGTGCATTTGGGATGCGATGTGTACTTTTGTGGCCATTCACTTGGTAGTGCTATTGCAATTTTGGCAGCTTTTGAGTTATCAGTTAGCATTGATGTTTTGCTGCAAGTTATTTTTGAACGCTTGGGTGAAATTCACAGATTGGAAAATTCTTGTAATGATTTGTCTCCACAGTTTTCAGTCGATCCGAGTGAAAATTATTGCTGGTTTCGGGGAGTCAGATTTCTAAAGCCGAATATAGTTGTTTATGGATATGGATGTCCGAGAGTGGGGAATGGAGCGTTTGCAACTTTATTTGGAAATCAAATAAAAACTTGCTTTAGATTGGAAGTTGATGGAGATATGATTGCCATGATTCCCAAAATTCTGGGTTTCTTCCATCACGTTGGTGTTCCTGTTTTAGTAGATGACGACGGTAACGGTGACATTGTAATCAATCCCTCATTCATTGAAGCCAGGAGAAATGTTACCATTACCATCAACAATCATCGACTAGATGTGTATCGGAAGAATTTGGAGGCTTGCTTTGACTCTGAAGACTTTGAAGATTACTTGCAACGGGAAAAGTTATCTGCTCTTGCGTAATTTTCCTACAGATATACATGCACTATCATTAGACTATCTATCTTAATTCATCTTTTGAAGAATTGGGATGTTATCCCACAAAATTGATAGTTAGTATCGCTGGATTTTTTCGTTGAAACTTAATGGCGCAATTAAATGGAAGAATTTATTTAATTCGTCAACGGACTTCGACTGTTTGATTTACGTTTACAATAGTACTTTTTTGGTGTGCATTTGTCTCTATATATTGTATAGGGAAATTCAGTGGACGCACGAACAACAGGAAATTCGCTTTCGGTTTCAGTTCTTGCGCGGCTTTTGCTGCCCGCCAGGCGCTGCCTCGTCCATCATATATTATTATTGTACTTGCTTTTTTGCGCTTATCGCAAGGAATTTGGAGTTGTCCAATTTGGAATTGAATCAATCAACTGATCATTCCCGAAAGGCCGTCGACTGAATTTATATGCATCACCGTTCGAAATAAGGAAATAAAGTGAGATTGCATAATTTATAGCGAGTACAAGCATCCTGCTTCTGTTTTATAATCATTGTCACGTCAGTTCCGCCCAATAGTTATTGACATGTCCACAAAATGTCCGACGTGAAGCAAGCACTCGAAAAGAAGGTGTTGGGAATGCGTTCTCAAACAATGAGCTTTTCAAACGATGGCATTGAGGTTTGTGATATATATGGATATTTTTCGCATCATGAAGCGGATTTTTCATAGATTTCTTTGAATATTCCTGATACTAGTGATGTTAAGGATGCATTTGGAACTGTCATCGAAACCGTTGTTGAACAACATGAGGACATAGGAAAGTTAAGCAGTAGTGTTGATAAGGTTTCTGAAGAAGGGAAAAAATCTCGTAAGAAGATAGCGGAAATCACTTCTGACAAACTGAAACAAATATTGAACTATCAGCTTAAGCTGGAAGAACAGCTTCAAACAGCCCAGAGAAGCATCAGAAACTTTGCCTACAACATTCAGGGTTATGTTGATGAGAACGATGAAGAATCATTTATTATAGGTGACAGCGCAGCAGCATTACGTAATATAGAGGTGCAACCTGGAGATATTTCAGGGGAAGTTGTAGAGAACTGCGCTCCGTCATTATTTCCTACCGAGGATGGGGCAGTTCCACAAAGCGATGTATCCTTTCAATCCAATATTATCTTGAAATCGAAGAAGAAAAACGTTTTTTCTCCAACAGTTGTGGATTACCATAAAGTCCCCCCATTCGTATTGCCGTCAAATGTAAAAGCTCGATGGCGTTGGGCCATCCGCAAGACTTTGCAAATGATTCGCCGCAAAAAACTAAAAATCGGTTACACAAGAACACGTGTTGATAAAAGTCAAACTGTAGCTGCTCGTCTGGATGCATTGGATGGGGAGTTCAGTACGTTGCCGGATTTTGTTAACTCCTCCATTCGATGCTCTAAAGATGACATTTTAAACATTATGAATATGAATTTTGAATCAGTTAAGAATGATATTTATGCCCAAGAAACAAAATATGCAGATAAGGTAGAAACTCAGGACAGAAGACTGGAAGCACTCGAGCAAGTAATCAATTCTTTGCAAAGCCAACAGAATGGAAAAGTTCAAGAGCTTGAAGAAAAACATCTTGTCTTAGAGTCTCAAATGAATAAACAGTTTAATGATCTGGCGGATGTCATTAAAGGTATGATTTCGTTAAATATGGAGAACTTCAGATTCTCGCTTAGTTCTATTTTTGATAATTTATCTCGCGTGGAACAACAGTCAACAGAACTTCTCACACTACTTCAAGACCGGGCAAAGTCTAGGAATGAATCATCGTTTGATAAAATGCTTTACGATCATGGAAGCATTCAGGAGTACCATACTCAAGTTGGTGTCGTAGAAGGTACAACAAATATGATTCAGCGATCTCTCCAAAACGTATCCACTGAAATTTCATCTACTTACGATCACTACAATCAGAATCTTACCTTGGTCTCTGAGTCTGATTTAGGTTCACTCCATGATCTTTTGAAAATGGTCGGAAAGTATGACGAAAAAATAAATGATATTCGAGAATCTATTTTGAAAATGAAAGGTTTGATGAATGACCATCATTCTGCATTACACAAAGTTGCTTCGGATATGGTTACTGATTATTTAAATGCGTTGAGTATCCTACCGATGTTAAAAGAAGAATTACAAGGAGTAAAATCTTCATTTTCTGACTTAAAATACAATCTTGCTTCTATAGACGAAGAGAAGCAAGATATGCGATCTGAGATAGAAGATTTAATGCATAAATTTGAAGACTTGGAAAGGGTTGCGAATGAACATGCTGATGTACTAGATCAAACTAGAAATTTAATTGAAAGGGCTACAATTGCTTCTTCAGTGGAGACAAAGATCGAACTGTATCCTTCATTATCTCAGACAGTTGAATGTATTCAGCCCCAACAGTTACACAAAGCAGAACGTGAAGAAAATGTGAGAATTGAATCGCTTGCAACCAATGGCGATGTCATCCAATCTGCCAGCATTCCTTTAAGTGGTGGGCCTAGCAGTGGTAGTAGTCGCCCACAATCGGCCCGTCCATCTTCTGCCCGTGTGTCTTCAGGAAGAATATCTTCACGGCCACAATCGAGTAAAAATGACAAAATAAATAAATTTGATGACTCTCCTAGAGATACAACTGCATTTTATACACCGAGACATCGCGTCGCTTCTGCTGATAGTGTAGGATCATTGAAAAGAGATATTTCCGCTTTGAGATCACAATTGGATGCCCTCAAGGAAATATTGTTGAAGGAATTAATGAAGGATAGGCCCATATCGGATGTAGCCGGTAACGGCGATCTCTCTGCAACAAGGGATGTTACCATGGATCCCATTTTTGCTTTAGCCTTTCCAGAAGATAAAATTTCTGATAAGGTTATATCCGTCGTAAAGGATCTCTTGCCAGATTATGTGGCACAGTTTTTTCATGATGCACCATTGGCGCGACCTTCTCAGCAGTTTGTGGCAACAGTTGCAAAGTCTCAAGCGACGCTACAATCTATTGGAAGTGATTCTGTGCGTCAAACTTCTCAACAAGTGGCGGGGATATTGTCATCTTCGGCTCAACTCGATACTGTGTCTGTAGATGAAATGAATAGTACTGTGTCAGCTAATAATTGGGGTAATACCCACCAACGACCACCATCTGCACAAGATTTGAAAGATTCAATAACCAAAGCAGTACAAAAGGCATCCAGCAATATTGATGGTCAGCCAGTGAAAACACGTGAATTTGTTAGGAGCCAGTCTGCTTCAGATTCGAACAATAAGCGATTGATTGGATCTTTCGTCGATTACAATGTGAGTCAAAGTTTGTTGAAAACTCCCTTGTCTACGGATTTGCAGCACAATCCAAGTAATTTCGATTCATCTCCATTGATCGCAGACATTGCATCTATCAGAAGCGAAACTCTTGTTTTGCAAAAGCGCTTGGATGAAATAGTCGAGGAAAAATTAAATGAATCGCGAACGCGTGAACTTGTAGAAAGTATTTTGCGGGAACAAAAACGGCGCGATTCGAAAAATGATTACAAAGTGATGATTGAAGATATGGATGTAACAGTGAGAGAGTTAGTTAAGGAGTTATTGATGATCAAGCGGAGCAACGACGGGAATATTTCCAAGCTGAGACAAGATTTCGAGTCTGCTTTGGGGAAAGCTTTGAATAACCACAGCGTTATCGACGACAGCAATGCGGACGCCGTAGTCAGCACAAAAGCGCTCTGTCTTGGTTGTGGCAGGGGAAGTAACGTTAGAATGGAGGCTGCTTCGAGGCCAACAAGTCCGAGCTTTCTTCCTCAATTAAGTGCACATTCTCTTCCAGGACCAGATATTTACCGCGCTGGCTTCAAAATGCCCGTGCGGACGAGCAGTCCGCCTATTGGAACAGGCGAAATACCCCTTTTGATGAGAGGGAGAGTTGAATCCGGTAGGTCCATACCAGATGATGGTATTGATATGGCGCCGAGTATTGCCTCGGTGCAACTTCCGCAAACTTCTAAGTTATCTCACATTCCGACTTCGCATGATGACGCCAGCGTCGATTTGAAAGTTGGTTTTCATGACGATGATGTGGGATTACATTCAACTTCAACAATATTAGAGACACCTCAAGAGTCTGGCCATGACAAGCAATTCGGTAAGATGAGTTTACTGCTATGTGCTATCAAGTTTTCATTGGACAATTTTCAGAACTCCCGCGGTTGCATAGTGCTGGTGGAGGGGGAATGAGGCCGGCATCTAAAAGAACCGATGGAGATTCTTTGCGACCAATATTTCGCAAAGGTTTTCCTGGAAAAAAGAGTTTAAAAGCTGAGGTAGCAATTTACACACATGCAGATATGTTCCGTGTTGATCACTTTATGTATTACAGACAACATATGCACCAGAGAGATTTGATCTCACAGTTAGCGCTTATCCAGTCACCAAAAACGCCAAAAGCAATGGAAAACCCTTGTTAAGTGCATCCCTGAATTCATTACAATAGAAATTTATACATAAGGGTTTATCTTGACCATTCTGGCAGAATATAATGGTGGAATGCAAGTGAATTATAGAATGTTTTTGTTTTTTTACATTATCTTTACTATTCTAAATATAATGTTTATACACAAATTTTGAGTTTTTCGACATGCAATTTGTATGATTGATCGATGTTATTTCAAATTTCTTGGAACTAAAGCTGGAATTTTAGATTCAGGACCAAATGAATTCGCTGACCCTTCCAACCGATCGTCATCAACTTTTACTATCCGTACAAACCAATTCCCTTTATCCCAACCAGATTCTATAACTCTGCAGTTGGGAACTCGACTGCATAAATCTTCCAACTCTCCTTCTTTGTAAACATGACAGTATCTTTCGTAGATAACTATTTCATCTTTGGGAGAATTTACAGAGGATTTTAGGTCCTTTTGATTTTCGTTGTTATCTTGTATCATAAAGCGTCTGTTCAATTTCCACGGCACCATTGTATCCTGCGTTACAAATACATGCTTACTGTCGCTCGCTTGTTCCATTGCCCATGCCTGAATCATGATTTCAGAACCAAAGCGTCCAATACGAACCAATTCGCTGATCAAAGCGAATCG
>JACCEA010068927.1_pt1 | contig 11110 bp, 7 predicted proteins | sample 7449851 | NCBI WGS metagenome assembly JACCEA01 (sample SAMN15323453, study PRJNA562643) | freshwater metagenome | isolation source: river surface water | place: USA:Blue River Watershed | collected 2017-08-18 | reverse complement strand
GGTAATAATTGTACGCATAACAGCAGATTTTTGCAGAAAGCCGGCAAGCCTTACTTGTTGTCATAGCCCGAATAGAAGGCTTTGTAAGCGTCGACCGACTTGTCTGCGAACATTTTTTTGTAGTTGTTGGCAGAAATGATGTAGGTGCTTATCTCGCCCGGCTGATACTTGCTGAGCGGACCGGAGTTTATGAACTCGTTGAGGTAGATTTTTGCGGAGGCAGCATTTGAGAATTTCCGCACCTGCACCACTACCTGAGACATGCTGTACATATCAATGAGCACGTCAAGACCGGCATCGGCAAACTTCAGCGAATCGAATGAGCGAATGGCACGTTTGAAACCAAGGGTGCGCGAGTCCAGACCACCCAACACCGCAATGAAGTAGTGTTCACTATCGGACTGATAGGTGTATACTTTCGGTGCTTCGGGTATGGCCGGTGGCAGGTCAACATCGGGAGTTGCAGGTGCAGCGGGTGCTTTTGTTTCTTTCTTAGCCGCGGTGGCCGGTGGCGGTGCAGCCCCCTCTTTATACCAGGATGGCTTGCCGCCCGTCTTCATGTCCTTAATATATGCCTTCACAATTTTGGCCCAATCGGTAAGCGAGTCTGACGGGTTGTTCTTTATGAAGCCGGCTGTAAGAGAGTCGGCCACATCGTAATTACCTGATCCTGCGTAGGCCATAGCCTCAGTAAGCTCGAAGCGTTTTGCGTAGACAGGATTGGAGAATTTAGCTTTCGCAGCCTCTGTTCGCATCAGCACCTCGGTGTATTGATGTTTCATGAGCAGATCGTAGGTCTGGTCAAAGTACTTTGCGACCTCTGAGGTATTCTCGTCAGTTGCTTTGCTTTCGCTCACTTTCGGTTTCAACGCATTTACGTATTGCGACTTAGGATACTTTTTGAGCAGTTCGTCACTGTATTGTTTTGCCTTGTCCAGTTTGTTCTGCTTCATGGCAATCCGGTAGCGCAGGTAAAGTTCTTCTTCCTTCTGGGTGTGCGCCGGGAAGCGCTTGTTCAGTGAATCCAGCGCATTCAGTGCTTCGTTGTAGTCTTCAAGCTGGTCGGTATATGCCTTCGCCAGCATGATATATGCTTTTTGCTGTATTTTCTGTGCCAGTTCTTTCTTATCGGGAGTATTTGGTATTCGTGCAAGCAGGCTCTCCTCGGTGGGTAAGCCATTGTCACCTTTCTCTACGCCATCGTTTGTTCCTTCGCCTTCCGATCCATCGTCAGACTTTGCTCCGCCGGCAAGTGGCTGGCCTGATGCCCGGCGCCAGTTGTCAGTAAGCGGGCGGTTGCCCCATTTCCTTTTAAAGTCGGCACTGCCTTGAGACAGCAGGCTGGGGTTGCTGAAGTACCATGTCGGCCCTTCCGATGGTTTTTCTGTTTCTGTCTCTCCGGCACTCACTGTCGCTGCGTTCTCGGCATTAAAAATGCTGTCCTGCCTGCGTTTTTCCATGTCGCGCAGGTATTTGCGCGCCGCAGCTTGCTGGTCTTTTTTGCTCAGCGAAGCAAGGTGCAACAGGCTATCCTGTTCGCGAATGGTTGCCAACGGCCCGGACACTTCTTTAAGGCCCGAGCTGCGCTGCACTGCTGCGGCTATTGCTTTGTCTTTGCTGCCCGATGAGTACTTCGCAGCACTATCGTACGATGATTTAGCATTGGCATATTTGCCAGATGAGTAGTACACATCTCCCAACGCGGCAAAGGAAAGCGCCTTTTGTTTCTTGCTTGCTTTCGGTGTTTTAGTGCTTTTCGTAAAATAATCTATCGCTTCTTCCTTGTTTCCTGACTTTGCGGAGAGTGAACCCAGTACGTAATACACCTGATCGAACTGACTGGAGTATTTGGCGTCTTTGAGCAGCTTTTTAAGAGGCGGTACGGCATCAGCCATACTTTGACCTGCCAGAAGTTTGCAGGCGGCGATCTGCTTTCTGGCATAGAAGTCCATGTCTATTTTGGGATAGAGGTCAATAGCCTTTTCGAAACTTTCTGAGGCAGCTATGTATTCGCCCGTGTTCATGAGGATCTGACCATTTAGGATAGCCACACGCAATTTCAGCCAGTCGGGCAGGTAGTCGTCATCAACAGCCAGCGACAGTCGTTTTGACGCTTCTGCATAATCTCTTTGTTTGAGGTAGGCGAAAGCTTTTTCAATATGTAATCGACCTATCAGGTTGTCAGGAAGATCTTCTTCATACTCCAGCAGCGAGAGAACAGATTCACCATTCTCTATTTGGCCGGCAGTATTGTATGTGCGCGCCAACCAGAGAATTGCATCGTTGTGCACCGACTTGTGTTGTAAAAAAGCGAGTTTCGATCTCTTTTTCTTTTCTACAATAGAGGAGGAAGTTTTTGACTTGTAGGACGTGTAGCCACTTTTCCCTTTTCCTTTTTTGTTTTTGGCGGTTTGGTCGCTTGCAATAATGTAGCGGAAGGAGGTGGCAGCGTTTTCGTAATTGCCCTTGTAATAATATGCCTGTCCGAGCAACAGGTACATATCGTTTGCCCATTTAATGCGCGGGTCATGGATCTGTATGCCTACAGAGACTTTCCGGATAATGCTATCCATGTCGGACGCGAATAGTGATGAGTCCTTGTTGGGGTCGTATGGAAACAGACCGATGAGCGAGTCCAGGTTTTCTTTGTTCACCCGTCTCATATTCAGTTCGGCCTCCTCCATCTTCCGGTTCGCATTAAAGTAATAGTTGTAATGCGTGAACGAGTTCTGGGTCAATCGCCGCTTGGGACCCCAGTTCTTCTTCAACATGGTCTTGTTTGACCACGCTTCCCGTTCTTTTTTCTGCTTAAGGTCTATCTTTAGCTTAAGGGCATCGAGCTTCTTTTTCTCATTTGCTTTTGCCTGTTTTTCCTTATTTTCTTTCTTCTTTGCAAGGCTGTCGGTCTTTGCTTTGCGCACCGCCTTTATGCTGTCCATAACTTTAATGCGGGCAGATTTGGTACTGTCGAGGATGCGGGTGCGGACCTTTTTGGTGCTGTCAAGCGACTTCTTCCGCACTGCGGCAACGCTGTCTCTGAAGCTCTTTTGAATTGCTTTTATGCTGTCTGACCGATGTCGCCGCACAAGTGTGACACTGTCGGTGTATCGTTTGCTGGCCTTGTATTTTTTAACTCTTTCCAGGCTATCGGTCCTGTTTTTCTGCCGAGTTCTTATGCTGTCTGTACGGGTGGTGCGCACTTTTGCCACGCTGTCAGATACATGCTTACGTGCCTCCTGAATGGAGTCTATGCGCGCCTTCCTTTTGTCGGTAACTGCCTTTGTTTTAGCATTTTTCGATTTCGTGACACTGTCGCGGTATTTTTTGCTCTCCTTGTACTTTTTTATTGCAGCCACGCTGTCTGTAACGCGCTTTCGTGCCTTGGCGATGCTATCAGTCTTTTTTTCACGACTGACCTTTATGCTGTCAGCCTTTTTTTCGCGGGCGGTTGCGGCACTGTCCAACGCGTGTTCGCGGGCTGCTTTTATACTGTCGATAGCAATCTTGCGGCTCTTGATCTTGTCTTCGGCAGCTTTTTTCCGGGCATCGTTTATACTATCTATCCGGGCACGGGCAGCCCTCACGCTATCAGCGCTGTTCTTTTTAACTGATTGGGCGTAGGTAGCGCCGAAATCAGTGAAAAGAATAATTGATAATATGAATATAAATATTAAGCGAATATTCAATCTGTTGCCGGGTTTCCCCTTTTATGTTTCGATAACGCAAAAAAGGTGGGCATATTATATAGGTATGCCCATTTATGCCACATATGCGGTCAATTTTCAAAAATAGACAAAATACCAAAAGAGAGGCGGTTGCGGCGGGAGGAATGACAGATTTTTATGTAATTAAAAATTAACAAATTGTTCTATACAGGATTGCGGTAAACTCCTACTTTCGGGTCGATAAGGACAGTTTAGACAGTTGCCCCAGGTAGCTGTAAAATATCTCATATGAAGTATGCCGGTTTGGCCACACAATGGATGGTAATGTTGCTGATAGCGGTGTGGGCCGGTCTGAAACTTGATACTTTGCTGAATTTGAAAATGCCTTTGTTATTAATTTTATTCCCCTTAATTTCATTGTCCCTTTCTTTATGGCAATTGATGAGGGAGTTAAATAAGCCTAAAAAATGAATAAGAGAATTCCGGTTGTAATCGCGATTCTGGTTGTGTTGGTGAGTGGGGCGATCGTGATGCTTGGATCGTTCGATCCGAAGTTTCATGTAAATGCGCTGCACATTGCGAACATCATTATGGCGATACTCTCATTCGCGGCTTATACGATGTTGAATAAACCGATCGCCGGCAAGCCTCATGCTTTTGTGCGTGGTGTTTACAGCGCATCATTGCTGCGTATGATGGTTTGTATGGCGGGTGTTCTGGTGTATGTGGTGATCAATCGTAGCAGCATACATAAACAATCGGTATTTGCCATGTTCGGTATCTATGCCGTTTATTCTGCGACTGAAACAATATTGCTGTCGAAGACAGCGCGAACCACAAAGGGCAGCAACCCCGGTATATAACGAAGTTGCACATGGATAGAAAAAATGAACTGTCACAATGAGAAAGCAGGAAAAGTCATTCAGCTTCCTGGAACAATTTCTTCCGGAAGGATCGTATGAGCAGGTTGCGCCATTTTTTTCGACGCACACTATTCACTTATCGCTGACAAATGAAAGGAAGTCGGTACTTGGCGACTATCGCCATCCTGTACCCGATGCTCCGTATCATAGGATAAGCGTGAACGCTAATCTTAATCCGTACAGTTTTCTCATCACTCTTTTGCACGAGCTGGCTCATTTGCTCACCTATGTCCATTTTCAGCACAAGGCAGCACCACATGGCAACGAGTGGAAGACACAATTCCGCCATATTCTGATACCTTTTCTGGGCAAAAAATATTTCCCTGCCGATGTGGAGCGTGCGTTGTTCGCCTATGTACACAATCCGGCAGCGAGCACCTGCACCGATCCTGAACTGTTCAAGGCACTGTACAGGTATGACGAACACAAGCCGGGATATAAACTCGTTGACGATGTGGGTATGAATCAGTATTTCGTTACAGAAGATGGCGAGATATATCAGAAGATAGAGAAGTTGCGCACACGCACTAAGTGCCGCCACCTGCACACCAACAAGGTCTATCTGTTTCAGGGTATAGTAGAAGTGCGTGCCATGCGCCGCCGGCCCGAATTTGCCTGATAAATCGGAAACCGAATCAAATGAATGACCGAATTGTGCGGGGCTCCATATCTCTAATGGTGTTCGGTCTCTCCAAGACTATTGCTGCTTATCTGTCTTGCTACTCAATGAAGTTTATCCATTCCCGATGTAAGGTGCCAAATTGCATTACAAAGAAATGCAGGTGACGAGTATTTGCCGGCTTTGCTCTTAAAACGTTTATCTTTACGACCAAATTATGACGATCCGGGTAAAGTGCCTCAAAGGTGAGTCGGGTGTCATTTCCCACTACAATACGATTGTTTTTGTTCTGATAAATAAATAGAAAGTAATGCAAAGAGATACTGCCATATTTAGCCTTATACAAGAAGAGATGCACAGGCAACAGCACGGACTGGAGCTTATAGCATCAGAGAATTTCACTAGTCTGCAAGTGATGCAGGCAATGGGAAGCGTGATGACCAATAAATATGCTGAGGGTTATCCGGGTAAGCGTTATTACGGCGGGTGTGAAGTTGTAGATAAGAGTGAGCAGCTGGCAATAGACAGGGCGTGTCAGATGTTTGGTGTGAGCTATGCCAACGTGCAGCCACACAGCGGCGCGCAGGCCAACGCGGCTTTGATGCTTGCGGTGCTGCGTCCCGGCGATACTATTCTGGGTCTTGATCTGAGCATGGGCGGACATCTTACACATGGATCACCTGTCAACTTCTCGGGCAAATTGTATAACGCTGTTCATTACGGAGTGCAGCAGGAAACCGGTCTGGTGGATTACGACATGATGGAGCGACAGGCACTGGAGCACAAACCCCGACTTGTCATCTGCGGAGCATCGGCTTACAGTCGTGATTGGGATTATGCACGCATCAGGGCTATTGCCGATAAGGTAGGTGCATTGGTGATGGCAGATATCTCGCATCCCGCGGGACTAATTGCGAAAAAATTGCTGAGCAGTCCGTTCGATCATTGTCATTTTGTGACCACTACAACGCACAAGACCCTGAGAGGTCCGCGCGGTGGTCTAATTCTGATGAAGAATGATTTTGAGAATCCATTCGGCATCACCGGACCAAAGGGTGAGATAAGGATGATGAGCCAACTGATAGATCTGGCGGTGTTTCCGGGTACACAGGGTGGTCCGTTGGAGCATGTGATAGCTGCGAAAGCGGTCGCGTTCTTCGAGATACTGCAACCTGAATTTGAGGCATATGGCAAACAGATCATAGCGAACGCCCAGGCAATGGCCGGAGGTTTTCTGGAGAAAGGTTACAACATTGTGTCGGGTGGAACAGACAATCACTTGTTGTTGATAGATCTGCGCAATAAGAACATAAGCGGAAAGAAAGCCGAGAACACATTGGTGAAGGCGGATATTACCATCAATAAAAATATGGTGCCGTTTGACGATAAGTCTCCATTCATTACATCGGGCATCAGGGTGGGGGTGCCCGCCATTACAACACGTGGCCTGAAAGAAAAAGATATGTTGCAGGTGGTGAACTGGCTGGACAGGGTGCTGATGGCTCCTGATGATGAAAATGTTATTGCTGCAGTGAAGGGAGAAGTGAACGAATTTATGAAGGCATTCCCTTTGTACCCTGAGCTATCATAAGAAATGTTGCCGCGGAGAAAATTACTTTTAAAAATAGTTTTGTTTTCTCGGTCGCAGCATATATCTTTGCAATCCCAAAACGGGAGGTGCGGTAGCTCAGTTGGTAGAGCAAAGGACTGAAAATCCTTGTGTCGGGGGTTCAATTCCCTCCCGCACCACACTAAAAAGAGCGAAAGGTCGGATATGTTTCCGGTTTTTCGCTCTTCATGTTTTGAGGCAGGTTATTGTGTAAAAGTGTGTTTTAACAAAACGCATATATCCTCACAAAAGTTACCTGCGTACATTTGAAACCGGGATGAGGTGGTTTTTCAACTTCTTGTTATTTCTTCTGTTCTCGCTTTCCGGCGTGAATGCTTCGGCATTTGCACCGGGCAACAACCGGCATGTATTTCGGGATACAAGAAAGACAGACGCACTTCATACTGCCAGTCGTGTTTCCAATCTGCCGGAGAATAAAATAGCCAAGGTTCAAGCCTACGTTGCAGGTAACGATGAAAGTAGTTATGATGATAACATATCCGAAGAGGAGGATGAGGATCATGAAAACTCTAAGACAGGAAAGAAGACAATAACCGGTGCTTCCTATTACACAACTTTTCTTGACGCGCGCAATGCACTTGATCCGGGTGCTACTGCAACGGAATGCCGCGCGTCATTCGGGCACTATCAAATAGGCTCGTCTCCAAGGTACATACTGTACTGCGTTTACAGAATATGATCTGATCTTAGCTGGTCTGTCGGAACTGGGTCCTGATCGGCATTGCCGTGTCCGCCCGGACCGGTTCTTTTTGTTAGAACCTCTCTGTTCTAGCCATTTTCCAATCAATTTATTGAACTGCTTTAAAAGCAAAGAATTATGAAAAAATTACTCCTGCTTGCGGGTGTTGGTGCAGTTCTTTTAGGCACCGGTTGCAACACGCACCACGAAGAAACTGAAAGCGAGACCAAATTTCTCGTGACCAGTGCTGTGCAGATGGACACAGCTATCACCAGGCAATATGTGTGCCAGGTGAAATCCATCAGTCATATAGAACTGCGTGCATTGGAGCGCGGCTACCTGAAAAAGATCTTTGTAGACGAGGGCAAGTTTGTGAAAGAGGGACAACCACTGTTCCAGATAATGCCCAACCTGTATCAGGCAGAGTTTCAGAAGGCGCAGGCCGAGGCGAATTTTGCTGAAATAGAATACAAGAACACCAAACGACTGGCAGATAGCAATGTTGTGGCGCCCAATGAGTTGGCAATGGCCAAGGCAAAGCTGAACAAAGCTCAGGCGGAAATGTCGCTGGCAGAAGTGCATCTGAAGTTTACTGAGATCAAAGCGCCTTTCGATGGCATCATTGACCGTTTTCATGTGCGGCTGGGAAGTCTGGTGGGCGAAGGCGACCTGCTGACAACCCTGTCTGACAACAGACAATTGTGGGTGTATTTCAACGTGCCGGAAGCTGAGTATCTCGATTATGCCTCTCATTCGAAGAAAGACAGTGTGATACCTGTGAAGCTGCTGATGGCTAACGGAGAAGTGTTTGATCAGCCGGGCGCAGTGAAGACTATTGAAGCGGATTTTGATAATGAGACGGGCAATATCGCGTTCAGGGCCACATTCTCCAACCCCGCGGGCATACTTAGGCACGGAGAGACCGGTAATATACTGATGCGCATCCCGTTGGCGAATGCGATCATTATCCCTCAGAAGGCCACATTCGAGATCATGGACAAAAAGTATGTCTATGTGGTAACGAAAGACAATCATGTGCAATTGCGTCTGGTAACGATAGGCGCTGAAATGCCGGATCTGTATGTGATAAAAGAAGGCGTAGCTGCGGGCGAAAGGATATTGCTGGAAGGCGTGCGCAGGGTGCAGAACAATGATGTAATAAAATATGACTATCAGGATCCGAAGACAGTGATATCTAAGTTGCAGTTGCCTTCTGAATAGTATCTCTAACCTCAAAACGAATGTAAATGTTTGGCATATTCATAAAGAGGCCGGTCTTTGCGATAGTGATATCTCTTGTCATTATTTTCATGGGCGTTCTGGCCATAAAAACATTACCAACATCGCAGTTCCCGTCTATCGCGCCACCGCGTGTTATCGTGAGTGTGGCCTATCCGGGGGCAAGTGCCGATGTGTTGGTGAAATCGGTATTGATCCCGATGGAGAAAGCGCTTAACGGCGTGCCCGGGATGAAGTATATGACGAGTGATGCCGTGAGTGCCGGTGAGGCAAACGTGCAGGTGGTCTTTGATCTGGGTACAGACCCCAACCAGGCGGTGGTGAACGTGAAGAACAGGATAGAACAGGTGACGAATCGCCTTCCGGTGCTAGTGCAAAGGGAGGGTATAATTGTGAACATACTGCAGCCGAACATGCTGATGTATGTGAACGTCTACAGTAAAGACCCGAAGGCGGATGAGAATTTCCTATACAATTTTGCACAGGTAAATATCCTGCGCGACCTGAGTCGTGTGACGGGTATAGGTAACGCGCAGATCCTGGGAAGCCGACAGTACGCGATGCGTATATGGCTGAAGCCTGACAAGATGCGTGCTTACAACATTTCGACAGATGAAGTGATGGAGGCGCTGGCCAACCAGAGTATCATAGGGTCGCCCGGCAGGCTGGGGCGTGCGGATGGTCAGCGTTCGGAGGCGCTGGAATATGTGTTGACATATGAAGGCCGGTATAACAAACCGGAGCAATATCAGAATGTGATCATAAAGGCAAATGCCGATGGTGAGATACTGAAACTGAAGGACATAGCCGATGTGTCGCTGGGAAGTGAGTTTTATGACATCTACTCCAATCTGAATAACCACCCGTCTGCAGCCATCGTGTTGAAGCAGACCTATGGTAGTAATGCCAGTGAGGTTATCAAGAACATCAAGGCTAAGCTGGATGAGATCAAGGCAAATTCATTCCCTCCGGGAATGGACTACGAGATCAGTTATGACGTGTCTTCCTTCCTTGACGCGTCGATAGATAAGGTGGTGCATACGTTGGGTGAGGCCTTTATATTGGTGGCCATTGTGGTGTTCCTGTTCCTTGGCGACTGGCGCTCTACACTCATACCTACACTTGCGGTGCCGGTATCGCTTATTGGCGCGTTCTTTTTTATGCAGGTCTTCGGGCTTACCATAAACCTGATCACGTTGTTCGCGCTGGTACTTGCTATCGGTATCGTGGTAGATGACGCGATAGTGGTGGTAGAGGCGGTGCATGCCAAGATGGAGGAGGAACATTTGTCGCCCTACGCTGCGGTGAAAAAGGTGCTGGGCGAGATAAGCGGTGCGGTTATCGCCATCACGCTCCTAATGACTGCAGTGTTTGTGCCGGTGGCACTCATGTCGGGTCCGGTGGGTATCTTCTATCGCCAGTTTGCTATCACTATGGCCTGTTCCATTGTGTTGTCGGGTCTGGTGGCCCTTACACTTACGCCGGTACTGTGTGCGATGATCCTTAAAAACAATCACGGAAAACCACGGAAGAAATCTCCGGTAGACCGTTTACTTGATGGGTTCAACCGTTTGTTTGAGAAACTGACGGGTAGGTACACGTCGTTGCTCACTAAGATCGCGAATCGCCGGTTGGTGACATTCGGAATCCTTGCAGCGTTCTCTGTGGGTATATTCGGCATTTCACGCGGGTTACCATCAGGCTTCATTCCGAATGAAGACCAGGGAATGATCTACGCGATCATCCAGACGCCGCCCGGTTCTACACTGGAGCGTACCAACGATATCGCGCGCGAACTTCAGGGTATCGCAGAAAAGGTAGAAGGTATCAAGTCGGTATCGGCATTGGCGGGTTATGAGGTGCTGACCGAAGGACGCGGATCTAATGCTGGTACCTGTCTTATCAATCTGAAAGACTGGTCCAAGCGCAAGCACTCGGTAAATGAGATAATAAGGGAGCTGGAGGAAAAAGCGAAGGTGATTCCGGGCGCTACGATCGAGTTCTTCGGTCCGCCTGCGGTTCCGGGTTATGGTGCCGCGGGTGGTTTCGCGCTTCGCTTGTTGGACAAGACCAACGATGACGACTACAAAGAAATGGAGAAGGTGAATGATGACTTCATGGCAGCGCTTCATAAGCGCAAAGAGCTTACCGGTCTGTTCACATTCTTCAGTGCCAACTATCCGCAGTATGAACTGGAGATAGACAACCAGGCAGCGATGCAGAAAGGTGTGTCGATAGGCAAGGCGATGGATAACCTTTCTATTCTGATAGGAAGTACCTATGAGCTGGGTTTCATTCGATTTGGCAACTTCTTCAAGGTATATGTTCAGGCGGCACCTGAGTACAGGCGATTGC
>JACCEA010416413.1_pt1 | contig 11111 bp, 10 predicted proteins | sample 7449851 | NCBI WGS metagenome assembly JACCEA01 (sample SAMN15323453, study PRJNA562643) | freshwater metagenome | isolation source: river surface water | place: USA:Blue River Watershed | collected 2017-08-18 | reverse complement strand
GGTGATTTCGGTCGTCTGCGCATTCACATGGATGGTGACGTTGGGCAGGCTCTTGAGCTTGTCCACCAGCACGGCGTCGGCCTTGAGCTGGTCGGCAAATTCCACCAGCGTGACGTGCTCGACAATGCCGGCCAGGTCAATGGCGGCTTCGACGCCCGAGTTGCCGCCGCCAATGACGGCCGTGCGCTTGCCTTTGAACAGAGGGCCATCGCAGTGCGGGCAGTAGGCCACGCCCTTGTTTTTGTACTCGGCTTCGCCGGGCACGTTCACATTGCGCCAGCGGGCACCGGTGGAGAGGATCACGGTCTTGGCCTTGAGGGTGGCACCGTTCTCCATCTGCACCTGCACCAGACCGTCCGGGCCGGCAGGGATCAATTTGTCGGCCCGCTGCAGGTTCATGATGTCCACACCGTAGTGACGCACCTGGGCCTCGAGCGCAGCGGCAAACTTGGGGCCGTCGGTTTCGAGCACCGAGATGTAGTTTTCGATCGCCATGGTGTCATTGACCTGACCACCGAAGCGCTCGGCGGCCACGCCCACGCGGATGCCCTTGCGGGCGGCGTACACGGCGGCAGCTGCGCCAGCGGGGCCACCGCCAACGATCAGCACTTCAAACGGATCCTTGGCATTGAGCTTGGCCGCATCGCGGCTGGCGGCGCCGGTGTCGAGTTTGGCCACGATCTCTTCCACGCTCATGCGGCCCGAGGCAAACACCTCGCCGTTCAGAAAGACCATGGGCACGGCCATGATCTGGCGCTCTTCCACTTCTTTCTGGAAAGCACCGCCTTCGATGACCGTGGTCTTGACCTTCGGGTTGAAGATGGCCATGAGCGACAGTGCCTGCACCACGTCCGGACAGTTGTGGCAGGTCAGGGACATGTAGACCTCGAAACGGAAGTCACCGTCGAGGGCCTTGATGCTGTCGATCACGTCCTGCTCCACCTTGGGCGGGTGGCCGCCGGTCCAGAGCAGGGCCAGCACCAGCGAAGTGAACTCGTGCCCTAGCGGCAGGCCGGCAAAGCGCACGCCTTGGGTTTCACCCTCGCGTGCCACCACGAAAGACGGTTTGCGAGCATCGTTGCCTGAGGTGTCGAGCGTGACCTTGTCCGACAGGCTGACGATGGTCTCCAGCAAGGCCTTCATGTCCGTGCCGGTTTCGCTGTCGTCGAGCGAAGCGATCAGGCGGATCGGCTGGCGCAGCAGGCCAAGGTATTGCTGAAGCTGGGTTTTGAGGCTGTCGTCGAGCATGGTGTTTCTCCTTCAGGGTGCAGTCGACCAGACCCATGCTTGTGGCACAGGCCGGAATTTCAGGGGGGGGGAACCGTTGGGCAAAGCGCACGGCCGGATGACCATGCGCTGCACTCAACGCCCTGCAAAGCAGGGCTCTGAGCCACTGTAGGAGCGCGCCCCTGTGCGCGAAGTCCATCGGCCGCAGGGACGGCCTCCTACAGAAACCGGGAGCGGTTTAGATCTTGCCGACCAGGTCGATCGAGGGGGCCAGGGTCTTGGCGCCTTCTTTCCACTTGGCGGGGCACACTTGGCCGGGGTTGGCAGCGGTGTACTGGGCGGCCTTGAGCTTGCGCAGGGTTTCGGAGACGTCACGTGCGATCTCGTTGGAGTGCACTTCCATGGTCTTGATGATGCCATCGGGGTTGACGATGAAGGTGCCGCGCAGGGCCAGACCTTCTTCGGCGATGTGCACGCCAAAAGCGTTGGTCAGCTGGTGCGTCGGGTCGCCCACCAGGGGGAACTTGGCCTTGCCCACAGCGGGGGAGGTCTCGTGCCACACCTTGTGCGAGAAGTGGGTGTCGGTGGTCACGATGTAGACCTCGGCACCGGCTTTCTGGAATTCGGCGTAGTTGTCAGCGGCGTCTTCGATTTCGGTGGGGCAGTTGAAGGTGAAGGCGGCCGGCATGAAGATCAGCACGTTCCACTTGCCCTTGAGGCTTTGCTCGGTGACTTCGATGAACTTGCCGTTGTGGAAGGCCTGGGTCTTGAAAGGCTGGACTTGGGTGTTGATCAGGGACATGGTGATTTCCTCGTGGTTAAAAAGGTGGCGACTGCTTGAGTCGACGGGATGGAGTTTAAATCGGGTTTTACCTATTTTGTTGGTCGAACCGATTGACATTTCCAATCTTCAACATAGCCACGGGCAATTTCTGCCATTCCGGTTGCCTTGCCGTACCCCCAAACCTCATTTGGTCAGAATCAATTTCCCTTGTCGCGTCTGTTGCAACCGATACACCTCTCCCTGATGGCGGATGAACAGCGTGCTTTGGTCTTGCAGCAGGGTCTGGCTGTCCACGGTCCGGGGCATGCGGCCGGTGCCGGCCGTGCAGGCCGGCCCGGTGTCGTGGCTGCCCGGCAGGCGCGCGATTGTCCGGGCAGTCGAGTCGTCCTTCATGGTCGTGCGCCCTCTGTGACAAAGCCGATCCGACCCAGACCGGCGCGCTGCGCCGCCGTCATGGCCTGGGCCACGTGTTCGTAAGGCACTTTTTTATCACCCCGGATGTAGAGCTGGGGCTGCGGCTCGCGGGCGGCCTGCTCGCGCAGGCGCTCTTGCAGTGCATCGGCGGCCACGGCTTGTTTGCCCAGGAAGAACTGGCCCTGGGCATCCACCGAGAGCTGCAGGTTCTCGGGTGGCGTTTTGTCCCGGGTGCTGGTGGCACGGGGCAGTTCCACCTTGACGGCGTGCTGGATCACCGGCACGGTGATGATGAAGATGACCAGCAGCACCAGCATGACGTCCACCAGCGGTGTCATGTTGATCTCGCTCATCACCTCTTCGCTGTCCTCGCGGGTTTCAAAGGCCATGTTGTGCTCCGCTGTGGTGGATGCGGGCACCGGTCACGAAGTAGGCGTGCAGGTCGTGCGCAAAGCGGTTCAGGCGGGCGATGATGAATTTGTTGCCACGCACCAGGGCGTTATAGCCCAGCACTGCCGGGATGGCCACGGCCAGGCCCAGCGCGGTCATGATCAGCGTCTCGCCAATCGGGCCGGCCACGGCGTCGATGCCGGCGTTGCCGCTGGCGCCGATGCCCACCAGTGCGTGATAGATGCCCCAGACGGTGCCGAACAGGCCAACAAACGGTGCGGTGGAGCCGATCGAGGCCAGGACGGCCAGGCCGTTTTGCAGGCGGCTGGTGCTGTCGTCGATGCTGCTCTGCAGGCTGCGTGTGACCCAGTCGCTGATGTCCAGCCGGTCGTGCAGCTGCTTTTGTGCGGCCTGGTGGTGTTCGGTGGCTTCCTGGCCGACCTGGGCCAGGGTGTGGAACAGGTTGCCCGGGCGCTGGCCGAGCACCGCCAGGCCTTCGGCCAGGCTGGTGGCGTGCCAGAACTGCTCGCTGCCCAATGCGCTTTGTTTGTGGCGCCAGACCCCTTGCGCCTTGAGCACGATGACCACCCAGCTGATGACCGACATGGCCAGCAGGGCGATCAGGATCAGGCGGGTGACGGCATCACCCTGCGTCCAGATATTGGACAAACCGAAAGAAGAGGGCATGAAAAAGGCTCCTGTGAATGGGGGGAAGGGTCAATCGAGTACGAAGCGGATCGGGACGTTGAACCACATGGCTTCGGGCTGGCCCGCGCGCTTGCCGGGCACAAAGCGCCAGCGTTGCACCGTCTCCAGCGCGGCTTCGTCCAGACGCACGTAGCCACTGGAGGTCCGGATTTCGGCCTTTTCGGCGCGGCCCTCGGTGCTGATGAAAACGCGCACCAGCACCGTGCCCTGTTCGCCCATGCGGCGGCTCATGCGGGGGTAGATCGGTGGCGGGTTGTTGAGGTAATCGGCATCGCTGGATGGCAGCACCACGGCTGCGGCCGGTGCAGAGTGTGCGCGGCCTGTTGTCGCTGGGGCTGCAGCAACGCTGGGAGACGCAGGCGTCGCGCTGGTGCTGAGGAAGGATTCACTGGGCGAGGTGCTGGACGCGGGGACCAATGCTGTCGGCTGCGCGGCAGGATGCTGTGGAGGATGCTGTGCTGGCCGGGCCTCAGCAGGCCGGACTGGCGCCTGCAGGGGTGGCTCGGCCACCACACTGGCCAGGATGACTTGCTCGTGGATGCCCGACAGCATTGGAGTGGTCAGCCGATGGACGATCAGCCAGATCCCGCATGCATGGGCCAGCAGCACCGTCGCGCTGGTGCGCAGGATGGGGTTCATGTGCTGGCCCATTGGCGCAGAAGGTTGTGATAAACGCCGGTCAGTGCAATGGTCTCGGCGGTTTCGCCCAGCTGGGCGCGCAGTTTGAGCAGGTTCATGTCCAGGTCGAACAGCAGGCGGCGCTGCTCGTCGCTGCGCACCATGCTCTCGATCCAGAAAAACGAGGCCAGGCGCACACCGCGGGTGACCGGCGTGACCTCGTGCACGCTGGTGCCGGGGTAGAGCACTGCATCGCCCGCGGCCAACTTGACGCCACGGCTGCCGTAGGTGTCCTGCACGCACAGCTCGCCGCCGTCGTAGTCCTGCGGGTCGCTCAGGAACACGGTGCAGGAGATGTCGCTGCGCACCCATTCGCCGGTGCTGGCCGAATGCATCACCGCTCCGTCCACATGGGGACCGAAGGCATTGGTGTCGCCGCCGTAGCGGTTGAACAGCGGGTTGAAGATGCGCCGGGGCAGGGCGGCCGACAGGAAAAGGGGCTCGCGCTGCAGGGCTTGCCGCACCAGGCCCTGCAGCTGGCGCGAGGCCGGGGTGTCCTGCGCGAGCTGCTGGTTGCATTTGCGGGTGCGGGCCTGGCTGCCAGCACTGACCCGGCCATCGAGCCAGGGCGCGTCGTCGCCCAGCAGCTGGCGGGCCTGTGCGACCTCCTCGGCTGTCAGCAGTTGTTTCAGTTGCAGCAGCATCCGGGCTTTCCTCAGAACAGGGTTTTCAGGCTCAACTCGATGCGGCGGGGCGCGCCGGGCATGTAGAAGCCGCGGTACAGGCTGTCGGCGTAGAGCTTGTCGGTTAGGTTGGTGATGTTGAGTTTGAGCAGGGTGGCGTCGCTCACGGTGACCTCGGCCATGGCGTCCACCGTGGTGAAAGCGGGCGCCGTGATGTGGCGTGCACCTTCGGGGTTTTGTTCGCCACGGTAATTGAGGCCTGCACCGATACGCCACAGGGGATGCAGGCGCCAGGTGGTCCACAGGCTGGCGCTGTGCCTGGGCGTGAGCGCCGAACGGTCGCCTTGCACCTGGGCGCCCGTACCGTGGGTGCCCAGGGCCTGGTTACTCACGTCGATGCGGGCATCCGGTATCCAGGTGTGGTTGTAGAACACTTCCCACGTCGGCGTCATGCGGCCCGCAAAATTGAACTCCATGCCGGTGGCATGGCGCTTGCCGGACAGCAGCATCTGGCTGGATGCGCTGTCGGGGTCGGTGTTGCGTTCGTTGAATTTTTCCGAGTGGAAGAAGGCCACGCCGAGCAGGGCTTTTTTCTCGAACAGCTCGAACTTGCTGCCGATCTCGAGGTTGCGGCTTTGCTCGGGTGCGGTGTTGGCGGTGCGGGCGTTGTTGCTGCCTGCTGCAAAACTGCCCAGCGCGAACTGGTAGGTGTCGCCCGAGGTGTTGTAGGACGTTCCGTAGGACGTGTACCAGCTTGTCGTGTCGCTGGGTTGCCAGATGGCACCGATGCGTGGGCTCCAGAGTGTGTCCTCCCGGCTGTAGCTGTTGCCGCTCGTGTCGGCGTATTGCGCAGAGAAACGGTCCATGCGCACCCCGCCAACAAGCTTGAACCCGTGCGTGAGGCTCATGGTGTCCTGGGCGTAAAGACCGAAGTTGCGTGCACGGAAGTGGTTCAGGGGAATCTGGCGTGTGTCGATGATCGACAGGCCGTCATTGGGGCTGCCAACCGTGGTGCCCAGCGTTGCATAGCTGGGCAGTCCAGCGGTGGCGTTGTTGTTGCGCAGGGCTTTTTCGTCGCTGAAGTCCACGCCGGCGATCAGGCTGTGTTGGTGGCCCAGGGCTTCAAAGGCCGTGGTGTAGTCGCTCTGGACTTGCGTCAGATCGCTCTGGGCCCGGCGAGCCTTGGCGGTGCGGGTGAGTGGCGTGTTGCTGCCCAGATCCGACAGGGTGAAGGTGCCGCCAAAGCGGATCGCACTGGCCAGCAGGTCGCGTTCGTAATGGCCTTGACGCACGGTGGTCTTGAGCTCGCTGTCCTGATCAAAGCGGTGTTTGTGGGTCAAGGTGCCGTAGCTGCTTTCGGTGCGCAGGTAGTCGCTGGCCAGACCGTAGTAGTTTCTGGCCGACAGGGTGGGCACCAGCGTGCCAATAGATCCCGTCGCGCTGGTGATGGCGCTGCCGGTGTTGATCAGCCAGGGGTGGTTGTAGAGCGGGCGGCCGTTCGTTTCGAGGTGGTACAGGCCCACTGCGTACTCGTCGCGTTCGCCAATGCCCCAGCGGTAGGTGCCGGCCACGCCTTTCTTGTCCACCTTGGCGCCCCAGTTGTCGGCCTGGTGGTCCATCACGTTCAGGCGCACGGCCGAGCTCTCGCCGGTTGGCTTGTTGAAGTCGCCGGTGACGCGGCGCATGTTGCCGCTGCCTGCGGTGACATTGACCTCGTTCTGGTCCATCAGGAAGGGCTGTTTGTTGACCTGGTTGACCACACCGCCGGTGGAGCCCTTGCCAAACAGCATCGAAGCCGAGCCCTTGAGCACTTCCACACGGTCGAGGTTGAAGGTGTCGCGCTCGATCAACGGCGCGTCGCGCAGGCCGTCTACATGGATGTCTCCGGCCTGGCCGAGGGAGAAACCGCGCATGCGCACGTCTTCTTCACCGGTCTCGCCCGCCATGAAGGTCACGCCTGCGGTGGTCTTGAGGACTTCGCGGAAGTCGTCCAGGTTGCGGTCGTCCAGGAGCTTTTCGGTCATGACCGTCACGGTTTGCGGAATGTCCTTGAGCGCCTGCTGGCCTTTGGCAATGCCGGTCTGCTTCACCAGCAGGCTTTCCTTGGCCGCGGTGGGCGATTCGGCTGTGTCGTGAACGGTCACGGTTCTGAGGGTTTTTTCAGGTGCTTCCGCAGCGAGGACCTGTGTGGTTGCGCTGAGCGAACCGGCCAGCATCATGGCGGCCAGGGGCAGCAACTTGTTATGGGGGGTGTGAACGGTCATGGGGTCGATAGCCTGAAAAGTGCTGTTGCAGCAAAACGAAGACAACGGCTGGCTATCACCCCAGTGCCGCGAGGCAGGGCGAATGGCTTGCTGGGAAAAGTAAAGGTGTGGCAGACCGCGGGGCCCGCCTCACCAGAAGGCTTTACTTGAAGCCTACGCGGTCAAGCATCTGCTGGACCTTGATCTGGTTCATGCCCACGGCGCTGATCGGGATCAGTTCGCTCTTGAAGCTGCCGCCGGTCATGGCCTTGAGGGCCGGATTGTCAAAGCTCACCCCTTTGGCGGCGGGCCACTCGTTGTTGCCGTTGGCAAAGTGGTTTTGAGCCGAGGGGCTGGCCAGGTATTCGAGGAACTTGACGGCGTTGTCCACGTTCTTGGCGTTTTTGGCCACAGCACCACCGGCAATGTTCACATGCGTGCCCCAGCTGGACTGGTTGGGGAAGACCACGCCGATCTTCTCGGTCACAGCACGGTCGGCCGGGTTGGTGGAACGCATCAGGCGCGCCAGGTAATAGGTGTTGGTCAGCGCCACGCCACATTCGCCGGCAGCCACCGCCTTGATCTGGTCGGTGTCGCCACCTTTGGGGCTGCGCGCCATGTTATCCACCAAGCCCTTGAGCCAGGTTTCGGTTTTTTGTGGGCCCAGATGCTCGGTCATGGCGCCGAACAGGCTCAGGTTGTAGGGGTGTGAGCCCGAGCGGATGCACAGCTGGCCCTTGTATTTGGGATCGGCGAGCTTTTCGTAGCTGTCGAAATCGGCCTTGCTGTACTTGATCTTGTCGAACACGACCACACGTGCACGGGTGGACAGGCCAAACCAGGAGGTGCCGCCGTTATCCAACGGCTTGGCGCGCAGGTTCGCTGGAATGGCGTCTTCCAGTACCTTGGACTTGACCGGCAGGAACAGGCCATCCACTTCGGCGCGCCACAGACGCGAGGCATCCACGAGCAGGATCACGTCGGCGGGGGAGGCGGCGCCTTCGGCTTTGAGGCGAGCGAGAATACCGGCATCGTCTGCGTCCACGCGGTTGATTTTGATGCCCGTGGCCTTGGTGAAGTCGCTGTAGAGCGCTTCGTCGGTCGGGTAATGGCGGGCCGAATAGATGTTCAGGACCTTGTCTTCGGCCATGGCGGAAGTGGTCAGGGTCAGAGCAGCGATCAGTGCGAAGAGTGGTTGGCGGTTCATGTGGCGACGCGTGACGGGTTTCAACGGGTTGGAAGTATAAACTAAATGCGAATCATTATCAATAACATTGCCGGACCACTGGTTTTGACTGTGCTCAGCCTGTTTCTGGTGGCGTGTGGATCGGCGCCTGTAGCGCCCTCCGTATCCGATGTGGCACAGCCCGACAAAGCGGCTGCTCCCGAACGCCGTGCTGCACGCATCGGTCTGGCTTTGGGGGGCGGTGCGGCGCGTGGTTTCGCCCATGTGGGCGTGATTCAGGTGCTCGAAGAAGCCGGGCTTCATCCGCAGTTGGTGACCGGGACTTCTGCCGGTAGCCTTGTGGCGGCTTTGTATGCCAGCGGCAAAACCAGCCAGGAGTTGCGCCGCGTGGCGGAAACGATGGAGGAAGCCGAAATCACCGATTGGATGATGCCGATCCTCAACCGCGGCGCCTTGCGCGGTGAGGCGTTGGCCAAATACGTCAACACCCAGGTGGGTGGCAAGGCCATCGAACAGATGAAGATCCCGCTGGGCATTGTGGCCACGGACCTGCGCACAGGCGAGGCGGTCACCTTCCGGCGCGGCAACACCGGCTCTGCCGTGCGTGCATCCAGCGCTGTGCCAGCCGTGTTCCAGCCGGTGCGCATTGGGGAGCGCGAATACGTGGACGGGGGGCTCGTCTCGCCGGTGCCCGTCAAGCAGGCGCGCGAGATGGGCGCCAATTTCGTGATTGCGGTGGACATTTCCAGCGACCCGGAGGGCAACCCGGCCGGCGACACCTTCCAGATCCTGATGCAGACCTTTGCCATCATGGGCAAGAGCATCAACACATTGGCTCTGCGCGAGGCCGAGTTTGTGGTGCGCCCGTCTCTGTCCGGCGTCAAGAGTGCCGACTTTGGCGCACGTCGCCGCTCGATCGAGGCGGGCCGCAGCGTGATGCTGGCCATGCTGCCGCAGCTCAAAAGCCGGATTGCCGCATTTGAGCGCGGCGAGTGAGTGATGGCGGGACGTATCTTCTTTCTTTTTGGCAGGAGCGGCCTCCTGCCTCTGCCGGCGCAGCGCGCGGACACAAAAAAAGAGGGCTGATCTTGCGATCAGCCCTTCAAGGGATCCCTGAATCTCTGCGATGTCGAAAGGATCCGAGGAGACAACTCGAAACTGGGGTCTCTCAGGCCTTTTTCAAGGCCTGTCGGAAATCAGCGCTTCTTGCTGGACTTGGCAGCAGGTGCGGCGGCCGTGACGTTCTGAGCCATGGCGTTGAAGTTGGATTCAGCCAGGTCAGAAGCCTGTTTGACCGCTTTCTGCACGGACTCGAAAGCGTTGTTGGCAGCAGCCACGGCGCCCTTCATCATGGCCACGGCGGACTCGGAACCGGCCGGGGCATTGGAAGTGGCGGTGTCGAGCAGGCTGGCGAACTGCTTCTGTGCCAGGGCGGCCTGTGCTTCGAAGGCCTTGGTGAAGTCGCCACCGGTGCCGGAAGCGATGTCGTAGAGCTGACGGCTGTAGACGGCGGCTTTTTCGGCCAGGGGCTGGAACAGGTTGGCCTGCAGGGCCAGCAGTTCCTGGGCGTCTTTCACGCTCAGGGCGGATTGGGTGTTCTGGGCAGACTCGCTCAAAGCGGCCTTGGCAGCGGTCATGTTCAGCTCAACGAGCTTTTCCACACCTTCAAAGGCCTTGGCGGTCAGACCGAACAGGGTCTCGACGTTGGCTTTGTGCGAAGCAACGATTTGTTCAGCGGTCATCATGAAAATCTCCAATTTGAAAGTTCAGGGTGGACTGCGCTGAAACTGACCCTTGGGCCGATACAGCATGTTGCAGTGCAGCATGACTTGAAGTATGCGGGTTATCCCATGGCCTTGCAAGAGGTTTTGCCGCTTCAGGCATCTGTTTAGAGAGCATTTTCTAGAATTGGCAGATTGCTATGCACGCCTATTACGCCGACCATTTCGTCCTGCCCCTGCCCGAGGGCCACCGTTTTCCGATGCGCAAGTACAGCCGCCTGCGCGACCGGCTGGCCGCTGAGGTCCCAGGGGTGCGCTTTTTCGAGGCCCCGGCGGCCAGCGACGGTGAGTTGGCGTTGGTGCATGCGCCAGCCTACATCCAGGGCATCGCGCAAGGCACGCTGGAGGCTTCGGTGTACCGCGAAATCGGGTTCCCCTGGAGCCCGGCCATGGCCGAGCGGGCCAGGCGTTCGGTAGGGGCGTCGGTCGCCGCGGCCCGCGCCGCGCTGACCGAAGGAGTGGCCGGCAATCTGGCTGGGGGTACCCACCACGCCTATGCCGACAAGGGTGGTGGTTTTTGCGTCTTCAACGACATTGCGGTCACCGCCCGGCTGATGCAGGCCGAGGTGGGGCGCCAGCGCAAGTCGCCTTTTCGGGTGGCTGTCGTCGATCTCGATGTGCATCAGGGCAACGGTACGGCCCGCATCTTTGCGCAGGATCCGAGTGTGTTCACCCTGTCGCTGCATGGCGAGAAGAATTTTCCCTTCCGCAAGGAGCCCAGCGATCTGGATGTGGGCCTGCCCGATGGCTGCACCGATGAGGCCTACATGCAGGCCCTGCACCAGGCGCTGGCCGAGCTGGAAGGGCGGTTCGAACCGGACATGGTGATCTACCTGGCTGGAGCCGATGTCCACGAAGGCGACCGGCTCGGACGCCTGAAGCTCACGACGGACGGCATGGCTGCACGCGATCGCACGGTGCTGGACTGGGCCTGGCAGCGTCGCCTGCCGGTGGTGCTGTGCATGGGCGGTGGCTATGGCCACGACATCGAGACCACGGTGGCTGTGCAGGTCCAGACCTGGATCATCGCGCTGGAGTACCAGCAGCGCTGGCAGACCCGGGCCAGGTTGCATGCCT
>JACCEA011353798.1_pt1 | contig 11112 bp, 29 predicted proteins | sample 7449851 | NCBI WGS metagenome assembly JACCEA01 (sample SAMN15323453, study PRJNA562643) | freshwater metagenome | isolation source: river surface water | place: USA:Blue River Watershed | collected 2017-08-18 | reverse complement strand
TGTAGCGATGTTATTCACAGCATGTAACCCGGTTCAACCGAATTTTGAAGGGGTATTAATGCAAAATTATGGTCGAAATGGAGTCCAAGACTTTAGCATTGTAACTGGTACTCAAGGTATGTTAGGTCCAGGTACTGAATTATACCAAGTACCAATGTATGAGCAAACTGCTGACCCTACTCAGGTAACTATTACTGCTAAAGACGCAGGTGTATTTACAGTAGATCCATCATTCACCTATGAAGCAATTCGTGGTAAAGGTATTGATATTGTATTTAATTACAAACATACTGGGTTTGATGATAATATGGATAACTTGGAAAATATGATTTTGAATCCAATCGTTATTAACGCGTTTAGGGAGGAAGCACGTGGTTTTACTACTGACTCATTAATGAATAACCTAAATATGTTTGAGTCTAGAGTACAGGAGCGTTTACGTGCTGAGTTTGAGAGTAAATTCTTCAAACTAAATAGCTTAACATCAGGTCTAACCCCACCAGCTAGTATGGCTCAAGCAATTGAAGCTCGAAATAACCAAAAGCAAATGGCTGAGCAGGTTCGAAATGAGCTTGAAGTAGCACGTATGCAAAAGGAAAAAGCCCAAATTGAGCAAGAAACTAATAAGATTATTTCTCAAGGTTTGACTAAGGAGATCCTATCACAACAATGGATTGAAGCAATCCGCAACACAAGTAATAAGATTATTATTACAGATGGTAAAACACCAGTAATGTTGCAGCAATAACACACTAACGGTAGAAACAAAACATCCCCAGTTTCTTGCAGTGGACCCACTGAGACTTTATAAGGATGTACATGGCCCCGACTCTGATCAAGTCGGGGCTTTCTTGACCGAACTTTTTATCCGAGATTATAGATTATTTGTTTGTATCTTTATATTAAATAATAAAACATATGACTAATAAAGAGTTAGCACACCAAATCCAGGAATTAAATAAATACTTGGATAAAAATCCATGGGACATGATTAAACGTACTGAGCGTTATGGTCTTATTGATGAATTATGTAATAAGATCCTTAAATCTTGAGCCGAGATCATTAATTAACTTATATTATCTTTATACTATAAATTAAAACACATGATTAAATTTACACAAACAGATTCAGGGCGCGTCAGAGCCGGATTCACAGATGAAAACAATGACTGTGCCGTTAGAGCATTAGCGGAAGCAACTGGGACAAGTTATTCGAATTCACACCTATTTTGGTCACAACTAGGCCGTAAAAGAGGTAGTGGTTCGTTTATGGTATGGTTAGATAGGTATTTGATTGATCATAATGACAAAGTGTTTGGTATGAAAGTAAAGCGACATAAAATGCCATACCATGATCATGAACGTCAACCCGACCCTGTTACTCGTAAACCAACATTGAAGCGATTAAATGTTAAAACGTTTATACAACAAAACCCAACAGGTAGATTCATGATTATTACTTGTAATCACGCTAAGGCTATTGTTGATAGTGAGATACGTGATTTTGAACAAGGTGTTTATAGTGAGATAGCGTTAGTATATGAATTTATACCCCCAACTTCTTAGCCGAGGTTTTAGAACGAATGATATTATCTTTATAGTATAATTAAAAACACAAAACACATGGAAAAAATTAGAATTGTTTGTGGTAAAGATTTGAATTTCAATAATTCAATTCTCCAACCAATGAAAACCAAATCAGAATTAGATGTAATTCTATCTGAAAGTGGTGGTTTGATGCCTGCAACTAACATGGTTATTGCTGGTGGTGCTGGGTCAGGTAAAACAACGTTAACATTAGATATGTTAGCTCGACTCACCGCTGAGGGGTATAAAACATTGTTTATATCTGCTGAGATGGATGAGATTGGTTACTTCAAGTATTGTAAACGCTTACCTGCCATTGCATCTGTTCCCGTATTTTTTGTTAAAAATCATGTTGATACGTTAGCTCAAACATTGTTAACAGTGTTAGATGAGGGTTATGATGTAGTTGCTATTGATAGTGTTGCTGAAATACTAGGTATGTTCAAAGATGTGTATAAAACTACGGAAGTAGCTGGTGAGAGATGGTTATTGGAGTTACAAGACAAACATAAAATGGGTCGTAACAAAACATCTACACATACATGTTTTATTAACATTCAACAGGTAACCAAACAAGGTACATTTGCAGGTAGTAACCGATTGAAACATATGACTGATGCTATGGCCATTATCAAACGTGATGTGGATACAGCAGAGCGTAGTTTGCAATTTGAGAAAAACCGTGATGGTAACACAGACCAGGTAGTAACATTTAGAATTACATCTGATAGTGTAGCATATGGTTTTGAGAGTATATAATGTGTGTGTTTTAATATAGGTATGAATTAGGGTGAAGAGTAAAAAAAGCAGTAGCCCTAATTTCTTACCCTTGGTTTTAAAAGTATTTTTATTATCTTTATAGTATAAGAAAAAATAATGGCCGGATGGTGAAACAGGTAGACACGCAGGACTTAAAATCCTGTTGCCCGAAACGGCAGTGTGGGTTCGATTCCCACTCCGGCTACTAAAAAGGATTGTTATGCTACCCACACCTAGGGTTAGTGAGTCACTTAAAGAGGTACAGTCTGACGAGGCAGACCATAACAATAATACAATGAGGAAGGCCCTTAGGCAAGGCTATGTCAACCGGAACGTATGCCAGAAGATGAAAAACCACTTACTCATGGGGTTCGAACGCGATGCAAAGCGCCCCAGAGACCCAGACCTGATCAGTCTGGGTCTTACCTTTTAAAATTGCCATAATTTTTTATCCGAGGTTCTGAAATTAAATTTTATATCTTTATAGTATAAGAAAAAAATATGAAATATACACCAGCAATGCAACAAGTAGTAATGACACTACAGCAATACGGGATTGTTAACCCATCACCAAACCAAGTAGCACTAATCGCTTCAGATATAGGTGAGAATCTAACAAGCGCTCAAATAGTATACATATCAAATAACGTCTAAATAACACACAACATGAACGTAGCAGAAATTAAACACAAAGTAGCAGAGCTAATGCTCGAATCAAAGACAAAATGGGAAAAAACATTTAATGGCATTGAACCCGCTACAAAAGAAGAACGAGACGAATATGAACAACATTTGAAACTCACCAACAGCAAAATCAAACAAATCGTTCCACGAGAACTACAACTATGCATAGGCTTAACTGGGTGTGCTAAAACAGTGTGGAATGGTGATATTGATAGAGAGATTGAAGCAGAGTTTGGTAAGGGTAATGGTGTATATTGTGATAGTGAGTCAGGTATGTTTTATGCTAAGGCATCACCTAGAATGGTTCATAAGTTGATTCGATTCATTGATTATAAGTTTCCAAACGAACTTGAACTAAGCATATCACCAACAGGCGATTGGGATGATAATGGTAATCCATGGTTCTATAACTGGAATGGTATTGAACGTTATTTTAAGGAGTTAGAACAAGACGCTGAGAACTCTTAAATAACATTAGTCAGGTGGCGAAAATTGGTAATGGCCCGCTCATATAGTATGAGAAAGCACAGGTTCGAATCCTGTCCTGACTACAAAATCTAAATTTTGATCCTAGATTCTCAAATATCTTATATTATTTTTACAGTAATAAATTAAAAACATATGACACCATTTGAAGAAAACAACCCAGAACAATTACGTAAATTCTTATCTGAATTTAGAATGTTGATAGATGAATATCATCCAAACATATATACTATGGATGATTTATTTAAGGGAGTGGATATTATTGAAGTAGCAGTCTTAAATAAGTTAAATAACCCAGATTCTTGAGCCGAGGTTATTAAATAAACATTATTATCTTTATAGTATAATTAAAAAATACACACATGAGTAAAAAAGCACCCAAAATCATCACAGTATCCTTCAATGAAGGTAAAGAGCGAGTTAGAACAATGATTAACGAGACATTCTCCCATATGATAGGTGATGTTGTACTTGATCTACAACAACTCAAAGATAGTGGTGATTTAGATGAATTACAATCAACCACATGCATGTTACAAACATTTCTAGACATGCAGAAATCATTACTAAAAGACCTAGATAAGTGTTATTGCTTAGCAGAGATTGTAAATTTGAGTGAGCATGATGTATTTGATGGATGTGAAGAACAATTAGTTGGAGCGTTTTTAGGGCAAAACATAATCATAACACAATAATGAATTCCCTAATTCTTGAGCCGAGATTTTCAAGCATTTGATATTATCTTTACAGTATAATTAAAAAATATACACATATGAAATTTCAATGTATTAAAGGTTTCGCAACATCAGATAATATATCTGTAATTGCAATGGAAGGTGATGTGGTTGAATTGGTTTCAACTGATGAAGGTGAAGTTGTAGTGAATGGGATAGCAGGGTGGTGTAATGGGTTTGAATTAAACTTCACACCAAGAGAATTCACTACACATTTCAGAACAGTTGGAATTACATATACTATTTAGGATAAATTAAAAATAAATAACATGAAAACACTAGAAGAACAAATCGCAGAATTGCAAGACAGATTAAACAAACTTGAAAACAACTTAACAGAACGCTCTGAAGAGTATGAGCCGTGTTGTTTTGGTGAATGTGGTTGCGGCTGTGATGAGCCAGAGATAGAAACAAATGAAGATGTTGTGAAAATAGAACGTACTAAGTTCACAATACAAGCAGAAGATAATGGACCTGAGTTTGACAGTGCCGGGTTTAGCGAAGCAGACCGTGAACCCGATCCAGAACAAACCATATCATTTAATAGAGAAGAACTAATCACACTTGCTGCTAAATTAATGGAGCGAGCCTTAAAAGCAGCTAAAGAAGCAGTGGCAGATACTGAGTTTGATGTTGATTCGTTAGTTTCATTAGAGTTAAATACGTGGAGTGGCAATACAATTGAAGTTGAGTTAGACAAAGACACAATTGTTGATAACATATGTAGTGAGATTAGTGATACTATTTGTTTAGACAATGACTCAGTTGAAGATGAATTGCATGATATTTTAGTAGAGATAGGTAAAATAAGTTAATGTGTGTGTTTTATATGTGTGCGATTGTGGGGACTTAGGTCCCCACTCTTGTGCCGAGGTAAAAAAGTATTCGATATTATCTTTATAGTATAATTAAAAAATATACACATATGAATCTAATTAAAGTAGAAAGAGTCATTGCTCTAAAACAAAGGCAAAAACAACTTGCAGCACATTACGGTGAGCCAGATTGGGATCTTGAATGGGAATTATCAGAACTAGAAGGATCATTAACACAACAGGAAGCATCAAAAGTGATTGAGCTTGAAACAGCAATACTATTTTAGTATTGTTGTCTTAACTCCTTATCCGAGGTTATTAAACGTATTATATTATTTTTATACAATAATAATAAAAACACACAATTATGACAGTAAGAGAATTAAGAGAAATGTTAGCGGATTTTGACGCAGACATGGAGGTACGATTCGCATACAATTATGGCGATTATTGGAACAGTGAAGTCGCAGCAGACATAACTGAAGCAGAAATAGGTCAAGTCCAATACTCAGCGTATCATAGATCAGACAAGGTTGTTGACCCTGATAGAGATAATGATGACGATAGCATAAATGCCTTAACCGCTCCACACGTAGTGATTTTAAGATAACACAACTCCTTAACCGAGGTTCTAAAATGAACGATATTATCTTTAGAGTATAATTAAAAAATACACACATATGAAAATCGTATTAACACAAACCGAATCAGAAGATTACTTCTTGAATGCATTATGTAATGGCCTACATGAATTAGGTAATTACGGAGTTGAACTCGATTACAACGAGGATGAATATAAATTATCACGAGCATCATTAGGACCAAACGCACCGTGTTTTGAAGATGTATTGATGCAAATGTTACGTGATGGTTACAAATTAGATTTTACTGATACTGAAGCAGAAGAAACCACATCTATTACAATGCAAGACGTTTATGCTAAGGTACAGGAAACAGACATACGTCATTTATTAGATATGATAAATGAACAAGACGATGCTGTAACAGCCGATGTTATATTACAAACAGTGATATATGGTGAGGTTATCTTCGGATAACCTTACCTTTTAGCCGAGGTTATTAAACATTTGTTATTATTTTTATAGTATAAGAAAAATAACACACATATGAAAAAGTATCAAGACATACCCGAAATTACCGAGTACATACAAGCCCAAGAACTAATGATGTTAGCAGATTTAGCTAGGTTTGGTATTAGTGAAGGTAAGTTTCAACTTGAATTATGTAAAGAAGAATTGAAAGCAACACCAGACATGGATGAACGGGAAGAAATTCTATTACAAGCTAAAGATATACAACATCATATCGATACATGTAATGAAACACTAAAATTCTTCAAAACGGAACTCAAATCATTAGTACATATTTTTAATTAAATTGCCCTAACTTTTGAGCCGAGGTTATTAAACAAATGATATTATCTTTAGAGAAATAATAAAAAATACACACATGAGTAAAAAAATCAAAATCGAATTATCCAAAACAATACGTACTAAAGAATATAAAATGGCCTATGACTTAGGTTCACTAATTGGTACAGTACAAGCAGTGTTACAATATGATGCTGTTGATGAAACGGCGAAGCGTTCATTATTGAGAGTATTACGTGAAATAGAAGATGGTGAGAGTGATTATAGTAAGTCCCGTATTGCTAATTTAGAACAATTAGCAGCTGAGAAGGGGTTTACATTTGAGATCCAAGACTCCCAATCCTAGATTGGGGGTTGAGCTATAATATCTTTATACAATAATAATAAAACATAATAACATATGAATGCAGATATCCACTTTACAGATGACCAAGGTAATGAATTTTATGTTGGAATAAGAAATGGTGAGTTAAGTCAAGTTTGGAAAAATAAAATGGACATACGTGATTTTAGGGTTTATATTGAAGAATTAGATAAAATAGAACCTAACCATGGTATGTTTATAGATAGTGATGAATGGGAAAAAGAAATGGGTAGGTAATGCCCTAACTGTTTAGCCGAGATTATTGAGTAAAATATATTATCTTTATATCATAAGAAAAAAATAACACACATATGAAAAGAACATTTCTAAACATTAAGAAAATAGATTGGTCAAGAATTGCCCAAGCAGAATGGAGTAATTTAAGAGATTATATTAAAGAGGAGTATGGGAACAAAGCACTACTCACAACATACAATGACCAACGTTCATATGGTCGTCGTATTAAGTTTAAGACCCATCCTAATGTGAATAAAGATGAAGTGATTGGGTTTATTAAAGGTAAAGGACACACCGTAGAACGACACCCACAAGGATATGTTTTAGTATATTTGGGATCATTTGAGTTGGACCGAAACTTTAGTACCGAGATTTTCGACTAAATTATATTATCTTTATAGTATAATTAAAAACAACACACACATATGAGTAAAAAATTCAAAATCGGAGACAACGTAACAGTATCAGGATTCCCACCAAGATATAAAGGTCAAATCTACAAATGTTGGTGGAATGAACCTGAAAATGTCAATTCAGAAGATGGTGAAATAACATATGTTATTGATCATGTCAATACTCGATCACGGATGAAACAGTTTAATCTTGTTAAAGAGAGTCAATTAGTCCTAGTTTCTTAGCCGAGATTATTAGTTATCTTATATTATCTTTATATTATAAGAAAAAAATAATAATTAAATAAAACACACAATTATGCAAAGTGAATTACAGAAAATCATCAGTAACCTACTCCAATGTGGTATCAGTCAAAACCAAATCGATGCATTTGAAGCATTATATAAAGAAGCAGAAAAATTAAAGTTTGAATTTGAAGAATTTGATCAATACGAAAAAGATGGGACATTATATGTCACATTCAAAGTAAACTAATAGAACATGGTAAAAAATATGAGTAAAAGACAGAAAATAGAGAATAGAATGACAATAATGTGGTTTGTACTAGCCGCTATTGCCAGCCTAGGCCTATTAGTAATATCAAGAATACACATAGTAATTACATTGTAATATAAATAAATAAAATATAACACCAGAAAAACATGAAGACACAGAACGAATTATTCATAACATTCCTAAATGAGAATATCGATGAACTAAAAGATGTATTGGTGGATACATTTGAATTAGATGAGGACGGTGTGAATGATATTGTTAAGTTTGATGGAAACAATTATGACGGGTATTATGGAGTAGATAAAAAAGGAGAATGTGTGACGTTTGGATGTGATATATTTGAATCATTAGATGATGATTTTGAAGAAGATAATGGTGATGATGTATCGATTGGAACAGATGTGATTGGTGGGAAAGAGATATATTTTGTATGTTACGATTTCTAAAGTCCTAACTCATTATCCGTGATAAAGAAGAAAAATATATTATCTTTATATCATAAGAAAAAGGATAAAATATGTTATTAAAATTCAAAACGTATAGTGATTACTTGAAATACCTGTCTCAACATGGCACGGTGGAAAGTGATAAGATAGAACAATTGATAGAATTGAAATTGTTGTTGAGAGAAAAAGTGATAGATGTGGATGGATATGAAGTGATAGGATTTAGAGTGATGAATGAAAGTGAATTTAATGTGTCGAGTTGGAAAAAGAAAGGAATAATTGAAAAGATATTTAAGGGTGACAAATGAAGATGTAATGTGACACGTTGTGATATTGTGTGATGTGTGTGTGATAGGACGTGGATGAGTTGGGGATACAGAATTGGGGAACCATTAACTCCTATCCCCTGCTCTCCTACTCCTTTTATAGAGAAAGAAAGATATTTGTATATACTTTCCCCAACTCTTGAGCCGAGGCTCTGAAAAGAAGGAACATATCTTTATATTAAAGAAATAAAAACACACACTATGATTTACTTACTTGCCAAGGTTATTTTCGTCCTGATTGTAGGATTTATATGTTATGGAATTGTTAAGTTTATTCTTGAACTTTGTTTAATAATTGCTAATGACATATCAGAACTTTTTGGAATGTTTTTTAGAAACTTTTTTAAGATTTTATTTGGAGCTCTTATTGTTATTGTTATGTTAAGTTTAGTTTAGTGTGTGTTAGGAAGGGATTTACAAAGGTATTTCCCTTCCTTTTATCCGAGAAAAAAAGAAAAAAGAACATATTTTTATAAAAAAAAGAAAAAGAATGATTAAAATAAATAAACACCCCTTAAACATGGAGAATATGAACACCAGAGTACCATCTGGGTTCACCATGATATTTGAGAATGGAAATACTATCAGTGTTCAGTTTGGTGATTTCAATTACGGTAGTAATAGAGATACCGGTTCAAAGGAACAAGCTACCACTGCTGAGGTAGCGATCTGGAATAAACATGGTCAGTGGTGGGAATTCAGAACAGGAGAAAAACCGGAAGAAGACACCGAACCTAACTTTGTTAAGGGATGGTGTGATGCGGATGAGGTAGCGAAGTGGATTACGTTTGCTGCTACCGTTATTTTCTAACCGAGACTCTAAAACATGATATATTACTTTTATATCATAAGAAAAAATAATAACTAAACACACACGATTATGTATAGCTTAAACTGTTCCTACTACACAAAGCAATTCTCAACATTAAACGAGTTAATAAATGATATTACAATATCAGGTATGGACCCAAATTATGAGATAACACGTAACGGGAAAGGAATAGGAGAAGAAGCAATTGATTACATTACTTTTTAGCCGAGGCTCTAAAACGAGATATATTATTTTTACACTATAATTAAAAACATAACACACATGAACAAATTAGCATTATTTGTAGAAGAAAACTACGACAAATTTTCACAATTAGATGAAAGTGAAGTATATGAGTTAGACGCTCATTATTTAGATGATGACATTGTTAATTATTTGAAAGACAATGAACGATTCGATCATAACGGCATCACAGTATACTATGTAAAAGAAAGTGATGAGGTGTGGGTAGAAAATATGGATGCAGAGGAAGAAGAATAAAGAATTGGGGCGTAATGCCCCAACTCTCTATCCGAGATTCTAAAACATGATATATTATATTTACATAAAAAATAAAGGTTATGAAAAACACAGCAGCACATTTAGGGAAGTATGTAGTGGTAAATAATGTACCGCACAAATGGGTTAACGGAAAATTAGTAGCGCTATCTAAAAAGGGATAGTCGTTACTTTTTATCCTAGACTATATAACATATAGTCGTATCTTTAGCTTGTAATAAAAAAACACACACACATGAACATTACAGCATCAACCCCAATCAACACACTCACCAGTAAAGAATTAACAACGGTGGTGATAAACACAGTACAATGGTGTTTCGATAATTTGAAACAACCACGTCGTCATAGAGTGTTTGCCGGTATAAGACTAACCATGCCTGAGATGCATGTGTTTATTTCACGCAAGCGTGGTTATGATTTGAACCCGAAAAACAATTGTCGTGGTGAATATAATCCGTTTATTAACCAAATCATCATTGTTAAAAATAACATTGATAGTTTCGAAGATTTGGTCGACACAATCATTCATGAGTATACTCATTCAACCCAATCATTAGGTAGCTATGCTAAAAAGAGCCTAAAATATGGGTATTTCAATAACCCGTTCGAGGTTGAGGCTCGCACCGTTGCAGCTATTCATACTGATGATTGTGTATTTGATGTGTGTAAGAAGTTGAACCCAAATTATTGAGACGAGGTTCTGAAGCGTATTGTTGTATTTTTATAGTATAAGAAAAAATAATAACACACAAAACACACAATTATGACAGTACAAGAATTAATCGACCAATTAACAGAGTTAAAAAATGAAGGATTCGGTAACACCGAATTAGTATTATCAGTTACAGACCACACTGATTACACCTACAATCTTGAGTTCCCAGGTTTCGATGTAGATAATGTTTATGATGAATTTGGGGATTACGATGATGAAACAGATTATTGTGTATGTAGTATACAAATATAGTCTTAACTTTTTAACCGAGACTTCAAAACAAACATTCGTATTTTTATAGTATAAGAAAAAATAATAAACACATA